>Ga0307514_10000045_pt1 | contig 341397 bp, 345 predicted proteins | sample 16_EM_MG_FD_203088 | JGI IMG/M metagenome (GOLD analysis project Ga0307514, IMG submission 203088) | Populus trichocarpa ectomycorrhiza microbial communities from riparian zone in the Pacific Northwest, United States - 16_EM | ecosystem: Host-associated > Plants > Roots > Unclassified... | reverse complement strand
CCGCTAAAGAGCATGTTGCTGACCACTTGATAGTACACGCATAGGTGTTATGCATATCGTAGATATGTATGCGTCTTGTAACCATTAATCAAGTATCATTATCGCTGCTAAGAGATAACCCCTAACAGTTGTAAACACCTTATTTGTCCAATAACCTGCAACAAGCAAGTAGAAGTAGAATATCAATCATTGCAATCAATCTTTAACAACATTTAGTTATAGTGTTGTAGTCATTCTTATAGCAATCAGTATGAGAGAATAACCACATCTATACTCACTACTATACTCACTGGCTGTGAGAAGACTGTTATTGCATTCATTCTGTAATACTATTACTGTTAACCAGATCCATTATACTATTCAGATAAGTCTACTATTTTCTTCTAGTTTTCAACTTTCCAATTTGAACAATATCTAGATATTAATGCAGAACAGATTTTAATGCAATATAGGCTTTAACTAGATACTTTACATTGTTAAACTTGAAGGTTGAAATATTTGCTGGAATATTATATAAGTTGTAATATTTTGCAGAAAAATTATTATAAACTCCAATTTAGTTTATAGCAACAGATTGTATGAGAGATATTACAAAAAAGCGTTAAACATTCTGAATTAGAAAATTATACAGTTTTACATCTTAGAAGTACCTGTCCATTTAAGAAGAATAGGTACAGTGGAACAGCATCTAGATTGCACTGAAAGTATCATTTCTGTATTAAAACATAACTACTTAAGCTCTCTTTGCTGAACATAGTTGTGGAGAAATCGCAAATCAATGCACTACTATCGTTTATACCCTTCCGAGTAACACTGACCACAAGCTAACTACTTGGCTCATTTCTAGTTGCACATGTAAGTATTATTATACAGACTGCAAGAGACAAGTAAGATAAATAACCTGGAAATTTCTGGATTATCTGACAATTAACTGAGAAAATGAAAAATATTCATCTGTCTGGTAAACTATCAAATATAAGTGTCAATTCCTATTTGAAAGAAAATTCATTATGTGGTACAACAGTTATATACTTTTTGATTTACATTTTGTGTATCTTCTAAATATATATTACTTGGTACAACTGTAATAACATATAACATAGATAAAAGTACTGCAGGTAGTTTTGTCCTCATGGTAATTGAATAAGATACATATCAGAGGACAAAGAATATTATTATGGATATACATACTGAATATTAAATTAATAAAGAAAATTATCAAATTTAGAAATGGATATCAATTCTGCTGGAGATGAACACATTAATCCCACTAGCATGTATAGCTGGGATGTATCCAGTCCGATGTGGAAGTCACAGGATAACTGCTGTACTATACTCAAATCATTTAATTGGAATTGATGAGAAGAATTTGAAGTTACTTACATGTATAGTAACTGGTTTGTTTGATGAATTACTTTTGACCTTCAACAGCTGACTACTAAGTCCATTTCATTCCACCTATACATGGTTTTAATAGAATTCTGGCAGTGAAATTTGCTGAAGTACATGTACAGACTATCAGAATTGATGAAAAGAATGGTTAAAATCAAGTCCAGAGGAGAATAAGTGTTTGAAATAAGTGCTGTAACTAAGGAAAGATACTTTGAAAGTTAATACTGAGCAGAGACAAGATCAGGGAAATAGCATGAGAAGAATCTGCCAAGAACCCAGTAACTATACATTCATAATGACCTAGCTAACAATTGATGCTAACAAGCTTGTAGTAATAGAATGCAAAAGTCTTGCACAAAGTAAAAAATGCCTTAAACTCTGATTGAAAATGCTGACAGTGGGTTCAGTAAGTAGAGTAAATGGTTATTGTATTGTGGGCTATTGGCAGATACCTGCATAGTCCACTATATTTGTATGTATGTAAAGAAAGGTGTGTGTATTTAACAATATAATCAGGTCAATGACATCATGATACCATTGATGAATAACTACTGGTGCTAATCACAGTAGAGGAATACTGTATCCTCATTTTTCACACAGTAGTATTCATACATTCAATTAGCCCAAAGCATCTGGAGTACAACTATCAGGTCCATTTCAATCATAAACCAACAAGATAAATGAACTCAAACCTATCACATATTGTAGATCTTGTGGGGAAGAAATATGGCAAATTGAATAACTGCCAAGTAACTATTACAATGTTATGTCTTTATTCCATTTTGAATCTACATATATAATAATTTTAAGTTGCTTTCAGTGTATTGTACACTACAAGGAAGGAAGTAATCAGTATTAGAATTGAAGTTAGTATCAGCAACAGTTCCAGGTTACCCAGCTGCGGTCCAGGTTGGAACTGGAACCGAGGTCCCGGTTCAGTTCTGGATCCGGCCAGAATCTGATGCGCCCACAGATGAGTGGTTGGAAACCTGAACCACTCATAAAATAATTGTTTTTTGGCCGGGTTTGCATAGAGTAGAGCCACATATTCGCGAAGCTAGAACTTTGGCTCCAATTATGTATTTGAGTTCTGATCGTATCAGAATATGATATATATGTACATTATGCAGTGTTGTATGCTGTTTCGCCTACTGTTCCCCAGTTTGCAGGGTGAGCAACATTTAATGAGTGACTTTGAGATAACGCTGGAAATTGCACCTTTTTTGCAGTGACTTAATGAGTATTGATCTGATCACAAATAGAAGAAAGGGATGTGAATGGGAATCCAAAACTGAATAATATCTGTATTTATGATATTGTGATATGATCAGAACTCAAATACTTAATTGCAGACAAAGTTCTCAGTTCGCAAAAATGTGGAACAAGCCCAAAAACAACAGTTGTAGTGCGTTTCGGTTTTTTAATATGGAAAATGCCATTGCGATGGTTCCAGTTCGGTTCCAACCTGGTACCTAAACTGAACTTGCTATTTGGAACTGTTGCCAATATTAATTGGAATGCAGCAAGTAAGTATTGCTGCAGGAAGTATTTAATTGAAGTCAATCTGTTTATCTGTATCTAGATTATTAGTCTAATATTTCTCCATTACAATGAATTCAATTGCTGTTATTCCATAAATTGTGACTCCAGAATGTGAAACTAGCTACTGATATTGCACAACCTATGAGTAATTGTAACGATGCCAAGATAATTTGACAGATGAAATATTTGTGCGAGTTTCATACATTATACCCAAGATGAATGATATTCAGTGTTGGTTATATACTGGAAGGTCAGCTTCTCTATGTCAGCTTGTAGTGAACTATACTCTTGCAATTAAATATACTTTCAGTATACTACCACATTACTGAACAGTATTCTTCAGAGATATAACATACCATTTGTGTTACTGTTCATTATACCAGCAGCGACATCCAATTTCATATTCAATATCATACCAAGTAGCTATTATGGTATGATAATACTCCCAAACATAATGTAGTGTAAAATCAGATTACAAGCTACTTTCAGTGTTCTTCTATTATCAAGAACTATTTGTGTCAGTGTGGACTCTGCTTATGATGCTGGAACAGTTAACATTGCAAATATTGTCTGAATGTTGTAATTGGGCTGATAGACTTCAATCATGTGATACATTATACATAGTTAGACATATATATTAACATTGACAGTAATATTTCATTTATTGTATACTTAAAGTGAAATATTTAATTTATCTTTATTTGGTAAAAGCAAATTTAGTTGCTAATGATACAGAAATTTATTCACACAAATAATGTCAATTACAATCACTATTACTGTATTTGGAAGTGTTACTATTCTTTAATGGATACAGAATATTACAATCAATATTCCAAGCTCCATGCCATTAACAGTGCTGTATAAATTGTGTGTACACTATTGTAGAGGATAAAGAGACTATAACATGTACAATGCCATATTGAGTAATGTGTTTGTTAATATTGGCCAATTGTATTAGCCTCAACTTTACATTAAAACAAAATACACCCATACTGGGTATATAGAGAACTGTGAGACTAAGTTAATAGCAAACTGAGAAATGGTTATATGTATATGATGCATTTTCAGAATATACCTAGTGGCAATGTTGTCTGACAGTCTAAGATAGTAAAAATAGATAGTAAGTATACATATAGTCTTTTATTCGATATCTTTAAACTGGTAATTTGCTTTGCATATCAACCAAGCTATAACTGATTGTATGAGTACTATGCAATCACACATGATATAATATATTCAATGATTAGACTAATGATATCATAATTCAACAAATCCTGAATACAAACTGATTACATCTCTCCTTTCATTTGTCACAATAGGTTATTTCATTACAAGGCAATTATTGTTAGCTGCTATGAGAATTAATAAAATCAGGATCTTGGTATATTGTTTGTATACTATTATTGCAGTAGGGATGGGAATATTATTATTCAATTTATCATCATGGAGTGTCAATTGTAAATACTCTGCAAATCTAACTTGACCAAAACTCTTCAAATGACTCTCTTCAGCTTATAGCACGTGTGTCTATCCAAGTATCATTGTTTTACGAGCCAATTTTCATACCCTCCGACATAGTTTGAAAAGTGGAATTGGTAATTGAAAATCTCATGGATGCTACCTATTACTGTTGATTGTCTGTTTTCCTCTGGGAACAAGTTGAACATATTAGGTTTATTAAACTGCAGGGAATATAATATTTCAACTGTAGTACTGAAAGCTACATAGTACTTCTATTCTCAGCATACTATTCGGCTGAAGTACAGAATTTTCTTCACCATGAACTAGTACAAAAAGTAATGTTAAGCTGATGTGCAGTACCCAGATGATATTTCAACAGTGGCTCTGAAATTCAGCCTTTTTCATGTCTCCCTAGGAATATACTTGCAAATCTTGTCTCAAAAAACATACAGTGGAATCGAATATTGATTTCTCTTCATGTATCAATTATTAAATTTGGAGCCTTACAGGCAATTCATAGGAATAGTGTGTAGTTCTTGAAACTGACTATCATGGAAAGCGTAAATATCCAGTTCATGTTTGACAGTCTAGCATTGGCTAATCTGCATTGTACAGTCTCAAGAATCATCAGGATCAACTATTTTACCACCTGATTGAATTCAAGTTTATGGATTGTAATCTTTGTTTTCAAATCTCAACTTAGTTCTAACATTTTGTGCTACTTTTGAAAGTATTCTCACTATATTCATTTGTTCAAAATTGCTTTCCTTGCATATCTTACTTGTCGCCTTTTGGAGTATTTCCCAGTTGGGGATTATTTCGCAGCTTTTGGCTGGTACTGTTTAATGAATATTACACAAATCCTTGAAATGATATTTATACGGACAAGTATATGTTGAAATCCACCAATCACTGTTCCCAATCAATAGCCTATCTTTGAATATATCATGATTCGTTGTTCTGGTTGTATAGTTCGGACACGTAGTGTAAAGAGTCTTCTTGCCAACCTATATTTGATACCGGTTTTGGAATTGCCCTGCACAGTTATGTTTAAAGTGTATTTACCTGTCTTCAAGATCTGCAATGCTTTACGATGGGTACATTGTTTGTCTTAATACCACAATATCAACCTTTATACATTGTACTACAGTACATACCCAACTAGTACAAGTGCTGTCAGGTAGTTATCTTTGTTTCTATTTGTTTATTAACTTTATTCAACATATTCACTTATAACTCAATCCATTACAATTTGGTTATTGAACATTGGTGTTGTGGCTAGCTATGTGCCATACTAATGGTTCAGATTGAGATAAACAGTATTTTTGGATGTGGTAGCGACATCTTTCTCTGCATTTAATGGTATTCAGCTGAAGTTACTTCTTGCTCTGATATATACCACCTTATAAAATTGAAATGTTTACTTGGATCCTAAAATTTGGATACCACCTAAATCCTTTTCGACCTCAGTACTGACAATTTGATTACATTCCATCCATACAATATTCTTACATTTCAACATTACAAATTGAATTTAAGAAATTACTATTCCATCAAGTAATGTAATTGATATTTTAACAATTAGTAAACTGATATCTCAATAACTTATACAAGTTACCCACTATCTAAGGGTTCTTATTATACACAGTAAGTGAGAAGAATGTTTCTATTGATTCTGTCACAGTTGTATTCACAGTATTTCAATGATCTTTACAAAGCTTGCTGATGTGCATTGTGGTAATAAGCCATCTAGCTTCATAATAATTGTTCTTTCTCTAAATGTTTTCATACTTTACCTTGTATACCTGACTCCTCTTCACATATTTGTACTCTAGATCTTAAGGTATTGTAATTAGCTAAGCTTCCAACCCCAGACAATGTTCTCTTGCATTTCAAGTCTCCATACTGACTTCCCTTGTACTACATCAGCAAAAGCGCAAATCCACTATAGATTGCGCTATGTGTAGATGCACACATGCACAGCTCAGAGCAAGCTTTCCGTGGACCCCTGCGGGAAGCGCAGCCTATAGTTGTGTATAGTCAATTGATAAAAATGTGTGCGTGGGCCTATGGAACTACATACAGCTGGCGGCCAGAGATGGACCTATTGCAGCCTTCAGTGCCTGCAGTCTTCACTGCTATACCGGTACTGTACAGTATTGCTGAGAGTCCACTTCAGAGCCTGCTTGAGAGCCTTCTTGTCGGCCTGGGTGAGAGCCTGCTGAAGAGCCTGCTAGAAAGCCGCTTTGAAAACCTGCTTGAAAGACATCTTGAGAGAGCCTCATATCGGGAGGAGTAGAGTTTTCCACAAGAAGCTTTTGGCCGATGGAAAATGCAGAGTTTGTGGAAGCTTTAACTACTAGAAGGCTCTAATTCTGTGAAAGCTTTAGCTACTAGAAGGCTCTAAGTCTGTGGAAACTTTGGGTACTGGAAGGCTCTAAGTCTGTAGAAGCTTTGATAGTAACATGGATGTAGCCAACCTACTTGTCTAAGTGCTTCTAGTACGACGATCACCATCACCGACACCATCATGATCACCATCAACACCGTCGCCATCATTACCATCCCCATCATCACCATCACCATTATCACCATTACCATCATCACCATTGCCATCATCACAATCAGTCCCAAATGCGCACACATACACCCACAGCCGGTGGGAAGCCCACAGGCTGCAACTGTCAATACAATGAAAATGAGGCATCGTGAGATCTCGTCGTGATGGCCACACTGAAAATTAAGTTCAGGCTATAATATTCACCGATGTCATGATATTGCACGCTGCCATCTGGCTCCGGCCTTGCGCCTTGCCCCTCACACCTCCTGCCTTGCACCGCCCTTCTCCTGCCTCCTGCCTCCTACCTCCCACCTTCCACATCCCGCCTTCCGCCTCCCGTCTCCCACAATTTGCCTCCTGGTTCCCGGAGCCTGCAACTCAGACAGTCTCTGAATCGAACATGCATGTGCCTATTTGGAATGGGTAGAGTTTTCCACGGGAAGCTTTTGGCTGTTGGGAAACTCTGAATTTGTGGAAGGTTTGGCTAGTAGAAGGCTCTAGGTCTGTGGAAGCTTTCGCTGGTTGAAGGCTCTAAGTCTGCAGAAGCCTTGATGCTGACATTGACATAGCCAACCTACTTGTCTAAGCACTTCTGATACTATAATCACTATAACTATCACCAATACCATTGCCATTGCCATCACCATTGCCATCACCATCATGCCAATCAGGCCCAGACAGAATGCACACACATACACCTACAATCGATGGGAATCGGGTCCAAGATTCTGATGGAAAACCTGAGTGGGAGATTTGCTTACCCCAAGATCAAATTGTCTACCTTTCCTGCGCAATCTAAGGCTACAATTGTCAACACCATCATCAAGAGGCATTGTAAGCTCTTGGCACAGTGGCCGGGCTACAGACAAAGTTCAGAAGATGATATTGACCGACGTCATGATTTCGGCCAACATACGCTGCCTGCCACCTGCCACATGGCACATACCACACACTGCCTGCTGCTCACTAAACTCTGCCCCCCATATACCACCAGCCTCATGCGTCCCGGTTCCGGGCATCTGCCACTCAACACATTGCTGGCTCGACCATGTAGGAGCAGATTAGGGAGGAGTAGAGTTTTCCACAGGAAGCTTTTGGCCAATGGAAAACTCTGAGTTTGTGGAAGCTTTGGCTAATAGAAGGCTCTAGGTCTGTGGAAGCTTTGGCTAGTAGAAGGCTCAAGGTCTGTGGATGCTTTGGCTAGAAGAGGGCTCTAAGTCTGTGGAAGCTTTGATGCTGAAGTTGACATAGCCAACCTACTTGTCTAAGTACTTCTGGTACTATGATCACTATCACCAACACCATCACTGTTGCCATTGCCATTGCCATTGCCATTGCCATTGCCATCATCTCCATCAGCCCCAGACCGAATGCATTCTTCGTCAATTGACGTAAGGAACCTGGTGAAATCATATTGATGCATTCTGTCCCTCATGTTCATGCTTTCCTTATTCTTTCTCATTTCCATTGCATTGATGATCATCAACTTCTTTTCAGCCGGTTTGTTTGACCTGTGTGATGGGCGAATCAATCCAGGAACATTTGGTGTGGCACTCACATTCTGCTGCTGTGGGTTATCTGGATCCTTGACGTTATTGTCTAGCTTTTTATCTGATCCATTTTCTGCCTCCCAGTTGGCTTTGCTCAGATTATGATTGTGCATGTGACGATTCCTGTTATGCCAGGTTTCGGTATCTGACATGCTTCGAGGCGCACCAAACTCATCACTTCTGGCTGGATAACAGTCGAATCTGGTCATTTGCCAGTCATTTAATACTTCTGCTCATCCTCCACAGCGATCCCTGCTGACAAAACTGGTGGCGAAGGTGTTCCTTCCAACAATTTCAATGCAGCCAAACCATAATGTTCAAAGTTTTACCAGGATTCTTCTACAATCTCTTCAGTATCTGAAATGTAAGCTACAGTTGTTGTCTGTCTGTTTTGAGCACGTGATTCCTTCTGTGTAGCACCTCGATTTTGGCTGCCCTGCCACCTCTCCACAAATTGGTTGACTGTGACCATTCTGCACAATTTTCTTTCCTCCACCTCTCTCTGCATTTCCAAGACATTTGTAGTGATCATCTTATCCAATCATGGGTTATCGCCTGCCAATATTCTGTTACTGGATTGACGAAACTTCTGCACAATGACTTTTTCAAGAAAGGTCTTGCATGTGGATTTTGACTGCTTGCTCCTGATAATGTCTCGCCCAAAGGAAACATGGGCTTCCACTTTGATATAATGGAGGATGGTAGAGAATATTGTGTGCTGCACGACAGAGATCAGTGCACTTTGTGTGAGTTTCCTCGTGTTGACGCCGGAAGTCAGTGATATTAGGAATCCAATATGTACTGCTAATTGCCACAGAGTTGGAGTGGCAATCAGTAAGATTGACATTAACTTGCGCCACGGACTTTAATCACTTGGACGGTGAATTCAGACAGATCCTTGCTGTGATCAATAAGCATGCTGCACAACCACTTTGTCTAGGTGTCATTTCAGTCTCAGTTTTTGGTATTCGGTATTCTTCACTATTACTGAACACAATATATGTGTCAGAAGAATATTGACCTGATTGAGAAGCCATAGTGGAGGGGAAGAGATTGTTTCTCAGTACTATTTTGTACTTAATGATGGACAAATGTTTATGTTTGGCACAGTATTCATTCTCCACATACTTTAGAAATGCATCATGGTATTGGGTGGTATAAGAAGTCTTGTCTTCTAAATTATTGTCCATTCCCTTGGCCCACTTCTGAAATAGTCCCAACATCTCGAAAGGATCTATCATCAGTACTCAAATGCACAGCATATTCATCGTTCGGATATCTTCCGCATAATATTTGGACAGCTTCTGTTACGTACCCATCACACTGAAGTATATGTCTTTCTTGTATTGAGTCATCTGCTTAGCTAAAGCTCGCATGGCACCATCTATATGATTGAACATATCATTGTAGACAGTGACAATGTGATGCAGATTGACACTATCCCATGTTGACATCCACAGGGACCAGAATCGGAATGATCTTATAACCTCCATGATGTATTAGTCAATTGTTAATTAATCCTGTATTGTTAACACTGGCCAGAAATCACTGCACTTTGCATTCTTGAGCCACTTGTGGGTGAGTGCTCAAAATTGGGAATCTCGCTCAAGCGACAACAGTGTCGAATTCCACTTTGCTTCCCAACCATAATAGGTAGTACTGCAATTCAGAAAATGGGTATTTAACAGCCAATGAACTCATGTCGGTGATCCAGTGTCAGCGTAATCCATACACCATGCATTCGCTGCTATTTCAACGTCAGTTTCAGGATTTTCAAAATGTCCCAAAATTCATACTTTTTCAAATTTCTTTTCCTAAACTTTGTCTGATGGCTGACAGCTTCTTAATTCTAGCATTACCCTCTTTTCGAAGTGTTTGACTCTTTCCAATGTCTATGCTGTCATTCTCTCCAAATCGCTGATTGTGCTCATAGGCTTCCCAAGATTTAGTGCAGCCTTTTACACTGAAACTACTCATGAGTGCACCTATACCAAGCTGAATAATGTGCTCCAAATCTGGTTGGTGGTTTCTCAATGCAGCCCACAGGATCCTGGAAGTCCCAAGGATTGATTGAACTTCCCGAGTCATTCAGTTGATTGAGGAAGCATTATTAGTCATAATTCAGAGGAAACAGCAGTTAGTAAGCTCACAACGATCAAGCATATCGTTCACACGTATGGCTAGCCATGTTCAATTTTGTTAACCCCTGATCTATTATTTTTAATTGGCTTCCAAAATAAGAAAAGAACAGGCTATCAACCTCATCGAAAGCAAGTGGTACTTCTCGCAATACCCAATTTCAATCCATATCGTCAAGAATGCCTGAAGTTCTCGCAATTTCGTTCGTTGATATCCACTAGTCGAATGCTCAACTAATGATATTTCTTTACAGTAATTCCCTCATAAATGCATTCACTTTCAGTAAGTATTCCCTCCAGCAAATAGTGCAGAGGGGGAAGTCAGACATTAGCAAGAGCTCTTATCATAATTCATACTATGACTGTTATTGCTCTCAGATTGATCTTGCATTTCTTGGAATATGAGATTAACCAAATCCTTGAATACGGTAGCGATTCCGGATGTCCTGGTGAAATTCATTCCTTACAAAATCCTTAGCTGCCAGTTTCGGGTGTATAGTGTTTCAATTCAGTTAAATAGATTAAACTTACATATTAAATACAAATTTCCTTTGTGAACTTACAACTGTAAATCCTCCACTTTCTTGCATCTACAGTATGGCCAAAGCTGTTTCATCAACTGTCAAACTAGTCAATTCAGCAACTTCCGACTTGGCTAATTCCTCTAACTATGAGATGTGCACTGTTGGCAACAAATGTTTCCCTATCAAGCTGGTCCCGTGAGTTGATGGATGGCAACAAAACTTGATGACAAATAATTCATATGATACCAGTATTGCTGGTCTCTTCAATTCCGCAGTGCAAATAGGACCATGCCAAAGGGGCAAGTCTAGAAGTATTCTAAGCAATAGAACACTTCAAGCCCACTTTCATGGCAGCCCACTAACCATCAAGTATGATTTGTAAAGTTAGGTCACTCAAAGTACGAATACCCAGAGATTTATTTTTGGAAGATCCCTTGACCTCTAGCAATAAGGTATTGAAAGATTTCGAATGCGACATCATTGTAGGTATCTGAAAGTAATGTAATTCAACTTGAGAGTCTGTCAACAGTAACACTATAGTTAAGTAGAAAGCTGGTTTTAAAATATTGACTTTAGAGCTAAGAGGAAGAAAAAAGTAAAAGCTCTGAAATAATGCATTCATATTTGTGAAGTTGTATACAAAGATATATTGACAAGACTGACTGAACAAAATTTGACTTCATCAGCAAAATGTAATTATGTCTCTCGGAGTCTCTAGAAGTGTCTGAGAGTTGTCGGACCAGAATCTCAGGGTGGTCAAATCCCAGCGTTGCCTGAACCGATTCAGTGGCCTTCAGATGCACCTGGGAGCACCTGGGAGTGCTGGCGACAAGTCTGGGAGTGCCGACGACAAGCCTGGGATCACCTGCAAGCACCGGCAACAAGCCTTGGAGTGCTGGCAACAAGCCTGAGAGCACCTTGAATCACAGTGCAGCAGTCTGGGAAAAACAACATAATCTTTGTGAACGCTGCTGGTGCGCCAGGAAATCATAGCTGCTACTTATCGTTGAACGATTTTTAAAGCTCATGAATTCAGTTTGTATTCTCATCTATGTATCTATGTATCTATGTACCTATATAGCTACCCATCTACACACAGTATATCTGGAATGGCTGCAGGCGGTGCTTGAGAGCAATTCGAGGTGCACCTGTAGATAACAATCATGTGAACTCAGAGATGCACTTGCAGGCCGTGATCAAGGGAGTGTAGATGTGCACTTCGCGGCCATAATTGTGCGAACTTGGAGGCCGTAATTGAGTGAGTTCGGAGATACTCTTCGAAGCCATGATCAAATGAACTGAGAGATGTACACCAAGGTCGTGATCAAGTGAGTTTGCAGATGTACTTGGAGCCTATGCTCGAGCGAGATTTCAGAACTTGGAGGCAGTGGATGGGAGGCGTGCCGGGTGCTGATGAGACTCTATTCATCAGTAAATTACCTTGCAACCATGGGAATGTGACGAGGTGACCTTACCTGTGGACTCTCACAGCGAGCGGGCTCGTAGCAATCGATTTGTAGGGAGGTACACCGGAAGTTGCAACTACATTTAGGGGTCAACTCTTTATCATGATAATGAAGGGAAGACAATCAATCTTGGGTGGATGCTGTACTCGGTGTATGATGTACTCGGTGTTAACTCATAATCATGGCATGGAGATAGAGAGAGATGACTTTACCTTATATTCTGCAATAATGGTAGAGCTGTGGATAAGAAACAGAGATGGGGGATGAAGATGGGAACAATATGGAGGATCTGAATGGACATGAGAAATCAGAGGTACGACTTGCCTGATTAGGTTGAGAAGACCTCGTATCGGCGATATTACTGGCTGGATCAGGAGTTGTACCTGCCGTATTGGGAATAGTAAATTGACTCGCACATGACATTCCCTTAAGTCCCAATTTGTAATGATGATTTCCAATTTCATCTCATCTCTCTCTTTCTCGTCCTCAACTCTACCATTACCTGAGAACATGAAGTTAAGTAATCCCTCTCAATCTCTGGATGCCATGATCATAAGTTGACACCAAGTACAGCATACACCGAATACTGCATGTACCAAGTACTGCATACACCGAGTACTGCATACACGGAGTGCTGCATACACCGGGTACTGCATACACCGAGTACTGCATACACTGAGTGCTGCATACACCAGGTACTGCATACACCGAGTGCTGCATACACCAGGTACTGCATACACCGAGTAATGCATACACCGATTACTGCATACTCCGAGTACTGCATACACCAGGTACTACATACACCGAGTACTGCATCATCCCCAGATCAACTGTCTCCTGCTCCCAGCCAGTCTCGCATCTCTGGGCGTACCTTGTTGTACTCAATTCTCTACATTATCACAATTACAAACTAACCAACGAATAGAGTCTCAGCTGTCGTCGCGCCTTCCTCCCAATCTACCGCCTCCAGATCGACCACGTCCAGCTGTACTGCCTCCAAGTACCCTCCAATCTCGATCGATCATCGGCTCCAAGTGCATCTCCAAACTTGCTCAACATCAGCCTCCAAGTGCATCTCCAAAGTTGCTCAATACCAGTGTGGTGACACGGCGGAGCTTCCATGGCACCTGAAGAGAATTCGTGAGAAAGAGCGGTACTGGCTCAAGGACAGTAACAGGAGGGTGAGAGTATATGAATGGATACCCGGCTGTGGGGAACCACACACATTGCGTGGATGAATGAAAGCTCGGCAAAAGGGCATGGGACCAAGAGCTGGGAAAGATAGACTGTGTATTTAGTATAATGAGATGATGTCCATATACTTCCCATTGCTCACTCCATTTCCAATATCCCTGTATTTCCGTACGCCACCCCCCCAGGTCGCTTAGTTCGTCTCCATTATACCTGTATCTCTGTATACCCCACTGCCGGCATATCTCTGCCAAACTGATTGGCAGTGGTGAGAAGTGGATTTTCTCGCCAGAATGGCCTCCAAGTGCATCTCTAAGTTCTCTCAGTCAGTGTCTCGAGGTACTCATCCGATTACGCTCAAGTACTATTTGCTCCCAGGTTAACTGTGTATGTATAAATAAGCGAAACTGAGATAGATAATATGTGCAATATTATGATGTAGCAAATCTTGTGACTATAACAATGATCAATATGATAGACCAAATGGCTTGTGGTTGGGGAACCCAAAGAATCACTGCTGTGAAAATACAGCACTAAGACTCTGGCAGAGCTGCGCAGAGGTCTTAGCTGCTGTGAAATTTGACTATGCTAGAAGTCCAATACCAGAGCATCCTGAATGCGCCTACATATCTTCAGGTGCTTTCACAAGCACCTCAGGATGCTCTTGCAGAGTCTGAGAGCACTTTCCTTTGATCCAGCGAGGCCTGGGAGTATCTGGATGTACTTAGAAGCACTGGTGAGGTCGACTGGAGTGATTGGAAGGCTTGCATGTGGCTTCTGGACCAATTTACATTTTGCTGATGTTGGAAATAATCCAATGCAGCTCATTACTGTGTATCTTACTGAGCCCCCACAAAATCAGTTACCGCTCCGTTGACACTCATTTTTCGGAGGCGTCAGTGATGTTGTCAGTCGCATTTTTGCTCACAAAAGCAGCCAATACTTTGATTATTAGTCGATGTCGTTGCCCATTCCTTTGATTGTCCAAGATGCAAGACCAACAATCATTGACGCTCCATTGACACTCATTGTTAGGCAACAGTCATAATGTCGTCTCTGGCATTTTTGCCTATAAAGGTGGCCCATACTTTCATTATGCATCACAGTGTCCAAGTCTTTTATTCATTATCAGACTTATAAAACCACAAAATGTTGATGCTCCAATGCCACTGATCTCTAGGATGGGTCAACAATTCTATTACGTTCCTGGTTTCCCATACAGAAGGCCTATCCTTGCGCTGTGAGTGGATGTGACAATGCAGCCCTTTGATTGCGAAAAGTGTACGACTAAAAGTTGTTGACACTCAATTGACGCTCATCTTAAAGATACTAACAGTGATTCTATGCGAAAATGCATAGAGTTATTATTGACAGCCAATATATTGTGTCAATGTATAATCATTTCCATCCAACAGCTTCAAGGCCTCATAAATTCTGATCCACCACTATACAGATTTTCTGATTGATGAATGATATAGGCCTACCACATTCCACCACATTCGGCCGGTATTTTCCAGCATGTAGATCCATCCACCAGTTATTGTTATATGTAGCCCAACTTCCTCACTTTTCCTCATCCAACTTCTATTCCTCAATGTCCATGACCTGCCATTACCAAATTTCAAACTGTCGCCCTGGTGCACCATGTCTGAAAAGAGAATTATGCAGTTGGATGTATGGATAAATGCAGCATGACGGTCATCATTCATACAGATTTGTATTGCACATTGACAGCATCATCTATGTGTCAAATAACATCACTGACTTACATTTTGCTAATAAGTTTTGTGTCTAATATAGTTTTTACTGTCTCACATAATAATACCAGGCAAGACAATGTCTGATTCTTTAGTTGCCTATCAAGTCAATTTGGAGTCCAGATATTCGCCTGGGCTGTACAGCTCTTGCACATGCAGAGACAAATTACCATGTCTCACAGTTTGTTCACTGAAATTAAGAAATTGCTGACACATAGCAAAATATGTACACCAATTGCTTTTCAAAGAGACACATATTCAACAACAGCCATTTGCCTATATATTCCTCTAGGGACACAGGAGCCATCACCATTTCTTTGTCAGAATTCAATTCCTGGATGGTAACTTTGCTAGAGAGGGCATGTGCAGGGGAACATGCTTACAGGTATACCAGGTTGTACTTTCTTGATTGGTGACAAATTGGTTTCCACATCTGGCTGGAGAGACACTATGTGTTTGTTTAACAGTGCTTTCCCACAACCTAGCCACAGATGACAATACTCTGGTTAAGAAGTCCCTCGTAGTATTTACAATTTTCCGCGGATGATATCATGTGTCTCCATATACTCTCCAACTGTTACCAGTGCAGGTGCAGCAGGAACGTTCTTGGTTTATCATTTAATGACTGCCAGGTCTTTCAAATCGGCCGGTCTGTACTTGATAACCTTTTCATGGAAGCAGTCGGCCATATTGCTGCATCTGGTTGGGTCAATTAGTCAATCTTCATCTGCTTTTGCCGAAATCTCTTCATGCACTACTTGACTATTTTGGTGATTGTGCCAATCACACAGCTGGGTTGTCATTTTCAGTCAGCTTGCCCAACTTGCTATCTTCTGCATTATGTTCCTCGTCTTCCCCATTCTGGTCATTATTCAAACTTCTATCATCACTTAGACTGTTTCCGATAACAATAAACAACTCCACAAAAGGTTTTCTGGGCTGTCTGGTTGTCAATCCTGCGGTTCCAGCATTTCCCATATCTTCCAGCTCTTGCTTAATCACTGTCGCTGCATCATCATTAACCCACCCACCTGCCACAGCGGTTTCTCTATCCACATATTCCTCGATCCATTTCACGTTCTCTTCGTTGATTAAACAGTGCGTTTCTTAGCTGATCTCCACTGCAAGATTCTTTTTATATCGCAAGCTGCACAATGCTCCTAGAGCTGGGACCCTTTCTGCTTTCCAGCCACAGTAGTCTTCATTTGCGTCATGATATGATTCTATGAATTTTGTTGTTCTTGGACTAAACTTGTGAGCCAGAAGTGGCGAATAGTTCTTTTTCAGAACACTGACCGTTGTTTTTTGTTTTATTCACACAGAATTCACTCTAATTGGAGTAAAACAGTGTCCAAAGACACCACCTCTGACTCCAGGCAAGCCGGCTAGATGGCGGAGCTCCAACCTACTACCCATCGTTCACTAGGAACCCAGAAAGATGGGAATGCAAATGGTTGAACAGATCAAAAGAGAGCAACTAAAAGAAAGACCACCCCCAATCCAAACACCCTTACACCTGCCCGCACTCCTACGGTTCGCACTCCTCCACTTGGTTTGGCCAGAATTTCCCGATGTCAGTGGTAGCCAGGAAGTCAAATACTGCTTGGTCACATTTGTCCATGGACAACAGTTCAAAAATCTGCACATGGTGGCATCTGCCTACTTTCCATCCTGTAGCCTTCCCCACCAGCTTCCAGAGTACTTTCTGCTGGTTTGTTCACTGGCTGCAGTGGCCGAAGGGATGCTCGCGGGTCTGTCGCATTCTGCTTCCACACCACCTGTACGTGTCATCTTTTCATTGTGCAAACCTCTTTAGGTACCTTCCTGTCGGGGCATGCCCGCTCTTGAGTAAGTAGAACCTTGCTGGCAGTGGTTTCAAGCTGGTCATTGGGACCGATATCGTGCTTCTAGCTTTGCCCTTCAGTCTATATCCGTGGTGTTTGGAGTACTTGTTGGCCACCCACTGCGCCTTTGCCACCGTCATCCCTTCGGAGAGCCGTCTAGCTCTGTTCACCGCTGAGGTGTCTATTCGGTAATGTACTGTTTGGCCCCGGTCATCTTGTGCTTTGTTTCCCTAGCCTTCCACATCTTCATACCCAGGGATGCGTGAGTGTTCCAGGACCCAGTGGATTCTTGCTTCGAAGGTTTGGGTGTGAAGGGCCCGTGCATATTCGTTGAGTGCTCTTGCTAGTTGCTGCCCTCTCCCTGGGTCCAGATGCACCATCCATGTCATAGCTGCGTGCGAATCACGAAACATGGAGAACTGACCATTGTATTTTGTGTTGCTTTTTTGTTGGATGAGATGTTGGATATTGCAAGACATGGACTATCTGGAGGCAAACTGCATCATTTATGTCAACATTGATACTTTTGAACTACTTGAACAAAGCACAATCTGCAGATTCACTGTCACAATACTGAAAATAGTAGTGCTCACAGTACAATATGGCTTGATCTTTAAAGTCTCTTTCATGTAAGATCCCAGGGAACTCATAAGAAAAACATCACCAGGCATCCTTTCCATCGAAGAACTTCCTTTCCATATCTTACAAACATGACATTTCGACCGTCATTCACCTCTAGTTAAACCTCTTAACATACATTGAAAATTCAACCGACTTGCTCCAAATTGCTGGCCAGTTGGGAACACCATCAACCTCTGGCAATATGCAGTAAGATTCATTTCGAGTGTACCATGCAAGTTGGCTGGTACTCTTTCCATTTTGACTTGAAGGTAACTATGTATTCCTGAGGACTTCCCACTTTGTTTCGTCATCATCTTCATCTATTTTTCCAAACCCACTAATCATGTCTCCAGGACCACCTCACCATGGTGTGAGTGGATCCGAATTGAGCTGACCTACAGGTGCTTCATCCATTGCAGCAGCTGCTGGGACATGGCAACAATACAGCCACCAGTTGGTCCACTGTGACACCGCAAATGCAGCCACCCACAATATGACCCAGGACGCATATTTAAAAAATGTCTGTAGATCCAGATGCTGTGAGAAAAAGAGGCAGCATGCAATAACATGTGAGTAAATTCATATTGAGGTAGATGGCCTTCAACTGACTATATAGTATATAGCTTGTATATGTATAGAGCCATGTAACCAATTTATAGCTGCTCATACTGGGAAACCTTACTAGTCAACCAATGAATATGTCTGTATAGTCTGCACCATGCAAAATTATCTTGTGGTCAACTCTTCGGTTAGTGAGAATGAATTTCGTGATATGGGTCCCTGTAAGTGGACAAAGGAAGGTTTTAACACCTTAGAGGAGGCTACGGAAGCAGATATGGTAGAGGTTATAGTCTAGTCTCATTTTTAGAAACTGGAACTATTTTCTTGTAGGTTTTCAACATGACTCCTACTATGGCAAGGCAATGAGCTTCAGTACAGATAGAATGGTCCAACATGTGCCATGTCTTGAATACGGCCAAAATAACCAGAGGGGGGTTTTTGCACTCCGCAATCTAGAAAGTGCAATATCTACTTATCAAACCTCACACCCAAGTCTGAGAACAGACAAAGCAGGGAGTTGAGTTTCATGTACATGGCAATGGGAAGGTGCTGATAGAGACACGCCCAGCTATGGTCTGTGAGAGGCAAATGGATGGCTACGATCCTTGTCTAACTGGTACAAGCAAGAATCCGTAGATACCCAGGAGGAACATGGGACCAGCTGCACCTCCACCAATCCACCACACTCAGCCGACACCAGAACCGACACCACCTCCCCCCAGAACACCACCTGCACCACCAGGGAACAATGATGAAGCTCCTGATTCCCAAATTGAAGGTATGCCACTGGGCTATGTGTATATACATACTCCTCTTCCCAAAGCTCAATCATTCAATCTTGATGTATATGCCAAAGATAGCAAATACAATACAGATTTACTTCCACATTTGCTCACTGAAGAAGGCATGTCCACTTGTTAGTACACTATCTGTTGGGTGTTAATGCAGCTGACATCGATTTTGCAGCCAAGAGTAGACTAGTAAGCTATCCTGCAAGTGAAGATAAGCATTGAGAGAAAGGAATGGGATTGTTGAATATATTATTATCTACAATTAGTGGACACTTTAAAGTATATTTTAAAAGATATATTTATATGTATTATTAAACAACATTGTAGTGATAAAGGAGAAAGTACATGATGACAATAGAAAGGATGCCAAAACAATATTAATAATATACTATGACAAATAAAATGATTGCATATTGCAAAAACACCCGTGACCAAATTAGCATCAACGGAGTATCAACGATTCTTTGGTATACTAAGTTAGGTAATTAAAAAGTGATTTGGTCGTTGGAATACATAATCATACCATTCATCACCTTTAAACGCAAAACAGAGAGCAACGCACTCCCTGCCCCATCCTGAAAATGAGCATCAATACAGCATTGACGATTTTTGGACTCGCATCTTGCATAATCTAAGTGGCGCTTGATCATACACATCTGTACAAAAGTAGTTTGCAGCCATTATAGGCAGATAAGCAAGTGATATTCCCTCGACAGCCTCCGGGACAGCGGCAACCTATTTCATTTACGAAGCTGCACCTAAGTGTTCATGAGCATTTTAGCATATAAAATCAGTCAAAACTTCATATATAGATAAGAGCAGCCACATCGCGCATTGTTTAACCAAGATGCAAGGCCAACAATCATTGACGCTGCATTGACGCTCACTTTCAAGATGGGGCATGGAGTGTGTCGTTATCTCTTTTGCCTATAAATACGACTAATACTTGGATTATATATCACAATGACCATATTACTTTTTAATTACCTGACTTACAAGACCAAGAATCGCTGACTCTCCATTGACACTCATTTTTAGAAGACAGTAGCAATGTTGTCGCTGGCATTGTTGCCCATGAATGGGACCAATACTTTCATTATGCATCGCACCAACCAAGTCTCGTAATACATTCCTGACTTACAAGATGAAAAATTGTTGACCTTCCGTCGATGTTCATTTTCAGAATAACGCAGCAATCATGTTGCAGTGTTATGTGTCAATAGAGGTGGCCAATACCTCGTTTTTGAATGTCTCCAACCAATTGCCACAAAAATTACCTAAGATGCTAGATCAAAAATCGTTGATGCTCCATTGATGCTCATGTTCAGGATTGGGCAGGGGGTGTATATCTCTTTCTGTTGACCATAATGGCAGCCAATAAATCAAAAATAAATAATGATGTATAAAAGTAAGTATATTACATCTAACAGTATGTTATCTGAATGCAACCATTATTCGGAAAATCCTCAAAGCAGAACCAGAGATTGGGACCCACAAGTCAACCAGAACCCAGCAGATACCACTGGTTGAAGGGTCCGGGTACAGCATTCAGCTGTGAAAAGGTTGCAGGTAACGTTTTTGGATGGGGCTTCAACCATACCACACTCGGTTCGCCATCCAAACTCCGATTACTGACAGGTTACCCGAACCAGCTGCTGACACTTCCTGAAACAGAATGCTTCCACTAGCAGAATATGCATATAACGTGTCAACACACTCTTTCACCAATTGCATCTCCTTTAAATTTGACCTGGAATATACACCGTCTATTCCAGTAGACGTTGTTGTTGGCCAATGTAAACATAACTCATTGCAGTGCCAGGATGTTGCAGCATTGGTTGAACAATTGCAGACCTCATTGTGAGGTGCCCAGGACCACCTCCATATGCCACAATATATTCAGACTGTTACACCTTTGGTGTCACAGGTATATTTCTGGGATCATACTGGATCACTCGATAATCCTAATATAGATACTGAATCCGGAATGACGAATTATTACTCGAATTTCCGTATTGGATCTACCTTCCAGATAGGTTGACCAATTAGTTACAACTCCATTACCCAACCTTCATATCAATAGATCAACAGCAGCGATCAAGCTCAGCACAAATAAGGTGTGTATTATCTTTAGATTGGTATTGGTCGTAGAGTCTCTATTGTCAATGGTCACTCCATATCGGCAGGAAACCTTATTCCTAGTTGCCAAACAAACGACTATTCTCTCATGCTCCAATGGTTCATTCCTGACGAGATAAGATGTCATCAATATCAAACAACCATGGCATCTCAAGATATGTAGAGTCATATGTGAGATAAGTCAAGAACCAATAATCGATATCAGAGTCCTGTCAACCGAATGGACTTGTACATATCAACCCTTATTTCAACCACACCTTCTTGGTCTGGGCAAATAGGACTTGGGATTCATATGTCCTGAGTGGCGCAGGATACTCTCCGCTCATTATATGGCAAAACTGCTCAGTTGCAGAATACTGTCTATTTGGCTCCAATAAAGTGTAGTCAAATTAAGGGTCCTGTCATTTGCTGCAATCATTAAACCGTTATGTACCCAGTGGGTATATAAGAGGGCACTCTCACTGGCTCTTGGTGACATGAACCTATTAGTTGATAATTCGTTTCAGATAAGCTCGGAATCATACGACATATCGGCAATAGCAATTGTGTCGCAATACGAGCTCCTTACCTTGATGATGTAGTTAGTACACCAGGCAGTTTGAACTCAACTATCAATGGTAGAAGGCAAGGATGATGAGGCAGTTATGTATGTGAACTCCGAAACAGGCTTTGACAGTCTTACGATTGTTAAGGGTGTGGATCGTCTGATATATATCAGCAACACCGACATGGAGGAAGGACATGGATAATCTACTATAAAACATACAATCTACATTAAGATTTATGTACGGATACTTAGTAACCTTCTTGACCTGGAGGTTAAGCCTTAACTTCATTCCGGTGTATTACCAATTAGTACTGCATCGAAGCCAATGAGGATACTTCCCTCTTGAAGTCTGGAGTTGTACGTTTATTCTTCAGTTCTATATTCCAGATATATCTATCACTCTTTATACTTAGTGATTCTTAGTATCTTCGTGGAAGCAAGTTGTTGATCGGGAAGGGAACAAGACAATACTTTAGAGTCCGAAGAAAGTCTGAGGAACCAGCCCAATTCCGTGGTGGTTTAATGAATACTTCTGCTAGGATACTCTTGAGTTGGCACTACTCCTTCTGCTGAGGTGAAACTACTTTGCTGTTTCTTATTATACAAGTCGATACTTGGAGTCATTATGCTTAACGACAGACAGCCCTGAGGTATACATGCCGGTTGTGGGGACAATACTCTTGAGTCCAACGGGAGTCTGAGGACTAGCATGATAGTGTGTTAAGTTTGGAGGATCTTCTGAGTAGGATACTCTTGAATCGTGTACTCCAGTATATTGATAGCGTAAGACTATACTCTTAAGTCAATACTATCTTTCGAGTGCAGATAATGGAACAGTTACGTTGTCTCCTTGTGTGGTAATCCTTATACGCATCCTGAGTTAAGCTTTATCCTTCTTCTCCTTATTTATCTGGAAGTCATTAGGGGCGTTTATTGATTACGACTTAGGGTGGATCTCCCGGTGTTACAGAGACTGTAGAAGCAATCAAAAGCCAAAGGCGATGGATTCCTGAATTTAGTGAATTCATGACGTTGAGTACAAAGAACCTGTGGAGACCATACCCATACCAAGACTCATGTGGACGAATGTTGCAACACCAGTGCACCGGATTCGATGGTCTGATTAAGTAGCATTGGCCAAGTGCTGTCGAATGATAATTCCTAGCTTGGATGATGATCCACTATACCATAAATGTCAGTAGACTCATGAAGTAAACCCCAGGTCAAGTAGAAGCAATGTGTCCTCCTCCTCCTCCTGTTCAAACTGTAAGTGACAGATCTAATACCATGCAGAGTTTGAATGTTATTAAAGTATTTACATTGCATGAGTGGGTGCCACACATCAGTGCTGGCTACAGATATGCATTCAAACTGGAAACAACAATGATGACGAAATCATCTGGATACCTGCTGTTAGTCACATAAAAGCAAAGCACAAGGGTGATGACTACAAATAACAACCCAGGTTGGATGAAACAATGGTGAAATACAAAGGGAAGAAGTAAGGCTGCAGAGTCGATGGCAATTGGATACTGGTTACGCATGGTCATGGAGGTCATAACAACCAGGTTTGCTCTTTGGTTTTTGGGAAGTGTCTCAAACTTTTTAGAAGGGATGTACTCTGGAAAGATAGGCAAGGTTGACATAAACTACATCTCTGGCGGGGGTATGGGCCAGAGAGGGAAATGTGTTTATTGACACTCTTGGGTGAATTGGCAGAAGTAATATCGCTCACATAGATAGAGAATAGACACTTGTCACTTCCTACCACTACAGCTGGTACCAAGTGGTCAGAGTTGACTATACAAATGCGGCAGACATCAGGTACATCTGGCAGTAATAGCAACAAATCTGAGTGGGTACAGAAAATCAGGTTATGATTAGAAGAGCACCGGATAATGTACTTGACAAGCCTGAGAGCATGATGAAGTGCAATTGAGCAGTCTGCTAAAAACAAAATGTTCTTTAGAAAGAATGCTAGTGCATCTAGACTACATAGCAATTACCCAAGGATGAGTATTTTTCAATCTGGCGTATTCTGTTTCGAATCTCACCTATATATCTATATTGACATGTATATGTGCAGCTATACATCTGCATAGAGTCTATATCAGCACTTGCTGCAGGTGGTACTTTGGCGTAATAGAAGGAACACCATCAGTGAGTAAAATAGCAAACTGAGGGATCAACTTGTAGGGCATAATCAATTGAGTTTTGGAGATGTACTTGCAGGCTGTGTGGGAGTGAATACTGAAATCCACTTCATGTTCACAATTGAATAAAATCAGTAATGCACAGGAATTGTACAAGCCTGAGAACTGAGGAATGTGCTTCAAGGTCTAGATGAGACCAACTTTGGGATGAACTTAGTAGAATGTAATTCTGTGTAAATTAAGGTTGAAATAGAGTGTATTGGGAGATCTACCTTGATACCCCAATCAAGTAGATTTGGACATGTAATTGGATGCCATAACTGTACGAATTTGCATGCAATGATGTATGAGCTTGATCATATACCTTGACACAGCAATTGAGCCAGACTGGTAGACTACTAGAAATATGCCAATTGTGCAAGGGTCGATTGGGAGGATGATGTGACAGGTGCTACTACTCTACTGATTTGATTGGTAATATACAAGTGAGGGAAGGCGATGAGTTAACTTGATATTTGGGCTCTTATAGAGATCTGCCATGTGGCAATTAATCTATCAGGTGGCAAGCAGTTAGTGGAAACTTTATTTTGGAGAGTACTTATAGATTTGAAAACAAAGAGAGGCTGGATGAAAGACTGTTACACTTCATTGATTGCTGTACTCAGAGTTTACTGGTGGCCACAGGATGGAGACATAGCGAGGGATGACTAAACTTGATTGGCAACAATAAAGATTAATGTGTGAATGACCAAATGAGAAGGGAGATAAAGATTAATTCTGTTTACAAAGATTAAAGGGGCATCAGGGGAAGTCATTATCTGATTGCGGTTTGAATATGGGTCATCAGTTATCTTGCTTGCCAGATTGCGAGTTCATCCTACCTATTCAGGATGGTCAATTAACTTGAACATGCAAATCTCTAAAATCCAAGTTTCTCATTACGATATCTCTCATCTCCAATGATTTCCGCTTTGTTGCGTACAACTCTAGCATCCCCTGATAATATGAAGTTAAGTTGTCCGTCGATATCTCTTCATATCGTCATTCCGAGTTAATACCAACTATTGTATCTTCTAGAGGCCAATAGTCTTTTGCTTCCTGCTAGTCACAAATTTTGCATCTCTAAACTTTTGGTTTACATGGCTGGCCCTGTGGTGCAGGGGTATTGCTTCTGATAGTATAGGCAGGGTGTATGGTCACAATGCTATTGGTTGGAATCTCAGTGCCAGCCACCTGGTGGAATGGGGACAAAGGGTGGTGAGTGGAAAATTCTGCCATTTAACCAGCTTTACCAGAGGCAGAGGTGATATGGAGCTCTGTCATACTCAAATTCGAGTGCATACAGTATGAATACACACCAACAAACTCTTGGTTTACTGGGTTGACGTCTACTCACACTAATCCCACAATTACAAGTTAACAAATGAGTTGAGTTTCAGCTCCCATCACACTTCACTTCCATGTTACTGCTGTCAGATAGACAGCTTCCATGTCAAGCTCCAATTTCGCTTGATGGTTGCTGCGGAGTATATCCCTAAGCGCACAAAATGCTACCCTCTGGGTGTATTTCTAATCTTACTTAATCATGGACTTCATGTTTATCTCCATATGCATTCAACTAAATCCTCCAGATTGCCATGACCATGAACTTGATGTGTATCTACCCTTCACTAGGATCACTTTGTCACAGTGTGCAAGTTTGCAAAATCAGGACATTTATGTGCATCTTCAAACTCAGTCGATTTGTATCCAAGCACATCTGACAGTACGCTCAATCTCATATACTCATCAAATCACATCCCCGCAGTGCATCTCCCACCCAGCTCAATTACAGTCTCCTGATGGAGCTGTATGAGTAGTCAATCTGTATGGCTAGGTATTGTCTAATTGCACTCGAATACAGTCTGCAGGCAGATTAATCATTTGTCAATCTATCGATGGACTGAGATAGTTGATACATGTCATATTATAATGTCACCAATCATCTTGTGACTGTAAACCAAAAATGTCTACCAAAGACAAATATAATAGATAAAATAGCTTGTGGTTATATGAATCTAAAGGCTATTACTGCAAGAATACTTTACTAGGTTCGAAGTTTCCCACAGATCTGGGCAGTGGTTTCTACTGTGTTGAGAGTCTCCTGCAGACCTGCTTAGAAATCTCAGCTGTTTTGATATTTGACTATCCTATAGGTCAAATAGTAGGGAATCTTGAATGCATTTCCATAACTACCCAAATGTTCAGAAACATTTCACAATGCCTTGGCAGCTTCTGATAGTACTGTACTTAGCTCCAGTGGGGGGCTTAGAGTGTTCAAAGTGACCCAGGGGTACCAGTATTGTCAACTGTAGCAACTGGGAGGTTTGTACATAGTTTCTGAAACATTTTACATTTTGCTGAGATTTGATACACTCATATATGTTGTCTAATATTTAATACAATCTGGATTGCACCTTTGTATTCCACCACCTTCTATTGCAGTTTCGATATAGTATAACTTTCGACAACAGTGGATATTCAGCTATTTCAAACATAGCAGTTGAAAAGATTTCTCAATTTCTCCAAGTAGTACATCTATTCTGTCACCTTTATTGAATTCATTGCACTTAGATTGTGAATAGTATATACCAATACAATTGAATCAACTATTTTGTAAGATACTACTTTGAACATAATTATGTCTCCATATTCACTATTTATATAGGTACTTCTGTATTTTCAATTAGGTAATTTGTACCATATGTTGTATATAATCATTGTAGATATAAATTCCAATACAGGTAGATGGTCAGTAAACCTAATGTCGTGAGAAATGAGTTTAAAAATAATACTTACAGTGAGATATTAGGTATTTATCATTAGATAATGAACAAGTTATCAAACGACTTACACCAGTGTAAATGACAAAGTGAGACCTAGATGTTATTGGTAATACTATATAATCTGACTGAAATATATATTTGACTGTCATATTGTACAATTCAAGTACAGAATTAAGGTTACTTACCCAGTTATCTGTTTTTTTTATAAATAAGTAAATAAGTAAAGAGAAAATAAAAAGAAATTCTCTTATACTTAATAATCCTCTCTGTAAATATAGTTAATTCTTTACCTCCAAAATATCATTTAAGCTTTATTATGCCATCTGAATTCTCACATGTAGTCTTATACACTCCAAATTAGATCATTGTAATTATATTATCACCATATCATCTGCCATTCCAAAACATTTGACCACTCTCTCATTGTTCTAAATAATTTTACCAGCAATAATCTTTAGAATCATAGAGTTCTTATATTTCAGAACATCCATGATAATTCAACAATTCCCTCTTTTAATTATCGTCTATCACTCTTTCCATTACTAATAACTCTATTCTAAGACAATCTCTATTCTATTAATCTACTATAGATAATTTCAATATGGTACAGCTTATATTTTACCACTGATATTTTATGCAATTGGATATTATATATAATTTAAAATTATCTAGATTTTCAACTTTACACTTTTTGATATTTCGTTACTAAATTGAATTACTTAATATAAATTCTATGTTGTTACTATTCCATGGTTTACAGTTACTGGTTGTTGAATTATAAACTGTAACTTATTTGAAATATTATATTTACAGCCTTATAGAGCCCACCATTTAAAATACATATGCTATTCTATTATGAATATAAAGTATTATAATATATATTCTAGTCTCTGTTTACCACATTACTCTGTTAAACTTTGATAATCCCAAATTTCTGGATTACAATCAATTTAAATATTGCTTTCTAAGGAAAATATTTTCACACCTGTAGGCGGCTGAGACACTGATTTAAGTTAATTTGAATTAATTGTAGATGCTGAACCGTATTTATGATAGGTAGCCTGATCTAAGCGACCTCCTTCTAGTATATGATAGATATTATATGCTTACTGAGCTTGCACTGCTATGTGTGACTAGCATCTGTAGCCCATTTCATGTCCCGCTTTGAAACGTCTAGTTCACGCAAAACATCCCCACCTTTTGCACAACAATTACGCCATTTCTCAGATACTCCCTCACCCAAAACTCTATAGCATACTTGAAATCACGCCTACTATACCTGGTAGTCTTGATCGAATTATCTAAATAGGTTCGTGAGATGTCATATTTTCTACGTCCTGCTTCTGTTCGTTCCGTGTGATGATTTGTGTTGGTGGCTGCGACAGTCTTTGTGCATGGAGATTCTGAACTTGATGGCTGGAGCTTTTTTAATTTCTACTGATGATCCCCGTCTTGTCGCTTACAGCACTTTTATTCTATCCTTCCTCTGTTTGCTTTGCTGTTGATTAGAAAAATTCAGCTCTAACATTTCGCCTGCGACGCGCGATCCTATAGTACCGAAATTTGTTATGGCAGATTCGCATACTAGTCAACATGTTGAAAGCCCTCTAGTGCGGTCGGTTGTCGATCTCTCGACAACCGGTGTTGATGCAAACAAGTCTGAAGATACTGCCGCCGTGCTGGGCGCAAGAAATAGACTCACAGCTTTATCCCTTAGCGATTCTTCACCCTCGACCCACACTACATCTGTTATTAGAAATTGTCATTCGCAATTACAAACTAGCCAAAATAATGCACCAGCAGATTTGGAAAACACTGAAGGAGGTATTGCGGGTAATAGCATGGTGAGTTCTGGCGTTCAGAGAGGATCTGACCAGAGGGCTGACATCGGGCTGGGAAGCATGGAAATATCGAACAGAGGGGATATGAAGATGCTAGAAGCGATATGGAAAGATTGGGCAGTGTATCACCCACGAAACTCGACCGTAAAGTTTCTGCGAAGAAGCCGTCTTTCAAACCCGTGTCTCTAAACAAGCAATTCTTGAAGGAACCCGCAGCATGTACCACGGCAACCGCCTCAGTAAATTCTACTCTTCAACCTAAAGGTATACTACTTAGCTATACTCCTTCTTGCGTTGTGCTCAGGGGATACCCTAGGGATGGCGCTAGGTGCAACCGTATCTCAATCTACGCTCCGGCTTGCGGTCGCTTCCAAGTTGAAGCTTGTGCGGAGCTGTGGTTCCACACAGTCCCTCAGACCCACTGGGACAAGTGCGGGCGGCAGTGTATCGCGGGGTGAAGCGCAGCCCGTGTGGAACAAGAATCAGCGTATGTTTTATCTAGTATAGTATCTTGTTTAAGTTTAAATCGTTGTATGTTAATGGCATTAGCGCTACCTCCTCCTCCGAAGAAAGAATTCACGGATGAAGAGCTCAGCAAGACGTACGGCATTCATCTGGCCTCGAGACTCGGTTCTGATGACGCGACGAATAAAGAGGCAAAGTGGGCGGATATTGACGACGATGACGACGATTGGGTTCCGACAACAATTGAATGGAATGATGGGATGAAGGTTACACTTAATTCAGAGGAACAAACACCTCTCACAAAGATGGAGTCTGAGCCAGTCAAGGAACCAGTTAAAGAACCAGTCAAAGAGGCTGTCAGGGAACATGTTACCGTAGCACCTCAACCACCGTCCATCAAGCTGTCCGCTTCTCCAGTCAAAGAAATTATTTCCCAAAGCCCTTCTGGCCCTAAGACTCTCATCACGCAAAAGCCCAGCGTGAAGTCAATGAAGACGGCCGCGTCGTCTGCGCCTCGGCCATCACCATGGGTCAAGATTCCGCCTGCGAATGCTGCGCCATCAGGTTCTAGCAACGCACTCCAGGTACTTGATCTGGAGGCATCTCGGTGGGACGATATTCCGCGGAAATCGCACATGGTGAAGGAGGTATCCTCTGAAGTGTATGATCGGTCATGGCGGGAAAGAGTCACCAATCAAAACAGAGAGCTCTTCAACTCGCACACCGGAAGGATGGAACCTGTTCAGGATGATCGCAGGCCAACACGCTCACCGGTAGCTAAGCCTGCAGTACTACAGAGGCCCACATTACCTCCCCAAGCAGCGGGACCTGCAGAGCCGTCGGCAGCTTTCCAAACCGGCCGCACCAGCCATCATGATTTTAGGCGTAGGAGGACTTCCTCAAATGTAAGTGGGGGTAGTGGCAGTATTGGCCGCAGACATTCATTCACACGTTATGGCATTGATCCCCCGACACCCGATGACATGGGTTTCGCTCAAAATAGACACATATACAGCAGCCCTTTCGACGATAACGGCAATTCTCCGCCACCCCGACAATATGGCGGCTATGGGTCACACAATGTTCCCTCTGATCCTGCTCAACACAGTGAACTGTCTCCCACCATATTAAGTGCCTGGCCTGTGACCCGACCTAACATCCTTCGTAGTTCAGAGCCTATTACCTCGAACATGTACACAGGTCTCTCATCACCTCCACAACCAGCACCCCAAGATTCCGAAGATGTCGTTGTGAAACAGGAACGGATTATGCGGGAAGCACGCGAACTAGCAAGAAAAAGACGACAGATTGAAGAAGAGAGACTGGAGTCGGAAAAGAGGGAGAGATTACGATTTAAGCTTGAAGCTCTCGAGAAACAGGCGAAGGAAAAAGAGGAAAAGGAAGCTGCCATGAAGATGGCTGAGGAAGTGCAAATTGCGGCCGAGAAGTGCATATCGGAAGAAAGAGTAGTACAAGCTGAGAGACGCCGGATTAGCGACGAGATAATGGATTCACAGTGGGATCAGCAGCGAGAACGGGAGAGGGGAACCGAAACGGACCTGTATGAACGAGATACGAAGACGGTGATAGCGACAACACCACCAGCAACTATAGCTGTCTCAGTGGAAAGGTCAGCGGCCCATTCAACATTCATGGAAGTAGGGCAGGGGCAACTTGGTCCAGAGCGCCAAGGCGCAACCTTTCACGACAGATACGTCCGGCAGCCCAACTTCATTCTTTCAACTTCTCCTTCCTCTTCTCCTGTCACAACTATCCATCCACAATCTTCTCCTATCCCCATCTCCACTTCGCATCTTCCACCTCAAGAACTATATTCACCAAACCCTTCGTCCTCACCAACCATGTACGACCGAGCTCTCAAGCATTTTGCTGGAACAAACCACAACAATGGCAATAATGGTAACAATAGCCATAACCGTAATCAGGCCTGGAAATGTGGTACCAACTCGAGGAGCAATAACAATCAGTGGGGTTCCCCGTCGAGTAGTCCTTGGGGTGCTGTTGGCGATGGCTCCCGTCCTATAGGGTTAAACATCACGAAGGCTGGTCCTAGTAGTTACAACAACGGACCTCGTGTGAACTATGGTAGCAACAGATCAGGCAACGCCAACTTTCGCGATGGACGCTATTATTGTAACGATCGTGAGCGACGCAGTACCCGTGATTCCCCTCCACTCCTGACTGCACCGAGCCCAATCGGTACATGTATTTCTGAAGATGATCGTGTCAAGGCGGTCAAACAGTGGAACTCCCTACCCAGTCAAATCTTAGCCGATGACGAGGCGGCTCGCGAAGATAACCGTCGTGCTCGGCTCGTTCGTGAGGCTGAAGACCCCGCTGCCGGACTAAAACAAATTGCTCCGACTCAATATCACATTGTGGAGTCGTTCAAGAAGTTCGAAGTTGAAGACGATGGGTTGAGGTCCCAGCGGTACTACAAAGAAAAAACAACTAAGGCTATTAATGATGCCGAAGCGTCACCATTGTCTGTTTGTACTGCTAAATGTCCGGCTGCTAGTCGAGCTTCGAGGTTTTTCCCTGACAACGCCAACCATCTCCTCAACAAGCACATTGGGAAGAATGAGGAGCTGAAAGAAGTTAGCCGTCCTAATTCTCCGCCACCCCCAATGTCGACTGATCATCCAGTCCACGGTAATGTCGTCACCCGTGTTCATCTTCCCTTTAGTATTGGCTCAGTAACACCTGCCATTGATGACTCTCACATGGTCCTCTCTGCCCCCGACTTCAAGAGATTCGAGGAAGTTCAGCAGAGAATCTTAGGACAAATTCCAGGCAATTCACTCCCAAACGGGCCTCCAATAACCCCAACAGGCGGAGTTACTCCGCGTTCAAAGCCGTCCTTTGAGACTCTCCCGGATAAAATTGTCAACAGTCCCACGGTATCATTGCCATCTCAGGCTGAGGTAACTGCTGCAGACGTTAGCATGTTCACTATCCCTGATAGTGAGCAGTTCATCACCGAATTCTTTAAGCAGGATTTTGGTTCGACCCCAACTGTCAAGATTCCACGTGTGGCTCATTCATATAACGCGGTTTCAAAAACTCCTGTCACCGACCCGACTAGTGCTAAGTCAGGTACCAAGAAGATCCTAAAGAACCCGAAGAGTCTTTCCCAGTCTTCCGATATCTTCTGTGCCTTCGGAGGAAAAGACTTCATCAACACTGAGGGATTGAGGTTTTATCCTGTCCATATCCCTGGCGGAGGATATAAGGAGATTCCCTTTCGTGCACAAGACCAGTCCGGGCGCTTGAATTGCATTGGTCCGAAGAAGAAAAGTAGCGGTCGTCGTAATGGAGATGTTCGCAACGACCACAGCAGCGGCGACATCCGTGTAGGACATGACCGCAACGAAAACAGTAGTATCGGAGGCAACGAAACGACATACAACCACACTAAACAACCTGGAACAACGGTGGAGTCCTAGAGGAATGCTTTAGAATCAGCCGAAAGGACTAATTTCAGAGTGTCTCATTCGATGGCCCTTGTAGCTTGCTTTTGGCCGATGATTGATTCGGATTGATATAGTATATGAAGCGTTCAACCATTTCAAGAATTTTATACGTTCAGGTTTCAGTTTTGCATTTTCTTGATGTGGTTATGTTTACGGACGAGTATTCTGATATCTTATTCTTGTACTTGTACTGGTTATTTAGTTGAACTCGTTGTTGCGAGTACAGGTTTGCAACTCAAGTTGTCAACGGTAGTGCAGTAACTAACATTAGGTTTCTGTGGAAGGTTTTTGAGTGGAGTAGGAAAATGACCTATTCTATCACCGGTGCGTCCTGTATCCAGAAGCAACACTTAATCTTGAGTGGCATATGAAATTTTAATATGGAATGCACTGATTGAGTTCAGTGTTAAATTAGTAGATGCCGCTAGTTGTGGCGATTGTCGGATCTCTCAGCTACTTAATAAAATGATTTATTTTACATACTATGCCAAAAAAACCCTGTTTATTGATGTGACTGCAGTGCCACATTTACCCGAGTGCAGCATGACTCCCAGAGTCTAGTGAGTGTAGCATATTACTAAATTTAACATTTTAATTACTGGGGAATAGCTCAAAATACCACAGTAATACAAGATACTAGCAAATATGACATTGTAAATGATTGAGTATTTAGTTGAATGGGATAATATTGGTCAATTGAGCAGTATTGAGCATTTGCATAAATGTGGCAGGCATTCCACATTCTTGTCACAATGATGTGACAGTAATAAACCAGTATACCTACAAATAGCCCTAACATGATGTTATGTTCAGCAAACTACATACATAGTGTAGTGGTTAGTGGGTGTGTACAATACCCACTGAAACAGGTTCAAATCATGCCAGAGATTTTTTTACCATACATCAATTAACTGGCAGCATTGGACCCAGAGGCAAGTGCGGGCATGCGCGGGCATGCGTGGGCCTGTGCGGGTCTGTGCAGGCATCTGCAAAATATACACATGTGGAAGTAATGTAGTGTAACTCTACTATTTAACCCAATGCACATCATTTTGAATATGACAGCAATCCAGCATCAATGTGGCATCAATATACCATCGAATGTGGTCTTCTGTGCTACATTATTGTGAAATTGATCCCACATTCAAAACAATTGATATTGTTGCAAATTCCGAAATACCCCACAAGTTCAGCCAATGTATACATTTATAAAGAATTCAGCATTAATACAGCATTAACTCGGCATCAATAAATGGGGCTTTTTTGGTACAGTAGTCTGCAGTATGCCTGAATTGGCCTTGAGTAGGAGTAATCAAAGTCCACTGATTCCACCAATGTATTCTTAGGAACGGCCACTAAAAGCCTATCGAGCTGCAGAGATCTAACCTAGGTTGCCTAGTGTCGTACAACGATTTGAAGAGAAGTTAGAGAGGCTATAGAGTAAGTATTGATGCAGACATAGATGGACTTGACTACATGCTAAGACTAGAGTTCCTGTCTCGGGTCCATATGAAAGCACATGTCGTTTGTTTTATTCATACTGTGTTCACTCTAATTAGAGTATCACAGAGTGTAAGACAACCCCTGTCCGGGCGAGCCGGCAAGATGGCGGAGCTTCCACCTGCTACTCATCGTCCCCTTATGAAAGCACATTGTGCATTATTCTTATATCATTATACGTTGTGGTAAAAATTATTATCTGATCCAGAATGTGCCTCTACTATAATATCGCGGCGAGAACTGGTGTTGGCCTCGAATCAGGCTCTCAAATGTATACTTGTGGCATGCACTAAGAGGAAAGTGGAAGTGATAAACTACAAGTTCAAAGGTGAGGAGAGTGACTGAGAGTATATAGCTAAACCTGAGATAATACCCAGATCAGCCTAGAGATTATGCTGCAGTGAGTGCAAATGTAAGTGAACTTTTTAAAAAAATTGGATATTGACTCAGGTAAATATAAACTAACACCTTTCACAAGCTCAGCTCTTTTGATGTAACTTAAAATTTTGGTCAAGTGATAACTCCAGGACATTTCTCCTGAATTTGTTCTTGATTACAATTTGGATCAGACTTACCATTTTGGTTAGGATATCATCACACAGAATTAACAGCTGAGGTGTAAGTCTCTAATAGTGTTTGATACCACCATGACAAAAACTATACATACCTCTATACTCCTGGTATCTGTATATCCGTTATTATTCAGATGTAGATATAACAGATATAAAATATAACCACTCAGTTAGCATTATTGTAATACTTAGTAATAAGATTATAATACTTCAGAAGAGATTTATTGTAAAATCCATATGTCAAAAATCTCCAACAGTTATCTATATATGGTGTACAGCATAAGAAGTATCTGATCTTGCAACTAGTATGTCAACAAAATATAACATAGTTTCAAATGTATCACTAAACAATGCAGCCACTTTGAACAGCAGTACAGATTGCTTCTAGTGCTCTAAGATATCTGCAGACACATCAGCAAAATGTTAATTGGTCCAGAAGCCACATACAATCTCCCAGACACTCCAGTTGACCTCACCAATACTTCTAAATACTTCCGGATGCTCTCGGACCCCCCTGGCGCATGGTAAAGTGCTCTCAAATTCTGCAAGAGCATTCTCAGGATGCTACGAAATTTGACTATCAGGATAGATCAATTTTGGAGCAGCTGAGACCTCTGCTGAGATCTATATGAGACTTTGGGAGCAGCTGAGATATCTGGACAGGTCTGCAGAAGATTTTGAGAGCAGCTGCGACCTCTGCACAAGCTCTGCAGGGAACTTGGTGCCATATTCTCACGGTGGTAGTTCTTAGGGTTCCACAACTACAAGGCATTTTGCTCATCGTATTCATCTCTATTACAGTCACAAGATTTGATACATCGTAATATGGCATCTATGAAACATGTCTCTCTGTATATATACAGACAGAGATACAGGGATAAAGGAGATGGACTTAGCGACAGGGATTATGTATTTGTGAGATCCAAGGGTAGATAGTCATCATCTCATTATATGAAAGACACACTCTATCTTCTCAGCTCTTGCTCTCACGCACTCTTGCCGAGCATTCATAGATCGACGCAAGTTGTGTGGTTTCTAAGGCACTCTTGGCAAGCATTCTTGGATCCATGCTCTTTGGGCCATTTATTATAGCCGGGTATCCATGTATATTCTTTCACCCTCTACCTATGCTGCTCAACACAGAACAGCACATTTTCAATAATACCCTTCGGATGCTATGCATGGTGCGGCAGAGTGCTGATGATGGGCTGTCTGCCTTCTAGCTCCACCATTGCACCACACTGTGATCAAGTGAACTCAGAGACACAGTCCGAGGCTGTGATAGACAGAAGATGGAGATGCACTTGGAGACTGCGATTATGTGAACTTGGAGGCCGTATTTGTGCAAGTTTGGCGATGCACTTGGAGGCCGTGATTGTGCCAACTTGGAGGCTGTAATCAATCAAGTTTGGAGATGCACTTGGAGTCTGTGATTGAGTGAGTGTGGAGATACACTTGGAAACCATGATAGAGTGAGTTTGGAGATGCACTTGGAGAGTATAATTGTGCAAACTGAGAGGCCGTAATCGAGGATGTTTGGAGATGGACTTGAATGCCGGGATGGTGTGAGCTTGGATGCAGTAATCATGCGAGTTTGGAGATACACTTGGAGGCCATGATTGAGCGGGATTGTAGTAGTGGGAGGTTATCAATCTGGAGGCTGTTGTTCGGGAGGGAGGCATGACAGAAGCTGAGATGCTATTCATTGGTTAACTCATAATTGTGGGAATGTAGACAATTGAGTACAACATGGTCTGCTGAGAGGATAGAGACTGGCTGGGAATGGGAGACCGTCAATCTTTGGATGATGAAGTACGCAGTGTATGCAGTACTCAGTGTATGATGCACTCTGTGTTAACTCTTGATCATGGCATGGAGAGATAGAGAGGGATCACTTAACTTCGTATTCTTCAGTGATGGTAGAGGTGAGGATAAGCAAGGGAGTGATGAGAGGAGATGGGGCAAATCATCATGAGAAACTGGAACTTAAGAGAATTTCGTGTACAAGTGAATATACCATTCCCGATACAGCAGGTACAAGTCCCAATTGGGTGGGTAATAACACTGATATGAGGTCCTCTATGCTCAATGAGACATGTCCTACCTCTGATTTCTTGATTCCACTCATATTGTCCATATTGTTCCCATCGTCATCCCCCATCACTCTTTGTCATGCACAACTCCACCATCATCAGAAGGACAAAAAGTCTTGTCATCCCTCTCTATCTCTCCATGCCAGGATGAAGAGTTGACACTGAGTAAAGCATATACCGAGTACAGCATACACTGAGTACAGCATACACCAAGTACGAGGTACACCAAGTACGCCATACACTGAGTACCATGTACACCAAGTACATCATGCACCCAAGAATGTTTGTCTTTCCTTCTGTCTCATGATTTCGAGTTCACCCCAACATGAAGCTTCAGCATCTGCCATGCCTCCCTACACAATCAACTGCCATCAGCCCACTCTCCATGACAGCTCAAAAGTAAAGTCACCTTGTCACATTCCCACAGTTGCAAGTTAACTAACTGATGAATAGCATCTCAGCACCCGGTGGTCCGTCCACCGACAGCCTCCAAGTACTCATCCAATCTTGCTCGATGAGGGCCTCCAAGTATATCTCCAAACACCCTCAATTGGAGGATCCAAATATGTACGATAATGGCCACCAAGTGTATGTCTCCATATTTGCTCGATCACGGCCTCCAAGTGCATCTTCAAACTTCCTTGATCATGGGCTCCAAGTGTGTCTCCAAACACGCTTGATTCAGGCTTCTAAGTTTGCATGATCATGGCCTCCAAGTGCATCTTAACACTTGCTCGATCTCGGCCTCCAAGTGCACCTCCAAACCCGCTCAATCACCACCTCCAAGTGTATGTGCATACTCGCACGATCATGGCCTCCAAGATGGCATGAGCATTGTATCCAAATGTATCTCCCAACTCGCTTGAACACATCCTCAGAGTGAATTTTTAAGTTTACACAATCGTCAGATGCAAGCGCACCTCGAATTACTCTCAATCACATTTTGCTGCGAGTTCAGATATTCATTGCGTAGATGGGTAGCTATATGAATGCAAAGATGAGAGTACAAACTGAATGCTTGAGTTTTAAAAAATGTTGAACAATTAGTAGTAGCTATGATTTCCACGCCCACCAGGTGCATTTTCATAGAAGATATGTTTTCCAGTCTGTTCTAAAGTCATTCGAAGTGCTCCCAGGATTGTTGCTGGTGCTCCCAGGTGCTCCAAGGCTCGTAGTCGGTGCTCTCAGACCTGTCATCGGTCCTCCTAGGATTATCGCTGGCGTGTCCAGATGCTCTGAGACTTGTTGTTGGTGCTTCCAGATGCTCCCCTTGTTCTCACCAGACCTCTTCAGTCCACATAGATTTTTCACCAGTGCTCTCAGGTATACTCGAAGGCCACTGCATCGGTCCAGGACTCTCTGTGATTTAACTACCCTGGAATCCTTGTCCGACAACTTCCAGACACTCCCAGACAGTCCCACAAACAAAAACATATTTTGCAGATGAACGCTGGATACAAACTGAAATCCTTTCAGATACTGAGAAACTAGTATCGGGTGCTTTTCAATATTTGTGAAGTTGTGGAAAGCAACACATTAGTATTCTGAACTGTAAAGAATTATCTTCAAGATGCTAAAAAATTAAGCAATGAGATTGGTAAGATTTCAAAACTTCAGGAATATAAGTGTGGAGAAAAAGGAAGAGTTGACATACAAAGTGGCTGTATAGAGTGCAGGGCCACAAAAGGATATGTGTATATCCAGGATGTTGAGTGTATTGGTGGGAAGATAGACATTACTCCGTTCTATCAGGAATAGGCTAATGTCCCTTCATACAACTACCTTGGTAGCGATGCCTTTAGATACACATCTTCTTCACCTTATATGTGCATACACACATCTGGCAATGCCTCCATCTGCCTGGTTGTGCCAAGCTTTTCCCCTTGTGAGGCAAAGTGTGGTATTACTTTGGCTTCATCACGACTCTTCCTGTGTATCCACTCTGGCAGCATCTTACCAGGTCACCAACAGAGTAGACCTTTTTTCCGAATCCACTCAGTAGCAATGTTGAATGATAGTCTCTCTTCTAGAGCCTCTTGCCATCTTTTGAATACTTTATAGCAGGATCTAATGACACATTGGGCTCAGCAATGAGAATTCTGAGAGTCCAAGCCACATGATACAATCACCATCCTCCCTCCTGATCATATCCAGCCCCAAGATACTTAGCGTGCCATGAATGATGTAAGGAGTGTTCATGTCTAGAACTCTGGAAGTCCTACTCTGAAGCGAGGTTGGGGTATTTATCTGCAATGCCTTTGAAGATTCCTTGGACCAGGTTCATGAGAGTACTTTCTAAATAGGGTATATCAATAATTCCAGTTACAGGTTATACACTAGAAATGGAGGTGAAGCACTAATTGCTAGTCGTTGGCATATTTTCCCCATTGAGGGAGGATTTGAGTTCACCTGCATCTGGGAGTAATTCGAAGCAGCACATACTATTACCCAAGTACTCTTCAGTGGGAACACCGAGAACATCACATGTAAGGGAGCAGATTGTGCGATTTTTGGCTCGACTTGGGTTGCAACTTAGCTGTGTGGGTTCTGATTTTGGTGCTTTGGGTATTGTCATATTGCTGGGTTTTAAGAGTGTTGATTTGAGCAGACGTGGCTGTAGGGTTTGGTTGGGGGTCTGGTTTTTAATCTGCCATGGCGGCTATATGGCCGAACGCAAAATGATTTATGCAAGCGATTACCCCTTAATTGTGCTCGAGCACAATGACAGTTTGCAAAATTGTAGTTAAAACAATCACCAATAACTGACTAATGGTGAAAAAGATGATGTTCTCTGCAACAAAACACCGTAACTATGACAACAACAAACACATTTGCTGCTGCTGCACATCTTAACTCCACCGGAGGTCAGAAGATGAATATAGTAGATGTGGTATGCAGATTGGAAACTTTTAGGGCTATCAGTGTCTTTCGAAATGCATCGCAAGAGATTTTCAGTGGCCCTGAACTGTAAACTATTGACAACTGAGAATAACAGGAAGTGATTACATATCGCATGCCAACCATTATACAGGGGGACACTACAGAGAAGATTGCCAATTGGTTCCATACCATCCAGCATGGCTACCATGAATAAGTCAGAGATCTAAACTGGTGGTGTGATGATGCCAATTATGAACTAGCCAAAATAGATGAAAAACATATCGAGTTTGAAAAGTAGTGGGCAACAATTAGTAGGTTCTTGGGGAGGAACAGCCAGAGTGCAACCGGTTGGCGCGACAAGACTATTGTACAAAACATAACGCTGCACTGCCTCTGGTAGACAATACGATTCCTAAGGAGATGGTGAAGCTGAAACATGAGGTCACAGACAAGAATGTGCTCAACAAGTGACTGAAATCCAAACTGGGTGGAGTAGTGGAAAATGTCAGAGCAACCAACCAAGCATCGGAAACTGCTGATGATGAAAAAGACATAAGCAAAAAAGAGATGGAATCTTCCATGGTTGTTTTAAATGCAACAAATGAGTTCTTAATTTAAGTAATGGCTAGCTCTGTATCTGATAGCATATTCAAAATTACCTCCTGCAATTGCATTGCCACTATCAACAGGATGGGCTGACTGACTTATGACTATACGAGAATCAGAAATGCTGTCACCTGTGACAGCTTTACTGTACACTGCCAGTTTGAACCTTGTACCAAAGGCATTAAGCTTATCCCAGAAGCTCGAAATGCCATTGGGCAATTGTTAAGCCGTGGTAGCACAGCATCACTTTTGCATCACTACTGCAGTTTGAGCCCACTACTGATTTCTGGTGCACACACACACTAGTGTAGCATGGAGATCTCTCTCAGCTGCCATCAAAAAGGTCATTATTCCTCCTGACAGTGTGACCAGGCTCAAATGTGATTGGCAGTCACTTCTAATTACAGTGGTCAAGATTGGATATGCAGCTCATGAATGTTTCTAATTGCTGAAACCCCAGATGGAATCTTATGTGCCACACTCTGACGAATGTCTTTGTAACACATACCAGTTCAAAGTTGAGTGTAACCCAGACACATCGAAGACTTTTATTGACACATTGGAAAATAATTGCCCTGCATCATTCAATGATAGCATGTATGTGGAGTCAATTCCCTCACCAACTGCTAGAAGCAACTGATGTGAATCATGATTCGGAAAATTGAAAGCAAATAGAAAGAATGCAGAAGTCGTTGCAGTAATCTCTGGTGTTGGTATGCTTGTACCAAAGTGGGCCACCCAGCCTACACATGCCAAAAGAAAGAAAAGGTTCTGGCCAGATGAAGAGAAATGTAGTAGGCCAAAAATAAGAAAGACTCTAATTTGAAAGTGCTGGAGAAAGAATACAGGCAAAGTGGTTACCACGCTGGTTGAAAGAAAGTTGGAAATGGAGGTGGACATGCAGGAATACAGCTGAGCATTCATTTCCATGAGCAGGTCCCTGGGGATAGCAATGATGCAGAGAAGCCCAGTGTACCAGAATCTTGAGATGACAGCAATGCTGGCAGTTCAGAAGACCTGACCTTGGGAATTGTCAATGGAAGCAATTAGCTGTGAATCTACTATCTAATATAAAGGTTTCTAGTACAGTATCTCAAATGGAGAGATTTACTCGTCTTCACCATCTCTGAATCGGTGATAATGATACCATAGATCATCTTTATCTCAACAGAGAACTTTGGTATGTAAATAACAACGACAGGAACAATACTTTAGCAACTTATACTGTACGAGGCAACTGCGCATCTGGGTAATATGTTTAAAAGGAGACTCTGGACAGGGTAGAAAACAAAGTTGTGTTGTGAGAGCAGAGAGATGGTGGCTGGATGATGGTGGAAATGGCAAATGACAAACAAGAACACAGCATTGAGAGACAGCAACAGGTATATCTCAAACTACAACTGGTCAACAACAGCTACACATATTTGGGGTGGTTTGCAGTGTATAACATGAAATGGTTCAAAATAATCCTTAGGAATAGTGTTAGCAACTGGTTCGGATAATGGTCCAGCAGTCTGGGTTTCAACCACAGAAATCAGTTGTTTCGGTTCCGGACCCGTCCAAAAACCCAACCCTGTGCTTTTTGGTGGGCCAAACCAGGACCCTTACCCGTCAACCTGCAGGTTTTGCCTAGATTGGTTAGACCCATCGGTTCTAATTGCTGGTTTTGTGTTTCGGGTTTCACAAAGTCTCGTCGCATTTAGATATGCTACTGCTTATCGCACCATATTGACTTCAGTATGTCAATATCTATTTTGGATGCATATGCCACCTTCAAGATCAAAACAAACAGAGATTCACTCCCTGCCCCAACTTGAAAATGAGTGACAATGGAGCGTCAACGATTGTTGGCCTTGCATCATGGCTAAACACAGCACAAAATGGCTGATATTGTTTACATACATCATATTGACAGTTCTGATATGCTAAAACGCTCATCAACACTTCGTGGTAGCTTTGTAAATGTAACAAGTTGTTACTGTCCTGGAGGCTGTCTTGGGAATATCCCCTGCTCATCCGCCTATATAGGCTGCTAACTCCACCTTAATGCATGTTTATGATCCAGCATCACTCATATTAATGAAGATGCAAGACCAAAAATCCTTGACGCTCCGTTGATGCTGATTTTCAAGATTGGGCAGGGAGGGTATCGCTATCTGTTTTGTTAATAAAGGCAGCCAATTATACCTTTATAACTGTACGCAACCTATTACTGATCCGATTTCCCAGGATGCAAAACCAAAAATCGTTGACATGCTGTTGATGCTCATTTTCATGATGCGGTACACAGCATATTACTATAGTGTTTGCCTATGAAGGCAGCAAATACTATGATTAGGTATAACCACCACCAAATCAATTCTTAATGATGTGACTTACAAGACCGAAAATTGTTGACCCTCTGTTAACACTCATTTTGCCCCGTGCTTATTCGCATTATGCAATCAGATGATTTGGCATAGTATATCATTCGCACTGTTTTGACAGCCTTTGTATTGTTTCCATTGATATTCTGCTTGATCACTACATTGTTTTTTAAAAATACATATACATATATCCTTTAAAATATACTTTACAGTATCAGCTAATTGTAGATAATAAGATACACAAAAATCCACTTCCTTTGTATCAATGCTTGTCCTCACTGCCAGGTTCGCTCAATACACTGCTGTGGTCATCAAAATAAATGTTAGATGCTTGACCACACAGCAGATTGCGTACTGACCAGTGGATGTTCCTTAAGCAGTTACCGTATCTGGATATTAATTTGTATCATGCTGGCTATCTAGGGCATATGCATCAAGATTGAAAACTTGAGCGAAGGGAAGAGCAGTGTTTGACTGCACATATCCGTGTGGCAAATTATAGATTTGGGACCTTTCAGCTCCGGTATTGGCACCGGGTGGAGCAGGTGGCATTCCGGGCAGAGATGGCGTCGGTTTTGGTATAGCCTCTCTGTGTCCATGGGGCGGAGGTGTATCTGCTCCTTTGCCCCTCCACTGTGTCTGCAGATTCTTTCAGCAGCAAAATGTATTTTGGTCACTGGGAGCCTCTGGGAGTTTCTGAGAGTTATCAGACCAGAATCCCAGGGTGGTAAAATCCCAGAGTGTACCTAGTGGCCTTCAGGTAAGCCTGGGAGCACCTGGGAATGCTGGCGACAAGCCTGGGAGTACCATACACAAGCCAGGGAGCATCTGGGAGTGCCGGGGACAAGCCTGGGAGCACTGACCACATGTCTACGAGCCCGTCGAATCACAGTACAGCAGTCTGGAAAAAACATCATCTTCTTTGGGAATGCTGCCGGTGTGCATTGAAATCATGGGTACTACTTATCGTCCAACGATTGTTAAACCTCATGAATTCAGTTTCTATTCTCAGCTATGTATCTACGTACGTATATAGCTACCCATCTACACACAGTATATCTAGACTGGCTGCAGGTGGTGCTTGAGAGTAATTTGAGGTGTGCCTAAAGATGATGATCAAGTGAACTCAGAGATGCGCTTGGAGAATGTGATCACGGGAGTTGGGAGGCCATGATCAAGCGAGTTTGGACATGGACCTGGAGGCCGAGATCAGGTGAACTCAGAGCTATGCTTGGAAGCCGTGATTGAGGGAGGTTGGAGATGCACTTGGAATTTGTGATCGAGGGAGTATGGAGATGCACTTATAGGCTATAATTGAGCATGATTCAAGGAGTACTTGGAGGTGGTCGATCTGGAGGCGGTCGATGGGAGGCACACAGGGTGTTGAGACTCTATTCACTGGGTAATGTGTCAATGTGGGAATGTAAAGAGTTGAGTACAACACCATCCGCCAAGAGATGAGAGACTGGCTGGGAGCAGAAGACAGTCGAACTTGGGATGATGCAGTACTTGGCTTATACTGCACTTGGTCTTAACTCTTTATCATGGCATGGAGAGATTGAGAGGGATGACTTATCTTCGTGTTCGTAGAGTGGACATCAAGAAAGAGAGAGATGATAGGAGATGGGGGAAATCATCATGCAAAACTGGGACTTGAGAGAATCTCGTGTGCGAGTGAATGTGCGATCGCCGAGATGGCAGGTACGAGGCCCGATCCAGCGGGTAATAACACCGAAAGAAGGTGTTCTAAAGCAAATCAGACAGGTTGTACTTCTTATTTCTCATCAACTCGTACCCTCCATATTGTCTTCATAGTCATCTGGCATCACTCTCGTTCTCATCCACAACTATACCAACATTGCTAGAATAAAATGTTAAGTCATCCCTCTGTATTTCTGCCTGCCATAATCACTAGTTAACGCGGAGTACAGCATTACACTGAGTGCAGAGTACTCCGAGTGCAGCATACTCCGAGTGTAGCATCCGGCGAGTGTAGCATGCACTGAGTACAGCATACACCAAGTACAGCATAACACCGAGTGCAGCATTCACCGAGAGCAGCATACTCCGAATTTCCCATGCACCGAGTACAGCATACACCGAGTACAGCATACACCGAGTACAGCATACAGCGAGTACAGCATATACCGAGTACACCTTACACAGAGTACAGCATATACCGAATATAGCATACACCTAACTTTGTTTGTCGTTCATTCATTCTCATGGCTATGTGTTTACCCCTGCATATAGCTTCAGCTTCTGGTGTTCCTCGCTACCGATCGACCGCCAACAGCCAGCTCCCGACATGAGCTTCAATGGTACAGTCACCTGGTCACATTCCCACGGTTTCAAGTTAACTAACCAATTAATAGAGTCTCAGTAGCCGGTGGGCCTCCTATCAACCGCTTCCCATCGACCGCCTCCAGAACGACCACCTCCACGTATTTCTCCAATTGCCCTAGATCATAGCCTGCAAGTGCATCTCCAAACTCCCTCGATCACAGCCTCCAAGTGCATCTTCAACGTCGCCTGATTACAGCCTCCAAGTGTATTTCTGAGTTCACTCAATGTTGGCCTCCAAGTGCATTTCCAAACTCGTTCGATCACAGCCTCTAAGTACATCATTAAGGAGTGACGGTGAGTGTTCGATGTATTGGGGGTAATGGAGGTGGACAGAGCGACGGGGAGTTTATATTCGGGACACGCTGGGGTAGATAGGCATCATCTTATTATACAACGAAAATACACACCTTAGCTCTCCCAACTTTTGGTCTCACTTGCTCGTTCCGAGGCTTCATGGATCCACATCATTGCATTGATCTTTACAGCCGGGTAGGATCATGCCTTCTGACCCTCTTCATACGCTACTTCAGCCAGGACCGCTCTTTCTCACATATTCCGTTTGGATGATGTGAGAGGTGCAGCGGAGTGTCCATGTTGCGCTCTCACCGCCTTCTATTTCAGCACAATGGCCTCCAGGTTGTGCATCTTAAAGTTCTCGCAATTGGGGTCTCCAGGTGCTCCTACGAATATGCTCGACTTCCATCTGCAGCAAGATTGACCATATGTATATATATAAAGAGAAATAAATCATGCATGCCATATTATGATGTAGCAAATCTTGTGAGTGTAACAAAGATGAATATGATAGACGAAATGCCATGCGGTTATGGCACCCTACGAACCACCACCACTGTGAGAGTATGGTACATAGTCTCCCACAGAGCTACACAGCGGTTTCAGCTGCTCTCAAAGTCTCCCGCAGACCTGGACAGAGATTGAAACAGCTTCAAAATTTGACTATCCTATAAGTTAAATTTCGTAGTATCCTGAATGCACCTACATAGCTGCAGGTGCTTTCAGGAGCACCTGAGAATGCACTTGCAGAGTCTGAGAGCACTGTACTTTGCTTCTGGGGGGCCTGGGAGCATCTGGAAGTACTTAGAAGCACTGGTGAGATCAACCGGGGTGTCTGGGTAGTTTGGGTGTGGCATCTGGACAGATTTACATTTTCCCGATATTGCGGTACCATTTTTGCATGGATGGAATCCGTTTGTTTCGTTGTGACGATGCATGGCCGGGTGTGTTTGTATCACAGCCATCACCGCTTTATGCCCAGTAAACCCAACTTGCCGCTTCTTCTCTTTATGGACTTTGGCACGAGGTTTCTTGTGCAGGTATTGCGTTTCCTCTATTGCGGTGGGCAAAAACCCTGCTTTTGCTAGTTTGGCAATATTCAATGCCAGGCGCATGTCAGACTGTTCCAGCTTGACCGGACATCCTTGCCTTGCCACTATAGCAGATATGTTGAATACCAACAAAGTATTAGTTGCTGCTTCCACCAATGAGATTAGGCTACTGCCTCAACCATATATGCTTCTGGAGCCTCCACTAAAATGATTAAAGACTGTTGCGTCCATGCCCGGGGAAGCTTATCATGAATCTAGTTCACAAAAATCACAACGCTGACAACATCAGGATGTTTGAGTTTGTGGACTGTGCAGACAAATGCCTTGATTGACCATGGAGGATTACTGTAACGGGCAGCACTAAATTGGTCATGAAGCTTTCCATGTACACCCACTCTAAGTAATACAGTTAGTTGATGGCCATTTACCCCGATATGGATGTACTCACATCCAACTGCGAGCTGCTTCTTATTCTGTCTGCTTCCAGTATTACAGACGATTTTAAAATGTACATCCTGAGTCATATTTTTGGTGACTGCATTGCCAGCTTGGCAGTGGACTATCTGGGGTCTGCATTGTTGCTGTGTGCCTGCATGTGCCGGATTGGATTAAGCGCTCATCAATTGGCTTGGTTTGAATCTACTTTTACCATACTCAGGTGCATCTGTATCCAGGAGTTGCTGTTGTTGCATAGGAGAGGAAGATGATAATGAAAAGAAGTGGGATGTCCTGAGGAATATATAGTTAGCTTTAAGTCAAAATGGAATAAGTAACAGCCAACTTGAACGTTCAACTCATGATGAATCCTGCTGCGTATGGCTGCACGTAGCAGTGATTTCACACTGTTCTGTCATTCACACTAAGTTGGTCTGATGTCGATTATGTGTTTACAAGGATAAATAGATGTTTTCGACAGTCAAAATCTCATGATTGTCAGTAATCAACAGGTCATTCTTTGAGTTAAAGGATATCTGGTGATGTTTGTCTCGAGATATTCCAGGGCTCTTACATGAAACTGATGCTAAAAATCATGTCATGTTGTACAATTAGCTTTACTATTCCGATTTTAATAACAGTCAAAATGCAGACTTTGTTTTGTTCAAATTGATCAAATATACCATCCTGGAAATAAAGGATGCAGCTTGCCGCCACCACATTGTCCATATGTTGCAACATCCAACGTCTTGCCCCACAACATAGTCAACACAATCTACAATGGTCAATGCTACAAAACAGAACATCTAACCGCTTTTGGTGGGCGAATATGGTAAATTGACAAAGAGTTCTGCATGACGAAATCATCAAATGAATGAAGACTGGAAAGGCTTGAAAGCACAAAGAGTCCGAGCCCTTCAGGCATTGTGCAGCTTGCCATCCAAAAAGTACCTTGCAGCGGAGAAATGAAGAGAAGGAGAAATGGATTGAGGATTATGTTGAGAGAGAGACCACTGTGGCAAGAATGTGAGTTGAAGAAGCAGGGAGAGTGATGATGCAGAAGCAGAAAGAAATATCGAATGCTGAAAACACAGAAGCGACAACCAGAGAGTTTGAAAAAATTGTTGAGGAAATGATGATTCCTACTGGAGACAGTTTGCGTGTTCTTGGAAGTTCCAATAATGAGGAGGATGGGGATGATGAGGATGATGAAGATACAGAGGTTGGCAAGCTGAGCAAAGATGACGAACCCAGCTGGGTGGTGGGCAAAATATCCACAATGGTAAAGCAGTGCATGGAGAGATTTCGGCAATACCGGATGAAGCTTGACGAATGGACACACCCGGGATGAGGGGACATGGGCAACTACTTCTGTGAAAGAGACGAAATGTACGGATCAACCAAATTGACAGTTGCAGGAGTCACTAATCCACAAATGAACAAAGTAGCAGCTGCGACTGCTCCGACAACAGTTGGAGAGCTACTGGAATCTCTTTATATCGTCCCTGGAAAATTGCAAATTCCGCAAGGGACTTGTCGACTAGGAAGTAGTTATATGAGGATAAGTTTAGGAAAACCACATACAAGCAAACATATATCATCCCATTTGTCTGACAAGAAGCTCGATTCGTCACCGAGTAACAAAAAGAGGTCTGTTTAACCTGTAAGCTTTTTCCCCTGTATATTGCCTTCCAAGCTACTCACCATGTAGAAATCAGATTCAAAGAAAGAGATGGTGACGCCTTGAGCGGCGCAAGAGGAATGGATACATAAAATCTGATTTTTGACATCATATCTTGTCAAAAAGTTCTTTCTGTACCAGTTTTGCTAAGTGTCAGCTTTTTCTTGATTTCAGTGACCAAATTGTCAGACATGATAGTTCGGCTGTAGATGTGGAAGCATTATATGCACCATGCAAAAGTACTAGAATTCAAATCAGACTGTAAGACGACCAATGAACTCAATATCATCTAGCCTTTTACTGTTAAGTGAGAAAGCAAAAACTAAGTTAGTGACAAAATTTGCATACAAAATTTAAGTCAGTGATGTTATAGAAGCGATTAGTAATGAATATGAATCTGTCTGCATGATAACCGTCACGTAGCATTCATCTATGTATCCAGCTCCATAACTCTCCACACAGACCTGGTTCACATGGTTGAGATTTTGAAAATTGCTCATAGTATGTCATGGCAATTGAGGAGATGGAGCTGGATAACGACCAGTAATGACGCCGGGCTGTATTAATAAGAAACTAGTGGAATGATCAACATGCCTAAATTGCCGGCCGAAAGCACAGGGATGTGATAGGGCCACGTCATCCAATACTAGGATAACATGGAGAGTGGTTATTGAAAGTTTCTGAGGCCACAAAGATTCTGGATACAAACAATAATACTGAGAAGCAATATGATTGCTGTCAATCAGGACTATACAATTCGTGGGATACAATTACTGAGAATCTGATGACTGTTTGGATGTGTTTATTGTGAGCGTCAACTGAAAGGCAATGATTTTTAGTCAAATGCATTCGGCTATGAAAATGTTACACTGTGACGTCCTTCGAAACTAAATATATTGGCCGGTGTTATAGCAAAAAATGGAAGCAATACCCTTTTTGCCCCATCCTAAAAATGAGCATCAATGGAGTGTTAATGATTTTAGGAATTCCATTTTGGATAATCAAGCGGCTGTGGGACCACTTTAATCCATAATTAAACTACGGGCACCTTTCTAGGCAAAAATGGTATGCATGACATCATAAATATACGCTAAATATGAGAGTCAACGGAGTGTCAACGATGTTGGGCCTGGCATCTTGCAAAATCCAAGGACTGTGTGACCACATTTATCTATAATCGAACTATGGGCCGCCTTTCCAGGCCAAGCTGCTTGCAACCACATTGTACCTTTGTTCTAAAATAAACCTCAACAGAGCGCAAACGGAGCATCAAAAATTTTAGATCTTGCATCTTGGATAATCTAAATGCTATGAAATGATGTTAACCCGCAATGAACCTATTGGCATCCAGTGTTGGCGAAAATATCAGTGACAATATAGCGTCCGCTACCTACAATTGAGCGTCCACAGAGCATCAATGCTTTTCGTAGAGGCTTAGTATGCTATACAGCAATGAACTGTATTGCGCTGTTCCTAAGGTGAGTTTTATTCAGTTGGTCATTTCAGTATGTCCTTGTATACAACTTTACCAATATGCATCGAATGTATTACAGATTTGATTTTGTTTGCATGTAGCTATAGAGTCAATATTTAAGTACCCGCATTGCCCTCTACTACAATATAACTTTCAGCAGTCTGTGGAGTTGGAATACCCAGCATTTTGATTCCTACCGCCATGTCAGATTCATAATGTTTAAATACCTCCCTGCTAGAGGTTATGATATCGTGTAAAAATAAAAATGATTTTCTTTCGTGATTTGGACTGCTGTACTGTACAAATCATCTTCCGTAGCTGGTCGGCTTGAATCAATGTTGGCTCAAAACCTTCTATAGCTTGGAATTGATCTAGGCATGCATCTTCATGGCAATTGGATTTGCACTAAGGAATTGAGGAGACCAGCAGCCATGGAATCGTATATAATGATTGTCATCAAGTTCTTCACTATCCATCTGAACATGGGACCAGGTCAATGGGGAAACACCTGCTTGCAACCGCTCATATCGCAAGGTTAAACAAATGAATTGAGTCGAAAGCTACTGCATTGACTAGTTTGACAGTCAATGAAAGAGCTTTGGCCATCCTGAAGAGACAAGAAAGAAGAGGAATTACCATAGTAAGTGTACAGAGGAAATTCATATTTGACATCCAGGTTAATCCATATTGACTGAAATAACAGACAAAATGCTCTAAGCTGGCAACTAAGGACTTGGAAACTTCCGAATTTCACCAAGACACTGGGAATTGCTACCTTCTGTTCGGATTTGTATCGGCTCCTATTTTATGGAATACTATATCAAATCACGAGCTATGATGGTCATATATAGAAAGTAGTGGTGATCTAGTGCTGCCATCCGCCACCTCCCTTGGCAACATTTGCGGAAGGGAATACCCACTGAGAGTGGATACAATTCAGAAGCAATTGCCATCAAGAAATGAAGTTAGTTAAGCATTACACTGATGGAAATCAACAAATACACTTGCCATAATGTTGATCATTACATTCTATCCGGAACGAAATCGGACATTGTGTGAAGTACACCTAGCTTTCGATAAGTGTGGTCGTGTATTCTTTGCTGGTTTCAATGGCTGATTAATGATGATAGGTCAAGGGCCAACATACTGGAGCAAGGCTAGCCCTACATTACAGGAACATGCTTGATCGTTCTGAGCTTACTGATGGCTGTTTTCTAGGGATTACCTCTGATAATGCTTTCTGACATTAGCTGATGACTAACGACATGCAATCAATACTTGAGGCCTCCAGAATCGACTAGCCTGCATTCAGGAACCACATACCATGCATGGCGCACGTCATACAGCTGGCTTCAGGTGCATTCATGTGCAGTCTCGGTGTGAAATTACGCCCCTAGTCTTGGGCAGCCCATGAGTGTGATCCGCAATTTCGAGAGAAGGAAAACAAAAACATTGGGAAGAGTGCCAGACTTCGACCAGAGGGCAATGCTCTAATTAACAAGGTGTTGGCCATGTGGCCAGGTTTAGCAAAGATAATTGAGAAAGTATGTATTTCAAGATAGTTTGAATGTTCTGAAACTGACCTTCAGATAGCAGAGAATGCTGGCGGTACTGATTTTGCTGACACCTGGTTGTCGAAATGAGTTCATTAACTGTCAAAACGAGACAGTAGGTATCACATAACTATCTATTATGGATGTGAAGACATGATGGAACTCCCCACTGGAGTTGATTGAGCGAGCCTACTGATTATGAGAATTAACCTGTGAGTGCCTCCAAAATCCAAAATACTGTAAGTACCGGCAACTCTTTACAACACAGGATGAATGGACCAATGTGAAATACTTAATAGAAGTTTTGAGGCCATCCCGATATTGGACCCTGTGGATGTTGATGAGGCATACGGTCACATTGCATATCGTTATCACAGTCTACAAAGACATTTTCCATTGTATGGATGACATTATGTGAGCTTTGGCTAAGAAGAAGACTCAATGGAAGGAAGATTTATTCTTTGCTGTGAAGTTAGCCTGAGAGAAGCTGTCAAAATATTATGCTGAAGTGATTCCGACTACTGGTATGCTTCAGATTGCTGTACATATCCTCGATCATTTCTGGAAGTTGCGATCGTTCAGGAAGTGGGATAAGGGAATCGATATTTATCCTGAGGCCGAGACATCCTATACTACCCAATTCCAATAGTTCTTTCTAAAGTATGTGGTGAATAAATACTGTGCCAAACATAGATGTGTGCCAGTAGATAAACCTGAAACCACACCGAGCAACCATCTTGTCCCCTCTTCAGCATCTTTATGATCCAGTCAATCATCCATTGATACATAAGATCTGTGCAGAGATGATGAAGAATACTTGCTACCTAACAATGTCGCTGAAATGACACCCGGGTAAAGCGATTGCGCAGCGCTCTCATGACCGCTGCCACTCTCTATTTGATTCCACTGCCTGAAGCACCAAAGATCTGGGGGCAAATTAATCCACAGTTCTATGATTCGCACTCCAACCCAATGCAGATTAGCTGTACATTTTGGATTCCAGATATAGCCGACTGGTGGCGCCAAATATCAGGAAATGCACTCAAAGCACGCTGATCTCTCCAATGTGGGACCGGACATATTCTCTATCATACCACATGGTGTTGGAGTGGAGGCCAGTTTTTCGCTTGCGTGAGATGATATTGGCTGCAGGCAGTCAACAACCACAGGCAGGACAGTTCGCAAAAAAGTTGTTGTAAGGTAGTTTGCTTGAGCCAATGAAGCTATCTTGGCAGGCGATGACCCAGCATTAAATACGAGAATTATGGAAAACGACTCGGAAATGAAGACAGTGGTAGATGGACAAAAGTTGCGCAGAATGGCCAAGGTCTACAACTTTTTGGAGATGTGGCAGGGTAGCGAAAACCTCCATGCTACACAGAAGGAATCTCGCGCTCAAAAGAAGCAGCTGACAGCCGACGAATACATTTCAGACACGGAAGAGACCTTCAATGCATCCTGGCCACTTTTTCAATATGATGGTGCTGCTGCATGTAAATTGTCAGAAAGATCACCTTTGGCACCAGCTGTGTCTGCAAAGGACCTCCCTGTAGGATGAACTCAAATATTTAATGTCTGCCAAATCAGAAAAATTGACTGTCATCCAGTCAGAAGTGATGAGGATAGCGCTACTGAAAGCATTTCGGTCACCCAAAATTGTCATCACAGGATAGGCGACATGGATAATACAAATGACAGCAAACAGGATTGCTCAGCAGACGTTGATGCTAATATAGAGCATAACAATGACATCCAGGAACCAGATAGCCAAGAGCAGTGGGATGTGAGTGCCACACCAAATGTTCCCGGATTGATTCGGCCAATGTGGAAGTTATAGAGTCCGGCTGAACAGGTGTTGGTAATGGTCAATGCAATGGAAACAAGGAGGAATATGGAAATCAAGAACAAGTGGGACAGAATGCGTCAATATTTCTGCAGCTTCTGTATGTAGCTTGTCCAACAGTGACAGTTAGAGATATATCATGGGCGAATGGTGAGCAGTAGCTTGTGAATTTTGGTTGATAAACAGAAGTATAGGAGGCATAATGAATCTTTTGGCAAGATATATATTTTAGTATAATGAGAGCAAACAGTGCAATAATATTACTGCGCTGGGCTTCGCCACAGGGCTGAGTCAGAATCTGTCAGTACGATAACTAATTATTTCAAATCATGATTAAAACAATTATCGAAGCCATCAGATGTTGAATGGATAATTCGTCAAAATGCTCGTCAACGGAGCTTCAAAGATTTGTGGTCTTGTTTGTACATTAATTGAACAATAATTTTGTCACTGTGATGTGTAACAAACATATTGGCAGTGTTTATAAGCCAATGAGACAGCAACACTATCACTACTCCATTCTGAGAATGAGCATCCATGGAGCATCAACAATTGTTCACTTTGCATCTTCGGTAGTGTTAGCAATGGGTCTGGGCAACCTGCCAGCAGTCCTGGGTCAGACCGCAACGAGGATTTGGTTCAGTTCCTGAACCATTCAAAAACCGGACCCACTGCATCTTGGCGGGCCAAACCTGGACCTGTACCAATCAACCGGTGGCTTTTGTGGGGTTTTGCTGGATCCATCGGTTCCAATCTCCGGTTCTGTGTTTGGGGTGTTTCTAAGGATGGTTGCACTTAAATATCATACAGCTCATCGAAAAATATTAACGTTGGTACGACATTGTCTCATTCGAATGAATCGCCCGCCATTATAACTGAAAACAAGAGAGACATGCTGTCTGCCCCATCCTGAACATGATAGTCAACGGCGCATGTATGATGTTTGGTCTTGCATCATGGGTAATCTAGGTAGCAATTGGATGCAGACGATCATGAATGAAGTATTGGTCACATTTCAAAGCAAAAGAGATAGTGATACGCTCGCTGCCCCATTCTGAAAATAAGCGTCAATGGAGTATCAACGATTTTCAGTCTTGTAAGTCAGGTAATTGTAGAGTGATTTGTTCTTTGTTATGCATATGCAAATAATTGGCCGCCTTTGAAGGCCAAAGAGACAGTGACACACTCCCTGCCCGATCTTGAAAATGAGCGTCAATGCAGCGTCAACACTTGTTGACCTTGCATGATGGTTAATTGAAACGCGAGATGGCAGCAACTGTCTATATATGGAGTTTTGACCAGTTTTATAGGCTAACATGTTCAAGATCACTAAGTTGCAGCAGTGAAAACAAATTAAGTTGTAAATATCTGGGAGGCTGTTGCGGGAACATGTATTGCGTATCAGCCTCTAAAGGCTACCAAATCCTTGTTTATAGATGTCTGCGATTATTTGCCACCAAGATTACCCAAGATTGAAGTCCAAAAATCATTGTCACTCTGTTGACGCTCATTGACAAGATGGCGCAGGGATAGTGTAGCATACTCTTTTGCCTATAAAGGCGGTCAATACAATGATTATAGATTACAACAACTAATTCACATTTTAATAACCTGACTTACAGGACAAGAAATCGTTGACACCCCATTGACGCTCATTTTGCCACAGGCGTATCCCCATTTTGCAACCATTCACTTTGGCATAGAAGATCAATATCTGTGTTTTGGCAGTTGTTCTATCCTCTTCATGTACGTTTTCCTTTATCACTACATTGTTCTTCAATTGTGCATATAAATATATCCTTTGAAATATACTTTAAAGTGTCTGCTAATTGTAGATAATGATAATACTCAAAAATCCCGTTCCTTTCAATCAATCCTGGTCTTCACTGTCTAATTCGCTTAACAGGCTGCACTTGTCTTGAAAATCTATGTCAGCGGGATTTCCACACAGCAGATAGTGTATGCAGCAACTCGGGGATAAAATCTTTATCGGGCTTGCTATCCTTGGCAGATGCAGTATGATTGAAAAACTGAGTGTTGGGAAGTAGAGAATGTATATACACACAGCTGGATGGCATACCTTCTATTTTATATCTTTCATATCCATCACTGTCACCAGGTGGCGCAGGCAGTGGGCCAGGTGGAGGTGGCGTTCTTGGCACTGGTGGTATTACGGGCGGACGTGCGCCTGGTTCTGGAATATGTGCACCGGTCCCTCTGCGCCTGCAGCGCGTCTGCAGATTCTTTGATGTGCGACTGTGGCATAGAAGGCAGCAGTCCATATGATGTTTATAAACCATTTCCGGGTGTCTTTCTATCGCAGCCGTCACCTTTTTATGCCCTGAAAACTCAACTTCTCGCTTCTTGTCATCTCAGACTTCAGCGCAAGGTTTGTTGATTCGTTGATGCATTTCCTTCATTGCGGCGAGCGAAAACTCTCCTTTGGCCATTTTAGGCTTATTCAAGGCCAGGTGCATGTCAGACTGTTCTAGCTGTACCCAACCTCCTTGCCTCACCATAGTAGCAGACATGTTGAAAACCTACAAGACATTAGTTGCTGCTTCTAAAAGGAATATTCAGCTTTTACCTCAACCATATACAACTCCATAGCCTTCTCTAAGGTCTTTAAAGCCTGTTTTGTCAACACCCAGGGATGTTTTTCACGAAATTGTTCGGCAAAAATCCCAGAGCTGATGACATCGTGATATACGATTTTGCAGACTGTGTGGATAAAAGAATTTGTCGACCATGGAGGTTTGCCATTGCGGGCAGCGATCAATTGCTCAAGGAGCTCTCTACGTACACCAGCTGTATATTATATTGTTAGTTGACCGCCTTCTATATCAATTTGGTGCTACTCAAATCTGCTCACATGCTGCTTCGTATTATTGTACGTCCAGTATTCTGTACTTTTTTGTAATGTGAGTCCTGCATCATATCTTCGGTGGCTTCAATTGCAGCGTCATGGTGGATTAACTGGTGTCTGCGTCACTGCAGTTTCTCAGCCAAGGGCACATTCGATCAAGCGCCCGTCATTGGACTCGCTTCAAATTCACTCACACTGCAAGGAGGTGTTCGTGGAGCCATGACTTGCTGTTGTGGAAAAGGTGAGGAAGATGATCATGAAAAGTGGAAAGTCCTGAGGAATATACAGCAAGCTACTAGTCACAATGGAAAGAATGACAGTCAACTTGCAGGTTCTACTCAAGATATATCCTGCTGCGTATAGCTGCAAGTTGCAGGTTATTCCAACTGTCCTGCGATTTCCAGTAAGTCGGTCCAGAGTTGTTTGTTTGTTGCCAGGGATACATTGAAGTGAACGACAGGTGATATCTCATGGTTGATAGATATAAAAATGAAATCCTTCAACGGGAAGGTTGTCTGGTGATATTTGTCTTAATACAATGCTGGGATCTTAAATGAAACACACACTAACCATGATGTCATAATGTAAGGTTACTGTCACTATTCCGAACGAAATGATGGTCAAAATGCAGATTTTTCTTTGTTCAAGTTGATTAAACGTACGAACCTTAATCTGAAATAACATTTACTATTGGTGTGGAACAAAAGATAACTATAGAGAATCCTTGAATATGAACTTACAAAATGTTTTGGGAAAGAAATTTTTTATGAAAGAAGCAAATACTATTGGGGTAGAGACAGAATGGAGGAATTGCCAAGCTAGAAGCCAGAGGGTATAGATTTAACCATCCACCACTTCTCAGCAGTTATTGAAAGGAAATTCATGAGATATGTAATATTATAACTCAATTAGTAAAGGAAAAGGTGTTGAGCTGATTGGGAGTACAGATATCACTATGCCAAGGACTATGATGTAACATGCCACTTTTGTAGTTAGCGCCATTAGTTATCGATCGACCTTATGTCAATGTGACATGCCTCATTACATGATACAATTGACACCTTTGCATATGCCCACATACACTCGACTACTTGAGCACACGCTACCGTTTAACAACAGAATAAAAACCTACGACAGAATAACGGGCAATAAGGAACTCAACAAAGTGTGTAGATTTTGATATCCAAATGTGGGTTAATGGAATCAAGCATTGAAAAATAGAGTATATATTCCATTGTCTGTATATTGCAATAAGGTGCTCAGTCTTCCCCAGAGTCTCCTGGCAATATATACTCCCAATTGCACAGTCCACCACAGTTTAACCTATATTCCATTATATAACCCCCCCACTACTTCAGTAATTCTGTGCAGAGGTGGTGAGACACAGAGTTTCCCAGCAAGACTTGTTTCTGGCCCTGGGTGTATAGCACACCTCCACTTTTGCCATAAGCTTATATCCCACCAAAAGGATAAGAATAAATTCATCCTAGGAAAACTACAGAATGGAAGTATAAACAGAAAGATGTATACTTGCAAAACTCCTTACTTTATGTATGGTCTCATTTTCTTAGCTTCTCTTGATCTGTCTTTACCACTCAAGGTGTGGAGAGATGTACGGCATGTTGGAGTGTGTAAAAATGGATTTCACAATATCATTACATATTGAGTAGTTGGCCACTTTACTATTTGCTGAAATCGCAATTAGTAACTAAGAATATTTATTGACTGATTGTTAGAAGATTGGTACCACATTATTCCCTATCAATCTCTCAGAGTCGGCAAATATCAACAATCTTTCTTGTACTATTCTCTTGCAGTCTGGGTCAAGGCTAAGTCAAACTTCATTGTAGTTCACATATTTGGTATCATGCAGAGGGGGTTGATTTTCTCTGCAACTTCCACTGCTGGAATGACCGGCCTACCAGCCTACTGGGTACTCTTCAACTTACAATGTGTATGCAACCTTCAGGTTGAACCGGCCTCCATTCCAGACTCGTTTGATGGGACTATATCCGCCTCTCCCTAAACCAGCTATGCAATAGCAGGGTGCATCACACTTGTGGGGATTCCTGGCCTGGTGTCAGCATGATATCTTTCTGCAGCTGTACTGATCCTTTCCATGATTGCACCAGTCACATATTTAGATCTATCCAAGGCACGATACATCAACAGCTCTTCAGCATTGTTCTGATAGATATCTTAAACTGGGTCATATGTTGTTGGTGGTTTCAGTTGAAACATGTTGCCTCGTCCAGACATGGAGGCAGTATGGATGTTGACAGAGTAGAAAGTCAATTGGCATGGTTATAGTTATTTGTGCCAGGGGACTAACTAAGAGACATTATTAACCCCAAGTACTGTTTCAAACTGATAGCTTTATAGGCAATTTATTCTTCCACAAGAGTATTTCAATTATCTAAAAACCTTTTATCTTTCAGAATGACAGTAGATGTGTACAACTTATTGGCCTTTGCTTTCCGGATTAACTTGATAAAGCCATTAATAGAGGTACATTTAAGATATCACTTTCCTAGCCTGGGTTCACTGGATAATTAGCCAACAAATGGTGTATATGCAGTCGCTTTTCACATTGGTTTGTATCATTTTACATTGCTCGCAGATCCTGATCGGGAAGTCAGACCTCTTTCAACTGTTTCTGAGTATTGTTCATCTACTCTCGGAATGTGTATAGAGGCAGGAATATTTGTCATTTGTTCCCAGAGCAAAAAAGGATAATGGAGCAGTGATTCTTCAGTTACAATTTTATCATCACCATGGCTATAGTGCTTTCTTGAATGATTTATCGTTGTACAGGCTAACTGATGCAAGCAATAGAACTGCCATCTCAGAATCCAGTGGTTATAACCGTGAATTTCGCTCAGCATAACATGGTAAGCTCCAAAGCAGTAAATCTATAGACCCCAGGATGACTGTATATTTGCATAAGGCAGCATACGAACATGTACGAGAAGATACGGCTGGTAAGCTGGACTTTGTATTATTAGCCAGTACATGGTTGGTAAAATTATGGCTGGCAATTGCGAGGAGATTGTTTGTCGTGTCTATGATATTGCAGTTACCCAGCTCCTAACTCACCTCGAACCATTTGCAAGAACCTAATCAGATCACTGCTATGACATGATTCCTGGCAGATGTAACAAACCCACTGGGCTGCCATATCTGTGCATAATCAGAAGCAACGCCGCTGAGAAGAATAAACAGAACCAGCATCAAAGGTGTATAACTCCATACAAATTAATACATCATACAACTAATTTGTATCCTAGTTGCAATGTTATGGTTGATCAAGTTAATGGTAAAATTCCACCTCCTGAGGTCGGTTGCAAAAAACTTTTTCCAAGGTCATATATTGCAGAAGTTGTACATTCAGAGCAAGACCATCTCTCCGACCTTAAAACATAACTGTGACTACAGCCATATTTCATTTCACGCACCTATACATCATTCAATTGGTGACAGAGTGTTGGGTTGGCCTGTTTAATACTCATCGCAAAAGTGTTAACGGAGACTTCAAATTTCACCCAAGATGGTTACTTTGGGGCCTTTACTGCATGTCTGTAATATAGTGGTAATTTGGCCAGAATGGAGTCATCCGCCTAGATGTGTCAGTTATTCTATTATAAGTGAATATTGCTAGCAATAAGAGTAAGACAGAATTATCCTGCTGTAAGTTGCATATTGCCCAGGGATACTGCTCAATCATTTGAGTAAGACACACTGTCTGCCCATCTGTCTGCAGATGGAATGCCATTAAACACTGGTGGCTAGAACTCAAGTGAGACCATACTTGTGTCCCGAATAGCCTAGTAAACTTGGTGCCATAATCAGTGATCAAGATGTCTGGAATGCGGAATTTCCACATGTCGTGTTCAAAGATGAGTTTGGCCAATTCTAGCAAGTCGACAATCTTCTGGCATAGTAAGTACTGTATGATGTGTGTCAATTGATCTATGATAATGAGAATAACAGCGTCACCAGATGCAATTGACTGTGAGATGCCAGTGACCATGTCTATTAGGATATCTATCAATAGTGGTGAGGCTGTGTAGTACGACTTGCTGTTCCCGTGCCTGGTATATCAAGGTACTTGTTTTGGAACTATACATTACAACTACATTCATATTTATGTATGTATGATCTGATTGCTGCCCAGTTGAAATTACTGTGCATCTGCTCAGCAGTCCCTTGAGCTCCAAAATGACCCAACTAAGAGTTGCCATGAAATGGTCTTATCAATTGTCAGAGTACATGGTTAACAAGTGGAATATGAATTGTGCTCATGTAGGTCACAGCTTCTGAGTCATATTTTCCTGTGCTTTCCGGATTTGTGGGAACTTGGGCAACTGGAATTGACCAGTCAAGTGGATTCTCTGGAACATTAACAGGGTATCAGAAAGCAGTCTGAACTGCGATGAGAATTGGCATCACCGAGTATTATCATTCAATTGAGATCGCTGGTGTTGGCAAATGTTTGGGACCGTCACTATGGGTCTGTGTCCAGGTCGAAACTCAACCATGGCCAATGTGGCGGTCCAGGAAGTCAATCAACCAGAAGTGTCAACTCGGATATGGTTTGATGGTAAACTACCAACCTGTCTGCATTGAGGGGATTGTCAATGGGTCGCCCAGTGAGTCCATCAATAGATTCATATAAGGCTCTTGTTTTTGCAGTTTGTTAATTATATCTTATCAAAATTGTGTTTTCAACAACAAATAATTGGCTTTTGCAAATTTTGCATTTTGCAATGTCGATTAATTTGGAATCCGTGTTTTACCTTTGATATATTGTATTTTTGCAAGGAAAGGCGGTCAATAATTCTGCTATGTGTGCAAAGATCTGTGCGAAGGCTCGATCCCCAAATATGCATGACCTAAAACTGTTGACACTCTGTTGACCCACATTGTCAGTGTAGGTACGGGTTTGAGTGCGGTCATCATGTGGGTTGGTTTAGGGTTGAGTGCGGCGGAGCCACATGCACTTTAGTTCTTGTGTACGTGTCAATTAGACTTAGCGAGAGTCAGTGAGTTTAGGTCAATCGAGAGATTCAGGACACAGGACACCGGACACCGTACAACAGGTTATGAGCCCGGGCACTTCGCTGATTTGACGAACTCGACTCGGATAGAGATTTCAAATTGCGGCATTATCAACACGGTCTTGGAGGAGTACAGACAGACAGACTCGACCTGTGTACGGACGACAAGATGGCCGAATCGACAGCGATCTCGATTAAGAAGTTTGATGGTACGGAATACAAGAGCTGGAGTTTGGAAGTTGAAATACTCTTGGAGCAGAAGCAGGTTCTCGGCATTGTCGACGGTACAGAGGAAGCACCGGATGCGAAGGACGGGACAGAGTTTAAAGCATGGAAGAACCAATATGGAATCGCACGGTCGACCATTCTCCTCGCGATGGAGCGGTCATTGCAGCAGCAGTATGGCATTCAGAAAGACGCGAAGGCGCTGTGGGATCAGCTGGATAAGGACTACAAGTCAAAAGTGAAGCTCAATGTGTGGGCTTTGCGTGACGAGATGTCAGCGGTGAAATTGAACGATTGTGAGAATGTACAGGAGTACGCATCGAAGATTCAGAGTTATGTGAATGACTTCAATTTTTGTGCCGATACCGATAGCACAAGTAGTACTGGTAGTGGTACGATGCTGAGGAGCGAGCACACCTATTACCTGATGAAGGGCGTACCGAAGGATGATGATTGGAGGTTTTTCACCCAGTTGATGTACGACAAAATCGACACCCTGGCCGACAAACCGGAGGCGATTGTCACGAAGATGAAAGCTCACGAAGCGCGGCATCAGCAGGAAGTCGACTTGGAAAGCATCGAATTGCTGGCACTGGCTAAGACGCAGACGAAGAGCGAGGAGCGGAGTTCAAACCACTCTCGGAAGTCCCGGAAGTCCAGTGGTAGCGGCAGTGAGAGCGATGGTAGTAGTTCGGAGAGTGAGAAGCATCACCGCAGGCGTACTCAGGAATGCTACAGATGCCATCAGGTGGAGCACATTGCACGGTATTGTCCAAGCACTGCACAGGTGGAGAGCGTAGCACCGACAGAGACAGCGGCAGCGATGACGACGACATCAATTGACAATTATTGGATGACAGTTACGAACGCAGAGAGCCTATCGAAAGAGAGCTGGTACTTGGATTGTGCCACCACTACTCACATTTGCGGAGATCGGCGAAAGTTCAAACGGTACACTGAGTATACCAAGACAGAAGAGCGGGAGATCGGCGATTTTGCAGGAAGGGTAGCGGGCAAGGCCATCGGGCATGGAGATGTTCGGTTGGGGTTTCGACTACCTGGAGGCCGCCGTATACATGAAGTAGTTGTGAGAAACGTCTTCCATGTCGAAGGAGCAAACCACTCACTGTCACAATCGCGGCTTATGGTTCGGGGGTTGCGGATTGTCCCTGTCAACGGATATGGGATCAAGATATACGACAAATCGCCGACAGACAGTGCTCGAGGTCAAGGTCGAGGTCGAGGTCGAGGAAATCTTGTGGGCGTGGCACGCCAGATTGGAGGGTTATTCCGGCTGGATGTGAAGGTTGCAGGAAAGCTGCATCGATCGAGAGAGAGCAGACGACACACAGCACCGAATGCTGCTGATGAGCACTTCTATCGAGAGTTCTTGGTGCCAGAGGAGCCGAAGAAAGAGATATCGAGCGAGAGGTTGATTGTTTCGGAGGAGCTTTAGGCATGGTTGATTGTTTGGGGGAATTCTTGGCTTGGGGTCGTTTGGGAGGAGCTTCAGGCAAAGCTCTATCTTCGTTTTCTTTAGAGTTTAGCACTTACGGTCGTGATACCGCCCTGGAGGAGTGTAGGTACGGGTTTGAGTGCGGTCATCACGTGGGTTGGTTTAGGGTTGAGTGTGGCGGAGCCGCATGCACTTTATTTCTTGTGTACGTGTCAATTAGACTTAGCGAGTCAGTGAGTTTAGGTCAATAGAGAGATTCAGGACACAGGACACCGGACACCGTACAACAGTCAGAATGTGGCAGGTAGCATATCGCTGTTGTGTTTGCCCCTGAAGGCTACCAATATCGCATAAATGGATGTCTGTAACCAATCGTAACATAAATTACGCATGATGCAAAGCTAAAAATCCTTCACACTCCATTTATGCTCATTCTCAGAATTGGGCCGTAATCTTGTTACTCCTTTGCCAATAGATGCTGCCAATACATTGGTTATGCATAACCGTGACCTAATCACTACTCAATTCTTGTACATTCAAGACCGCAAATTGTTGATGCTCCGTTGACGTACATTTTAATGTATTGTCCATTCAACATCTACTGCCATCAATAATTGTTTTCATCATGATATGAACTTATTGGACATCTTTCTCGTAGTTTGAGACTCGGCCCTGTGGCAAAGCCTGGCGCAGTAACATTCTTGCACTGTTTGCTCTCACACGATTAAAATTTCTATATCTTGGCAACGATTCATTGCACGTGCTCTACATCTGTTTATCAACCGACATTCACAAGGTATTGCTCACCATTCGCCCATAGTATATCCCTAACTGAACCTCTCGCTCAAGCTATCTAATAAAGGTGGTAAAACATTGACACATTGTGTCCTACTTTTTCTTCACACCCTGAATTGTCCTCGTTTCTATTGCGTTGACTGTCAACAACTCCTTTTCAGCTTATCCCATTGACTTCAGTGTTGGGCAACTCAAACCCAAAACAGTGGACGCGACACTCACATCCCACTGCTCGGGGCATTCCTGATCCCCGATGTTATTTGTTTGCTCTCTATCAGATTCAAAGTCTGCCACACAATCATCTTACCTGTCATTCGGATTATGCAAGTCGCTATCCTAGGTAAGCCAATTTTCGGTGACCGAAATGCTTTCATGTACGCTATCTTCATCACTTTCGTCTGGATGTCAGTTGATTTTTCTGATTCGGTGGACATTCAATATTTGAGTTTATCCTCCAGGGAGATTCTTTGCAGCCAAAGCAGGTGGCAAAGGTGATATTTCTAACAATTTCAATGCAGCCGCACAATCATGTTGAACGAGTAACCAGGATGCTTTGACGACTTCTTCCATGTCTTAAATGTCTCCTACAGCTGCCATCTGCATGTTTTAAGCGTCAGATTCCATCTGTGTAGTACTTCGGTTATGGAAGGCATGTCACATCTTCAAAAAGGTGTAGACCATGGCCATTCTGTGCCATTATCTTTCCTCTGCCTGATTCTTCATTTCCAAGTCATTTTCAGTGTTTGTCGTATCCAAGGTTCGGTCGTCACCTGGTAGAATCCCGTCACTGGGGGGAGCAATGTGCGTTACAAAAACATTTTTGGGAACAGTCTCACCTGTGGTTTTTGGCTGCCTCCAGCCAATAAGATCTCGCCCAAGAGAAGCACTGGCCTCCACTCTGACACCATGTGGTATGATACAGAATATGTTGCATGCTACATTGGGGAGGTCAGCATAATGTGAGTGCATTTCCTCTTGTTGGTGCCACCAGTCAGTCATGTCTGGTATCCAAATGTACTACTAATCCCCATTCGGTCGGAGGGGTAATCAATCAGTTTTGGATTAACTTGGCCCTAGGTCTCTGGTGGTTTAGGCGGTAAATTCAAATAAAGCCCGGGGACAGTGAATTACAGTGCTGTGCAATCGCTCCGTCTGGGCGTTGTTTCAGCTACATTGTTTGGTGCTCACTAGACTTCATCATCACCGAACAAACGATATGTATCGATGGATAATTTACCAGATCCAAAAGCAATTGCAGAGGGGATGAGATTGCTGCTCAGCATTCTTTCGGCTATATTGACCAGCACACCTTGATGTTTGGCCCAGTATTCATTCTCCACCTGCTTCAGAAAGGCCTCTTCGTATTGGGTAGCATAGAATGTCTCGTCCTCAGGATGAATCTCCATTCCCATGTGCCACTTCCTAAGCGATGGCAACATCCGGAAAGAACTGAGGATATGTGCAGAAATGAGAACCATACCCATCGTTGGAGTCACTGCAGCATATTATTTGGACAGCTTCTGTCAAGATAACTTTATGGCGAAGAACAAGTCTTCGTTCCATTGAGTCTTCTTCTTAGCCAAAAGTTGTGTAATGCCATCCAAATGATAGAACATGTCAGTGGAGACTGTGATAACACAGTAAAATGTGACTGTATGCCACTTCAACATCCACAGGGTCCAATATCAGAATAGCCACAGAACTTCCATGACGTACTTGACCATCGTCTATTAATCCTGTGTTGTGAAGAGTGGCCAGCAAATGCTGTATTTTGGATTGTGGAGCCACTCCTGGGTGACATCTCGTGATCAGTAAACGTGCTCAAGCAACTCCAGTATCGAGTTCGAATCTATCTTCACATCAATAATGGGTACCACCGTAGTGCATACTTTGGCTTGTTGACAGTCAATGAACTTGTTTTGATGACCAGGTGTCAGTGTACTCAATACAGCAAGCAGTCTCTGCTATATCATGGTCATTTTCAGGACTTTCAATCTATCTTGAAATACATACTTGCTCAATTATCTTTGCAACATCTGATGTCATCGCCGAAACCTTATTGATTCTAGCATTGCCCTGTGGTCGAAGTTTTTGACTATTCCCAATGTCTATGCTTTTATTCTCTCCGAATATCTGATTGTACTCATTGGCTTCCCAATGCTGTGTGCATCGTTTCACCCCGAGACTGCTGATGATGGCACCTAAAGCCAGCTGTACGATGTGTGCCATGCATGTTATGTGGTTCCTAAATGCAGGCCACTCAATTCCGGAGGCCTCAAATGTCGATTGCAGCTCGCATGTCATCGAGCAGATTGAGGAAGCTATATAATTTGTGATTCCAAGCATACAGCTGTTGGTCAGATCAAAATGATCAAGCATGCCCTTCAAATGTACAGCGAGCCTTGCTCCAGTGTGTTGGCCCTTGACTTATCATATGTAATGAGCATTTAACACTGGAAGAGAATAGGCGATCACCCGCTTCGAAAGCGAGCTGTAATTCCCGTAATGCCCAAGTTTGAACGATATACTAAGCAATATCCGATGTTATGTCCTGTTTGTTCAATGATGTCCATTCATCCAAAGCTAATGTAACTTTATTTCGTGATGGCAATTGCTTCATAATTCCATCCACCGTCATTGCATATTCCCTCTGGAAAATATTGCTAAGGGGCATACTGGACAGTAGCACAAGGTTACTTTGTAATGGTTTACATGACTGTCGTTGCTAGAGAATTGCTTTAGTGTTTCATCGAATATGAGCCGAAACGAATCCTAACATGAGGTAGTGATTCGATGTGTACTGGTTAAATTTGGCAGTTTGAAAGTCCTTAGCTGTTAGATTGTCGCGTTTTGTCTATCATTTTGGTCAATATGGATCAACCTGGATGTCAAATATAAATTTCATCCTTGAACTTAGAATTGTAATTTCTAGACTACCTTGTCTCGTCAGGGTGGCCAAACTTGTTTCATCAACTGTTGAACTAGTCAAGTCAGTAACTTCCGACTCTGTTAATTTGTTTCACTTTGCGATGGGAGCTATTTCAAGTAAATGTTTTCTCATTGAGCTTGTCCCATGATCTGATGGATGGTGAAGAACTTGACGACAAATGATACACATAATTCCCTGGCTGCCGGTCTCCTCAATTCCACAGTGCGAGGAAAATCGCAATGAAGATGCATTTCTACAATCATTCGAAGCAATAGGATGTTTCGAGTCTACATTCATTGATACCCACCAAGCATCGAAGATGAGTTGTAAAGTGAGGTCTCACAACTCACAGATCATCACACCTTCATTTTTGGAAGAGATTATAACCTCGAGCAATGAGGTATTTAAAGATTTTGCATCCGACATGTTGGTAGAAATGAGAAAGCTCGATAATCCGACTCGAGAGACTGCCAAAAGTATTCTTCTAGCAAAGCAGAATGCTGGTTCTTCAATATTGACTCTAGAGCTACAACCAAAAAAATCAGATCAATGAGACATGGCATGCATATTTGTAAAGTTGTATACAAGGACATATCGAAAGAATTCACAGCATAAAGTGCAATTTAGAAACAGCGCAATCCAGTTCATTGCTGTGTAGCTTACTGAGACTCCACAAACAGTGTGGATACTCCGTGGGCGCTCAATGGTAGGAGGCGGACGCAATACTCTCACCAGCATTTTTGCCAATTCAGGCTACCGATAGGTTAATTGTGGGCATACCACGTTCCATTGCCCTTAAACTAACCAAGATGCAAGATCAAAAATCATTGATGCTCTGTTGATGCTCATTTTAGAATATAGTTATGCTGTTATCACAAGGATTTTTGCATCGAACGGCGGCCAATTGTTCGATTATGGATAAATGTTGTTGCACAGCCCCTTGATTTTCGAAGATGCAAGGTATAAAATCATTGACCTTCCTGTGATGCTCATTTTTTAGGCATAGTTATGATGTTGTCGAAGCCATTTTTGACTAGAAAGGTTGCCAATAGTTCAATTATGGATAATTGTCGTCGTACAGCCCCTTCATTATTCAAGATGCACGGCAGAAAATCGTTGACACTCCATTCACGCTCATATTTTGGATATAGCAGCGATGTTGATGCAACCATTGTTGCCCAGAAAGGCTGCCAATAGTTCGATTATGGGTTAATGTCACCTCACACCCCTTGGATGTTCCAAGATGCAAGGCCCAAAGTCATTGACGCTCCGTTGATACTCATATTAAGAACATAGTAGGAATGGTATCGCCACGATTTTTACCTAGAAAGGCGGCTGATAGTTTGAGTATAAGTCAATGTCCCCTTGCAGCCCTTTGGATTTTCAAAGATGCAAGGCCAAAAATTGTTGACGCTATATTAACTCTCATTTTTAAGAAGTGGCAACAAGTGTTATGTGCGATTTTCGCTATCGCGCCGACCAATCTATTCGCTTTGGAAGGATGTGACAATGTAGCCCTTTCATTGCTGAATGTGTCAGTCAAAAAATTGTTGAAAATCTGTTGATGCTCACATTAATCACATGTATATATCCTTCCTATACTTAATAATTGTATGCAACGAATCGTATACTGATTATTGACCTCTAATATTGCATTTGTAAGTATTATCGTTTGCATGCAGGAGCGTTGTTTCACTCAATTTCTGATCAACTGCTATCCACACTGTCTGAGTGAGAGATGATGTGGCCCTATCACCTTTGTGCACTTTTGGCCGGCAATTTGGGGCATGTAGATTATTTCACCAGTTTTGGGTAAATATTGTTCGACTTCCTTACCTTTCCTCATCCAGCTCCTTCTTCTCAATTTCCATGACATACCATAAGCAATTTCAAATATCTGAAACATGTGCACCAGGTCTGTGTGGAGCATTATGCAGCTGGATGCATGAATGAATGCAGCATGACAGTCGTTGTTCAGACATTTTCGTATTGAGCACTGACCGCTCTTTGTATAACTCATATGACATTACTCACTTAAATTTTGTAGGTTTCTTTCGTCACTAAAACAGCTAGTGCCTTCTCCCTTAACACTATTTGGCCAACAGAAATGAAACGTATTGGCAGTCTTACAGCCTGATTTGGATTCTAGAACTTTTGCATGGTGCAGTCAACTCTTGCACATGCACACACGAATTATCATGTCTCACAATTTGGTCACCAAAATCACGAAAAAGTTGACACATAGCAAAATTGGAACTTAACTAGTTTTTCAGTCAGACATGATGTCAAAAACACCAATTGCCCACTCTATTGAGCCGATGACTCAGGAGCCATCACTGCATCTTCGTCTGAATCCGAATTCTATATGGTGATGAGCTGTGCAGGCTAGATGCATCAGGTAAAAGCTTACAAGTTCAGTAGGCTTCGCATTCTGAATGAGTAATGAAGCCAGCTCCAAAGCGGCGGCAAGACCAGGTATAGTCGGGTTCCACTGCTATATCCCAGGACCTAATCTAATATGTCAACTTCGTTGTCGGGATGTCCCTTCTGGCATTTGGTATATTCTGGGGAGACTGTCAAGGCACTCTAGATGAGTTCCAAATGTTGTCGGCGCAGGTGCCACTGCATTGTCATCTGTTTGCAATTTCACAACTGCCAGAACCCTCCATTCAGATGTGAATTTCTTCCTATCTCTTTCATGGAAGTTGTCGGCTGTGTCGTCCCATCCCAGTTGAGTCAATTCCTCAAGCTTCACCTGCTTCTGTCAAAACCTCTCCAAGCACTGCCGTACCTTTTTGGTCATTGTGTCCATCACCCAGCCGGGTTCATTATCTTCGCTCAGCTGGGCCTGCTAAGTGTCTTCATCTCCATCATTGTCCCCATCCTCCCCAATGTCGTAACTTGAAAGATCACTCAGACTGTCTCCAATACCAACCATCATTTCCTGAACAGTCTGTTCAAGCTCTCTGTTCGTCAATCCGGCATTTTCAGCTTTCTTCATATCTTCCTGCTCTCGCTGAGCCGCTGCCTCTGTGTCTTCCACTCAGGGTGATGCCTGAGCGGTTTCTCTGTCAACATCGTCCTCGATCCATCGCTATTTGTCCTGGTTGATTAGGAAGTGGATTACCCGTCATTTCTCGGCCGCAAGCTTCTTTGTGGATTGCACACTGAGCAGTGGCTCAAGGGTTCAGACTCTTTCTGCTTCCACACTGCACTTGCCTTCATACGGTTGATGACGTTGTTCAGTGGACTGCATTGTCAAATTGCCAAATGTGTCCATCAGAAGTTGCGAAAAGTTCTTTTTCGGACTATTGACCATTGTCGTTTGGGTTGACTTTGTTTTTGTGTGAGATGTTGGACATTGCGACATCTGAACAATATGGAGGCAAGCTGCGTCTTTTACGTCAAGGTTGGTACATTCACTTATCTTGAACAAAGCAAAATCTCCTGATTCACTGTCAATGGAATGGGAATAGTTAGGCTAATCTTACAACATGACTTGAATATTAGCATCAGTTTGAAGTATTATCCTGGGGATTATTTGATACAAACATCAGCAGACATCCTTTCCCTACAACAATGTGCTATTTATAACTGATATTCATGCAATTTGGGCGGTTGTACAACAGAATTTATCCTTGTCGACAAACAAGCAACATTGGACCGACTTATTTGACATCATGGGGAGGTGGGAAACCCCTGCAACTTGCAGCTATCCACATCAGGATCCATATTGAGTATGAGGAACACGTTGGCTACTACTAATTCCATTCTGACACGAAGCTAACTATATAGTCCTCAGGACTTTCCACTTCTTTTGGTTATCACCTTCTTCTCCTATTCCCAACCAGCAAATCATGGATACACGACCACCTCAGCCTGGTGCGAGTTGATCGAAATCATGCTGATTGGCGGACGCTACATCAAATACGTCACTCATCGGCACACAGCAAGAATAGAGCCAATAGCCAGTCCACCGTGATGCTGGCAATGCAGTGAACAGAAATATAATCCAGGATGTACACTTGAAAATCCTCTCTAAGACTGGATGCAGGAAGAATATGAAGCAGCATGCAGTTGGAGGTCAGTATGTCCATTTCGAGGTAAATGGCTATCAATTAACCGTATGATGTATGGCGGGTGTATATAGAGAGCTACGTGTCCAATTTCTGGCTGCCCTAAAAGGGAAACCTCTATGGTCGACCAAGGCATTTGTCCACAGTCTGCAAAATCGAATATGATGATGTTGTCAGCTCTGAGATTGTTGCAGATAAATTTCATGATAAGCATCCCTGTGAGTGGATGAAACAGAGTATAATCACCTTAGAGGAGACTACGCAAGCATTAATGGTTGAGGTAATAGCCAAATCTCATTGTTAGAAGCAGCTACGAATTTCTCATAAGTTTTCAACACGTCTGCTACTATGGCAAGGCAGGGAGGTCAGGTACAGCTGGAACAGTCCGACATGTGCCTGGCCTTGAATATGGCCAAAATGGCCAAAGCAGGGATTTCGCGCTCAGCAAAAGCGGACACGTAATATCTGATCAAGAAACCTCGTGCTGAGGTGCGGGAAGAGAAGAACAGGGGTGTTCAGTTTCCTGGGCTTACAATGGTGAAGGCTGCACTAGAAAAAGACCCTCCATGCTTTGCCAAGACCACACAGCCGGACGCCTTCTGGGGCAAAATAGGACCGCTCAGAATCCGCACATATGCTGGAGACGGAATGGGACAGGTGTACCTCCATCCGACCGATGCAGACTGCCAACTCCAGAGCCAACGCCACCTCTGCCCAGCAAGCCACCCGCCTCAATTGGTGACACCTTTGGAGCCCAACATTCCCCAGTTGACAATTTGATGGCCGGATATGCGTATTCACAAACATCTCTTCCCTGTGCTATATTCTATACTCTCGATGCATCTGCCCAGGATAGCCAGCACGATACAGATTTTGATCCAAATATGCTGAATGATGAAGGAACATCTACTGGTTAGTACACTATCTGCTGGGTGGTAATGCAGGGAACATCCATTTTGAAGACCAGAGTTTTCTATTGAGCGAATCTGAAAGTGATGACGAGCATTGTTAAAAGGCACAGGATTTTGGAGAATATTGTTATCTGCAATTCGCGGATACTGTAAAGTATATGTTAAAGAATATATTTGTATGTATTATTAAAGAACAGAGTTGTAATCAAGAAGAAAGTAACTGAAAATACTACAAAGGCTGCCAAAACAATGTGAATGATGGACTGCGCCAAATCGAATGATTGCATATTGTGGATACACCTGTGGCAAAATGAACGTCAACGGAGTGTCAACAATTATAGGACATGTAAGTCTGGTAATTGAAATTGATATTGTCATGGTTATACATAATGGAAGTATTGGCCGTCCTTATTTGCAAACAGTATAGTGACATGCTCCCTGCCTCATCTTGAAAATGAGCATCAACGGTCAATGATTTTTGGTTATGCACCCTGGGTAATCACACCGCTAATAGATTGCAGACAGTCATAAAGGAAATATTCGACACCATTATAGGCAACACGGAATGCGATACCATCCCTGCCCCATCATGGAAATGATCGTCAATGGAGGGTCCACAATTGTTGGTCATGTATTTTGGGTAATCTTCAGGGCGACACGTTGCAAATAGTTATAAACATAGTATTGGCTGCCTATATAGGCAAATGAGAAAGTGAAACGCTCCCTGCCCCATCTTGAAAGTCAGCGTCAACGGAGTGTCAACGTTTGTTGACCTTTCATCATGGTTAATCACAGCGCGATGTGGCCATTATGATCTGTATACATTGTTTGGACTGTTTTTGTACGCTAAAAAGCTCAAGAATAGTTAGTGGTAGCTCTGTAAATGAAAGAATTTGTTACCGTGCAAGAGGATGTGGTGGGAATATCCAGTACATGTCTGCCTATGATGGATGCCATATGCTTGTTTATGGATGCTTGTGATCAAGCACCACTGATGTTAGCGAAGATGCGAAACCAAAGATCATTGACGCTCCGTTGATGCTCATTTTCAAGATAGGGTAGGGAGCGTTTCGTTTTCTCTTTTCGCTAAAAAGGCAGGCAATACTATGTTTCTGACTGTGTGTAACCTGGTGCCCACCAGATTACTCAAGAAACACGACCAACAATCGTTAACACGCTGCTGACACTCATTTGCAGGATGCAGTAGTGCGCCTGTGTGTGTTTGTTTTAATCATTACAGTAGCCAATATGTGAAGAATCAACCACGACATACCAATTTCAATATTTTATGATTAACAGTAGCCTATCTGAATGCAACCATAAATGTGAAACCCGAAACGCAGATCCGGAGATGGGAACTGACAGGCTAGCCAAACATGGCGAAATCCGCGGACTGATGGGTACGGGTCGAGGTGTTGCCTGCCATGAGTCAGTTGGTTGGGTCCTTGGATGGGTCTTGAACCGAACTGACCCATTATTGCAGTCCAAAGCTGAACCACTGGCATGTTACCTGGACCCGTTGATAACACTAGAGACCACTCCCTATTGTCAGATCCCATGTTATTTGAAGCCAATCTTCACTTTGGGAAATCTGGACTGTCCATTCGCCCAGTTCTTGCCTCCTACCAGGCCCCTATTGAAAACGTTTTTAGCCAAAGAAGTTTCTGACCACCTGGCATGTCTGCTGTAGATCACATTGGATATCTGAAAGTATTCAAGATGCTTGTAGTCTAATGGGATTGAGACTTTGTGGTTGCTACACTTAAGGCGATGCGGTAACTGTTTGAGTGCCTCAATGATCGCCTATATTCATCCATATATGTCATATTTAAGTTAGGCTAAGGAGTGCTTCCAAGAGCACTGATTGACTGCCCAGAGCACTCGGAAACAATTGTACTTATTGAGACATACTTCAATCATGGATGAAGTCCCATCCATTTTGAGAATACTTGGGTTCACTGCATTGAAATGCTGGGGGATCAGTACCTCAGTGAACATTCTTTCCAACTTTCAGAATGCCAATTCAGCTTTCCTTGGCCATTTCCAAGTGGCTGGCTTTTCCACTTTCTTGCCCCTCAGGCTTAGATATGATTTTTTCAGTAATTCTGGATGAACTTTCACTAGCAGTTTATGAATTCAAAAAGCAACAGAACTTTGCTAACTGACTGCTGGATATTCTTTCTTATCACTATGTATCTGATATGAATTGAGAACCAATGTTTGAAGACAGAACAGGCACAATGGCAAAGATGGCCTTAACCAAAAACCAACGACATATCCTGAACATATGCTGACATTAAGAAGAACTTTTCAGCAATGATCAGATGAAGTCACTCCAGCCACATTGGTCAATACATGATGCAATTGACTTTGACACTAGCTATAACTTGCAATATAGGCAGATATACAATCCATCAGAGTTTTAGTAAGGAAGTGGAAGGTTGCCATTCTGGCAAATTTAGCTCATTGGCGTATCCAGATATTATTATTCCCAGAGGTGATGCCATCAGCTTTTCACAGAAGAAGAATGGAGGGTTATGATGTAGTATTGAGTACTGTGTACTCAATCTGGCAATAGTAAAGATATCGTATCGCATTCCATTAATCTCCAATATTCCGGACTCTGTACACATGGTCCAGATGTTGAAGATGCTGCACCTCAACATTGCTGATGACATCATCCAGAGGCAGGGAGATGATGAACACTGCATGGAATTGTGAATGAATTGTGGCCAATTCAAATACCAGGTTATGGGTGTCATTCTCACAAACCCATTCAATACATTCCAGTCACTCATCAATGATTGTCTATAGCCATACATTGCCCACTGTATAGTATGTTGGCTGGATGACATACTAATCTATTCTGCCAACCAGACTCAGCTGGAGTGGAATTTGGGCCATGTACTGCAGCAAATGATGGAATTTGGCCGCTATTACAAATCCTGAGAGTGTCAATTTGGCTTCATCGAAGTCAACTATGTGGTGGTTGTTATTATTCCAAATATTGTTGGCATGGAAAGAGATAGAATCTCCACAATCAATACCTGGCTGAAGTTGGAGCCTATGTATAAAACCCTTCGCCACATCATAGCCAAGCCCTGCTGTCATATACACTCTTCAAATTTCTGTGCACTGATAGAAGTTATTGAAAATCCACATTGTTGGTATACACTTCTGCTCCAACTACCACTGCCGCTCCCAGCATGCCGGTCAAGTGCCTGGGGTGAATCCTGCCATCAGAGATGCCTTCTATTGTCACAACTGGCAGCTCTGTAGAATCTCTCCCCCCTGGGATAATTGTCCCAACACCCTTCATACTGACCAGTATATAGTCCCTGGTAGTGGCTCAAACAATGTGGATATCTGAGACACCACCGCCCACTTTGGAACATGCCTTCTCCCTAGCTGTTGATTCTGGCAGATTCCTGGTACATTCGTCATGGATTACTGGGTCCAATGGTAGCATTTCGACTTCCCATGAGATTCGCAGAGTCAGAGACGAATGATGATGCCATTCAAAGTCAGGATTCCTGGACTCAAAGTCAGACTATACCAATTCCAAGATGTAAGTGTGTCTAGATACAACTAGAACCTCGGATTCCTCACATCATAATATCTGCTCCATATACAGTACATTTGAGTCCATCATTAGCCACTTAATTTGTAGAGCCAATACCTGAAGTGTTGAGTCATAATGTATGATGTTTCCTATATTAAACAATGCTGCATTCCCTGTTCCAGTGTCATGAAGATGCCCATCATGCAGCGATTGCTAAGTGCTCATACATTTTGCCTTGCCCCATATGAATTTCTTACTCAACCTATGTTTGTAATATGGGATGTGTTTGGACCGAATATGCCGCATAAGTATTTGCTTGTCATGAGTGCTTTGTGGCTTGGCAAAACCACCCTGCAGATCAGAACAATCTGATGGGGTTGTATGCAGTGCATTGTCACTATCTAATAATTAATTGTGCACTTCGCTAAATCCAATACTGAGCTATCAACACTCTCCTGCTGGGTCAGATGTAAACTGAGGCTACTGAGTCGTTAGGCAACTTATTGTCAAATGACTTCTGCTGCTGCCTACGTATGTACAAATCTTGCTGGGAGCAAGTTTCTGATCCAGCCGATATAGTGGATTACTATCTTGTGAGTGCATAGGGCAGAAGCTTTGCCTTGTCATCTGCAAATCCATGGCATTAACATTTGCTGGCTGACCGCCAGCATTCAATGAGTTCTCTTGAGACACATGGTGGTAGCAGAAAGCCTGATGATTGTCCTCCACTGTATGATTTGCTGCATGGCATTGATCTGGCTTTGGTTGATTTGCTGCAGGGCATGTCAGCCGGCTCAGTAACAGATGGCTAGTTACAATGCTCTCTACATATGGATGCTGAGACAATTGGCTACTTCTGCTGCTGTTGTTGCTGCCGCTGTGGCTTCTGGTTGACAATATGAATAATCTCCAAGGCTTTGGCCATATGAAAATTATTATACAACATGCCAAATGTGCCTCGAGTGGACGTCAGCTGATGAACTATGATCTTGAAATAGTTGTGGAGACCTGCCCAGGCAACATTGTATAGGACTGTGTCATGCTTCTGTAGATTCCACCAAGTCTGAGTCCCGAAAGCCTCCAAATGATCAGCATAACCCCTGACTGATACTTGCGGAAATTAAAAGCATTCCTGCATCAGCCTGATTTGCAGCATGCAACATTGATCCATATCTCCCGTAATGTTTGCTGACTACAGTGTATAGTGTTAGGAACGGTTCCGGGTTAGGGTTGAAACGGGAACCTAACCATTGCAACTGGCATTACCACATGAAAACCCGGACCATTGCAATTGGGCCGGTTTTACCACCAAACACCCAGCATTTCAACATCACAACTTTGGCTGCATTTAAGTATTTAAGTTCTGATCATATCGTGACATGATTAGTATGTAGATTGTGCAGTTCTAGCCTCTCTTTCACCTCCGGAATATTCAGTGTGCAATCTCATCTATTTATGAATATAGCTACCAATCTAAACATGCTATATCTGCACTGGCTGCAGGTGGTACTGGAGAGCAATTTGAGGTACACCGGAAAATGACAATTGAGTGAACTCTCAGATTCAGTCGGCCATTTATGAGTGCAAGCGACTTGGAAACGGTAAGTAATGCAACGTGAAGAGTTGCGAAACCATTAGCTGAAGCCCTACACTGGTAGATAATAGAGACATACTGGAACACTGCAATGCAGCAAAACAACATTTGGTCCATAGAATTTGAGGCATGTACAATGGGGATCTTGAAAGAGGTACGCTGAAGCAATGGCCCACATTGGATATTACATGCTCAAACTGGAACCAGGTTCGCCCCCAAGTCGATAAGGTTAAATCCTATATTATTCAATCAGCAAGGGACAACATATCAGAGGTTTAAGATCTCCACCACTTTGAATCCGACGCAGAGTGTTTGGAATTTATTGACTCCCTTCTGGCAAACAATAAGTATCTTGTTCCTGTAGCAGAGTGTATTGAAGGTGGTGTATACGGTCCAAATCTAACGCAGCGAGTGTCGAAAGCTGCTAACGAAAGGGTAGTGCCCACTTTACTTCCTGGTGGAAGCAATCCCGTGGTTTATCTACATCAAATTTTATCATTGGGCAAATAACTGTGGTAAGTATGCTGATGGATTTTATAATTCCACATTGACAACAAGGAGGGTCTTGTACCCTCGCCACTGATCTTGTTTACCTGCACTGCGCTGTGCCATGCTCTCCTGGAGTGGCAAAAGAACAGAAGCGTTTATCCGAAAGCTTCCAGGTCATTGTACAGTGGCCTGTGCTGGAGAAATGGAGTGTGCACGGGCGTATGCGAAGGTATGTCTATTGTATCGTGTAACGAGACATGTCGCATTGAGATAAGGTGGATCGATGACTAATGGCGCGAAGTACAAAAATGGCAAGATTCATCATAGTCCTTGGCATAGTGATATCCGTATTCCTAATCAGCTCAACACTCCTCCAGAACGGCTATCATGTCCATTTCAAACAAAAAACAGTAAACAAAAGAGAGGAGGAGCCAATCGAACAGCATGGATCTCCTCGAAACAAACCTGTCCAATCAATTTACTTTCCGACGGCATTCTCGATGCCATTTCAATTTCCAATGCCGATGCCATTCCCACGACTATTTCCAGGTGTACCAAGGCCATTTCCAAGGTCGTTCCCAATTCTAATCCCGAGACCATATCCGAGTTCAATCCCAATCATCCCCATCACAGCACACTGCTTCAAGAAGGCGGGCTTCGGCAGTGGCTTTGTGAAGCAGTCAGCGAGCATCTCAGCAGTCGGTATATAGCTCAAGTCGATCTCTCCATCTCTATCTATATTTGCAACATGATGGTACTACGTCGCAATGTGTGCAACTGCAGGTCCGGGGTAGATCCTGTTTATGATGCTCGCGATCAATGAGTCCAAATGGGAGAACATTCGATGTATGGTCAGGATGTTCGGGATGCCAAGCTTATTTAATAGATGTGAGTTCTGTGTGAGTCTCATGCAGCCTACTCCGAAGGCACAGTATTCGGAATGGGTTGTGGACTGGGCAGTCGACTTCTGTTTTTTCGATCTCCTGTTGACCGCTTCTCGAAAGGTGATGACCAGTCCACTTGTCAATTTATTATCATCTGGGTATCCAGCATGATCCAAATCGACATAACATCTAAGTGCGCCTTCTCCTTCTCCTCTGAGTGCTCTTTCTGAACGTGCTCCTCTGACACACAGATGCCAGTCCTTCGTGCAATTCAGGTACTGAAACACGCGCTTGACAGCTATCATATGCTCATTGCTCGGGTTGTGATTGTACCGGCTGGGAACTCCGATGTCATATGCAATATTGGGCCGAATGGCGGTCATTGCGTACATACGGCTTTCGAGCATCGATTGGTATATGGTTGGATCGCACGCTTCATCGTCGGGCTTCCTCTTGTGAAGCTTCATTGCCATTGGTGTGGCAACTGGCTTGGACTTGTCCATTCGGAACTTCGCCAAGATTGACTGAATGTAGCTGTGCTGATGGAGATCGATTGTGTGATGCTCCCGATTGTGTTCGATGTTCATGCCGAGATAGTAGGAGATACTCCCGAGATCATGCATCCGGAATCTCTTTTTCATCTGATCATTGATCTGCCCAATCAAGTCCTCGTTAGCAATGATAAGGAGATCATCGACGCACAAAACGACTGCTGCGATGACTATGCAGTGATTCTCCTTGTCATGGAGCACTAACAGTCCTCAGTCGACACCTGATGCCGTGAACCCAATCGAGATTACGAAAACATTTAAAGTGCCATACCACATGTGCGAAGACTGCTTCATGCCATAAAAAGACTTTCTCAAGCGGAGTACGATCTTCCACGAAGTCTTTGTCAATCTTGAATCGTTGAATTGGGTCCCATTTTGAAGCAAACGAAAGTATTCCTGCGGTGGGTGGATATAGATCTCTTCTTCCAAGTCAACTCCCAAGAGAGCCGTGCATACATCCATTTGATGGATCTCGAGACTGTACTTGGCGGCGATGGCGAGTGGCAGCCTAACATGGCCCAAGCAAGCAGTCAGTGCATACATAGCCTGGTAGCAGATGCCTTCAATTTGGTGATTTCCTCCGCACACTAGCCTGGCCTTGAACCGCTGTACATTGCCTGCTCCATCGCACTTGATTTTGTATACCCTGTGACTTGGCAAAGCCTTTCTCCCTTCCGGAAGGTCCACGAAATCTCCAAACACTTTATGCTGACACATTGCATCTAATACTTTTTTCATCGCCATATCCCATTTCTTGGCAAGCAGACACTCGGTTGCTGCTTTGTAAGATTTTGGATCATCGATGCCATCCTCAAGACCGTCGGTGATCACAACTGCATCGTAGATAGGAATCTTATCTTCGAATTCCTCATTTTCCCGAGCCAATTGTGCAGACTCTGCCAACTTGCCAGTGTGGTCTCGGTGACTTCCTTTGGCCGGCAGCTTCGATGCATCTCCAAGTGACGACTCAAGGCCAGCCAATTCTTGTGACTTCTTTGTCTTTGGCTTCGGAGGATCGGGAGGTGAATCATCGCCCAATGGCTCCTCCATTTGACGTTTGGTTGGTTGCTTCTCTATGGGTTTGGGTTCCTCAATGTCATCTCTGTAGAAGTCCTCATTGAAGAGGGCTTCGTCTGCAGCATTCGGTGCTGTGTACCGCTTTCCTTCTCTGAATACCGCATCACTGGAGCGGTGAAGAGTCTTGGCCAATGGGTTGTATCCGAAGTACTGCTTAGTCAGTATGCTGTACCCAACGAATTCTCCGAGAGTGGCTCTGTAATCCAGCTTCTTTTGTTTCTCTTTTGAAATGTGGACGAAAGCCAAGCATCTAAACACAGGGAGATGCTTCAACAGTGGCTTCCTTCCATGCTAGGTCACGTCCGGAGTCTTGCCGACTACCGATCACGTTGGAGTGCGGTTCTTGAGATATACCGCCACTGTGACTGCAATGGCCCAGTACTTCTATGAATGTCCCGCATCTTCCAGCATACATCGTATGCGTTCCACGATCGTGCAGTTCACACGTTCGATGACTACATTTGACTGAGGTGTGTAGGGCGTAGTCGTTTCCTTTAAGATCCCTTCTGATATTAGGTATTCTGCCAATTTCTTGGAGGTATACTCACCACCTCCATCAGTCCGAAATCGCTTCACTTGCTTGCCCGACTCCTTTTTTCTAAGAACCTTCCATTGGTTCAATTTCTTTAGGGCTTCCGACTTGTACTTCAATATGAACACATCTGTATGCCTCGTGGCGTCATCAATGAAGAGCAGCATATATTGACCTCCTCCGATGGCTGTTTCCAGGGGACTGTATATGTCCAAGTGTACGAGGTGCAGAGGCGCAGTGACACAGGAAGTTGTATTTGGAGTAAAGGGCTTTCGAGCTAATTTGCACTTGATGCAGCTCTTGCAATTGCGCTTGCTGGTCATTCTCGGAGCATCGGTGATTGTCGGCATGATCTCTAAAGCCTTGAGACCGACATGTGCCAAGTGGCAGTGCCATAACATCCGCTTCTCTGCATTGCGCCGAGATGCAAGCCCAGTTGTCTTAAGTGCCAGCAGGTACCTCTCGTTGTCGATATCGGTGTATTTGGTTGATTCCGGAGCTCGATCCAGAATGAATAGCCCATCGACCTGAGGTGCAGTGGCTATCAACTTGCCATGACAATTGTAGAGGTTGAGACCATAGTGATTTACCGGTTCCATTTTGATGTCCTTCTCCATGATCGGAGACTATGAGATGAGATTGAATGATCCCGGCAAATGCACCACTTCTTGAAGTATTATCACTTCCGTCTTTCCATCTGCCAGCTGGCAAATCAACCTAACACTCCAATAAGCAGATGCAAACGATGTGACCCCATGGTATCACTTCACCGTCTTCGTATTGGGAGGATATTCAGTGTAGGTGATTAACATTCATCAACGGCCCGAGATGCGAGTCGTGCATTCACAATCGATGAATCAATCACGAGATGAAACATTTGAGTTAATTACCATCCAATAGTTCACAATCAAAGTGGTGAGAGTCGAAGTAGCCGATGCTTCAGTTGCTGCTACTGATGCAGTGTCGGCAGCTTTTGAAGGATCACCGCGTCACTTGTTCAAGTAGCTCTCGGTGATATGCCCTCGCTGTTGGCAATGAATGCACTTCCGTAGATCCTTCTCTTCCCTACCGTCCTGATTATCTCTCTTATCCCTCTTTGGACTTTTGCCGCCTTTACCGGCTTTACCATTTCCGCCTTTGCCACCCTTCTTTGCAAAGAGCTGAGCTTCTGGAGTGAGCCAATTCTCTCTCTTGATTGCAGCTTCCCTTTCGATGAGCTTGGTGATGATCTCATCAGGTGTGGCGGTCATCAGGGCGTTGTTGTCCATCATGAGCTCCAGGAAGACTTTGCACTCGTTGTTCCTTGGGATCGCGCGACGGAGGTAGACGATGTGTTCCTGCTCACTGATCTTGGCGATTTTCTATGCAGTGACCATATTGGCATCAGTGTCAGCAGTCGAAGGCCCTGCGCAGAGAGTGTAATCCTTGACCTTCCGATCGATCTGTGATGTGTAGTTGTTGATATCTCCGCAGTCCTGTAGCTTGACGCTCCAAAGGTCTTCCCTAATCTTGAAGATGTTGAGTTTCAACTTTGACTTTTACGCTGATGCTAGCTTTTCCCAAAGCCTCTTCGCATCGTCAACGACTCTATATTTCACTTGTATCCTCGGTTCAATGCCGAGCAGGATAGTCGATCTGCCAACACCATGGTGATTCATCCTATCTTTCAAAGCGGCATTCTCTATAGCAGTCGCGTTTGCTGCTGGCTTTTCTAGCTTGTCGTTGAATCCTTTGATGATACCATATACATGCTTCTGCGCGAGAAGTAGGGCCATCTCGGTTGCCCATTGTGTATAGTTCGTGCCATTGAACCTAGTGATTGTGATGGTGGTCGAACTCATCTTGCACGATCCTAATCTTGTATCGCAATCGTCAGTTATTGTTGTCTCTCAGACTGTCCATGTGACGTCCAGCAGCTGCTGTCAGAAACACAGCGGGATGTGGGGTAATTGTTTAGCTTGTGGAGATGCTTCTGCGTGATGATGTTGACCTCCACTCGACAAACGAAAGTGGAAGTGTTTATCTTCAGTTCCCTATTTAAATGGAAGGGCTCATAACCTGTTCTACGGTGGCGTGTGCTCGAGTAGTCGAGTGTGCACGGACATATGCCATGGTGTGGCTATTGTATCGTGTAATGAGACATGTCGCATCGACACAATGTCAATGGATGACTAATGGCGGTAACTACAAAAATGGCAAGATACATGTTAGTCCTTGACATTGTGATATCCGTACTCCCAATCAGCTCAACACAAGTCAAAGCTGAAGACAAGCATACCTGATCGCTCGAACTACTTCAATTACAAGAATGACGGCGGTAAGAATGCATCCTGTTGTGCTGCAATGGGTCGCAAGTCGTTGACCTCTCCTGGCATTGCAGATACTTATACATTCATCATGAATACCTGGAACACACTACCGGAGAGCTATCAACAGAGGGTGTATAACAACACTCTTGGTACAGTCAAGCGTCAGATCCAACAGGTGGAGGACCCAACGCCTGTCGTGGTCATCAGCGTGGAAGCAGTGCATGTTGACACTGCGAATCTTCTTGATTATTTGACATCTGAAGTGGCACTCGAGGAGCCTGAGATCAGAAGCTCTAACCCAAACATCCCAATAGACAATAATTGCATGAATGACGAACTTCATTTCGGGATGCCAGGGGGCAGTGGGGATTAGAAAGATGCAGGTTACCAAAGTGACATGCGCGATGCCATGCCCACTGCCAGCCAGCAATGACGGCCCTTAACTGAACGCCGGAGGTTTGACCTAGTAGCCAGTGATGTCGACGGGTATGAGGGTGGGGATGGTGACAATGCGGATGCAGATGATGAGAAAAAAGCATCGCAAGCTGGTGATGGAGCCACACAGAATGTCGAGGACTGAGGGCAAAGTAGGTTTGACCAGGGAATCTGTGATGTCGACGGGTATGAGTTCGAGCATGGCGATGATGCCGATGCGGATGAAGAGAACTACGCATTGCGATCCGATGATGGATCAACGTAGAATGTGGAGTACTAAGGGCATAGTACTAGAGAGTGTGAAGATTGGACTGTATAGTTCAGACCTGTAAAATAAGATAATGGCGAAGCAAATGCAATGGCAAGCGATGTATCCGAAGCGAAGACTGTATTGCAATATGTGACAAAATGTCAATAACATATATGGGGCGAGTGCGGCATCCAATATATAACAATAGCGGAGACGTGAAATGTGGCTATCGGCTGAAGAAAGGCATAAACATTGCCAGGCGTTGTGTAAATGGCTACTCCATAACTGCAGCCCCTGTGAAGAGTGTAACAGATGTGTCGTTCTGATGGTGCATATACGTCATCACATTCCAGGAGCAAAGAAATGGAGGTAAGTATGCAACGCGACCCGTCTCCTGTGCGATGGGAAGCATGTAATTCTCCGTCAGAGCGTATGAGGTTCTGTCAGAGCCGTCAGAGCCGTCCGAAACACCAGGGTATTTCTGATGGAAAGTAGAGTTGTTGCTGATGTAAAAGACGTGTGCGGACCGAAATGGATGCCATGGATTCAATTGTTCTGAGTACTTTCAATGCTTGTTGTACCATCCAGTTGCTTTGCCATACACTTTCCCCACTGCATTTTCCACTACACCTACCTGCCTGTGAGCCTTTGTCTTTGCTGGATCAAGGGTACAGGTGAGATCAGGCCGCTGAGGATCTATAGGTTCTTTGTTGAGAGTGTCTTCAGGTGGCGGTGCACCCGGTACGGTGTCTATAAGTAGATCATTAACTGACAGCTTGTCCATGGCCATTCAGGTGCACCTACTGTAGTCAAACCATGATGGCTCAGGGTGAGAGAAGCCGGCAGGTGGCAGAATCCCATTGGGAAATAGCCCTTCATTCATTGATATTGGGTGGTATTGTTGATAAGGAGCTTCCAGTAGGTTCTCGTTGCATAATTTGTTTTTGCAGATAAAGCATTTAATATGTTTCTGGCGAGTGTTGACCATCTTTGAGAAATGCTCATGGTTCTGACGAATCTTGATGATGTTTCAAGGGGTATGGTTCGTTGCTGGATTTGAATCTGAAGGATATTTGTTCGAAAGCGAGCTAACTCAGGTTAGCGCATCACTTGCAAAGCCGCATCACACCCCACCAAATGTAGAGGAGGGGTAAAACACAGTCACCTCACAATCAGTTTTCTTCACAAACTAGGATACTATCTTTCGAATCCTGCACAATAATACTGCACATTATCTACTGATAATCATCAGCAGAGAAAGTTTCTTTTGTCATCACGGCAGTCAACATTTAATACTGTTCATCAGGTGCTACTAATACAATCGGCCTTATCATCTACTACGTCATTCCAGCATTGTGCAAATTGAGTCTACGCTCGAGCTTCAAGCAGCAGTTAATATCAGCTTAATACGATGCATAGGTACGTGTCCTAACTGGCAGTATACCCGCTCAGTGATCATCGAGAACTTGATAGGCGGTTAGGATGTTGTCGTCAGTAACGATCCTTGACTGGTAGGTGGATCCTGAGGAGACAACGAAGTTTGCACAAGGAGCTCAAAAGGAAGCAATCACTGTTGCTGCTCGACTGACAGGACTCATATTGAATGAAGTAGTAGGTCGTACACACACATTTTGAGTTGAACATGCCTAGTTGTGCTAACCTTCCAACCGGGTAGAGTTCTTGTAGGGTTTCTAGAGATATCATGTCGAATCCCTTCTGAGATCTTTACTGTTATGAATTGTACAAAGGTGAGGTTTTATCCAAGATCCTACTATATGAATTCGAGCATATAACAAAGAAAGGCGGGATGTGTGTGAGTATGATTTTTTTTTCTCAGCCGGGTTTAATGGGATCAAAGGTGCAGTGAAACACCAGTCCGTGACAAAAAGGATCAATATAAAAGGCCTTCACTCCGCCGAAGGTCACGGCTACCTTCAATATTCTCAACTATACTCCTCTGCATTCGTAATGACCAATTGGATTGATGATTTGTTTACTCCCATCTTTTTGTTTACATACTATGTTGACGAACTGATCTCCACAGAAGACAACCAATATGGCTCCAAACAGTGGGCTGTTTGGCTCACAACAATGCCCAGATGACAATGTGGAAGCATCAGATAATAATACTGGAAATACACCATGCAAAGCCACTCAATTTGGGCAACCCACAAATCAAATTGATCCTCCACCGGGGTATAGTTACCCACCTTCACAGCCACCATTTGAGGTGCTCCCCAGTTCTGCCACCATGCCCCATTCAACATGACACCAGGCTCTCAACCAAGCTCTGCTGCAACCCAAGAATATCTGAGTTATGGGCCATCGTGGCCAGTATATGATTTCCTCCAAGGAGGTTATGGTGGACCTCAAATATTCCCTCCTCAGCAATTTGCAGAACAAGGGCCATCATCTCCAGGCGCACCTCAAGTGCCTCCAGCACTGCCTCAAAACAATCCAGTCATTCGGCTGACATCTTCCTCCTCTACTACACCAGGACAACTTCCCGGCGCACCTGAAACACCCCCTATTACCCTCCGAACAAAACTATTTCAGCCAGCTGTGGAGCCACGGAGGACAGATGTTGCAGCAATTTCCAATCTGCCTCCCTAACCAGATATTTCCTATAACGAATGCAATGCAGATTATGATATTGACGATTCGTCGGACTTGTGTGGGGCCAAAGGCCAAGCCCCAATCAGCTTGAAGCAAACGCAATTCTCCTTGAAGCAATTTGCCAAAAGGGTGGGGCAGCCCAACTTTGGTGCCTTCAACAAGTGGAAGAAAGTATGGGTGGCTGGGTTTCTGCAGAAAAAGCATCTGTCCATTATCCAGGGACAGAACCATTTGAAACGGCTGCGAGATGGACCTTGGCACTGGGAAATGGCGGTTGTAGATGTTTTGCAGACTTTCGAGACCTCGCTGCCTTTGGAAAATTTCGATAATGCTGAATAGATTCGGCGACAGTGGGTTCAGATATTTTTGAATAATTGTGCAAGAGAGCTTTGGGAGGCGAGGAAAAAGGGAAGGCGAGCTAACAAGCCACTGGCAACAGATTTGGGAGGGCGCGCGGGCAAAAAAGCGGGAGGTAACCTCCCAGAGTTGCCAAATACAACTTTCATGGTCGTGATTCATCCAGTGCCGCATGGCAACAATGACCAGACCTCCAGCATGCAACTCCAAGCTTCATACACAGATGTGAGGCCCTGGGAGGAGCTGATTGATTTCATCAAACAAAATTGTGATCCGAAAGAACCATACTGTCTGACCGCAATTTCAAAATTTAACTTGACGTTGTAAGAATTGAACGAAGAGTATATGAGATTATACGCACTGGGGCAAATGATGAATGACCCTCTATATGGTCAGGTTTCATACAACAGTTCCCTTTCAAATGCCTTCAAGTTGAAACTGGGATACAATGTAAAACTATTTTTGTTAGAAATGAAGGCAGGTACAGGGAAAGATATTACGGAGCACATGATTGGACCAGCCAAGGTAATCTCCTCTAGCCTGGTTACGGTTAGTGATGCCCCACTGCTAATCAGTTTACTCAGACTTCGGGGGTATCCGATGAAAATGAAAGAGTGGTGGATGGGGAGGCAGGTGAGAAAGAAACTGACAGTAGTATCAATGTAAGTTCTGATTGAGTGAATAGAATTCATGGTATTCCACATATGTATTGGGTCCAAATGCATGTCTGTGAAATACCTAACATCACGATGAATTTCAGGAGCGCCGGAGTATGAGCCCATCAGCCAAACTTACCTCAGAACAACTGAAAAAGATCATTGAGAACGAAAAGATGACCGGCAAGAGTGCAAGGGATGTTCAGGAGCAAGTGGATGGCAAGGAGGACCTCAATCCAGAAAATACGAGTTCAGAATTGAATACTGCTCTCAACACAATCAACAACCAATTTGAACATGGGTGTCTTCATGAGGCAGTCAAACTACTGAATGCCCATCTGATTCGCTAATCAATAGATGACTGTGTTCGAGGCCATAAGTATTCAATTCCAGGCCTGCCCGGAACGACGTTTCTTGTGCACTAGGTTTGGGCCTTATAGATCATTGTAACGAGGTGGGTCTGGGATACTGATATGCCAGGAGCACTGGTGGCAGACGAAATGGGTCTTGGAAAGACTTTCACTTCTGTGGCAGCAGCAATGATATGCAAATTGCTGACTAAGACAGTTGTAATGGGATTACCGCTGTCGATTTTGTGGGTGAATGCCCTTGAAAAGTGGCTTGATCTGGCACAGAACGACTATCCCGGGATTATCGGTGATGAACCGGAGTGATATCCATTGCGGCAACAGGATTCAGTGCCCCACCGCCTATCAGAAATCCAGTCAACCCCACCACAGGGCCATCCAGTGCCAACAGCAGCCTTTGAACCTATCCTGATGGTGACAATGCCCGGAGTTGCAGAGACATTCAAAAGTTTCATCAATGAGATGCCATATAGAACCAATTTCAAACTCATCAACTTGTTGTACACAGAAAATGGTAATCACACCCATGAGGATCTGAACACCAATATTGATGAGCTGGAAAACCGATGGAAAACCGATGGAATATCCACCTTGTGCCATATGATACGTTAACATCGAGAGCGAAACCATCAAGCAACGGGCAACTCTCACACTGTACATTGAGTTTGGGGATTTTTAATGAGTTTCATGGGTACAAGACGAAAAATAATTTGCGCTGCCAAATTGGGATGAATGGGAGAATTGGATTCAAACTTCAAGTCACTGCAACGCCAAAATTCCATTCACTCTACGACTGGTGTTTCCAGACGATGTGGCTGTTTTCAGGTGCTCCTGAAGATCCAGCGGATGAAAGTGTGATGGAAAAGCAAGGCACCTTCCCTTGTGCACCTCCTCCTTAAAAGGCTTTGCTGTTTTGTCCTCTTCCTGGCCAAGTTCATCATTTGAAGTGGTGGCTCACCAAGTTTTTCAGGGATCATTTGGATATTTTCTACATGTATGCGGAAATGGGAAACGATGAGCACACAGAAATGCAGCTCAAATTCCAAAATTTGCCAAATCCCTCCGTATTCATAACTACACCCAAAGTGGGTGGGATGAGCCTAAATCTCACAGCAGCAAACCATATAGTAGTAACTCAGAAGTTCTGGGTATTGAATGAACAGCGCCAGGCCATTGTATGGGTCGTCCGACCGGGTCAAAATAGAGTTCCACACACATGGCTATTGGACACGGGTCCCGGTAGTTATGATAACAGAGCGAGTGATCTCTACCGGCTCTGTGGTATGGCTCAAATGAGAGTCCTGCAGGGCCTGATGAGCCGACCGAACATCATGATTTCAATGATATACCGCATTATGGAGTGTTGGGAGGACCATTTGAAGCAGCTTACGGTGCATGGAGACTTCGTGCCTTCAGATGGTGAGGATGAATGAAAATTATTAGGGCAGTGTAATCAAGATATGCCTCTTTAAACATTCAACCAACACAATCTCACCAACTGCTGCAAAATAGTCAAATGGTAAAGAACATAAGGTGCTGGGGAGGAGTCCAGGAGTATTGGTTAGAGTTCAATTGCATTTCGTATTAGTTGATTATTGTAATCAATATGAGATGATGTCAATGTTCAACAGATATCTCGTAAACTGAACCATAGCCTCATTTGGATGATCCAATATGTGATGAAAAGCAGATGCGCCGGTCTCATCGGCGACTAAGTCAAATTCCGTGGTGCCGCATATATCACTTTGGGAGAATCTGTTGAAGTTGCAGACCCTACTCATCGTATATTGTGCGTGTGGAATTGTAGTACCTACAACAGCAAATGGGATTCGAGTTTTCAGGTGCGCCTAAACCTCCACTTGTGATTCAAATTATATGTTACGTGTCTATTTCAGGCGCACCGGACAGTAGAATCGCAAAAGAATTTGGGATATTCACTGAATGAACAATGCTTAATCATTTACAGTCAATTGCAAAAGAGAATCGATATCAACTTCTTGAGTTTCCTGAGACAGATCCAGCGCAGTATATCTCTAATCATCCAGGAATAGAGAGACGGTCTAAGCAATATCGAGTTGATGAATCGTATCCTGAGACACAGGTCGCGTATTCCAGGCTTATCCGAAGAATACAGCCGAGTATTTCCTTGCTAAGTAATGAAATTCAGGCACTTCTCAGATATGACACTGCACGCATATTCAGTAAAACGGCCAATTCCGAGTAGCCGCCACTCATTATTAACATGCAATCCCACTCCAGGCACGCCTCTGATCTGTGTATACCCACTTTGCATTACCCTTGAGTGATTCATTTTGCTTCATTCCAAGCATATTTGCTTCCTTCTTGAATGTTTTGAATCTGTGCCTGCCAGCACACAATCTTTCAGACACTAAACTTTAAGGTGCAGGCGCGGCTCATCCCGCTCGACCCCAGCTAATATCTAAATCTATGCTGGATCGGTATGTGAAGACCGCTGCTAAAATTCCATAACTGTCATGCTGCGTGTCAACCCATCCATTGGAGGAAAATGTCCACAACACACTTACTGTAGATACACAGCCCTGGGTGATAAGTAACCACACTTAACAGAATTTTGACTAAGAGGTATGTTCGAATCTATACATTTCCAAGATCCCAAAATAGTTTATGTTGCTTGAGCTCCATAATCTAGCTGCAGCTTTAGAGAGCTGATCACAAAAGACAGCTTCTGCTCAGCGACTCTGCAGATGACTGGCAACTCTCGCTCACCTGTATACCACACTTCCTCGAACAGGCTTAAATTCACAATGCTTCTAATACAGACTTAACTACATTTTGACTAACTTGTATGTTTGGGCTGCCAAAAACCCATATCTGAAATTAGATAATGTGAACCGATTTCCATCAAGAGAGCTCGAAGAGATAGAATCTGAATACCAGTCTCTACTCAGCAGCTCAATCGTTGACCGGCTACCTCCCACCTGAAGTTCGTGACAAATCATACACAGACGATATCTGATTTCCTCCAACGTCCAATCCCAATAGTGCATGAAGAACAAATCCTGATGAAAGCTCCAGTTAAGACAACGCAGTGTCTGAGAGTACAAGTAACTATCAAAGTAAGGCGAGCCTGCAATCCCAGCCACTGCATTAGATTGAATACTGCATGCTGATTCAATGCTTGCTGCACATCAATTGGCCGGAACTGTATGCAGTTATTCGTCTTTCCGCTGTCAGATAAAGCCTCATGACGCATTGATATCGTTCTTATGCACTGCTTTGAACCCTAATATTTAGGTTAAGTCAACATTTTAGCATTGAGACTTATAATGAGTTTGGGATTGAATGATGCGGTGTATACAAGATATTATACGCAACATCTTAATGTGAGTGACTATATATGACCTGTGCGCTAGCAATCTTGGCATTGACAAGAACTGGAATCGATTAGATTATCCCTGAATCTTCATCGCACCTTTTCCGTTCTTTCTCTATGTTGAATCTCTCCTTTGTAAACCCAAATCCTCTGTCATCTCTTACACTGACTGCATACATATTGTGAATCCAGCAGACTCTGACTGCTGAAAGTGAAGTTCTGCACACGACACTGCCTAATTGACCACTAACTCTGCTGCAGAATCCTAAAACAACAGAATATTATGAAAATGGGGTGTCCATCAGACTGGTATACCACATTCGGAGATTCATATTTATCCACTATTACCAACACACTCAGTTTGAACCCATGTAACTTCAAGTGTTACCACTCAGCAAGGTCCCAACTCTATCCTCTGTCCACGTTACGCAAGATTCTTCAACACACCGGCAATTCTGTGCCACGCTGTCACTGCTCATATGCTCGAACTAGAGGCACAATGAACTACCTTCGGCGGAGTCATATGCAGGGGTGGATCATGATCAACCCATTTCTCAGTATTCCATATGTCTGGCCTAGAGAGTTAGTTACGGATACAACTATGTTAATGTCTCGAGTTGTTCAGGTGTGTCGAGATCTTCAGGTGCATCTAGTTTAATTCTAGGTATGTTGGCTTAAACCAACCTCTAATTCTTGCATCAATAGCATAATTGGATACGAGGGCTAATACTCGGGAATTGGGGGCATGATGAATCCATCTCATCCAGTGCACCTAATGCTTACTAAATCACAACAAAGAACTAGCATTGACAATATAAATATGAACTGCCGACATATCTTCTGGACTCTTTCAAGGGACGCCTCAGATTGCATCCTCCTGGGCTGAGCATCACGTTTTCCAGGCACATCTCAAATTCTATTTTCCTCGTCCGAGTATTACTTCGTTGCCCTATTTTCCCGTTATTCTACTAAACATCATACTATATTAATTCTTATATACTTCTGTCGACATTCTCCAACTTCACTTCATCATCATCAACATGGAACCTACGGCCAGCCAGGTGAGGAATCACTATTCACAGAAGAATCAAGAAGTCCACCTTGAGAGAGCACTTGCATGTGCATTAAAGAAGACAGCCAATCTTCATTGCCGATCAAATGTTTCAACTTCTAACCCAACCTTCGTGTATAGTGTTAGGGATTGCTACTGTCCGCTCTATAATTCTTCTTATGAAGCAGGATGATGACGATTCCGATTGGGAGCTCAGCAAGGATGAAAGTGAAGACTCTGGAAAGTCCACCTTGTCATCCAATATTGAAGAAGATGATTTGGACAACCTGTAGAAGGTCCTACATCGAGACCAGGTGCGCCCTGATACATCAATATGAACTACAGGGGATCCACTGCCAAAGAAAAGGAGCTGTTCGGATCCTGTCATTGCAAGCACATGACTTCAAAATCTGCGACATCCGGCTGGGGGCATAGCACCACCATTGCTCAAACACCAAAAGTCAACCATCAACATATTATGCAAGTGTGATGTTATACCCACCCAGGCCCTCCCACTTCCCAAGGCTGGTGGTGACCAGAATGTTCCTTAACCAATGGCCGGTGGAGATCACAACGTTCCTCAATACTACATGGTGACTTTTGAGGTAGCGAAACGGTTCATGGAAGCAATCGGATTCACAAAGACTCCCTGGACAATCATTTCCGATGAGAAGTACTCAATGGTTGACGAAGTTTGGAAACTTGCGACTTAACCCTAGGATCGTCATTGGGCATTAGCAGGTGCTCCTGTTGGTACACCATCAGTGTGTCAATTGCCTGGTGGTCCATCTCTTAAAATTGATCCGCAAACCCAAGAAGCTGAAAGTGTGTATTCCATTTTCTGCTCCTCGATTGGACTTATGATGATAACCCCAGAAATTTCCATAGTTGAAACTAAAGATTAGAACCATTCGAGGGCGTTTGGAAGATGGAGCTTGTCAAACTATTGTCCGCTGTTACCGGTTGCATTTAGGCTCAGAGACTGAGCTTCTAATTCAAGTTAAGGAGCTCCTGTTTGACGATGCTGATCTCTCGAAGGTCATCGATGATAAGAAGTCCTGGTTCATGCGGATGGAACTGCTTGACTGAATCTACCATCAGTTTTTCATCACTGCCAATTGCTTGGGGCGACAGCCAACCACATCGCAGTTCTTTCAACCACTGACACCGCAGACATTAGCGCTTGTTGCGGCAGCTAATCATTGTCCGCTGTCTGAGTGTGCCACTGGAAAGAGGGTTACAGTTATGTTTTCTCAAGATGAATATCGAGGTAAATTTTGCCCTTCCATGGTGATTGATTTTATTACTGCCAAAGCCATTGCACTCATCAATTACACATGGTGAGGCTGCTTCATACCCCCATGGTTCACCTGTGTTACAATAGACGCTCCTCATTCACCGTCGGCGCTCCTCAATCCCCGTTGGCACTCCTCAGTCTGAATTGGTGCTTCGATATTTCATTCAGCGCTCCATACAGTCTTTTCTGTCCGCGATCATCCTCCAGGATGGGTGTTCCTCAATCCCCTCCTCGACCTCGATTAGGAGTGCCTCTATTTCATTCCACACTCCTTGCCTCCCTCCCTTTTCGGCACTGCTCAGCATGGATGGGCTGGTCTGCTGGATATACACTCCTCAATTCCCGTTGGCGCTCCTTGGCCTGGATTTGCACCCTTCAATTTCATCTTATACTCCTCCATCAGCATCAGCACTCCCCTGGCCCATCTTGCACACCACGTCAGGCACTCCTCCTTTCCTTGTGGCACACCTCTGTTCCCCTCGAATTCGTCATATTGCCTTTCAAACTCCTTTATAATTCACCACGAGCTAATGTGGATTCCAACGTTTCAGATATCACAAATCGTGCCAAACGACATTGGAACTCAATTTCGTACACTCGCCAGGTCCGAATTATTCGGCAATACAAGCAGCTCCTCCAGCTTCTTTGCGCCGTTAATGAATTGTATGTTCCTGCATTTGTCAGCCCTGATGGGATGGGAGATTTTGTGGATGACATTGAGACTATGTTCGATTGATATCATTCCGATCGCTTAGTTGGGTTATTGTTTCGGTTTACCTACTTTTATTTTTCACTCCCTCGCCATTTTCTTTGGTTCTCCTTAAAGTAGTGATGCAAACAATACAATGTTGATGAGATGCTAGGTACTATAGTTTGATCTGGAAGTTGATAATGAACAATAATCTATGCATCATACTTGGAGGATATTTTTATTGTTCTTGTACATTCAGAGAATCTCAGATAACGCCGGCCGTCCTTCGAATAAATATCCATAAGAACCCGTCATCTCTCAGAATTAGTTTGGGATTCCCGCATTGGTTGGGTGACAGTCCCAGGTGCTCCCAAACATCTCACAACCGCTCCCATGGTGCTCCTGTACCTGTCATCAGAGATCCCAGTTACTCCGATGGCCGGCCGGAATGCCCTCCTAGGGTCTGGTTCTCTCCTGAAATTGACGCTTCTAAGTTTACACTTCGCCTCCTCTCAGACACTCCTGGAGGCTCCCAGTGACTATAATACATTTTGCTGATGCATCATGTGCTCAGTAATATTCGCTGTCCGACTCATCGGTATAGTTAGTATCATCCTCCGAGGAAATCAACACCGTGGGGACGCTTCCAGCTCTATATATACCAGCTCTAGTTAGCTCTCAGTGTCTGAGTCTTCCTGATACATATCCTTGTGCAACTGCAACGCAACGACACGAGTCATATCCTCTCCCCCTGGGGTTTGTTTCACAATACCATTCCCTTTACCGTTTCCCTTCCCCTTCCCCTTCCATTTCTCTGTTGTCTTCCCCTTCCCCTTTACCTTCCCTTTCCCTTTCCCCATTCCATTCTTTGTTCCCTACTCTTTCCCTGTCCCTTTCTCACCGCCCTGCATCTCCTCCTCACCCTCGCCATTGTCATTCTCTTTACCATCACTAGGGCAGCTTCTTCCACCACATGGCGCTCGGGAATCTGCCCAGTTGTTATCATCACTATCCATGTCTATTATCTCATCTCAATGCAGTGGTCTAACGGCCAGAATGTGATCTGGCTAGTACAACCGGCAGCTTCGCAGCAAACTCTTTGCCCTCACATCATTGCTACCATACCAAGAGAAACGCTCTCCAGTGTATTTCACCTTTCCTAAGTTGCTTATCTGTGGATTGAAGCGATCAACTTGATCCCCGAAGGCACAGGCGTTGTCCCACCTCCAATTGAACATTTGGTCGTAGGTTCTGTCAAACATTTGCCCCACATATGAGCGGAAGACTGCCCACCACTCCCAAAAGGGCGAATACCTGCTCCTGCTGTGCAGCAACATTAGCTGGAATTGTTAAACGTGGCGAGTCGTGACTGGATCAAGAGAGATTATAAATTGAAGGAGGTCCCATGCCCTCTCATCCTTGATGCTGGAAACGTTGTATATCCGTTAGAGTCCACAGATATGTTCCGAGATGAATCACTTTATATGGTTTCCATTCAATGACAGGCCTCGATTAATAACTGATGTCGGTATTTTTCCTCTAGCTGTTTCATTCCCCTTTCCTTTGTGGCTGCCCTTGGGTGCCATCGCTGTGAGTTCAAAATGAATCTACATCTGAGGCATTGGCAGCATGATACAGTTGAATGGAACAGAAGAAAGCACAAACGGAATGTACAAAATTGCTTGGGTTATTGACTGTATTTTGGAATGAGAGGCGTTGTTTAGTGTAAGGCACGTCTTGTTAAGATAGTTCAGGATGCTGACAGTGTGTTTAACATGGGAGGAAAAGAGAATAGAGGGGTAGGCGGGAAGAAGGGATATATATACTCGAGTTCCTGTAATTTCTTGGTTCAACTTGTCTTGTGGGTTAACGAACACAATATGGCCCAGCCGTTATCTTGCACCAGGACTGGGCCCCTCATGAATTAGAAGCCTCAAGACAAGATTTTATACTTGCGGAGAGGATATTTTATGATTCCAGGGGTTGCTTTGCCATCTCACACCACCTTTACTGCCCAGACCTTGTGCAATTCCGATCAAACTGAGTACTTCTCAGGTTGTGCCAAGTGTGCAACAATTCAACACGGCTACCAACACCTAGCAGTGAAATGAGCACACACAACTGTTGTCATAGAATAGAGAATACGTCATTGTTCGCTTTGCAATGCTTCTAGCTGTTCCAAAGGTGGACTTCCACCAGGAAGCTGAAGATATACACAATCGATGGTTCAAAGTATCGTACCAGAAACGAGTACAATTCTATGATAACTGTGCCACGAAGGCATAAACACCCTTAAAGCGGTGCACTGGACCTTCAGACATTGCTGTGACTAGGAATATCAATGCTGAGTGTAATCTGATCGCAGTTAACACCATGATTGAATACTTTTCAGGGAATGTCGTCCCCGAGTATTGTCACGGTATAGAGTCTAGCGCGGTCTGCACTTCGCCTCCCTTTTGTGGATTCGCTTCCTGGGTGCATAAATAGGAGTCTACCTCAGATGCCATTGCACATGCATGCACAGGAAAATCTTCCTACATTCGTAATGTCGAAATCCATATTGGACTGTACCTTCCCCAATCCCTCACTCTGACACAACTCCGGTTGTACAAAATACCCAAACTGTTGGCAATTCTCAGAATCAACAACAGTGTGGCCCTTCAGGGAATTCTCAACTTCGCCCTACTAAAAGACCCATTTCTGTACCGGCTAGCGAGAGCAAATCCTCTCAAGGAGGGAATTCCTGCAGCCACTACAATCCAAAGTCAGAACTCCACTCCCTCATCTTCGCTGAACAATTCTCGCATTGCAGATATCACTCAATGCATGACTTCCACCCCATCCCATACACAGTGATTATCAATAAATACCACAACAGCTGCGCTGGGTGCAAGCAGTCGTAGCACACAAGCAGCTGGAGGAACACCACAGAAAGACGCAAAGCATCGCATTGTATCCAGCTCCGCATTATATCCAGCCCCGCATCCGACATTGCTATCACACCCAGTCCTCTCAGCGCTCTTGAGTATCTGCCCACCCCCATCCCTAATCCAGAAGCCCAGGTGATCATTACATATTAACTACGAACATGAGCTACAGAAACAAATCAGAGACAGAGGCTCATCAGCTGAATGTATTGTAGTCACTGGAAGCCTCCAGGAGTGTTCGAGAGGATGTGGGGTGTAAACTTAGATGCGTCAATTTCAGGAGAGAATCAGACCCTAGGAGGGCATTCCGGCCTGCCTTCGGAGACACTGGGATCTCGGGTGACTGGTACAGGAGTACCATGGGAGTGATTGTGATAACTTTGGGAACATCTCGGAGTGCCAGGGTGAACTTTGGTTGCACCTGGGAGGACCTGGAAGTGCCGGTGACAAGCCTGGGAGCACTGGCAACAGGCCTGGGAGCGCTGGCGACAAGTCTGGGAGCACCTCGAATCACAGTAGAGCAGTATAGGAAAAACATCTTCTTTGGAAACGCTGCTGAATCACCTGGAAATCATAGCTACTACTTATCATTCAACAATTTTTAAAACTAATGTATTCAGTCTGTATTCTCAGCTATGTATCTATATAGCTACCCATCTACACAGGGTATGTCTAGACTGGCTGCAGACGGTGCTTGAGAGCAATTCGAGGTGGCCTGAAGCAGACGATCAAGTGAACTCAGAGATGCACTTGGAGGCCGTGATTGAGCGAGTTTGGAGATGCACTTGGAGGCCATGATTGCGCAAACTTGGAGACTGTGATGGAGCGAGATTGGGGATGCACTTGGGAGGCCATAATCATGCGAGCTTGGGAGGCCCCAATCCAGTGAGTTTGGAGGCTGTGATTGAGTGAACTTAGAAATGCACTAAAAGGCCATGATCAAGCAAGTTTAGAGATGCACGTGGAGGCTATGATTGTGCGAACTTGGAGGCGGTAAGCGAGCGAGTTTGAAGGTACACTTGGAGGCCGTCATCAAGCGAGATTGGACGAGTACTTGGAGGCGGTCGATTGACGGCACGCCAGATGCTAAGCCTCTATTCTCCAGTAAGTTTACTTGCAACTGTGGGAATGTAACAAGATGACTTTACCTTTTGAGCTCTGATGAATGGCTGGCTGATGGCGGTCAATCATGTAGGGACGCACGCCTGAAACTGAATCTACATTCAGGGTTCAACTTGTAATCATGAGAATGAAGGGAAGACAAACAATCTAGGGTGGATGCTGTACTCGGTGTATGCTGTACTCGGTGTGAACTCATGATCATGGCATGGAGAGATAGAGAGGGATCACTTAACTTTGTATTCTGCAATGATGGTAGAGCTGTGGATGAGAAAGAGAGAGATAGGAATGAAGATGAGAACAATACGGAGGATACGAGCGGATATGAGAAATCAGGGGGGCAACATGCCTGCATCAGCAAAGTGTAAATCGGTCCGGAAGGAACATGCAATCCTCCCAGACACTCCGGGCGACCTCACCAGTGCTTCTAAGTACTTCTAGATGCTCCCAGACCCCCCTGGAGCTAAGCACACTGCTCCCAGACTCTGCAAAAGCATTCTCAGGATGCTATGAGATTTGACTGATAGGATAGCTGAATGTTGGAGCTCCTGTGACCTCTGCACAGATCTGTGGAAGACTTCGCGAGAAGCTGAGACCACTATGCAGCTCTGCAGGAGACATTGAGAGCAGCCGGGACTGCTGCGCTGCACAGCGGGAGACTTTGTGCCATATTCTCACAGCAGTGGTTCTGACATTACCACAAGGCACTTTGTCTTTGTTACAGTCACAAGATTCGCGACATCATAATATGGGATGCAGTATTTAAGTCTATCTATATATATACATACGGTCAATCTGGCCGCAAATAATAGTCAAGCATAATCGGAGGAGCACCTCGACTCACCCATTGAAAGAACTTCTAGATGCGCAACTTGGAGGCCGTTGTAGTGAAACAATGGAGCTAGAAGGCAGAGAGCCCACCATCAACACTCCGCTGCACTCTCGTGATATCCAAACGGAATTGATCCAACAGAGCAGTTCTAGTTGGAGGACTGTAGGAATCGAGTGACAAGATATGATACTACCCAGGGTTGAGGATCCATGCAATTTTGTGCATCCACGAAATCTTGGACAGAGCGAGTGAGACAAAAAGTTGGGAAAGATAGGGTGTGTATTTTCATTGTATGATAAGATGAGATGGAAATGAGATGATAGCTATCGACTACTGGTTCTAACCAATATATACTCCCCGTCACTCTGTCCACCTCTGTTACCCCTCTCTCACCATACACCCGCCATCGGTCTTTGAAGATGTACTTGGAGGCCGGGATCGAGCGATTTTGGAGATGCACATGGAGACCAAGATTGAGTGAACTCAGAGATGCACTTGTAGGCTGGGATCCAGCGAGTTTGGAGATGCACTAGGAGACCGAGATCAAGTGAACTCAGAGATGTACTTGGAAGCCGGGATCGAGTGAGTTTGGAGATGCATTTGGAGGCTGAGATCGAGTGAACTCAGAGATGCACTCGGAGGCCGTGATAGAGCAAGTTTCGAGATGCACTGAGGCCGAGATCGAGTGAACTCAGAGAAGCAGTCGGAGGCCGTGATCGGGCGAGTTTGGAGATCCACTGAGGCCGAGATCGAGCGAACTCAGATTTGCACTTGGAGGCCATAATCGATCAAGATTGGAGGAGTACTTGGAGGTGGTTGATCTGGAGGTAATTGATTTCAAGGCGGTCAATCTGGAGCCAGTGAATCTGAAGGTGGTGGATCGGGAGGAATTTGAGATGGAAGTTGAGACTGTATTCATTGGTTAACTCGTAATTGTGAGGATGTATAGAATTGAGTACAACAATGTCCGCTGAGAGCTGAGCGACTGGCTGGGTGCGGCAGACAGTCGATCTTGGCATGATGTAGTACATAGTACTCAGTGTATGCAGTACTCGGCGTTAACTCTTGATCATTGCCTGGAGAGATAGAGAGGGATGACTTAACTTTGTGTTATTAGGTGATGGTAGAGTTCAGGACGAGAAAGAGAGAGATGACAGGAGATGGGGGAAATCATTATATAAAACTGAGACTTACAGAATTTCGTGTGCGAGTCAATTTACCTTCCACGATACAGCAGGTACGAGTCCTGATCCGGCATGTATTTACATCGATACGAGGTCGTCCAACCCAATCAGGCAAGTCGTACCCCTTATTTCTCATATCCGCTTGTATCCTCCACATCGTTCTCATCTTCATCCCCCATCTCTCTCTTTCTCCTCCACAACTTCTACCATCATCGAAAAACACAAAGTTAGGCCATCCCTCTCTATTACTCCATGCCATAATCATGAGTTGACACCAAGTACAAGAACACACCAAGTACACCATACACCGAGTACAGCATAAACCAAGTACCGCATACACCAAGTACAGCATACACCGACTACAGCATACACCGAGTGCAGCATGCGCAACAATGGTTGTCTTCCCTTCATTCTCACAATTACGAGTTGACTCCTGAATGTTGCTTCAGCTTCTGGCATGCCTTACTACACGATCAACTGCCATCAGCCAGCTCGCCCTGAGAGTTCAAAGGTAAAGTCACCTTGTTACATTCCCACGTTTGCATGTCAACTAACTGATGAATAGAGTCTCAGCACTCGGTGCACCGTCCATCAACCGCCTCCAAGCACTCGTCCAATCTCGCTCGATCACAGCCTCCGAAGTGTATTTCCACACTCGCACGAATACGGCCTCCAAGTTCACATGATCATGACCTCCAAGTGCATCTCCAAACACGCTCAATTACGGTATCTAAGTGTATCTCTGAATGCGCTTGATTACCGCCTCCAAGTGCATCTCTAAACTCGCTCGATCATGGCCTCGGAGTGAATCTCCAAATACACTAGATTACCGCCTCCAAGTGCAACTCTAAACTCGCTCGATCATGGCCTCATAGTGTATCTCTGAGTTCACTCGATTGTCATCTCCAGGCGCACCTTGAATTGCTCTCCAGCTCTGCCTGCAGCCAGTTCAGATATACGGTGTGTAGATGGATTGCTATATAGATACATAGATGAGAATACAAACTAAATACATGAGTTTTAAAAATTGTTGAACGATAAGTAGTAGCTATGATTTCCAGGCACACCGGCAACATTCCCAAAGATGTCGTTTTTCCCAGACAGCTTTACAGTAATTCGAGGTGCTTCCAGGCATGTCACTGGCCCTCCCAGGCTTGTCGCCGGCACTCCCAGACTTGTCGCCGGTGCTCCCAGGTGATTTCAAACATATCACAATCACTCCCATGGTACTCCTGTACCAGTCATCAGAGATCCCAGTTACTCCAAGGGCCGACTGGACTACCCTCTTATGGTCTGACACTCTCCTGAAATTGACGCATCCAAGTTTCCACTCCAGATCCTCTCAGACACTCCTGGAGGCTCCCAGTGACCAAATTACATTTTGCTGATGTGGTTGGGTTGGGAAGACTTCGTATCGGTGTGACTACATACCAGATCGGGATTCATACCAGCTGTATCATGGATGGGAAATTGACTCGCACATGAAATTCTCTTGAGTCCCAGTTTCTCATGATGAATTCCCCCATCTCCTCTCATCTCGGTTCTTTTTCATTCTCAACTCTACCATCACCGAAGAACACGAAGTTAAGTCATCACTCTCTATCGTATTATCCCATCATCAAGAGGTAATACCGAGTGGAGTATACACCGAGTACTTGCATCATCCCATGAATGACTGTCTCCTGCTGCCAGCAAATTTCTCACCTTATCTTCCGGCCGACCTTGTTCTACTCAATTCTCTACATTCCCACAACTATGAGTTAACCAACCAATTGAGTCTTGGCTCGCTGTGGCAACTCGCTGCCGATCTACCACCTCCAGATCGACCACCTCCCGATCGACCACCTCCAGATCGACCGCCTCCAGGTCGACCGCCACCTGATTGACCACCTCCCCATTGACCATCTCCAGATTATTCGACTCCAGGTCAACCGCCTCCCGATCGACGGCCTCCAGTTTGACCGTCTCCAGATTGACCGTCTTCAGATTAACCACCTCCCGATTGACTGCCTCCAGATTGACCGCCTTCAGATTGACCGCCTCCAGATTGACACCCTCCAAATTGACCGCCTCCAGATCAACTGCCTCCAGATCAACCGCCTCCAGATCAACCGCCTCCAGATCAACCGCCTCCAGATCAACCACCTCCAGATCAACAGGCTCCAAACACACCTCCAATCTCAAATGAAGATGAACTCCAAGTACATCTCCAAACTCGGTTCAGGAGGAGCATAGGAACAGAGTGAGAGGATATGGAGCGGTACTCGGCCATGAGGAACCACAAAAATTGGGTAGATCGCTGAAGGCTCAGAGAGATCAGTCCATCTCGATTATCCCCATATCTCTGTGTACCCTGCACCGGCGTCCCCCTCCCAAATCGAATGGCGGTGGCAGTGAGTCACAGAGTTTCTCGCAAGAAGGCCTCCAAGCACATCCCTAAGTTCATCTCCATCGGCGTCTCCAGGTGCTGCTCTGATTATGCTCGATTACCGTCTGTAGCCAGATTGAACGCATGTATACATATAGAAACACTTAGATAAATAATATATGCCATATTATGATGTAGCGAATCTTGTGACTGGAGCAAAGATGAATATAATAGACGAAATGCCTTGTGGTTATGGAAAACTATGAACCACTGCTGTGAGAGTACAGCACCAAGTCTCCTGCAGAGCTGCACAGTGGTCTCAGCTACTCTCGAAATCTCTCACAGACCTGCGCAGAGGTCTCAGCAGCTCCAAAATTTGACTATCCTAGAAAGAGCATCCTGAATGCACCTCCGTAACTGAAGGTGCTTTCAGAAGCACCTGAGAATGCTCCTGAATCGTCCAAGTGCACATTGCATAGCTCCAGGGGGGCCTAGAAGCATCTGCAAGTACTTCGAAGTACTAGTGCAGTCGACCGCAGTGTCTAGGAGGATTCCATGTGGCTTCCGGACCAATTTACAGCTTGCTGATGCAGTTGCAATCGCAACCGCAGGCAGTGTCTACACCTTGTTCAAAGGGCTCCGGGAGTCGCGGCATTCATTGATTTGGTTACTGTGACACAACTCATCTTGTATTTGCAATGTGCAGACTGCTGGAGCTCTACATGTGGATCAGACGGCCGTTTATGAATGCAAGCGACTTGGAGAAGGTAAGTTGTCTGACGCGATGCGGTGTGAAACATCAGCAAAATGTAATTCAGTCGAGAAGCCATACAAAAACCTCCCATACACTCCGGTAGCCCTCGCCAGTGCTTCTAAGTACTTCTCGATGCTCCCAGTCCCCCCTGGAGCTTTGCAAAGTGCTCTCAGACTCTGCAAGAGCATTCTCACGTGCTCCAGCAAGCACCTGCAGTGATGAAGGTGCAGGCAGAATGCTATGAAATTTGACTATCAGGATAATCAAACTTTGGAGCAGCTGTGACCTCTACGAAGGTCTGCAGGAGACTTCGAGAGCAGCTGAGACCTCTGTACAAGCTCTGCAGGAGACTTGGTGCCGTATTCTCACACCAGTGGTTCCTACAGTTCCATAACCACAAGGCATTTCATCAATCATATTGATCTGTTACAGTCACAAGATTCACTACATCATAATATGGCATGTACTATCTAGGTCTCTCTATATATATACATACCGAGATACAGGGATAATGGAGATGGACTCTGTGACAGGCTGTACCTATTTTGAATATCCCGGGGTAAATAGACATCAACTCAATATACGAAATATTCACTCTATCTTTCCCAGCTCTTGGTCTCATGCACCATTGCCGAGCGTTCATAGATCGACGCAATATGTGTGGTTCATCATGGCCGTGTATCCCTTCATTTCCTCCCACCCTGTACCTACGCTCCTCAAGCTAGAATCACTCTTTCTCACGAATTCCCTTTGGATACCTTGTGAGGTGCGGCTGAGTATTGATGATGGGCTGTCTGCCTTCTAGCTCAACCGGTTCACCACACCGTGATCGAGTGAACTTACTAACGCACTCCGTGGCCGTCATCGAGCCAGTTTGGAGATACATGTGAAGGCCATAATCGAGCGAGTTTGGAGATGCATTTGGAGGCCATGATGGTGTGAACTTGGAGGCTGTAATCGTGCGAGTTTAGAGATACACTTGGAGGTTGTGATGGTGCGGGTTTGGAGATGCACTTGGAGGCCATGATCGAGCAAGATTGGAGGAGTACTAGGAGGCGGTCAATCTGGAGGCGGTAGTTCAGGAGTGATGCTCGACGGGAGCCAATACTCTATTCATTGGATAACTCGTACTTGTGCGAATGTAGAGTATTAAATACAACATGGTCTGCCGAGAGATGAGAGACTGGCTGCGAGCGAAAGACAGTCGCTCTTGGGATAAAGCAGTACGCGGTGTATGCTGTACTCAGTGTTAACTCTTGGTCATGAAATGAAGAAATAGAGAGCGATGACTTAACTTCGTGTTCTTAGGTGATGGTAGAGTCAAGGACAAGAAAGAGAGAGATGAGAGGGTATGGGGGAAATCATCATAAGGAACTGGGACTTTAGAGAATTTTGTGTGCGGGTCAATTTGCCATCCTCGATACAACAGGATCGAGTCACAATCCAGCGTGTAATTACACTGATACGAGGTCTTCTAAACCCGATCACGCAAGTCGCACCCCTGATTTTTCATATACGCTCGTAATCCTCCACATCGTTCTGATCTTCATCCCCGATCTCTCTCTTCCATGTCCACAACTCTATCATCATTGCAGAACAGAAAGTTAAGTTATTACTCTCTATCTCTCCATGTCATGATTATGAGTTGACACCAAGTACAGCATACACCGAGTACAGCATACACCGAGTACAGCATGCACCGAGTACAGCATACACCGAGTACAGCATACACCGAGTACAGCATACACCGAGTACAGCATACACCGAGTACAGCATACACCAAGTACAGCATCCACCGAGTACAGCATACACCGATTACCGCTTACACCAAGTACAGCATACACCGAGTACCGCATACACCAAGTACAGCATACACTGAGTACAGGATACACCGAGTACAGCATACACCAAGTACAGTCTACACCAAGTACAGCATACGCCAAGTACAGCATACACCAAGTACAGCATACACCAAGTACAGCATACACTGAGTACAGCATACACCGAGCACAGCATACACCAAGTACAGCATACACCAAGTACAGCATACACCAAGTACAGCATACACCCAAGATTGTTTGTCGTCCCTTCATTCTCATGATTACAAGTTGACCCTGGTATGTAGATTCGGCTTCTGGCGTACCTCCCAACATCTTCGACTACCATCAGCTAGCTCTCCATGAGAGCTCAAAAGTAAAGTCGTCTTGTCACATTCCCACGGTTGTGAGTTAACTAACTGATGAACAGAGTATCAGCACCTGGCATGCCTTCCATCGACTGCCTCTCAGTACTCGTCCAAACTCGCTCGATTACAGCCTCCAAGTTCGCACAATCATGGCCTCCAAGTGCATCTACACACTCGCTCCATCACGATCTCGGAGTGCATCTCTAAGTTCACTCAATTACAGCCTCCAAATGAATCTTCACATATGCTAGATTACGGCCTGCAAGTGCATCTCCAAACTCGCTCGATGATGGTCTCCAAGTGTATCTCCAAACTCACTCGATTATGGCCTCCAAGTGTATCTCCAAACTCGCTCGGGTACGGTCTCCAAACTCACCCCAACGCGGTGTCCGTGTGTATCTGGAAACTCGATAGATTACGGCCTCTAAGTTCGCACGATCATGGCCTCCAAGTGCATCTGGAAACTCGCTCGATCACGATCTTGGAGTGCGTCTCGAAGTTCACCTCATCACGGCCTCCAAGTGTATCTCGAAATACGCTCGATTACTGCCTCCAAGTGAATCTCCAAAATCGCTTGATCAGGGTCTCGGAGTGTAACTTTGAGTTCACTCAATCCTCATTCTCAGGTGCACCTTGAATCGCTCTCAAGCACCATGTGCAGCCAGTCCAGATATACCATGTGTAGATGTGTAGCTATATAGATACATATATACATAGATGAGAATACAAACTGAATACATGAGTGTTAAAAATCGTTGAACAATAAGTAGTAGCTATGATTTCCACATGCACTAGCAGCGTTGCCAAATAAGAGGTTGTTTTTCCCAGACTGCTCTGTGATTCGAGGCGCTCCAAGACTTGTCACCGGCACTCCCAGGTTAGTTGCCAGCACTTCCAGGTTTGTCACTGGCGCTCGCAGATGCTCCCAGACTTGTCGTCGGCACTCACAGTCTTCTCGCCGGTGCTCCCAGTTTCTCTGAAGGCCGGCAGGGATGCCTTCCAAGAGTCTCATACTCTCCTGCAATTGACGCATCAAAGTTTACACTCCACATCCTCTCTGACACTCCTGGAGGCTTCCAGTGACTAAAATATATTTTGCTGATGTGGCCCTGTTCCGGGGACCTGGAGACAGGAGAAATATTGATTCCTTGCATTACTGCCATGGCAGTGATTATCTCCTTGCCACAGTGGCCTGTAACTCAGATATCCCTGGCTTCCCCCAATGTTTGGATGTGAACAGGGTGTCATATGCGATGTGGAAAGGTAGCAGAACTGAAGAGTACCTGGAAATGGCTGCTGTGAAGGAGGGTAACCATATGCATGTGGTTGATGAAATTAACTATTCTATTGCCCAACTAGATAGTCATTGCCAGTGTCCATTTGAGAACTGTCATCGTATGATCCCAAATTGTCATCAGGGTATTGTTTTGAGCTGAATATACCACCCAGTGGAAGCATATTCACTGTCCGTGGTGATAATCTATTCAACAACATGCACTGGAAACCAAAGTTGAGGGTACACAACTGTTGCTGTGTGATATGAGGTAGAATATGTGAGAGTATAGGTGAGTATATTGCAGGTTCCAGTGACCTTTCGCAGAGTTATAACCCCCTATATTCTTTATAATTGTCACTGACTGTGGTGATTTACTATACCTTTGATCTAAAAAACTTGTCTGAGAAAATGAAATCATGTTCAGAACCAATCTACATTACTGTGTTGTATGCTCAAATTGCTGTATGAGAATGTTAGATAGATGCTTGCCATCATACACTTCCATCACTGTAAAGGTTAAAGATGGGATAAGATGTAATATCTCCCAGAACACAACAAGAACAATTTCCAGTTTCAAAGTAACTTAAACAAGGGGTATTACACATTAATTGTGGATGGAAACCCACCAACCTGACTCAATAGAAGGCCTGTGAGTTGAATAACAAAAGGGATGGCTTTCTATTGATCTTCTTGTCAATCGATTATTGTTCTCCTCAGCACTCACACTCATGTCAGGGATCTTTACTCCCACAAACATGCTACAAGATGATCATTACATTGTAATGATTGAGCAGGTATACAGCTCTCCATAACCATCACCAACTGATTGTGTTAAGACGATCTATAGTAATCACCAGCTGCTCTGAGGCTCAAGCAGTGGCATATCTCCCAATGCTGTAATGATACTGTTGTTGGTTGATTGTGGTAATTCCAGTAGTACTTAATAAATATGTATCCGAAGTAGATTGCAGTAATGACTAATGACAGCTAATCTTCTCAGTTTACCAATATCGGCTGATGACGTGCATAATAATTGTGCAGGATATAATATAAAACTTGTGCTGAGGTAACTGTACTTTAACCATCCCCAATATTTGGTGGACTATGATGTGACTGTAAATGCGATACTCTAACCTGAGTAAACTTGCTGTGAATCAAATCTGCATGAGGCTCTAAAACCCCCGCTGAAGTATTAGCACCATCCATCAGATTACTTGTATACTAAGGAATTTTTGATTTCAGTTGACACCGACTGGAAACATGTTAAGTATTTTATATGCAATGACAAATCATTAAGCAAGATCCTACTGGAGGCTCTCTGTCCACAGTCGTACCCAAAATCAATATATGAAGGGATATTACCAATTGAGATTTTGCCACCTACAGGCTGAAATCAACCTCACCCATCATTGTTTGACTTCAGTAGGTGCACTTGAATGGCACTCAATATACCAGTCAACCAATAATCTATCTATCGGCAATGTGCCTGGTGCAGCACCACCTGAATATACATCTAACATAGAATTTTTGGACCCTGAAAAGAATGTTATAGGGTGCAGGGCTGATTCATCATAGATACAAACTTGTAGGAGGGTAGTTGGAATGCAAAATGCAAAGTGAACAGCTTATGACAAAGCAACTGGATTGTACAATAAGCATCGCAAGTACTCAGAACAATGGAATCCATCACATTCATTTCTGTCTGCACAAGACATTCAACATGCTTATTGGTTCAGTCTGCAAACAAAAATGAATATAACAACGTCTAGGTACACACTGTACAACCTCAATATGAAATCAGTCCAACGAGCAGATATCCTGCACACGATCCTCTCTAAACTGCATTTCGGTCTCTACAATGACTGTTGTGTTGAGTTGCATTCACTCATTATTGGAACATTATATTTCAGGGATTGGTTCAAATGTATCCAGATTCTCATAAGGTATCACTGATTTCACATACTCTACAATATTGTACTGGCATGCCTTTATGACTAGAAAAGGCACCAAATATGCAGCAATATGAATATGGGCAATTGGTGTTGGGAGACACTGAATCAAGTTCCTATAGGAGCAACAAATATGCCTGGGATTTGTGCATCCGAAATGACACTGTTGACCAATTCTTCAGGTGATCAGCATGTCTCACCACTGAGGGTTACAATGGATACTTTACAGATGTATATTCGTGGTATAGCTCAAATGTATACCTGCATTCTCAATGAGATGAGCCCATATCCCCCGGAGGATACCAAAAATTCCAAGAAGGTATGGTATCACCTGATTGGAACTGTGGTGTGCCAACTCTGGAAACTTGACATATCTTGTCCCGAGTTGAAATGAGATTCTGCTGAAGAATTCCAAAGACAATGTTTTCCTCATGTAGCTTTCTATATCAGAGATTATCCAGAACAAGTGATTGTTGCACAAGTCTCATATGGCTTATACCCAATGTGTGAAATTCCTCAAGGGGTGTCAATAGGGTATTGAACTTTTCAACCACTCCATTAGTCAAGAGGTTTGCATGATTACTTGGAGCATCTGGAGGTAACTAATACTGATATGCTGTGCAGTCTAGGTGGTCACTCAATCAGCAACGAGTTCTGGCAATACACTCTTTGCAATGTCTATCAGCTTTGGCAGCCTGAGGAGTTGCATCAGCTGCTACTCGGTTTAGTTTGAGACTAATTGAACTGGCCGCTCACATACCTAAACACTAGCAATATCAAGGATCTTTTTCCCAGTCTATTCCCATCAGTACCACAAAGTACAGGCCTCAAGAGCTGCTTTCAACCATGCAATTGGTTTTAATGCATTGCCTGCTAGGGAAGGGTAATCAGTAGCATGATCTGAACATTGGCAACGAATTGCACTTCAATTCTTGAATGCTCCAATGATCATTCGAAAGCTGTCGCAGAATTAGGCTTTATTGACATGGTAATCAGAGTAGTGCCAGCATTATGTCAATTCCGTCTACTTGTTGTGTGACAAATTTACTCAATTGAATTACTGAGAGAACTCAACTTTGCACTGTAACCATTTTACCATTGAGGGGGTGATTTTCAGGAACAGCAATTGTCAAAGTCTGCATAGGTCAAAGTGGATGAATAGTGGGCACAAGAATTCCATCAGTTGAGAGCACAAATAATGCATATAATCTGTTCTCCCATGGAGGTTCATATGTACAGAGCTGAAAAGATTACTACAATAAAAGGAAGGCAATTTCAGTTGCACCTGAATAGAGGCCAACAAGCAGCAACCCAATAGTAAGATGTTGATTGACAGAAAGCAAAAGTGCAATTGGAGTGTGAAATCTATCAGGTGCTACCTGCTATATGCAAGATCATCTTTCAGTTACTCCAATATTATAACAGACAACAATTTAATGATGTAGTGGCTACAGCAACCCGTCGACGAAGTATATTCATCGTCAACCTAGCTCAAATACAGCTTAATCCATCTTGGGATGATTATACAGTGGCAAACAGCACCACTGACAAGAATGTGCAGTTTCTGGACCATCTCTCCAATGTGGAGATGGAAGCCACTACCTGGAGTATCACAAGCATGGGCAGCATTGTGACTCAGCTCGAGAGAAAGATTTGACATATCACTTTGAATAACCAGATATTGTTCAAGAAAGACTTCTCCAGATGCTTGATCATCTCTGAAGATTACTGTAAGGCATGGGCATTTAGGAGATCTGGAAAGCCATTGAACAGCTTATAATACATTGTAAATATCAAAAGACATGACTTGTCAGCCATATACCAGAGTCAACTAGGCAAATGGGTTCTGGTGAAAATTTCAACATACAAATTTCTAAATGGCTATACAGCGCCAGTGAGAATAAGCAATATGGATCAACATATATTGTCAATTATATTCAAATGATGCTACAGCATAATGAGCGGTGTGTCAGTTTTGACTGTATGTAGGAGGCTGTATACTGTGTTGCGCTTCAGGGCAGGCATGATATACCCTTTCCAAAGGTTGACAACCTACTATCCGCTACAGATAGATATTGTCATATCTGCACAGCACATTGTATATGCCTGCTATAGTGTGAAGATGAGCCATGTTTCCTCCCCGTATCATCACTGGGTTATCATTTGAGCAAAATGCATGTCTTCGGAGTGTTGGGAAGAATCCCACAAAGGTTACTCACCGGTGAATTAGTTGGTTTTGGAATGTCCCATGTCAGACTCCAATTCCATTGGCAAATTGAAGTAGACTGTGCAAACCAGGTTCATGAATTGCTGCTTAGATATGGTTGCAATTTACTCCTAGACAGTATACTAATTAAATTTCAAAATGGGCTGTTGTTCTATTGTAAATAATTTCACAGCCCTACTTCTGTTGGGCCTCTTGACCATAATTGCAACATAGAATGTCCCAATGCTATCCAAGGGATCATGTCTGAACCTAATAACTTCTGGGTCCAATATAGTGAAAGTGACCTTGATAATACTGTCCAACATCTAGTTCCATCATGTCCTGTATTATACTTTATTTGCACTCAACTGAATTAAATCGTCCAATTTCAGAAGTGCCAGCAAGCTAGAAACACAAGATCAGTATTTTCAAACAGGTGCAAGTAGACTCATCAATGGATACTACATCCACAAGTTCAAAAATATTTGACGGTGATTTCAATAACGTGCAACGATCTGCTCCATTTGGCTGAGTTTGTTGATGGGTTTGTCAGGGTTGTCAAACAGACTAAGAAGCTGCATGCTGTACCTGCCAGAGAAATGTTTAAACTAGCACAGTTGGTGTGACCGAATGCTGTATCACATAATATCAACTGTGTATTGCTTGATAATAATCGTGTGGAATTAGACACCTACTGGACTATGTATTAATTAAAATGTCTGAATCAAGGTGTACAAAAGTAAGATTATTCATCATACTATACTATTTAATATAAACAGCATCATAATCACTCCATGAGAGTAGGGCTCCATGCTCGCGGTGCAATGGAATATTCTCATGGATGTAGTGAATAGTGTTATAGATATAGTCAATCGTCCTAATATCTCTTCACTTTGCACGTCCTATTATCATAATTTTGGAAGATTGTGAGCAAACCTATACAGTCTTTAAAATGACCTTATATTCTGTTCAACAGCTTTGAGAGCATTACGGAGAGCCAGAGAAGTAAGCTCGGAGCACCTGAAAGCCCAGTCCGTTGCATTCAACTTATGTTGGTGCATTTGAGTATGTTTGGAAATATCTGTCTGGCTGTTCACATGTTGCTGAGTTGTTCACCTATAACTTCCAAACAATTTGACATTTTGCTGATGTCTGTAGTCATGATATTTCCAAGCCTAGTGTCTTTCTTTCCAGTGTTCATTCCAGTAAACAGTTAGTGCATCCCACATTGATTATATCAATGTTTCTGGCATTAATGTATCTGTTATTGCAACTTGATAATGCTAGTACTACCATTGTCAATATTGTTATATTCTTAAGCAATTGTATCTCTCACAGGGAAGGAATTTTCATTATGCTGTTTGTCTTCATCTTGATATGTGTCAGATTGGAGGTTGTTCCCACCCGTCCATTCTGAACTGTCAAATTTGGAATCTCCTTTTGACTTCCATTGGTAGTGATGTAGCAATGCTGGTGGGGAGTTAATGTGGTGTCAATATGCAGCTGTACATTGTATGGAATTCAGATGGAATCTGCATGAAAAGAATACTTCCAGCATTTGGTGTCTCGAATGAAGATGAGCCAATTTGTTTAGATACCTGACAGTAAGAAATCACACTCATTATCGAGAACCAAAAGCTGAAATTTGAGTTAGTATTGGTCTACATGTTTTAATGATGGTGTACTACCCAGGTGTCTTCCAAATATATACACTACTTCCTTTCCAGTATGCCACTATCAAGCAAAGATTTCAGTGGATAACTGTACCTTGTTCCTTGTCCTGTCAATATGATCAGTAGTGCTAAGAAACTGGTATTCCTGCAAATCTGGATACAATATACACAGAGCAGGTGTACCTAGTATTCAAATGCCACAAGATCCAAACCAGAACAGCTGGTAAGGTCAAATTATTAACTGTAATCCATATTGACTTGGAAGGCATTTATAATCTAGCCATGTTGGCCAACAGATAGGAAATCTTTGGGGAGCCATTCAACTGAGTTGCATACTGAAAAGCATAATCTAGAGAACCATATGGAAATGTAGGTAACCATTTCAAACCGATTTTCGAAAGGAAGAGTATCTTACCAAAGGTGGTGGAGAATGTAGATCGGATGGTGGTGGATACAATCAATATATCAGAGAGGTCAATGCAGTACACTGCATATTGTTAATAGGTACACCATATTGATCACTGTCAAAAGACCTGAAATCACTATTTTGGTATAATTGTGGGGAGCAAAATTGGCTAACACTGTAATTCATATTGATTTGCTTGGATGGTACTCAGTTGTCTCTTATTTTGTGTAAATACTAATTGCAACAAAATACATTTTATGCATACAATATGAATTCAGAGAATAGAGAAACAGTATGACTCCATTGAATTAAGTTTCAGCGTGAAGGAAGAATTTTATATTTAATAAGTTTTCTTCTATTAGCGGTATTTCACTCTGGTTCATAATTATATTTTATCAAAGATTCCTTTAAAAGGCTGATATATCACTGTTCAATGTGAATAACATATAATTTCAATGTTTCATTCAATTATGCTAGTATTGATTATTGTTAGTTATCAGGAATTGAAAGTACCATTGAAAATTGTGTAGCCACCCGAATTACTTTCAACAGAAATAAATAGAAAATACGATAATATGTATGTTTTATTCGTGTCCTCAAGAAATTTGACTGCAGGTAACACAAGATGACTTTCATATTTTTCAACCCCTTCTTCACATCTGGCAGAGTGCTGTACAAAGGCAAAATTTTGTAGCGAATCTCAGATGGCTTACATTGTTACATATATAATATTTGAGGCTAGTATTGTTAGCAATTCTCACCCTCTGATCAATTATCATTAAAAATGAATATAAATTATACACTCACCATGGGGAACTTTCCCAATACGCTCAATGTTGATAAAAACTTGCAATTTCAAATGATTGCAACAATACACAAATCAGTGAGAACTGACTAGAAGTCCAATATCAACAGTATTAATTAATTGCAATAAAGAATCAGCTTTTGCCCAATAGAATATTGTGCCAACTGATGACTATTAGTACAATCAGTTCTCATAAAACATAAGAGAGTTTACTTTCCTGACAATATGACAGCCAGGTATTGTAATGATGTTGCGAATTATGTTTATACTGTGTAAGCATATTTGAAAATTAGTAAAATGCAGAATGCAAATATTACTGATACTCCAATGTGATATCTATATGTAACTCAATTAACACAAAATCCCACCACACTAATATTGCATTGGATATTACAGCAAGCCAAATACAGCAGAATGTGTAGCTTTGAACAGTATGTATCATATGGAGAAAGAGTATTGAAATTCTCTTTATGCATTTAAATCTGCCTATGACTTTGCATAAGTTCTATTCTTAACAAATTAACTAAAACTATTGAAAAATCAAGATATAATTATTGGACTGCAAAACTTTGAAGTTGAATGATTTTACTCTGGAAACAAACTCAGGATACACATCAGACCAATGCACATTGAGCTTGGCAATGGTAGTTGAATAGCGGATGACTTCAAAGTATACAAAATATTATACTACTAAGATACATTTATGTATATTCAGTATCATAGAGTACCTCTTTCCTTGAAATTACACATTGATTTGAATCAGATTCATCTAGCAGACTGGTAGTATCGTTGAATGTATACTCAAGTGTACAATTCTAATAGGTATTGGAATGTTGATAATTACCAACAAGTAGATATGATAAATATATGGGAGATGTGCATTTAATAAAACTCATATACAAGTGTGTCATGGGATTAGTATACCTTGCAACTATATCAAGATAGTGGAATCGTTTGAAAAGATAAGTGACATTTTCCAAAGGAGTATATCTGAATTGGTGTTGCAATAATTTCCAATTCTCCAAAAGATAATAAAAATTGTTCAAATACATTATAAATAGCCATTGAAACTGTGTAATTCCCGCTTGAATATGTTAACTTCTCTATTCTACATTTCAAATAGAATTATGTAGATAGCTTTCAATAAAGATGATTTTGATTACTACTATAAGTAGTTACTAATAATTCACAACTTGTCATAATTGCTCAAATCCTGTCTGGTTTATCGTTCAAGTGGGAAAATCTTGCAGGTGTTTCTATATCACATTCAATTAAGTAACCACAAGGCAGTAGGTGGAATTTGATAACATATTTCACATTGCAAGAAATTGTAATATTGCTGAAATTGGCACATTAGAAATTCAGTCCAAGTGAAACGAAATTTATGAACATCTCATGCGTAATGCATAACCTCTTAGTCAATCTGTCAAATTGTATTCGCTCTAACTTTCATTTCAATAGAGATTGTTGAAGCAGCTGATTAAATACTTAAAAGCTGGAAATACTAACAGTTTATTTGGCAATTAGTTAACCTCATTCTCTTTAAATCAAACTTTCAACAACTTCCTTGAAGCTTTTGCTGCATTGAACAGTGGCTTGTGGCCAGGTAATATAATAAAGCGAGTGTACAGAATTCTGGCAAATGTTGTATCCTGATTTTAAACTGCTTCCAGAATAATGCAAAATGTTAATTTCAAATGTCCTCTATTGCAGTCATTATACAAGGTGCAAATGCTCTTTTCAAATTCCCTCTACAGGTGAGTTAGCAAAATTGCTCTAATAATTCTCTCCAAGTATATAATAATATACACCAATGAGATTATATACTGAAGAGTAATTGTCAGGATCAGAAATTGTTAAAGTCTGCCAATGCAAAAGCCATTGATATTTTTGTAAAATAATATCATTAGTTAGCAGAATAGAGAATCAGAATAATCAGAGTTCCAATTGGGACACTGCTCTATATGATTGAGAAGATTGTAGCAGAAAAATGCGAGAAATCACAGATATACCTCAATACCATACCAATAGGAGTTACGATATGACTAGGTTTTACTCAAGAGTAAGCAATACTACTACCTTAATAAGCACTCTGTTTTTTCACCAATTCGAATAACACTTGTCAACAGAGTGTACCACAGTTGGAAATAATAACTACTACAGAATTATAGTACTGTGGCAATCAGACTGAGAGGTACATTCCCACCATACTTTCCAGAATGGAAGATTGTAACTTCAAATGAGACTTCAAATATATACAATAAAACCCAAAATAACTATCAACATATCAACAAAGTGCCGAATGTCAATGGGCTTTTCAATGCGTATATATGCACATATGCATTCCAAAGCATACATACTATTAACCCATTCATGACGAGCAGCGTCTATTTATCAATTGTTGACTTGTAGAGATGAACATGTAGATGTATGGACCTACTAGCAGTTTGAGTCCTGAGATGGACCCACCAGTCAATACTACCTGGAGTCTTTGTTGCTATACCAGTCACACAATCGGTGCAAGTTTACTATACAGCCCACTGGCATTGAAGTGCGTACTTAACAGCCTACTTCAAAACCTGCTTGATAGCCAACTGGAACCATACTTGGGAAAGAAACAATTGACAAGATCGTACGTTCGAAGTAGAGGTTTGTGCAAGTAGCTTTTCACCAAATGAACACTTTGCGTTTGTGGAAGATTTGGCCAATAGAAGACTTTAAGGCGGTGAAAGGATTGTCATTAATGTTGATATAGTCTAGGAATCTACTTGAGAATTTTCTTGCGGTACCACTACCATTATGATCAACATCACCATTCTGAGCTTCAGCTTCAAACCTATTGTATACACAGGAGCCCACAATTGATGGAAGACTAGCTGTAGACTCTGCAGAGAAAACAGTGTTGGAAATCTACTCTTTCTGAAATCTAATTGTTTACCTGTCTTGAAGAAACAATAGCTGCAATTATAAACCCGATGAATTTGAGATATCATGAAATCTTCTCATAGTGGCCAAGCTAATGAGAATATTCAGACTACCATATCGACTGATGTCATGATTTTTGTCAACATATGCTGCCTTGCTAATGCCACATGCCAAATAAAACACCCCACACCATGCCCACAATCTGGAAAATACTGTCCTCCTTACTGTTGTGACGTATCTGTCAAGATGATTGATTGATTGGGTCTAAGTGTACGATAACATGTAGCCTGTATAGTAGCCACCAGCCCTAACCCACAGCTACGTGGTGAAATACTCTAAAAAGACTCGGTCTAACACTTTTTCCGGGTGTTATCATGTCTGTCAAATACTAAGCCATTGAGAAATAGACAGAAAAAATACAGATGATACAAGACAGAATCCAAACCATGTCATGCCCTGAACTCCTCCCAAACGACCATTCTCCCGCGCATGTATCCTAAGCTTCGTAGTCTATTGTGCCATTAGCTTCAACTCTCATGATCACTAGTAAATAGCTCCTCTGGCTGTGATACACAGTCTTATTGTGTCTCTATCAGTATTGTGGTGGAATATATAGATAATCCTGCTGGACTCACCATGTACTGTATCGAAGGTACTGCTCCAACCAGCTGTACCGTTGTTGATTCTCATATGCAGCCCCTCGGTTCCAATAATGGGTTCTGCTGTCAGTGTCAAAATTGGAGACGGTTCCCCATGACGATGTTGACTTCCACTCGACAAATGAAGTGGAAGTGTTGATCATTTCTTCTCTTTTAAATACAATTGCTCATAGCCTATTGCACAGTGATAGATATGAACGTACATATGTGAAGGTGTGTCTGCATCAGTATCCAATTTGGAGATACTTCTCCCTGGCAATGTTGGCCTCCGCTCGACATACTAAGTGGCAGTATTGATTGTTGTTTTCCATATACACACAAGGGCTCATAGCCGGCTGCATGGTGGCGGATGCCAGTGTAGTTGAGTATGTGTTGGTGCCAGTGTCGGGGTTGAAATAGGAGATGCTACTGCATAGCTGTAATTCGAATTGATAACGCTTTTCCAAAGATTGCACTTTCATCTCAGCTGGGACTAGGAAACTCATTTCCGTAGAACGCACATCCCTGTACGAGGCCACCTGGCTGCAGGTATTGGGTTGTTGTTATTGAAGGTTTAGGGAGAAGCAACACCCTGTACAGCTCCTACTATTGCATTCTTGCCCTCACAGCAGATGAGTCCACAGACTTCATGAATTCATGGCCACACTTGCCAACGCCAGTCTCTCAGCTGGTCCAAATCATATCCAGAGCGCTGAATCAGACCAACTCTGCCAACATCTCCCAACTGTCCATGGTCCATTACCAGCCTACTTCTCATAGACTATCCAAACCATACTCTCTATCGATCTGCTTGGCAAGCGACCAGTTGGCTCGTTAAGAAATTGCTCCAAACACATCCTAATTATGCGGATGTTGACCAATACTCATCCTGTTGATACTGATGTCGATCTAAACCCCTACCACACTGCTCTCGGTACTTGTTCCAAACATGTCCTATTGACATATCTGTAGGTTGCCGTAATCGTATCCCGGGGGAACTCATCACCATAGCCATCACAGCAGTTGAAGCCATAGCGGCAATGGTGGCCATTGCAGCCATCACAGCCATCACAGCCATTGCAGCCATTGCAGCCATTGCAGCCATTGTAGGCCTCTTTGTGGTTGAGTGTCAGATTTCATCCACAGGAGCCATCTTTGCACTGATGAATCCTTGTCCAGAGTTCGTAGGGTGTCTTGATCCCAGATGCATTCGCAACACATCCAGGACTCTACTGCCTCGCTTATATGGAGGTTCACAATTCCACTGTTATCGCAGGGATGTTGTCAAAAATGGTGTCTGGATTGTGGTCGCACCCGGTCTCATAACCTGTTGTGTCAAACCTGTTAAGACAACTGATTGATTGAGTCTAAGTCTCAGATAACACGTAGCCTACATAGTAGCCGCTAGCCCTAACCCTCAGCCACTTGCTGATGTACTCAACAATGACTCAGGCTAATACGTACACCACTAGCCTTACGCTGTCCAGTTTCTGCGATTCAAAAAGTCTCTAAATCCAGTAAACAGTAACATACATAGGCACAAAACGTATGTCTGATTGGATGTGTCTTCCATCTTGATTTTGCCGTTGGGAGTACACAGCCAAGTGGGTGGGAAGTGTACCATTGACTGCAATTGAAAGTGTACTTCAAGGTGATTTGGAGGTGTACATAGTCATCTACTCAGAGCCTACTTGGAAGACTCTTGAGAGCATATTTGGCTATGTCCAGTCAAGCAGGCTGGGAGTGTGGCATCCAGTACAACTGGTAGTGTACTTGAGAGTATGCTTGGAAGCATTCATGAGAATGTCTTGAGAGCTAATTGGAAGCTAACAGTTGAACAGGCCAGAAGTATGCAAACAAGTGCAAATTGGAGTGTGCTTGAGAGCATGGCTGGGAGTGTACTTGAGAACATACTCAAAGGTATAGTTGAGAGTGTACTTGGGACCGTCTCTAGAGTATACAGGAGTGTGTAAGTTAAGCAGGCTGGGTATGTACCATGGAGAGCAATTGGGATAGTACAGTCAAGCAGACTGAGAGTATACAGATGGATGCAACTTGGAGTCTACTTCAGAGCTTACTTTGAAGCAAGCAAGCAGTCTATCTGGCAGCTTGCTTACAAGTGTGTTTTATGCAGTGTAATATACAGTATTCAGAGCACAAAATCGCATACCTGTCATAGTAATCTAGTCATGACATAGGTTGATAGGATTTTATTATATCTCATATCAAATATGGAAGGACTTACTGTCCCAAAATAAGATTCTCTCTGAGTTATGGGTCACAAACGATCATTTTTCCCCATGCAACTACATCTGTATTAATCAGTAGAAACAGATTACTGTAAGATTAAATATATGAATGATTAGGACTGTGTTATTAACTGTTAAAAGAGAGACATTTATGGTATCTCTTTGAGGGAGCAGAAGGCATTCCAGAAAGGATTTTCTACTCTGTTGGTGTAATTTAAAGCTAGGTGATAGGAGGAGAGTATTTAATTAATTTAGAAATCCATCCAACTGTAGGTAGTATACTACAGAAATACAAACATACACCTTGTCAGTGATATTATAAAGACAATTCAGAAAACATGTTTGGAAGACAATTTTACCACAATTATATCACAATGATATTATATTACAAATCCATAGAATATAAGTATTCAAATATGTAGTTGTAGCTGTTAACCGATTGGGATCATTATTTCTGCCATGCAATCAGAGCTGCATAAGCAACCCTCCTTGTTTAATCAAGGCTTTTATCTAGACAGTCTGTGAATTTGAAGACTAAGATGTCATTCACTTTAGCAATTTCACTGATGAATTGAAGGAACAGCTGTGATAATGGACTAGGGAGGCCTTAAATGCATTGGACAAAGACAGAAGAGTATATGATCAAGGTATCAACCACCCCCAAATTTTTAAAGCGACGACTTCTAAAAGGGTTTTAACATGTCTGCAACTATGGCCAGGCAAGGTGGCTTAGTTCAGCTCGAGCAATCAGATATGTACCTTCGAAGGTTGGAGTCTTGTTCATCTACTAAATTACGCTTGAATACGGAGCCCCACGACACTACACTCTGAGAGGTCTAACGTCACACGCTGTGAACGAAACTGCCAGAATACAAGTTAGATACCACTCTGCTACTACGAAAAAGGAAGCTCTCGCTGCAACTACTGCTTTGAAGCCTTGCGAGACACCTGACTTCTCTTTCGTGAAGGCTCCATGTTCTCAGATGCCTGGCTCTGTAGGATATGGGTATGGTTCTTCGCTTTCATGACCATTGTGCCCTTCTGCTGACAAAATTCGATAGAAGCAATCCACTCGTCGCGCCAAATCTCATCCAATGTCGACCTCTTCGAAGGATTCAATTCCAACATCCGTCCAATAATATGTCGGGATTCCCGCGGCAGTATTCTCAACAGCCGGAAAGGACCTTTAGGAGGCTGTTGTCCAGCGCCTTGAACTTCGCTAGGCGCCGGGTTCGAAGCAGATCCCTTGACCACCAGGGAGGAATCTGGAGGTAATGTAAATAGGCGGAATGAATTGTCTGACTGGCGAGGGGCCTTCCACGGAAAGCGTCTCAGAGTCATACAGCAGAAGATAATCGCAAGTGACCAAATATCCGCTGGTTGAGGATCGTACTTCAATTCATTGCACACCTCAGGTGCTAAGTACGGGTCTGAGCCGACAATTCCTTAACAGTTTAATTCAGCAAAGGCGGCGAATAGAGGCCAAAATGGGTTAGAACTTACCGTGAGCCTCTACGATGCCATTTTCAAACGGATATCGGAACACACTTGCGCTCCCAAAGTCGATAATCTTTAGGATCCCGTGTTCACTAATTACCACGTTGTCGAGCTTCAAATCTCGATGTGCCAGACCCATCGAATGCAAAAACGTCACACCGCTCACAATTTGCATAAACGAGCAGGTAACCTCCTCACGGGACATCTTCCCAGTCATGACTGTTGCGAATAGATCAAAGGGACAATATTCCATCACCTCATACCACCGTCCCCTTTCGTGAATTATATCCAGTGTTTCGATAATATTTCCATGATGTAAGGTAGACCCTATGCAAAATTCGGCTGTTATCTTTTTTGCATACTCTCTCTCGGTTTCATAAGTATGCCGTGCCCGAAATTCCTTGACTGCAAATGTAACGTCATCGCTTGATCGCTTCAGTAGTCTTACCGATCCTCCAGCTCCAGATCCCAGAACCTTTCCAAATTTGCCATATTTCTTATTCAGCCCATGATCATCTGCGAATGGTGCCGAGCCAGGTATAGCTGATGATTTACGGCAGTGTACGGAGCTGGTGGCGGGAGATGGTGATCTTTTCTTGGAACCTTTGAAAAAGCGCTTCAAATCACCCATTGATCCTTTATTCGAATCGGCTGTCGACAAGTTTTCATCGTGGTTCCCTAGAGAGGCAAGAGAAAGATGCGAGTGATTTCTTTTGTCGGCCTTCTCGAGCCCATGTGCCGAGAGGTTGATACTGGAATGATTGTGCTGACGGGACTTTCCAAACTTGAATCGTGGTTCGATATCTTCTAAGTTCTTTGGTTGTGGAGGTCTTTTATGCCGCGCGTACGGATCATCTGGCTCGGGTGCGGGTGTGAACGGTCGAGACGGAAGATAAGTCGTGGGAGTTGAGGTCCCTGAATGAAATCCGCTTGGAGATCCGGCCGGGGTATCACCATACTCCGATGGCGATGGTATATTAAAGTCAGCAGGTCCAATAGTGAATGTAGGTTGTCGTATTTGTGCCGAATGTACAGACACCGGTCTCGAAGACTCTGGCGAGCTCGTAGAGGGTAGTCCGCCGGAGCGTCCAGAAGTCGCTACTCCTACTATCAATCTTGGGGGCGAGGCCTGCGGTGTCATAGTGTAAGAATCTACACTAAGATACCGCACAGGTTGTAGCGCAGAACGATAGTCATCTGAACGGGATTGTCGAAATAGTGATCGGTCTTGAGTGGTTGCTGGTGTCAACGGAGGCGAACTGACTGCCTTTCTGGGGGAATCAGGCGTTGAAGATGTGTTCTCTCGTGATGGAGCCTAATTGAATATTAGCTACTTCCATCACATGGCAACACAAAACATGAACTCAGTGCACATGGTTGCAAACACAATTTGTGCCTCCCCCAAGTACCTAATAAATTTCATGACAGAAGGGCGAAACTCACACGAGTTGGTGGAAGTGAGAATGGTTGATAGTCAAAGTGCGAAAGTATTTGCTGTGGGAGAGAAGTGTGCAGCGATGCAGCATTCAAGCGGTCAGTCAGTACGTCCAGACCATCAAATTGGAGTTTTGAAGCGTCTATCTGCAAGTCGGGAGAAACATGAGACGCAGGTACAATGTATTCCGGCTCTCGAATAAAGTGAACAGGGTATTTGTTGTGGGATTGACTGGTTATGGTTCCCTCCTCCGTATTCATGATATTGGTTGTTTCAGGCACCATAACTGAGGGACTTGCCTTTCCCAGTCGCATATCCAGACCTTTGATAACCACTTCGGACTGACTGATGTTGAGGATACCCTAATTGCGCAGGGTTGATAACTATATGTTGCTTGGAATGCGGTAGCTTCAAGCTGGGGAACAGGAATGGATTGGCGAAATTTCAAAAGCAGATCTCGGGGTGAGAACGTTATCAGTGAGGTGTTAGGTTGCAGACAAATTGCGGATTATGGATCAGAAGAGAAGAGAAGACTAGCAACGAAATTTAATTAAGGTGATTAGAAAATCATTCTAGGGGATATTGTTGCTGCTATTGGCAAGGTAATTACTCGCTGTAGGGCTAGGGGGATAACCGGTCAAGAGGTACTACCCGGACACCGTTCAAGTGCCGTGTAGTTTTTTGCCCCACTGCAGTAGCAAATTCAGCTTTGCAGCTGCACCGACCCTGAGCAAAGGTATAACAGGCAAAGTACGATACGAATAAAATCCAAACCTGATGTCCTTTGCATGAATAGGAGATATTTCGAATCTAAGGTCAAGTAGTGGAAGAAAAGTTTAATATTCAATGATCTGTCATTTTTGATAATCACTAGATTAAAAGATGATATTTCTTATCTGAAAGCACATCCAAAAAACCAGAAGCTACAACCAGATACCAGAATGATTCTAGTTGCATCAGAATTATTATATGTAAAATCTTCTGGCACTTCATAAAATTTCCACCCACTTGTAACTACTTAGACAGATTTATTGCCTACTGGAATTATAATTCATACTGTATCTTTGTTCGGTAAATATTCAATTGGAATAGTATAGATCAATTTACCACATTAAAACAGATTGAAACAATCTGAATATTTATTTAGATCAAGATTGAAATAAAGAGAAAAAATATTTGGATATAAGATAGTGTTTGAATATTTCAAAATCCCATTTTACAATACAGATAAAAGTCATCTTTAGAGATTTTGTTAAATTTATATGAGTATTTCAGAAACTATCACATACTTCGAAATAAACATTTAATTCATTTCGCTGTAGAACGAAGTCAAAGTTGGAGACTTGGTGAATAACAAATTCTTGGGGTTTAATAATCGTAGTTACTACCAAATAGTATTATATAATGGAATATACTACTGTATAATAGTTACTTAGACTATGTAATACAATCTTATAGTAAGTAATCCGTATTTAGAATATATTGTATATTGTAAAAAATACATTTATATTTGAGTAGACATATAAGTTTTTAAAATAATATTTTTTAATCTAGACTATACATATATCTTTTAATTTTACTTACTTGGACTGATTTAACATACTACTATATCATTATTTACTATATCAATATCAAATTCCATATAAGTAAATTATATTCATCTGTATATAATGGAATCAGTGATTAATATTGGTCCAAATTGTATTAATTAGTGATATTATGGTAGCTTGAATAGACTGTACTTAACTTGATTAATCAGAGAGCTATCTTACCAACGTTGACGTAAAAGACTCAACCTGCCTCCATGTTGTCCATATTTTGAACCATGCAATATCTAGCCAACCAACACAGTCAATATAAACTAAAATTCAAAATGCTCCCAAAAATAACATTTCGTCACTTCTGGTGGGCAAACACAGCAAATCAACACAGCATTCCACAACAATGACTCCATCAAGCGAATGAAGATAAGTAAGGACTGGAAGTGTAAAGTGTCCGAGCCGTAGGGGCATTGAACAGCATGCAATCTAAATTGTTGCTGGTGGCAGAAAGAAGACAAGAAATGCACTTTTTGAACAATGAAGAGAAAGAGAAATACATCGAGGATTATGTTGAAAGGGAAACCAGTGTGGCCAGAATGCGAGTTGAAGACACAGTGACATCCATTAAACCAGAGTAGAATGATACAAGCAATGGTGCAAAGATGGGATTAAAAACCAGAGAGTTCGAAAATATGATTCGGGAGATAATGCTTGCTATTAGATACAGTCCGAGTCATCTTGCAAGTTCTGACAATGAGGACGATGTGGAAGATAAAGAATGTGAAGATACAGAGCTCGCCAAGCTGAGCTAAGATGACAAACCTAGTAGGGCATTGGATACAATCTCCAAAATAGTACAGCAGCGCATGAAGTCATTTCAGCACAACCAGATCAAACTTGACCAATTGACACAACCAGGATGAGGGGACATGGCCGACGATTTGAGTGAAAGAGATAAGATGTTCAGCATGACCGAATTGAAGGGTCCGGCAGTCTCTAAACCCGAAACAGATCAAGGCACAGCCACACCTGCACGGACAACATGTGGACAGCTTATGGAGTTCCTTGATATCATTCCTGGAAAATTGCAACATACGAAGAAAGATACATCAATTTTTGGAAGATATCATAGCCTGCAGCAATAAGGTATTGAAAGATTTGGCATATGACATAGTGGTAGGAATTTGAAAACTGCAAAATTTAACTGGAGAGACCGTCAAAAAATATGTCATTGCAATGTACAATACGGCTTCGTAAATATCGACAGTAGAAATATGAGTAAGATAAGAGTCTGACCTGAGAAATATTGCATCCATAGTTGTGAAGTTGTATACAAGAACATACTGAAAAGACAGACAGCTGAAACATAAATTCAGGAATATTGCAATGGAGTTCATTGCTGTATAGCTTGTTGGGCCCCGACAAGCACTAGTGACTATCCATTGACGCTCATCATTAGGAGGCGGTAGCATAATCGTTAGTTGCATTGTTGCCCATAAAGACTGCAAATGCTTTGATTATGGGTCAACACAGTTGCACAGCCCATTGATTATCGAAGTTGCAAGAACAAAAATCATGGACAATGCATTGACACTAATTCTCTGGAGGTGGTAGTGATATCACAATTACCATTTTAGAAAAATATTCGACTTCTGTGATATTGCATGCAAATTTGGGAATATGGATACAAGGACATACTGAAAAGTGTGACTCTGAAATATTAAATTCAGGAACAATGAAACACAGTTCATTGCTATGGAGCTATGTTAGCCCACTGAAAAATGTTTGACAGTCCAATGACACTGATTTTTTGGAGGCAGTAGCAATACCCTCACTTGCATTTTTGCCCATAAAGCCTATCAATCCTTGGATTATGGGTTAACACTGTTGTACAGCCTGTTGATTATCCAAGTCGCAAGACCAGAAATCATTAATACTTGGTTGGCACTCATTTGTAGGAGGTAGGAGCAATATGTTAATTAGTAATTTTGCCCATAAAGAAGGCCAATACATTGATTATGGGTTAATGTCATTGCAAAGCCCTTGGAAGATCCAAGATGCAAATCGAAGAATCATTGACACTCGGTTGACGCGTATTTTTTGTAGATACTAGCATTGTCATTGCTAGCATATTTCACCTTGAAAGGCTGCCAGTACATTGCTTATGGGTTACTGCCATTGTACAGCCCTTGGATGATTCAAGGTGCATGACCAAAAGTTGTGGACACTCCATTGATAAGCATTGTTAGGAGATAGCAGCAATGTCATTACTAGTATGTTTACCGAGAAGGGCGGCAAATATATTGATTACGGGTTGATGCTGTTGAACAGCCCATAGAATCTCCATGAGGCAAGACCAAAAATCATTAACACATCGTTGATGCTCATTTCTAGGATGGGGCAACTGGTGTGTCACATTCCTTTTTACCTATAAAGACAGCCAATAATTTCACTTTGGAATGATGTAACTATGCAGCCCTTTGATTGCTGACAGTGTAAGACTACAAATTGTTGACCCTCAATTGAAGCCCATCTGAAACAGATTCTAACAGTCATTATACATTGAATAATTGCACGCTAAAATTCATATATTTATTGTCTACAACCAATAGATTATTTCTCTGAATGCTCATTTGCATCCAAAAGCTAAGATGCTACTCAATTTCTGATCCACCACTTCACCTGCTATCGGAGTGATGAATCACACAATCCTGTTACATCCCAATGCTTTCGGCAGGCAATTTACAGCATGGAGATCGATTCACTAGGTTTCGATTAATTTAGCCCGACTTCCTCCCATTTTTTTATTCAGCACTTCCTCCTTGCTTTCAGGGACATACCATAAGTATATTTCAAAATCTGGAACTGGTGCACCAGGTTCTGAGCAGCGAGTTATGTAGTTGGATACATTGGTAAATGCAGCAGGACAGTTGTCATTTATCCAGGTTTGCATACCACATTGACTGCTCCTTCTATGACTTCTATGACATTACCGACTGAAATTTTGTGAGATAATGTTGTCTCCAATTGAGATTTTGCTATCTCACATAACCATAATAGGCAGGATGATGTCAAGTGTGTTGATTTTCTATTGACTTGATTTGGAGTCTAGTGATTTTGCATCACCCACACAACCCTTGCACATGCACACATGAATTATCATGTCTGACAATTTGGTCACTGAAATAAAGACAAAGTTGGCATATAGCAAAACAGGTACATGAATTGCTTTTCAAAGAGAAACATCATCAATCATTGCAATCTGGCCATGTCATCTCCCAGCAATGCAGGAGCCATCACCATTTCATTGTCCGAATCTGATTTCTATATGGTTAATAGCTTATATCGCTATGCGCTAAGGTCAAACCTTCCCAGTTGAACACACTGCATTTTCGGAATTGGTGATGAATTGGGTGCCACATCAGGAAGGTGAGATACTATGTATGTGTGTGACTGTAGTTTGCCGGAACCTAGCGTTATTTCACTACTTTCTGGTCGAGATGTCCCTTATGGTATTGGCAATTTTCCTCGCATGACAGCAAGTGTCTGAATTAAGTCTGAAAGTTTCCGCACTGCAGGTGCAGCTACGACAAGGTTCAGTTGTGGCATCACGAGTGCCGGAACCCTCAATTCAGTCATCCTGTATGTCATACCTCTCTCATGGAAGTACTGGGCTGTGTCCCCTTATCCCGGTTGTTTCAATTAGTCATGTCTCATCTGCTTCTGCCGAAGTCTCTCCATGTATTGCTGTGTTGTTCTGGAGATTGTTCCCATCACACAGCCAAGTTTGTCATCTTCGCTCAGCATGCCTAGCGCTAAACATTGTTCATTGTAATTCTCATCTGCCCCATCATCTTCGTTGTCGGAATCTTCATGTTCACCCAGACTGTTTCCAATTGCACTGAGCATCTACTGATATGCTTTCTCGGTTCATCAGGCTGGCAACCTCACCATTTCAGCATATGTCATGTCTTCCTGCTCTTGCCGAATCGCTGTCTCTGTGACTTCAACTTGCTTTCTTACAATAGTGGTGTTCCTATCTACATAATCCTTGATCCATTTCTCTTTCTCATTGTTGCTTAAAAAGTGCTGTTTTGGCCATTTTTCCACCGCATGCTTCTCATTAGATCGCAAGTTGTGTAGGGCTTCTAAGGCTCGGACCATACCTACCTCGAAGCCTTTCATCCCTTAATTCGCATCATGGCATCGTTGTGTGGGACAGTGAGTTGAGTTGCTGTATTTGCAGACGGGAAGTGGCACAAGAATCATTTTCAGAGCATTGAGTATTGCATATTATGCTGACTTTGTTAATGGGTGAGATGTTCGATGTCACAAGATATGGACTACATGGAGGCAAGCTGAGTCTTTCACATCAAGGTTGGTAAGCTTGATCAACTTGAACGTAGGAACATCTGCATTTCAACTATCACTTCATTGGGAATTGTAATGGTAACCAGATCACCTGGCTAGATTTTTATCGTCTATTTCATGCAAGATCCTAGGGATGCCTTGAGACAAATACCACCAGATCTCCATTTCTTTGTAGAATGTTCTTGTTATATCATCCATACATGAGATTTCGGCAGTGGTTCACCTCTTTTTATTCCAGTCAACAAAGAAACTACATTGGACTGACTTACTGCAAATTATAGAATGGTTGGAAACTACTGCAACCTCCAGCTATATGCAGCAGCATTCATTTTGAGTATATCATGCATGATGGCTGTTACACATTCCGTTCTGACTTGAACGTGATGTTATATTCCTCAGGACAACCTACTTCTTTCTGTGTTCATCTTCCTCTCCATGTCCACAACAGCGAATTACGTCTCCACATACACTTCATCAAGGTGCAAATAGATCAGACTTCAGTGGAATGACTGGTGCTGCATCCGATGCAAAACCTGCTGATACACAACAACATCATGGAAACAAGTTAGTCCACTGCGATGCAACCAATGCAGCCACTGAAAATATGACCCTGGATACACATCTAAAAATGGATCTTGGAACAGGCAGCAGAAAGAATATGAAGCATCATGCTATAGGATGTGAGCAAATACATATCGAGGTAGATGGCCATCATCTGCCCATAGGATGTACAGCTGGTTTATGTAGAGACTGTCAAGACCGGTCTATTGCTGCCTGTAATGGAAAACCTGCATGGCCAACCTTGTAATATCTCTCCACATCCCTTCAAATCAAACTTCACAATGTTGTTTGTGCTGGGATTTTTGCACACAAATTTTCTGATAAGTGTCCCTGAGAGTGGACAAAATACAGTGTAAAAACTGTAGAGAAGGCTGCAGAAATGTATATGGTTGAGATAATCCCTGAGTCTTCTATTTAGATGCAGCAACTGCTTTCTTGTAGGTTTTCAACATGTCTGATACTATGGCAAGGCAATGTGGTTGGGTACAGCAAGAACAGTCCAACATGCTCCTTGCATGGAATATGGCCGAAATGGCCAAAGGAGGGTTTTTACACACTGCAATGGAGAAAACCCAACCACTCATCAATCAACCTAGCGCCATAGTCGGAGAAGTGAAAATGTAGGCAGTTGTATTTCCTGGGCATAGTGAGGTGAAGGCTAAGATAGAAAGACACCCTGGTATGGTTCGCAAAAATCCAACTGACAGCTGCTTTTCTTGCCATAATGGCGCACCAATGAATGGGGAGACAAACTGGAGGCGCCAAGGAATGGGTGCACATCGACTAGAGCTGACACCATTTGTACCTGGAATGATAGCTGTGCCTCCTGTGCCACCCAGAGACTATGAGGGAGCTCAAAGTTCCAACATTGCTGTTGTGCAACCAGGAGACAATAAGGGAGCTCAATGTTCCGAAAACGAAAGCGTGCTAGCCAGAGATGTATATATACATTCCCCACTTCCGAGGGTTCAGTTTTTCAATCTTGATGCACATGGGAAGAATCGCAAGTGCGATCAAGATTATATTCAAAATTTGCTGACTGATGAAGGAATATGCACTGGTTTGTTCACTATCAGCGGCGTGTTCTAGGGGCTGACAATCATTTTGTGGACTGAGCAGCCTATTGAGAGAACCTGCAGGTAATGACAGGCATTTATCAACAGGAAAGGAATTATTGAGTGTATTATGATCTCGAATTAGGAGACACTTTGATGTATATTTTGGAGGATATATATATATGTTCTATTAAAGAACAATGTAGTGATGAAAGAGAAAGTACATGAAAATGATAAAAAGGCTGCCAAAACACCATCAATGATATACAATGCCATAAAAATTCATTGCATAGTATAGATAAACCCGTGTCAAATTGAGCGTCAATGGAGCAACATCGATTTTTGGTCTTGTAAATCTAGTAGTTGGAAAGTGATCTGGTCGTTGTTATTCATAATCAAAGTATTGGCCGCCTTGAGGGTTACAGATGCTAGAAATGACGTTGCTACGATCTCCTGATAATGAGCGTCAATGCCGCATTGATGATTTTTGGTCTTGTAAGTCAGGTAATTAAATAGTGACTTGGTAGTTGTTATACATAATCAAAGTATTAGCAGCCATTACAGGTAAAACAGTAAGCCACACACTCACTGCCCCATGTTGGCAATGAGCGTCAACAGAGTATCAACGATTTTGTATCTTCCATCTGGGGTAATCTAAATGTCACGTCATTACAGTCAGCGACATACAAGAAGTTGCCAGCCGGTATAGTAGGCAGATATACAAGCGATATTCCCGCGACAGCCTTCTGGGCAATGAAAACTCAAATTACCTTGAAAGCTGCAACTCAGTGTTCATGAGCGTTTTAGCCTATAAATCTGGTCAAAAGTTCATATATAGACAGTAATGGCCACATCATGCATTCTGTAACCCTGATGCCTGGCCAAAGATTGTTAGCAATCTGTTAACGCTTATTTTCAGGATGGGTAGGGAGCTTGTTGCATTCTTTTTCCTGTACAAAGGCAGCCAATATTTGGATTATGTCTAATAATAACCCACTTACTGCTTCATTTCCTGACATACAAAACCAGAAATTGTTGATTCTCTGTTGACGTTTATTTCCAGAATGGGATAGGAAGCGGGTCACATTATCTTCTGCCTATTAAGGCGATCAATATTGTGATTATATATAACAACGACCATATCACTTACTATTTACCGGACTCACACGACCAAAAATCATTCATGCTCCTTGACACTCATTTTTAGGAGATAGTGGTGATGTTATTGCTACCATTACTGCCCATGAAGGCGGCAAATACATTCATTATGAATTACAGTACCCGAGTCTCTGATTAAAGGGCTTACTTGCAGGACCAAAAATCATTGACGCTCTGTTGTCACTTATCTTCAGTGTAGAGCAACGAGAATGTAGCTTTCGCTTTTGCGTATAAATGCAGCCTATACCTCATTTATGCATGTCTACAGTTAATCACCACTCAGATAACCCAAGATGCAAGACCAAAAATCATTGACGCTCCATTTACTCTCATTTTCATGATGGGGCAGGGAGTGTGTCTCTCGGTCCTTTGATAATAAATGCAGCCAATACATTGAAAGAGACAATGACATATGAAAGTCAATTATTTGTAAATAACAGTAGAATATTTGAATCTGACCATAAATCATAAAACGCAAAAACCAAAACAGGTGACTGGAACCAATGGGTCTACCCAAACCTGGCAAGACCCACCGCTTGCCAGATATGGGTTTGAGTTTGGTCTGACTAGATGCAATCGGTAGGGTTTTTGCATGAATCTGGAACTAAACCAAACAGTTGTTGGGGTCTGAACCCTTACCTCTGGCACTTTACCCGGATCTGTTATGAACACTATTCTTTATTGATGGCACAATCAAGGGCAAGGAAGAGAGCAGGAAGAGGTCATTTGAAATGCTTATGAGAAACTGGGACAAATGAGGATATGGTGTGAGAGACATGTCACCATTCCTGATATGGGAGATAGGACATCCAAACCAGCAGGTGACATTACCGATACACAGTTGTCAAAACCTAGCTAGTCAAGTAATATCTTCCATTTTTCATAATTTCTCTTATCCTGAATATTGTTCCATCTTCATCCCCTGTCTCTCTCTCTTGTCCACATCCCTACCATCATGAAAGCATACAAATTCAAGTCATCCTTCTCTATCTCACCATGTATTGATCATGAGTTAACACTGAGTACATCATACACTGAGTACAGTATACACCGAGTACAGGGTACATTGATTACAGTATCCACCGAGTACAGTATACACCGAGTATAGAATATACCAAGTACTGTATAAACCAAGTACAGTATACACTGAGTAAAGTATACACCGAGTAACGTATACACTGAGTAAAGTATACACCGAGTGAAGTATTCACTGAGTACAGTATACACCGAGTAAAGTATACACTGAGTACAGTGTTCGTGGAGTGCTATACTATTCTCCAAAGATTTTCTGTCTTACCTTCATTATTACAATCATGACCTAACCTCTAAATGTAGTTTCTGCTTCCACTGTAGCTCTTCACAAGGTTAACCACCACTAGTCAGTTCTCCATCAATGCTGAAAGGTAAAGTCACCTCATCACATGTCTATAGTTGGAAGTTAACTAACTGATAACTTGGATTTCATCACCAGGTGTGCCTCACATTGACCACCTTCATGTTGTCCTCCAATTTCCACTCGATCATGGCTTCCAAGTGCATCTGGAACATTTGTCAATCACGGCCATATAGTGTATCTCTGAGCTCACTTGCTTGTGATTTTCACCCACGTCTCAAATTGCTCTCAAGCATCGCCTCTAGCCAGTACAGATATACTATGTGTACATGCATAGCTATTTAGACACGCAGATACATAGATATATAGAGGAGAATACAAATTAAATACATCTATTTCAAAACTCATGGAACAATAATTAGTAGCTATGATTCCCAGGCCCTGCAGCCGCATTCCCAAAGAACATGTTGTTTTTCCAATACTGCTCTGCAGTATTTTGAGGTTGTCCCAGGCTTATTGCCCACACAGCCAGGTGCTCCCATGTTTGATGTTCAGACTCCCAGACATACCAGCAGGACTTCGTGGTGCGCCCCTCGGTGTCTGCAGACCTCCTATGCACATGCAGCTTTATCGCCAGTTCTTCTGGGTGCACCTGAATGCCACTGCATTGGTTTATTAAACACTGGGATTTGACTTTCCTGGGATTATAGTCAAACAACTCCCAGATGCTCCCAGATAATCGCACCAACAAAAATACATGTTGCTGATGACAGCTTCCATCCAATTTTCATCCGTAAGCACCAAATTGCCTCTTGAGTGGAGTGTTCACAGCACATCTGGTAATTGGAATGTTTCAACATTGATGTTGCCCAGTCCACAAATCATAGATTTTTCTATCCATATTTTCGTTTGCGACATAAATGATGGAGCCTGTTTATAGTCGTATGTGGAACACAACAGATCGTATGGATTCCATTGTTCTGAGTACTTCCAATGCTTATTGTTTAATCCAACCGCTATATTATTTACTTTCCCTCCCACATATAACACTCCAACCATCTTGTTTGGAGCTTGTGTCGTTGTTGGATCAGGTGTAAGTATCCGATAAGAGCTCTGCAGATTTATGGTTTCTTTCTCAGGAGTATCTCCTGGGGGTGTTGCACCAGGTACACTGTCTATGAGCAGATCATTAGTTGAACATGAATATCTCATCAATAGCCATTCAGGTGCATCTACTGAAGTCAAATGATGCTGGCTCTTGTGGATTCCAGCCTACAGACTGCAAAATCACATTGGGTAATAGTCTGTCAATGATTAATAATGAGTGAAGTTGTTGATAGTGAGGCTGCAACCAGTTCTTATTGAATAACTTCTGTCTGGAGATTTAGGATGTATTGTATTCCAGTGAGTATGGACCATATTCATAACATACGTAATGTATATATTCAGACGAATCTCATTGATTCTGCGGCTGGTGATAGTAATGTTGCTGGATTGGAACCGTCAGAATCCTTGTTGAACGCAAAGAAACTGTAGGTAGTGGATCAGTTTCACAGCTGTATCACACCATACGATATATGTCAGACAAGTGGATCACAGTTACCATATAATAAGTTTTTTTTATAAGCGAGAATATATATATTATATTCCACACAATGCTCATCCATATTTGCTGCTGAAATACATTAGTAGAGTAGAGTAGGTTTTATTTTTCATCAACAGCTATCAATATTGTTATACATCATCAGATACAACTGTGGCCACCAACTGTGCCATATGTCATTCAAACTTGTACCTGTGGTTGAGCCTTTGACTTGCTGATATTTAGTACTTATTTTTATAATATAATAAATAGGTGAGTTCCTTGTCAGCTATATACCCGCTCAATAACCATCCTGAACTGATTGGCTGATGTGATATTGTCTCAAGTAGCAATATTTGACTGGTGGGTGGATCAAAGCTGAAGAGATGAACAAAGTTTCCACAAGGAGCTTGACAGGAAGTAATCACAGTTGCTCTCTGGCTTACAGGCCTCCTTTTTGAATCAAGTTACAAGGCTTACATATCCATTCTCTGTCTAAACTACCATGTTGTGTGTAGTAGGTAACTAGATATAATTCTTGAAGAATTCCTGGAGGTATCAATTCACATTATGTTAATAACATTAACAGTAAAGGATAGAATATAGGTGAGCTTTTGTGAATCATTCTAGTTTACTAATTCGAGCATATAACAAAAAAGGTATGTTCTGTGCAGTTCAAATTTCATTTTTTGAAGAGGCTCTGCATGGATCAATAGTGTAATAAATCACTACAGTTCATGACAACACAATGGGATGAAATAGATTCTCTCTGTGCTGAAGGCCACTGAGATGTTGAATACATGCAACATTATTCCTGATTCATTCTGAATCACATTTTGTACCTATACTTCGTTTATTACCATTTTTTCTTGCCAGAGAATATTAGCAAATGGATCTCTACTGAAGACAGTGAATCTGGCTATACCTTGACGCCAATTTGGCAGGTAAAAATACCCTGCTGACAATATGAGATCATCAGATATTAGTTCTCAAAAGGTCCAAAGCTCCAACAGCCCATTTGGGAATCACCCCAATGCATTTTATCCACTGCATGAGTATGGTTACCGTCCCTCACAGTAGCCATTCCCAGCCACTCCTCAGTTCAACCACTATTCTGCACTCAACCGTACACTTAGTTCGCATCCAATACCCAGTAAAACCCAAGGACATACAATAGAAGCATCAGTATTTCAATGATTGAAAATCCCCAAAGGCATTTGTAGTGGACCTCAAATATTCCCCCCTCCACCACGTACCAGACAAGCGCCATCATCTGCATCACCACCTGTACTGCTTCAATCACCTTCTGGAAACAATCTTATTACATCGCTGACATCTTCTAGCTCTACTCTACCATATCTTCCTGCTGGCACACCTGGGAGACCCTCTGAACAACTACCAATGAATGGATTATCGCTGCCCACAGAACAGCAGACAACTGATATTTTGTGGATTGTGGGTTGGCCCGCTGAACAAGCACATTCCAACCGCTAGTTTGATGTAGGGGATGACAGTGACAATTGGTTGGCCTTGGCTGGAGTAGAAGGCAATGTCCCATTCAGCCTGTAGCAAGCAGAAGTCTCCTTGAAGTGATTGGTGAAAAGAATTGGGCATCCCAACTACAGTGTGCTCCACAACTGGAAGAAAGTATAGATGACAGGGTTTCTAGAGGAATTAAATTCTGGCATTGTCTAGTACCAGAACAATTTGGAGCAGTGTTGAAATGGTCCACTGCTCTGGCATATAGCAGTTGGTGACATTTTGATGATGTTCAGGAACTGGCTGTGATTTGAATTTTGTGATAATGCCTGATGGATTTGGTAACAGTGAAACAATACATTTTAGAAGAAATGTACATGCAAGTTCTAGGAGTGTAGGGAAAAAGCTGGGTGAGGCAACAAATGACTGTCAACTGATTTGGGAAAGCATGTAGGTGTACATAAGCAAGTAGAACCATCTGTGATTTGGCACATAGAATACTCATGGTCGTGATTCAGTGGGTGCACAATGATACACATATTTCCCTGAACCATCTTGGACTCTTGTACACAGATGGGCGGCACTGGGGGGAGCTGTCTGATGTCAGTGGAACAAGATGGAGGCCACAAATAACTATACTCTTCGGAAGTGACTTTGAGCTGTATCATGAAAGCAGATGATGTGAGCTAAAAAGATATGGAATTGTACAAATATGGGCAGCTGATGAATGACCTCACATATGGCCAGATTTGGTACAACAGTTACCATTTAAATGCTTTCAAGTTGAAACTGGAATGCAATTTGAAGTAATTTTTGGTAGAGATGAGGGTAGCTACAGAGGAGGATGTAGAGCACAAAATTGAACCAGCCAAGGTAATCCCTGCAAGTCATTTTCAGGATTCTTATGCCGAGCAGTTGATCATAACCCATTGACATTGGAAGGTGCTTAGGAGACTGAAAGGGCAGGGTGAGGAGGGCTGTGGGAATGATTTGAATACTAGTATTAATGTAAGTACCAATTGAAAAAATAGAATTCAGTATATTCCAAAAATGAATATTCATTCCAATGTAACTCTGTGTAATACAGAACATCATAGTGACTTTTATGAGTGCCAGAGTGTATGCTAAACATCCCGACATCACTTGGAGAAACTGAAGGAGATCATGTCTAACACGAAGGGAACTGTCAATAGGGCCAGGGTGGCTCAGAAGCCAGTGGATGGTGATGAGGATTTTAATCCAGATAATAGCAGTTCAGTATTGAATACAGTACTCAATACAATGAACAATTATTCAGACTAGAAGTGGGTTCATAAGGCAGTCTGGCTGGTAAATACCTGTCGGATATGCCAATCGAAAGCTGACTGAGTTCCAGACAACACAACTTGAATTCCAGGTCTACATATAACCATGTTTGTCATACTTCTAGTTTGGGTATTATGGATTGCAGTAAGGGGATGGGATTGGGATTCTAAGCTGCCAGGAGGGCTGGTGGCAGAAGAAACGGGTTTTTGCTATATGTTCTCCTCACTTGCTGCAGCTATGATATCTATATTCCATGAGAGAGAAGATTGTTGTAGGGTTTGAGCTGTCTATTTGGTGGGGGAATACCCTTGAGAAGTGAGTGAATATAGTGCAGAACAACAATCCTGGCATTATTGGTGTAAAATGAGAGTGCTTTCTATTGCAATGACTGAATTCTGTTCCCTGCAGCAATTTGGAGATTCAGACAACTCCACCTTGAGAGCATCTAGCGCTTACCATAGCCATGGAACCAATCCTAGTGGTAACACTGCCCTGAGTGGATAAGCCATTCAAGAGTGTCATTGATGTAAAGACATATGGGATAGTTTGGAAAATAGCAACCCAATTGGATTTGGACAATGAAAATATCACCAATGAGAATCTGAATCCCAGTAGTGATATAGCAGAATACTGGTGAAATATCTGCCATGATCCGTATGATATCTTAACATGCAGAGTGAAACCATCAACGCATGGCCAACTCACACACTATTCCCTGCATTTTGGGATGCTTGATGAATTCCATTGGAAGATGATGAGGAACAGTCTCCACTGGCGAATTGTTCTGAGTGCTACATTTGGATTGAATCTTGAAGTGAAAGCAATGCTGGAAGCCCATTCACTATTTGTCTGGTCTTGCCATATGATATAGCTGTTTTCCAGTGTGCCTGGTGATTCTGAGAATGATGCTTTGATAGACAAGCATTTTTTATACACATTTTATTCTGTGGTGAACAGTTCAATGCATACTATACACACTCAAGGTAATGATGCAAAACATGATATGGCAAACTGGTTGATACGAAGTGAAAAGACTTGAACAATTATTTCACAGTCAGAATAAGTACTTCCAATTAGGACATCATTGGTTCAGGTAGAGACGCTGAATGGATACTTGCTTGATTTTATATAAAGTAAGAAATACTAAGCAATACTGAAGACTCTTGTGGAAAGATGCACTCTGCAAGGTGCATCAGAAGCATAGAGGGTTAAAGGATAGTGGCTAGAATGGTTCTCAAAAGTACTGGACGACCATGATGAGTGCAACATTGTTTCAGAATAATGGTACAACAACTGGCAACTCAATACTTGGGTGGATGTTCCAATTGTCTGATGGCTGAGGGAGATAATTCTGCCAATGCTGATTGATTAACCAGCATATTATCATCAACCTGCCAAAGAGAATATATTAAGTGTATTACATGATGATGAGCCTGAAACCAATAATGATGATACCCTTGGTGCATCTCCACCACGAAAAGCAGTACACTGGTATTATTTAGATTGTTATGTTAGCCATTTGAAGTAGTCTCTAACGAAGAATTTGGCGGAGCATGTAAATATATTCCATACATATGTATATATGGGAAACAATGAACACCCAAAGATGCAGTACAAATTTCAGAATTTCAGTAATTCCTTCAGCTTCATAACAACACCCACTGTAAGCAAGGCTAGCCTTAATGTTGAAACAGCGAACAATTGAGAAATGACTCAGAAGTGCTGGGTATTGACGGAGCAGAGCTAGACTTTGGCATGTGTTGTCTGGTGGGGGTATAACAATGTACCACATAGATGGTTACAGAACGTAAGTACAGATGGCTAGGATAATTGAGCCAGCAATTTCCACCAATACTTTAAAGCTGCCAATATGGAAGTCTGGCATAGCCTAATGTGCAGACGAAACATCACAACATCCACAAAATACCATACTGTGTAGTCTTGTATTGACTGTACAAAGCAGCCGACGGAGAATGGAGAAACATGGCAATCAGATTTCGACAATCACCAATCATGCCATACTATTATGACAATGAATCAAATGTACACCTCTGGCAATATTCAATCAACGCAATATTTTCAACCGATACAGAAAGTCACACTGCTTAATTTATAAGATACGGCAATTCATTACAAAATCATTTGCCTGTCATTTTCAAGTGAATGAAGTATTGATGTTAGAATTAGTGGTTTCTGTAATTAGAACATGATAGAGAAGGATTGCATTGATCTGGATGTTGAGTTAGGGAAGAATTTAAGAGTTGAGTTGTACAGCAAAATAAACAAAGCTGCAGGGCACAATTAATCCTGTGAGGTCATAGATACTGTGGAGAGACAATCAACCACTCACCACTGCTGCAACTCTGTTTGCCAGGGTGGAACTTGCGAGGGACTCATAGGGAGACATGACAAACAGAGATGGAGTAAGGAAGAGGGTGGGGATAGTAACATAGCAGGATTACACCAATGGAGTGAGTAATTGGGAGAACAAATTTTGGAGACCCAGAGGCAGATAGACATCATCATATCACACAACGGCAAGACACACTCTGTCATTACAAACTCTTGGTTCCGTACAATCCAGCCGAGATTTCATAGATGCATGCAATTTGTGTGTATTCCAATGGCCAGGTAGCCTATCATATCTTCTCACCCACATTCTACTCTTCTCAAGCCAGAACTACTCATTCCCATCGATATCCCTTCGATGCCATGGCTGGTCTGGTGGAGTATTGACCATAGGCTCTCTGCCATCTAGCTCTGCCATTTCAGCACATTTGGAGCCGAAATGCCCATTCTGAATCAGAATGCTAAGTACAGATTGATATCAATAACCCCCAGAAGCGAATACAGGTACACTTGGTCACACAGTACTAACTGAAGATACCTACACTGCAATAGGCGGAAACATGGAAGCAAATATTAACAGCTTTAGGGGCAGTGCAAAGCAAGTTGGATTGGAATACCGGGTGCTGTCAGCCAGCCCCATTATGGTCAAAAACCAAAATGCCACCAATCTTACACTAGGAAGACAACCTAGGAAATGGCAGCAACCAATTACCAGAGTGCAAGGTACTGATGTCATACTGGGATGAACACGAAGGAGATGATAGCATCTCCACACTGCGATACACCCCAAGTGGCAGATTCCGATATTACCCCTGTATAACTGGAATGCACAGTCCATCTGGGATGAGTTTGGTAGACAGTCACTTACCTTGAAACATGACAGCAAAATAGATGCAAAAACTAGACATCACCCCTGTACAATGAATGTCTCCACAGAAATGGAGGGATAGGAACTCAACAAATCTGGTAACATTCTGCAGGATACGACAAGAAATGTAGCCTGCGGAATACAATGGCGTGGGGGAGGGCGCGGGTGTTTGCAGCAGGACTGAATTCCCTGGTCAGTTCTAACTCCAGTCCCCCCCGATAACAGATGATGACATCGGGTGCTACATCATGGAAACCTGGAATGTTGGGCATGGGCTGGTTTTAGCACCGAAAATCCGGCATTTCAAGTTCACAATTCTGGATCCAATCAAGCATCTGAGTTCTGATGGTATCATGAAATGGTCAATATGTACATTGTGCAGTTTTAGCCGCTCTTTTACCTGCCGCTATCAGATTTGTGATCAGACAAATATTCATTGAGTTGCTATCGAAAACGCGCGAGTTTCACTCAACATATCATGCTATTTCCCCAGGATTCAACAAATCTTGGTCCAATCGCAATTCTGGAAGCCGGAGGTGGAAGAGAGGCTAGCACTGCACCCTCTGCGTATTGATCATGTCGTCATAAGTAGTGTTAGCAACAGGTCTGGGCAACCTGGCAGCGATCCGGGTTTGAACCGGAAACATGATTCAGTTCGGTTCCAGAACCATCCAACAAACCCGACCTGCTGCCTCTTGGGACACCAAATCAGAACCCATTCCAGTTAACCCGCGGATTTTGCCAGATTTGGCTAGACCCGTCGGTTCGAATCTCCAGTTCTGCATTTCGGGTTTTCTATTTATGGTTGAATTGTGATATCCTACTGTTAATCGCAAAAGATAGATATTTGTACATCGTGGTCATTTTTGAACTTATTGGCAGCGTGTAGAAAGAAAACAATGAGAGAAACGCACCCTACCCCATCGTGAAAATGAGTGTCAACGGAGCGACAACAATTTTTGGTGCTGCGTCCTGGGCAATCTAAGGGGCTAAGGGTTACTGATAGTCATAAAAGTAGTATTGACTGCCTTTATAGGTAAAAACGAAAGCAACACGCCCCCTGCCCCATCTTGAAAATGAGCGTCAACAGAGCGTCAACGATTTCTGGCCATGCATCATTGTTAATAAAAGCGTGATGTGACCGGTATTATCTATAAATGAAGTTTTGACTATTTTTGTAGGCTAAAATGCGCAACAAATATTACATTGCAGCTTTGTAAATGAAATAAGTTGTTACTGTCTGGGAGGCTGTCGCAGGAATATACCTTGCCTATCTACCTATAAAGGCTGCCAAATCACTGTTTATAGATGCATATGATCTACTGCCACTTTAATTACCGAAGATGGAAGATCAAAAATTGTGGATGCTCCGTTGACGCTCATTTTCATCATGTGGCAGAGAGCATGCCGCTATTTCATAGGCTTACAAAGGCGGCCAATACTCCATTTATGACAGTTTGCAACCATTCAAAACTCAGATTAGCAAAGATGCAAAGCCAAAAATCGTTGACGCTCCGTTAACGCTCATTTTCATGATGGGGCAGGGAGCATGTCGCTTTCTTTTTGTCCTACAAAGGCGGCCAATACTTCATTTATGACAGCCTGCAACCATTCACAACTCTGATTACCAATGATGCAAAACCAAAAATTGTTGACACTCATTTTAATGTATTGTCTAGTCAAAATCTGCTCACAGCAATAATTGTATTCATAATTATATCAGCTTATCAGCTGCCATTCAGACTGATTTAGCAAGGGCCCATGGTGAAGCTAGGCCCACTAATATTCTTGCATGGGTCACTCTCATTATATTGAAATTTATACATCTCGCTGAATTGTGCATTTTGCCAGCTGTATTACAGTATATGAACAAATATTTACATGCAACTGCTCATTATTCTCCCAAAATATTTCTCTAAGTCAAATTCTTGGTGAAGCAACATATAGATCCAGGTGAAAAATTATCGACCCATGCTGTCCTACATTTTCTTGTTTTCCTTATTCCTTGTCATTTCCATTGCACTGACCATCACGATCAGCTTTTCAGCCGTTTTCTTTAACCTCTGTAATGGCCAAATCAATCCATGAACATTTGGTGTGGCACTCACCTCTCGCTGCGCTGGGGTTTCTGGATCCTCGATGACATTTTCTTGCTCTAAATCAGACTCATCAGCTGCCTTCCAGTCGGCTTCGCTCATATTTGGGTTATCCAAGTCATCATTCCAGTTGAGCCAATTTTCGGTACCAGAAATACTTTCCAGTGCGCTATCCACATCACTTTCCGCCAGATGTCGGTTTATTTTCTTGATTCGGCATATATTCAATATTTGAGTTCGTCCTCCAGGGAGGTCCTTTGTAGACAAAGCTGGTGGCTGAGGTGATCTTTCCGATAATTTAAACGCAGCTGTACTATCATGAGGAATGTTCGTCCAGGATGCATTAACAATCTCTTCAGTATCCGAAATGTATCTTCCGGCTGTTATCAGTTTGTTTGGAGCGCCTGATTCCTTCTGGGTAGCACGGAGGTTTTGGCTTCCCTGCTACATCTCCAAAAGTTGTGGACCTTGGCAATTCTGTGCAATTTTCTTTCCTCTGCTTCTCACTTCAGTTCTATGACGTTTTCAGCTTCGGTCATATCCAATACAGAATCATAGCCTGCCAACATCCCGTTATTGGCTCGTGCATACTCCCTTACAATGACTTTTTTGCGAAGCGTCTCGCCTGTGGTTTTAGACTGCCTCCATCCGATAATGTCATGCGGAAGGGAATAACTGGCCTCTAGTCTGACACCATGTGGTATAATAGAGAATATGTTGTGTGCCACATTGGAGAGATCCGCGTACTTTGAGTATGTTTCTTCTCGCTGGTGCCACCAGTCGGTAAAATTGGGCCTCTGAAATATACTGCCCATCTCAATGGGGTCAGAGTGGTAGTCATTACGATTTGGATTAACTTGCGCCCAATTCTTTGGTGCTTCAGGTGGTGAATTCAAATAGAGCCTTGCGGCTGTTAACAAGTGTGCTGAACGATCACTGTGTGCGGGTGTCATTTCAGCCACATGTTTAGGCGTGAAGTATTCATCATCATCACTGCACAAATCATATGGATTAAAAGAAGATTGACCAGATCCAGAAGCCATTGTGGAGAAGTGGTTGTTGCTTGCAACTCTTTCAGGTTTATTGACTGACAGTCGCTGGTGTTAGGCACGGTATTTGTTCTCCACATACTTTAGAAACGCCTCCTGATATTGCATGGTATACAAGTCTTGTTATCAGGATTGATATTCATTCCCTTGTCCGACTTCCTAAACGATTGCAGCTTCTGGAAAAGATGAAGAATATCTGCCGAAATGAGAAGCAGAGCAGTCGTTGGAGTTACTTTGGAATATTATTTGGACAGCTTCTGTCACGCAAACTTCATGGTGAACGATAAGTGTCCCTTCCATTGGGTCTTCTTCTTAGTCAAAGCTCGCATAACGCCATCCATATGATCGATCATGTCATTGTAAAAAGTGATGACGTGATGCAGAGTAACTGTATGCCTTTTTGACATCCACAGGGTGCAGTATCGGAATGGCTTTAGGACTTCCATGACTTACTTGACTATGGTCCATTCATCTTGTGTTGTGAAGAGTGGCCAGTATTCGCTGTATTTTGGATTCTTGAGTCACTCTCTGGTGAATTGTCGTGATCGGTAGGCTCCCTCAAGCAACTCTAGTGTCGAATTTGACCGTGTTTTCACATCCATAATAGGTAGTACGGTGATGCGTACTTTAGCGTTTTGACAGTCAATAAACTCGTTTCGATGACCAGGTGTCAGCATAATTAATACCACAAGCATTCGCTGCTATACAAAGGTTAGTTTAAGTACTTTCAAAAATTCTTCAAATACATACTTTCTGAATTATCTTCGCTAAACCTGGCTTCATGGCCGACACCTTGTTCATTCTTGCATTGCCTTTCTTTCGAAGTGTTTGCCTCTTCCGAATGTCAGTGCTTTCATTCTCTCCAAACTGTTGATCGCACTCATGGGCTTCCCATGACTTGGTGCGGCCTTTTCCTCTCAGGCTGCTCATGAATGCACCTAAACTAAGCTCAATGACCTGTGCCATACATGGTATGTGGGTTCCCAAATCAGGCCATTTGATTCCAGAAGCCTCAAGGGTTGACTGTAGTTCCCAGGTCATCGAGTCATTTGATGATGCATTATCAGTTGTAATTCCAAGTAAACAGCCCTCGGCAAGCTCAAAACGCCCAAGTACTTCTTCCACATGTATGGGTAGCCTTGCCCCAGTATGATGACCCTTGACCTATTATCGTCAGTTAGCCTTTGCATTAGGAAACGCAGTGGTAATCAACCTCATCGAACACAAATGCACTTTTCGCAATGTGTACATTTGATCCATATAGTAATCAATGACCGACATTATGGCCAATTTATTTGTTGATGGCCACCTATCTAAAGCTAAGCTAAGTTTAATTCTTGATGGCAATTGCTTCCTAATTGCATCCACTGTCAGTGAATATTCCCTCCCGCAAATGTTGCTAAGAGTGCTGGCGCACGGCAACACAAGTTCACTGTGAAGTGCGTTATATGACCATCGTAGCTCGAGGTTTGATATAGCGTTCTATGGAAGGTGAGCCAAAACACATCCCAACATGAGGTAGTGATTCCAGGCTTCTTGGTGGGATTCGGCAGTTTCAAAGTCCGTATTAGCCAGTTTAGATCATTTTGTGTACCATCACAGTTAATATGGCTAAGGTCTTGATGTTAAAGAATGAGTTCAATTGGAACCTTACAATTGTAATTCCTCGACTTCCATGTCCCTTCAGTATAGCCGAAGCTGTTTCATTGACAGTTGACTTAGTCAATTCAGATACCTCTGACTCTGTCAATTCATTTAACTTTGCGATGTGCGCTTTTGACCACAAGGGTTTCCCCATTGAGCTGGTATCATATTCTGATGTATGACGAAGAACTTGGTGACAAATGATACATATGATGCCAAGGGTGCTGGTCTCCTCGATTCTGCTTGTTGTACGGTGTCCAGTGTCCTGTGTCCTGAATCTCTCTATTGACCTAAACTCACTGACTCTTGCTAAGTCTAATTGACACGTACACAAGAACTAAAGTGCATGCGGCTCTGCCGCCCTTAACCCTAAACCAGCCCACGTGATGACCGTACTCGAATCCGTCCCCGCACTGCTTTGCAAATAGAATTGCCACGAAGGGGCATGTCTAGAATTATTCGAAGCAATTGAAAGCTTCGAGTCCACATTCATAGAAGTCTACCAAGCATCAAATATGATTTGGATGGTAAGGTAGTTCAAATCACGAATAAAGACGTGTTCAATTTTGGAAGATATCATAACTAATAGCGATGTGGTGTTTATAGATTTTGAATCGGACATGGCGTTAGGAATTTGATCACTGTGTAATTCAAGTTGAGTGAGAGTCAAAAGCTATGATATCGTGAAGTAAGCTGCTGCTTCTTAAATATTGACTCTGGAGCAACCACCAAGATAAAAGTAAAACCTGTGAGACATTGCCATGCATGCTTATTTTTAGGAGGCGGTAGTGATATCGTTAGTAACATTTTTGCCCATAAAGGCAGCCAATTCAATCACCATGGTGTGACACTGTTGCAGAGGCCCTTGATTGTCGAAGATGCAAGACCAAACATAGTTGACGCTCCATTGACGCTCACTTTTAGGAGGTGATCGCGACATGTACACTACCGTTTTTGCCCATAATGCCAGCCACCATATTGGTTATGCTATAAACTCTTTGCACAGCCCTTGTATTATCCAAGATGCAAGACCAATAATTGTTGACACTCTGTTGATGCACATTTTTAGGAGGTGGGAGGAATATTATCTGTATCATTTTTGCTGAGAAGAGCAGCAAATAAGATCATTATGTGGCGATTTCGATAAATAGCCCTAGGATTATCCATTTTGCAAGTCTAAAAATCATTGACGCTCCATTGATGCTCATTTTTATGATGCCGCAATGAGTGTGCCTCTTACCTTTTCAGCTAAAAAGACGCACAATAGTTTATCTTTGGCAATATGAGACTATGCAGCATATATGATTGCTGAAAGTGTAAGACTAAAAATCGTTGACGTTCCATTGACACTCATTTTTAAGAGGTCGTAGCGATATTGCTTGCATCATTTTTGCCGAGAAAGGCAGCCAATACGATCATTATGTGAAGATTTCGATGAACAGCTCTGGGATTATCCATGTTGCAAGTCTAAGAATCGTTGACACTGAGTTGACGATCATTTTTATGATCCAGCAACGAGTGTGCCGCTTACGTTTTAGCTAAAAAGACGCCCACTACTTTATTTTTCGCAATAAGGGACTATACAGCATGTATGATTGCTCAAAGTGTAAGACTAAAAATTGTTGATGCTCTGTTGAGGCTTTTATTGAACACATCCTAACAGTTATTGTATGTTCAATAACTGTATGATTTGAATCAAATAATGATTATCGACAACTAATGAATTGTCTCTATGTATGATCATTTCCATCCAGAACCTTCGTGGCCTTTCAAATTCAGAACCACCACCATACAGGTTAGCCGAGTGATGGATGACTTAGCCAGCATGCAATCCCGCGCTTCTGGCCGGCAATTCGCGGTATGTTGATTTATACACTAAGTTTTGATTAGTATAGCCCGAACACCTCACCTGTCCTGATTGAGTTCCTTTTCCTCGATTTCTATGCTGTACCATAAGCATCATTCAGAATCTCAACCATCTGCACCAGGTCTGAGTGGAGTGTTATACACGTGGACGCATGGATGAATGCAGCATGACAGTCGGCATACCGACAGATTTGTATCACACACTGACTGCTCCTTCTATAACTCGTATGACATCACTCACTTAAATTTTATTAGTCAATTTTGTCACTAATATTGTTTGTGCTTTCCCACTTCACAGTAACTGTAAAGGCGCTATGGAGTTTATTGGTCATCTTGCAGCTAAATTTGGACACTACAACTTTCGCATGGTACGTACCACCCTTGCACCTGCAAAAATGAATTATCATGTCTCACTGTTTGGTCACTGAAATCAAGTACAAGGTGAAAGGTAGCAAAATAGGTTCCACGAATTGCTTTTCAACTTGATATGACATCAAAATTAGTAATTTGCCTATCTATTCTTGCGGCGACACATGCGTCGTCACCATGTCTTTGTCTGAATCCTATTTCTATATGGTGATGAGCTAGACGGGAAGATGCAGGGGTAAAGGCTTACGGGTTCAATAGGCTTCGCTTTTGTAATAGGTGATGAATCGGGCTCCACTTGGGGTGGAAGTGACAGTATGCATTTATTCGACTGCGGTCTCGCAGTACCTCGCCTCATATGACTACTTCCTGGTCAAGAAGTCCACTGCAGCATTTGCAATTTTCCGGGGATGATGTCATGAGACTCCATAAGCTCTCCAAATGTTGTGGGTGGAGGATTTGCTGTGTCGCAGTCCGTATATGGTTTGACGACTGCAGGAACCTTCAATTCGGTTGTGCCGTGCTTCTAAATCTCTGTCACAGAAATAGTCGGGCTTGTCCCCCCATCCTGGTTGTGTCAATTCGTCAAGCTTCATCTGCTTCTGCGGAGATCTCTCTATGTGCTGCTGTACCATTTTCGAGATTGTGCCCATCACCCAGCCGGGTTCATCATTGTCCCTCAGCTTGCCCTGCTCTGTATCTTCATCATCATCCTGATCCTCCTCATCGTCTGAACTTACAAAATCGCTCAAAATGACTCCGATCGCATCCAGTATCTCTTCAACTGTTTTCCGGGCTCCCTGGATGTCAATCCTCTTCTTTCAGCACTTCTCATATCTTCCTGCTACAGGGTAAATGCTGCCTCTGCGTCCTCAACTCGCTTTCTTGCCACAGTGGTTTCTCTCTCCACATAATCCACGATTCATTTTTCTTTCTCTTTGTTATTTAAAAAGTTTGTTTTCGTATCGTCTCTCTGCCGCAGGCTTCTTTTTGGATTGCAAGCTACGCAATGTACCCAAGCCTCGAACTCGGGCAGCTTCAAAGCCGATCTTGCCATCATTCACTTGGTGACATCGTGGTGAGGATCGGTTCATCTATTTGCCGTACTTGCCAGGACGACGTGGTGAAAAGATCTTTTTCGGAGCATTGACCATTGTAGTTTGTGTTGCCTTTGTTGTTGGGCGAGACATTGGATGTTGCAAGATCTGGACGATATGGAGGCAAACAGTGTCTTTTATGACAAGGTTGGTACATTTGATCAACTTGAATAGGCAAAATCAATGTTTTGATTGTTACTAAAATGGGAATAGTTATGCTAACAATACAGTATGACTTGATTTTTAGCATCAGTTCCATGTAAGATCCCTGGGATTTCTTGAGACAAACATTACCAGACATCCTTTCCCACAAAGCATATCCTGTTGATATCAGACAATGCTGAGATTTCGGCGGTCCGAATCTACTATTAATCCTGGTAAACAAACAAACAACATCAGACCGACTTATTGCAAATCGCGGAACGGTTAGAAACCCCTGCAGTCTGCAATCAAACGCAGCATGATTTAACTTGATTGTATCATTCAATGCTATCAGCAAAAAAAATTTCCGTCCAGGCGGAATGGCTGTGTCAGAGGGGACGTGCTCAGTCCGAGCCGTCAGAGACACCCCGGTGGAGGATTTCAACACGCCTGTCATCAATATCATGCGTCACATTGCATATTTCCCTCCTATCGCAGTTTCGCCATTTTTTCTGGCTTCGTCGGTCTCCTATTTTGAACAACCACTTTGGCATTGTGGGCAACTGTGACCATACATCGGAATGGGTTCATTTGGTACACGCTTACATCAGGATTGCAATTCAATGGGTGATGCTGCCAAAATCTCTCCTCGTGTTTCTTCTACATCAGCAAAATGTACATTTGTCCGGAAGCCACACGCAAACCTCCCAGACACTGCGGTAGCCCTCACCAGTGCTTCCAAGTACTTCCAGATGCTTCTAGGCCCCCCTGGAGCTCTGCAAAGTGCTCTCATACTCTGCAAGAGCATTCTCAGATGCTCCTGAAAGAACCTGCAGTTATGGATGTGCATTCAGGACGCTACGAGATTTGACTATTAGGATAGTCAAATTCTGGAGCTGGTGAGACCTCCGCTCAGGACTGTGGCAGACTTTGAGAGCAGCTCTGTGGGAGACTTAGTGCCGTATTCACAATGCAGAAGTTCATAGGGTTCCATAAGCACAATGCATATCGTCTATTATATTCATCTTTGTTACAGTCACAAGATTTGCTACCTCATAATATGGTATGCATTATTTAAGTATCTCTATATATATACATATGGTCAATCTGGCCACAGATGGTAGTCGAGCATAATCAGAGGAGCACCTGGAGACACCCATTGAGAGAACTTAGAGATTTACCACTTGGAGGCCGTTGTGGTGAAATGACGGAGCTAGAAGCCACAGAGCGTACCACCAAAATTTCGCCAGATCTCTCGCGGCATCCAAACGGAATATGCGAAGGAGAGCGGGTCTAGCTCGAGGAGCATAGGAAGAAGGTGACAACATATAATGCTACCTGGTGGTGAGCATTCACACAATTGCCTGGATCTACAAAATCTCAGAAAGAGCGAGTGAGACCAACAGTTGGGAATGATTGAGTGTGTATTTTCGTTGTATGACAAGACGAGATGAAAATGAGATGCTGTCTATCTACCCCGTAGTCTCCCGAATATTTACTCCATGTTGCTCATTTCATCTCCAGTACCCCTGTATCTCCATACACCCACCGTCGATCCTTCCCGATATACTTGGAGGCCATGATCGAGCCAGTTTGGAGATGCACTTGCAGGCCGGGATTAAGTGAACTGAGAGATGCACTTGGAGGCCGTCATCGATCGAGTTTAGAGATGCACTGGGAGGCCGTGATCGAGTGAGTTTGGAGATGCACCTGGAGGCCGAGATGGAGTGAACTGAGAGATGCAATTGGAGGCCATGATCGATCGAGTTTAGAGATGCACTGGGAGGTCGTGATCGAGCGAGTTTGGAGATGCACTTGGAGGCCGAGGTCGGGTGAACTCAGAGATGCACTTTGAGGCCGAGATTGATCAGGTTTAGAGATGCACTGGGAGGTCGTGATCGAGCGAGTTTGGGGATGCACTTGTAGGCCGATATTGAGTGTACTCAAAAGATGCTTTTGGAGGCTATGCTCGATCGAGTTTGGAGATGCACTTGGAGGACATGATCAAGCCAGTTTGGAGATGCAATTGGAGACAGATATTGAGTGAACTCAGAGATGCACTTGGAGGGTGTGATCGAGCGAGTTTGGAGATACACTTGCAGGCTATGATCGAGCGAGATTGGAGAAGTACTCGGAGGCAGTTGATTTGGAGGGAGGCGCGACGGCAGCGGAGACTCTATTCATTGGTTAACTTGTAATGGTGGGAATGTAGAGAGTTGAGTATAACATCCACCGAGAGATGAAAAACTGGCTGGGAGTGGGAGACTGTCGATCTGGGGAAGATGCTGTACTTGGTGTATGCTGTACTCGGTGTTAACTCATGCTTATGGCATGGAGAAATAGAGAGGGATAACTTAACTTCGTGTTCTTAGGTGATGGTAGAGTTGAGCACAAGAAAGAGAGAGATTAGGGGAGATGGGGGTAATCATCATGAGAAAATGGGACTTAGAGAATTTCGTGTGCAAGTCAATTGACCATCCCTGATATGGCAGGTACGAGGTTCAATTCAGCGGGAAATAACGCCGATACGAGTCCTGCGGAACGCGATCAGGCAAGTCGTACTCCTGATTTCCCATTGCCGATCATATCCTCCATATAGTTCTTATCTTCATCTCCCATCTCTCTCTTTCTGGTATACAACTCTTCCATCATCGCAAAAACACAACGTTAAGTCATCCCACTCTATCTCTCCTTGCCATGATCATGAGTCAATACTGAGTGCAGCATACACCAAGTACAGCATACACCGAGTACAGCATACACCGAGTACAGCATACACCTAGAATTGTCTGTCATCCCTTCATTCTCGTAATTTCGTGTTGACCCCTCAATGTGGCTTCAGCTTCCGACATACCTCCCTCCCGATCTATCGCCACCAGCCAGTTCTCCATAACAGCTTCCAAGGTAATGTCACCTCATCACATTCCCACGGTTTCGAGTTAACTAACCGATGAATAGGATCTCAGCACCTGGCGCGCCTCCCATCGACCGCCTCCAGGTCGATCACGTCCAAGTGCTCCTGTAATCTCAGTCATTCATTGCCTGCTACAAGTGCATCTCCAAACTTGCTCGATCACAGTCTCCCAGTTCATCTCCAAACTCGCTCGATCACGGCCTCCAAGAGCATCTCTTAGTTCACCCAATCTCGGACTGCAATTGCATCTCCAAACTCGTTCAATCACGGCCTCGAAGTGCATCTCTGAGTTCACTCGACCTCAGCCTCTAAGTACATCTCCAAACTCGCTTGATCACGGCCTCCCAGTGCATGTCTGAGTTCGCTCAATCTCGATATCCAATTTCATCTCCAAACTCGCTCGAACACGGCCTTGGAGTGTATTTCTGAGCTCACTCAATCGTCATTTTCAGGTGCACCTCGAATTGCTCTCAAGCACCGCCTGCAGTCAGTCCAGATATACCTTCTGTAGATGGGTAGCTATATAGATACATAGATACATAGATGAGAATACAAACTGACTATATGAGTTTTAAGAATCATTGAACAATTAGTAGTAGCTATGATTTCCAGGCGTACCAGCAGCGTTCCCAAAGCAGGTATTGTTTGTCCCAGACTGCTCTACTGTGCATCGAGGTGCTCCCAGCCATGTTGCCGGCACTCCCAGGTTTGTCGCCAGTACTCCCAGATGCTCCCAGGCTTGTCGTCGGTGGTCCCAGGCTTGTCGCCAGCTCTCCCAGTTACTCTGAAGGCCGGCAGGAATTCCCTCCTAGGGTCTGATATTCTCCTGAAATTACCGCATCTAAGTTTACACTCCACATTCTCTCAGACACTCCTGTAGGCTTCCAGTGACTATTATACATTATGCTGATGTATGCAATGGGAAGCGTGTAATTCTACGTCAGAGGGTATGAGGTTCGGTCAGAGCTGTCAGAGCCATTCGGAACACCTGGGTGTTTTCGACTGAAACTAGCGTTGTTGCTGATGCTGGCAGTTACTTATTTCGTTTTGACTTGTAGTAAAGTATATATTCCTCATGACATCCCACTTCTTTTTGTTATCGTCTTCCTCTCCTATTCTACACCAGCAAATCATGGCTACACAAACACCTCAGACAGGGGATAATGGCACCGAACTAGGCGGATCAACGGACATTACACCCAATTCGTTACTCTCCGGCACACAGCAAGAACGCAGACAGCAGTTTGTCCACCACAATGCTGCCAATGTGGCCACCAAGAATAGGACCCAGGATGTACATTTAAAAATCATTCGTAAAACTGGAAGTAGCAACAATAACAAACAGCACGCAATTGGATGTGAGTATATTCATATCAAGGTATATGATGGTCAACTAACCATATAATATACAGTGGGTATATGTAATGAGCTCCGTGACCAATTCATTTCTGCCTGTAACGGGAAACCTCCATGGTCTACCAAGACTTTTGTCCGCACAGTCCACAAAATTGAACACCATGATGTCGTCAGCTCAGGGATTTTCGTGTTCAAATTTCGTGATAAGCGTCACTGGGAGTGGACAAAACAGGCATTAATTATCTTAGTGGAGACTACGGAAGTGTATATGGGGAAGGTCATTGCCGAATCTCATTACTCGATGCTGCAACTGATTTCTTGTAGGTTTTCAACATGTCTGCAACAATGGCAAGGCAAGGAGTTCGGGTACAGCTCGAACAGTCCGACATATGCCTTGCATGGAATATGGCCAAAATGGCCAAAGGCGGGTTTTCGCACACCGCTATAGAGGACACACAATATCTAATCAACAAACCTCGGGCTGAAGTCAGAGAAGAGAAGAAGCGGGGTGTTGAGTTTCGTGCGCATAGAAAGCTGAATGCTGCGATGCAAAGACACACTGCTATGATTCGTCAGAAGCACACAGACCGCTGTCGTCGTTGCCAAAATGGCACAGCATGGGATCCCCTAAAACACTGAAGTTACAAAGGAATGGGTGATCCTCCACCAGTCTGGCGCAGACATCCGACATCAGATCCGACGCCATCCCCGCACGGAACGCCACCTGCACCACCCGGTCACATTCAGAGAACCGAAAGTTTGCAAACTGACAATTTGCTTGCCGCAAATGCGGATTCACGTGTTTCTCTTCCCAAGTCTCAACCTGTCAATCTTAATGCATTAGCCGAGGATAGCATACTCAATGAAGATTGTGATCCAGAATCGCTGACTGAGGGTAGAACATCATGTGGTTAGTACGCTATCTACTGTGTCTGAATGCTGGTAAAATACATTATGAAGACGAGAGCAGCCTATTCAACGTACATGTCAGTGGAAACGAGCATTGATTGAAAGGAACATGATTTTTAGTGCAGTATAATCTACAATTTGCGAACACTTTAAAGTATATTTTAAACAATATATTTGTATGTATTATTAAAGAACAATGTGGTGATCACGGACAAAGTACATGAAGACGTTAGAATTGCTGCCAAAACATTGTGAATGATAAACTGTGCCAAATTGAATGATTGCATGTTGCAGATACACCCGTGGCAAAATGAGCGTCAACGGAGCGTCAACAGTTGTAGGTGTTGTAAGTCTGGTAAATAGAACTTGATATCGATGTTATTAGATATAATGCGAGTATTGGCAGCCTGTATAAGCTGAAATGATATCTGCACGCTCCCTGCCCTATCATGGCAATGAGTGTCAACGGAGCGTCAATGATTTTTGGTTTTGCATCATTGCTAATCTGAGTTGTAAATGGTTGCACAATATGATCAACGGTGTATTGGCAGCATTTATCAGTAGAAAAGTATGCGGTACGGTCAGTTCCCACTTCTGAAAGTGAGCGTCAATGGAGCGTCAACAATATTTGGCTATGTATCTTGGGTTATCTGAATGGCAATGTCTAGCAATAATTTATATACTATGTACTGGCTGCCTTTCCAGTCAAAACAGTGCAGGATATCTTTGTTACCCCATCATGAAAATGAGCGTCAATGGACCATCAACAATTTTTGGTCTTGTAAGTCAGGTAATGAAAATGTCATTTGGTAGTAGTTAAGTATAACAGTGGTATTAGGGGCCTTTATTGGCAAAAGAGGAAGGTGCACAGTCTCTGCCCCATTCTGAAAATGATCATCAACAGAGCGTCAACGATTGTTGGTCTTGTAAGTCGGGTAATTGGAAATTGATTTGGTTGCTGTTATGCATAACCGACCTATTGGCAGCTATTGTAGGTAGAAAAGGATGCGATACGGTCACTTCCCCATTCTGAAAATTTTGTTACCGCATCCTGAAAATGAACCTCAACAGAGCGTCAACAATATTTGACCTTGCATACTGGGTAATCATGGCATCACGCGAATATCACAGCTTATAACAGATGTCTAGACCGCCTTATAGCCAAAAATACAAAATGTAGAAGGAGAAACATGGATTCCAAAATATACGATACTGCAAACTGCAAAATATACAAAAAGTGATTATCAGGTGTTGAATAAGCGGTTTTGGTAAAATACAATTATCAGGCAGGAAAAACAAGAGCATTATATGAATCTACAAATGAACCCGCTGGACAACTCGCTGACAACCCACCCAGTTCAAACGGGTTGTGGATTTCCATTGAACCTTACCCAAATTGCCGGTTCCGGTCTATTGACGATCTGAATCTTCAATTTGGAAACACTTTAGTTCCGACCGGGACCCTGACCGGAAGCAAAAGTCCGGAACCATTGCTAACAGTAGTGAGAAGGTTAGAACACAGATACTTGATTGGAGCAAAAGTTGCAGGAACCGTAAAGTGGAACTGCGATCCTCATTCAACCTGGCCAAAAATCTGTAGCTTAAGCTATGCTCCGGGTACGAACCCCACGAAGACAAAGCAGGTCGGGTATTTGGATGGGTCTGAAACTGAACTGAACTGTTTTTCAGGTCCACACCCGGATCTGTTGTTAACACTTGGGAAAGGGGGATATCACAGTGAGGAGGAAACGAAAGATATGCAATGTGGCAGGAAGCTAAGAGAGAAGACTGTAAGTGGTGGTGAATTTGGGCTAAGAAAAGCATTAAAAGAAAGAGCTCACCTTAAAAGAGAGCCAATTTCCCCAACTTCCATTCAAAAACTCTCAAAATAGCAATTAACCTCAGACCACACATTACTACCAATTTGCCACCTAATTCACAATGTTATGTTGAAACTGCTAATGCAGTACTGATCAAGTTTTCAATTGTGTATATCCAATCAACTTCCACCACTGCCAGTTCCAGTGGCCATGCCAGTTCAGCTAGTCAGTTACAGTTGAGCAATGCCTACTCCTGTGCCAATGCTAGATATTGCGCAAATGTCTTCTCCGACCATGTTGTAGTGACATGATGGGACCTGAAAGCCAGGAGCCCATCATAAACACTCCACCTTGCCTCATGCAGCCTATAATTGGAGTTTGAGTAAATGAGCAGTGTGGTGGGATGCTCTGATTCTTGCCATGACTACCACTCAGTTTGATAGAGGGTAGCCAACAGGGGGCATATGGAGATCCACGGATAATGGAGATGGCCTGTACTATGGAGGGTGTATGCAGATAATGGGATATCAGAGATGTACTGAGCAACTGTAGGGAGTAACAAGATACAGAGGTAATAGAAATCCACTAAGCGACAGGGAGTGTATATTTGGAAAACTGTAGGGTAGATAGATATTATTTTATTATCATACAATGAGTTACACACTCTCTCTTTCCCAGCTCTCAGTTCCACACTCTGTTGTTGAGCATTCACATATCTCTGCACATCATAGGTTTCTTCATGGCTGGGCAGCATAGTATACAACTTCGTTCTTGGCTTATACCTGTTGAGCCAGGACTGATCTTATTCACGAATTCTGATTGCACACCAAGAGAGGTGTTAAACAGAATTGATGATTAGCTGTCTACCTTGTAGCGTGGCAGTTTCACCACAAATAGCGCCTAAAGACAGATTGCAGTCCTGAAAACCTGACTACAGAATGGTGAGCAGAACCCCTATAAGCTCAAATGGGAATTTATAGAGCAAAGCAACGAATGAAAAATGCCTTACTAGTCAGTGGAGAGAATGCTGAAAGTACTCATGACTTTCTTAGTAGTAGAACCTAGAATGTTTGCTTCGACTGCCGGGTGCAGCAAGCCAGGTACATTGATGTCACTAACAAGAAAGGAACCAACCATATACCAGGTACAACACTGAGGAAGTTGTACTAACCTAGCACTTGAAGGAAGTACACTGACCGTATACCAGGATGAATGGCATTGACCTTGCACTGAGTCTATCTTTGACAAACAGGTGGCGACCTAATACCAGGATGGAAGACACTGTACATGTGTGGGGATGAATACTGAAACAATAACACAGACATACTGCCTCGATAATTGGCACCAACATTCCACATGAATTGAACTGTGAGATCTGCCACCGACCTGACTCTTGGGACACAAGGAGATCAGCAAATTGTATTGTAGTCTCTGGAAGACTCCAGGTGTGTCTGAGAGGATGTGGAGTGTAAACTTAGAATCGTCAATTTCAGGAGAGTATCAGACCCTAGGAGGGCTTTCTGGCCGGCCTTCAGAGTAACTGGGATCTCTGATGACAGGTACAGGAGTAACTGGGATCTCTGATGACTGGTACAGGAGTAACTAGGATCTCTGATGACTGGTACAGGAGTACCATGGGAGTGATTGTGATAAGTTTGGGACCACGTTGGAGCGCCGGAGAGAACTTTAGGTGCACCTGGAAGTGTCGGCGAACCAATGCCAAAATCACAAACAATCTCTGAAAGATGCCTGGGTTCTTATAGATATTGATCCGGAGGACTGCTGGTGTTTTCTGAGACTCTACTGATGTCTACAAGCAATTGATTGCCCTCAACAGCGAAAATGATGCATGGATTATTGTTGATTATCAATTCTGAATCATACTGGCTACCATCTCCTTCAACACAGTATGTATTGCCTCGCTACATTATGGTACAAAAGAAAAAGGCAAGTGATTCAAATATAAATGCAGGCACACCGAAACAATAACCGGACTAAACAGTCAAATAATATCAGGCAAATATGGTGTCGATGTCATCTAATACTTCTCCCATCTCATCGGGGCCAATGAATGCAGGAACACACAATTCATCAACTGCACAAAGAAGTTGGAGGCACTCCTTGTATTTGCTGGTTATTCGTATCTGGCAAGTGGCTGAAATTGAATTCCAATATCGTTTAGCTCGATTTGTGATATCTAACAAAGGTGTAATGAGATGTTAGCTAGCTGCGAATCTAAATTGGGGTTTGAAAGGCAATATGATACATTCGGATGAAAAAGGGGACCAGCTACCAGAGAAAAGAGGAGCACCAGATGGGAAGTGCTGTGTTGCAGGAGTGCAGAATGAAAAAGAAGAGTGCCAAATCTATGCTGCGGAATGCCATTGGGGATTGAGGAGCGTCCAAACTAGCAGAGGAGTGCCGAAAAGGGGGGGGGGGTCAGGAGTGCGGAATGAAATAATGGAGCACCAATCCAAGTTGAGGAGCACTGATGGTGATTGAGGAAAGCTCTCCCAGTGGAGGAGGGCCGAAAAGGGGGAGGGTGGGTACAGGCTGTGGAATGCAATGTAGGAGCGCCTGTCGAAATGGAGGAGCTCCCATCCCAGGCTGACAAGTGCGGAAATGGGGGTATCAAGCGCGGAATGAAATATAGGAGCTCTAATGAAAGCAGGGGATTATGGAGTACCTATCCCTGCAGAGGAGTGCTGAAAGAGGAGGAATTGACTGCGGAAGGATATAGAAGAGAGTCAATCTAGAATGAGGAGCACCAACGGAGATTGAGGAGCGTCTATCCTAGAGGAGTTTGCACCCAATTGTCGGGGGAGCGGGGTGGGGGGGGGTTTGTAGCGGACCACTAATGTGTAATTGATGAGTGCAGTGGCTTCCGGTGTGAAATTTATCATAGGGGATGGACAACATGTACCTCGATATTCATCTTGAGGAAACATATCTGTGGCCTTCTTTCCAGTAGCATATTCAGACAGCGCACAATGAATAGCAACAGCTACTGGCGCTATAATCTGTGAAGTAAGGGGCTGGAAATGCTGGGATGTCGTTGGCTGGCGCCCCAAGCTATTGGCAGTAAAGCAAAATAGATGGTAGATGAGACCAAGCACTACCATTTGCGTGAACCATGATTTCTTATCCTCAACGACTGTGGAGAGATATGCCTTGTCGAACAGGAGCTCCATAACCTAAATCTGAAGCTCAGTCTCGGAGTGTATATCCAACTGGTAACTCCGGACAACCATTCGACATGCCCCATCTGCCAACCATCCTCGAATGGGAGTTATCTTCAGTTTCAACTATGTATCATTTGGGGTATGGTCAATATCGTAAATCTGATAGAGGAGCATTAAACAGAATCCAAAACTTACAGCTTCTCGTGTTTGCGGATCGATTTTGAGAGATTGACTGCTGGGCAATTGACACACCGATGGTGTACCTGCAGGAGTACATGCTAATGCCCGCTTACAATCTTGAGCTTCAATGGCAGGTTTCCAAGCTTCTTCAACCATTGAGTACTAGTCATCGGATAATATTGGCCATGGAGTCTTCGTGAATACTATTGCTTCCACTAACCTTTTCGCGAGATCAAAAGTCGCCTTTTGGCGTTGGGGAAAGTTCTCATCGCCACTGGCCTGGGGTTCTGGTGCATTCTGGTCTCCACTAGACTTTGGTTGCGGCAGCGCCTGGGTGGATGGTGCACGGTCAGACTCCGATCATTTGTTGAGGAGGGCTGACTGTTGGGGTTTGAGCAGTGGTGGTGCCATTGACTGAGGCGATTTTCGGGCATTTGGAAGAAGAGGGCGTGCAATCACAGCATCGACCTGGCTCCGCTTCTTTGGCAATGGAACCCTTGTAGTTCATAATAACTTGTGCCGGTGTGCCTGGCGTAGAAGTAGGACCTGCTGCTGGTGATCCAAATCATCTTCTTCGATGTCGGATGATAACGTGGACTCTCTGGTGTTCTCACTTACGCCCTCACTTTTGCTATCACCGATGTCCTAATCAGTATCATCATTCTGCTTTATTAATGAAATCGGGAATATTAGTCATCTGCAATATGATACTGGAAGGCAGATCATCGGAAGGCAAACATTTGATGGGAAATAAAGATTGGCTGCTTTCTTGAATGCGAGTGCTCTCTCTAGGTGTGCTTCTTGATTGTTCTGTGAGTAGTGATTCCTCACCTGGCTGGGCGTAGGTTCCATTTGCTGTAATGAAGATAAACAGTTGGGGAATGTGGGAGAGAGTGTATGAGCAGTAATTATAAGATTAAGTGCAATAAAATAATGGGATGAATGGAGCAAGAAGTTGCAAATCGTCGAGGAGGATGCAATTTGAGGTGTGCCTTGACGGTTTCAGGAGAGATGACTTCGATGGTTCATACATAGATAGAGGGCAGCAGTCCAGTGTTGCGATTGAAGATGTTGTCAGGTGAACCAGAATGGATGGATTCGTTGTCAGGTGCGCCGGAATGGATGGATTCCTCATGCGAAATGTTAGCAACTCCTATCAATAACACTCTGTATGGTTGCAAGAATTCTAGGTTAGCTAAAGCCAACACACATAGAATACAACCAGACACACCTGAACGAGATGCACCAGAAGAAAACTGGTGACATTAACTAATCCTCGGTGCTGGCCAAATGGAGCACTGAGAACCTCAATGACAATGAGTGCCCCTGCATATGACTCCTCTGTACGAAGTAATTATGCGTGGATGCTCGAGCATTTGAGGTGACCGCATGGCGTATAATTAGTGCAGCATTGAAAATCTGCAGAACTCGATGAGTGACCACTGAGTTGCAAGGGGTCATACTGAGTTTGGTATCGATCAAGGGGAATTATGAATCTCCATATGTGGTATATCTGCCAGAAGGAGACACGTATATTCACAATAGTCTATTGTATCAGGATGCTGCAGCTAAGTCAGCGGTCGATAAGGCAATATTTGTAAGCATAATTTCCCTTTGATGTGTTCATCTGGGCTGTGTCTGCAGAATATCCTTCACAACAATGTTGCAGTCAATGGAGGAGAGAGACAATTTGGTATACGAAGAAGAGATACACACAGAGAGATACAGGCTTAGAGAAAATATGGAAAGGTACAATGGATGATTCAGGGGTAATGTTATGGATTCAAGCCCTCGTCAATGCCAAGATTGCTAACAAATGAGTCATAAATACTCACCTACATTCTGATTCTGTGTCTAATATCTAGTAAGTTGCACACTGTTAAATCACATATTCATTATTAGTCTCTACTACAATATAGACTTATATAAATGTTGAGGTTGAAAGCTATATGCTACTATAGTATGAATGCATAGTGAGACGTCATCTCACAGCAGGCAGAGGAATGATGATTGTATGCATGCATTCAGTTCCGGGGAATTGAGGTGCACCGAAGATTAAATGGTTACAATAAGATTGATTTGCTGGTAGTTGCAGGCTCGCATTACTCTGACAGTTAATGCTTCGAAGTTGTGTTTCCTTCACTCGAGCTTGCATGAGTCGGGATCTTCGAACTTCTCTCATGATGGAAATCCATTCACATAATGTATTTTCACATACGAGATTTGGCGGCCCAAACATACATTTAGTCAGAATTGAGTTCAGTCTGCATTCAAAGCATTGAGAACTTATGCCTCATTGAGTAAGTGTGGTACATGGGTGAGTGGGAGTTGCCGGCAATCTTGTAGAGTCGCTGAGCATAATCTGTCTTTTGAGATTCTCGCTCTCAAGCTGCAGCTCTTTTGACAGAGCTCGATGATGCAGAAGCTATTTTAGGATTTGGAAGCAGAGGTCCAAACATACTACTAGGCAATATCTAGTTAAGTGATATTGATAATCGGCCAGGTCTATGCATTTATGGTTTAGTTGTGCAGGGCTACCTTCCTCCAATGGACAGTTGACACCGAGCTAACAGGTTAAGGCATCTTAGCGGCGGCCTTGACATACCGATCAAGCATAGATTGATATATTAGCAGAGGGCGAGCGGGATGAGCCGTCTGCACCTAAATGTGCAGTGTCTTGAGAGATGACAACCTGTGTGCTCAGCATCCACTGATTCAAGCTGAAGAAAACATGATGAGAATGAAGCGAAGTGAAATCAAATGTGCACTATGAAGTGGCGAACATGCGCTTTGGAGGCTTATTGTCACAGTTGAGGCATGCGTGACCTGGAATGAGACATTCACAATGAGTTGCAGCTTGCCAAAGCTGACCTCATAGAAATCCAAATACGTCATTCTGGACTGGATTGCAGATCTAAGTTGTACCTGAACTTCAATCATTGGCCAAATCATAGGCCAGGACATACCCAGCAGCGAAAGGTGAAGCTGCACCATGAATACGTGAGCCGTGTCTCAGTCTCCAATGCTCTCGGATGCCGATCTGAGGTGTGCCCGAACCACTATGATATTCCTGCACAAAGCTGCGGCTTTGCCACGAATAAGTGAGCCCATGTCTGATATTCCCACACAGGAACTCAATAATCGTGTAGACTGTGTTGATTGCGGATTGGGATTGGCAATTATGTAGTGACAGTCATGACGATATGTACCCAGAAGTCTCCGGTACACCTGAACTTTGAGCAGATGCCAGCAATCGAGGCGGGATTGCCACGAATAAGCGAGATGTGTCTCAAATTCTGACACAAGTACTCAATATCGCCCAGACAGTCTCCTTGCCAAATTGGATTGTCAAATAAGCTGTGCTGGATCTGTCATAACATGACTCAAAACATATGCCGATAATTCTCTGGTGCACCTGAACTTGAATCAAATGGAAGCAAAAGTTGAGGCTTTGCCCGGGATCAGCCAAGTTGGTGTCTCATATTCTGACACAGCTATTCAATATCGCCACGACATACTTTATTGCCAAATTGGATTGCCAAATCTGCAGTGTGCCATCTATCTAAATGAGACTCATGACATATGGCATATGGCCATGATTCTCCGGTCCGCCTGAAAGTGGTTGAATTGTACATTGTTCACTCTTTTGACTTCGGTATGTGTACGTGGCCACCAGTTTCCGGTGCAGCTCAAAATCGATACTGACGAATAATTTGAAGCTGTTCGCTGCATCATTCCCAAATGTCTGACTCAGGTCATTTAATCCAAGATAGGCCTGCCTAGGAGCTTGTAATTTAGTTTATCAATTAACTTCATCTCTTATTAGTTATTAAGAATAACAATCAAAAATGCCAACCAAATCTAATAGTAGTAATCAAGAACGCCATTGAAATCCCACTCAAGCAATTTCTGATTAAAGACACCACCACTCCAACATCAGAACTTTGATTTTCTTTAAAATGCCAGAGAGAGAGGTTTCATTGATACTGTATAGTGTGCCTTACAATGACCTTTTGACTATCTGTATCAGTTAAGAAGATTACGTTGCTTGAATGTGTAAAGAGGCATACCTTCATGAAGCGTTTGTAACAAACTAAGATGATAGCTCATCTGACTGAAAAGTGTCATCAATCTCTCTCAGCCGCTTCATGGGGTCCTCACGAGACTCCAGAATCCATTAAGTAATCAACGTCGTTATGTTCGGTAGACTCATCAAGCCATGCAGGACTTTCATTTGGACCACTCCCGAGAGTTGATAGAGATTGCTCGTGCGGTTATCATAGCCACCTGGACCCGTATTCAGTAACCATGTGTGTGGTACTCTGTTTTGCCCCAACCGACCAACTCGTGCAAATACCTGCCGCTGGTCATACAATCCCCAGAACTTCTGAGTTATTACCGCATGGTTTCCTGCAGTAAGATTTAGGCCAGTCCCGCCCACTTTGGGTGTCATTACGAATACAGAGGGATTACGTGAATCCTGTGATTTGAGATGCATTTCTGTGCGTTCATCATTGCCCATCTCTGCATACATGTGGAAAATATCCACATGATCCGCAAAATACTTGGTTACCCAACACTTCAAATGACGAACTTGGCCAGGAAGAGGACAAAATAGCAGCGCACTTTGTGGGGGAGGTGCACTGGGGAGCGCATTTTCGTGTCTCTCTTCTTCTGGAAGGAGCACCTTTCTTAATGGGTCGTCTTCTTCAGGTTCGTAATACTGCGCAGGTTCGTTGACAACCATTGGCAGAAATATATCTCTCAGCAATCGGAAAATCGGCAAGTCCACCCAAGTATCGAGTTCCGAGTCATCATACCATTGGCCAGAAATGTTGTTGCGATCCTCTGTGTCTCCCAACACGAATGAGACATATGCAAGCCGCCATGGATTAACCCTCCAGGCTCCCGAAGCACCACGTGAAGTGTATCTGTCCACCAGAGCCTTCAGTTTGCTTGCGCATCCTGATTCCACTCAAGATCAATGACGTGGGTATTCTCCTTTGGTTTCCGCACTGGTGGTGTTCTATTGGCAAGTTTCGATTCCGACCACCTGTTTATTGTCTAAGGCTTTGCAATCCGAATTATGCGGTGCGCCGCATCCTGTTGTGCTTCTTTGTCTTCAGTCTGGATAGCATGCATCAAACTCTTCACTGCGGAATACAATTCATCTGCACCATGCTGTTCCATCACAGTATCATCCTCTGGATCATCAGGCGTACCTAAAAACAGCCACATTGTCTGATAACACCAGTGATAGAGTGAATCGAATCCCGGTGTAGCTATAACTTGAAGTTTGAATCCAATTTTTGCATTCATCACAATTTGCCAGCCCACACTGTTTTTCATCTTGTACTGATCGGACTCATCAAAAATCCCAAAACTCCATGCTCAGTAGGAGAGTTGGCCACCACTTGATGGTTTCGCTGTGGATGATAAGGTATTATACGACAGAAGGTGGAAAGTACATCAGTTTTCAGGCTCATCAATACTGGTATTCAGATCTTCGTGAGCGAGATTCGCATTTTCGGCGTGCAACAAGTTAACCAGTTTGAATTCGGTTCAATTTGTTTTCTCGTCGATGATAGTCTTAAAGGTCTCTGCTACACCAGGCATAGTAACCACCAAGATTGGTCCTGAATCTCCCTTGCACCTTTGTCTGTGTTCTTTTCGTCCTCAATGTTCTCCTTCAGTTGCTCGGATGTAAGCTGGGCAGATGGGCTCATATTCCGGCGCTCCTGACACTCATCGCGATGTTAGGTATTTCACAGACAACCAACCATTGGAACGAATATATATGGATGCAATACAATCAATTCTATTCTTTCAATCAGAACTTACATTAATACAAGTATCATTCCCTTGCCCATCATCCTCCACTCCCTCCTCTTCTCCCTCTCTTCGACCCTCTTCAGAACCTTCCAAAGTGAAATGTATCATGATTAGCACTTGGGCACATCTAGCCTTAACACGGCTAGCGGGAATCACCTTCGCTGGTTTAATTATTTGCTCCGCAATCTCCTTCCCTGTAGCTCGCTTCATATTGAGCAAATTTTTTTTCGGATCCCGTCAAAGTTTCAACTGGAAAGCATTGGAAAGGCAACAGTTGTACGAAATCTAGCCAGATATGTGGTCCACTATCATTTGCCTGTTTGTATATAATCTCATATACTCTGCCTCCAATTCGTCCCGCTCCAAGGGGCACTTGAACATCGATGTTAGAATGTATGGCTCTTTTAGGCGTCTGTTTTTGTTGATGAAATCAATCGGCTCCTCCCAGTACCTCACATCGGTATACGTGGCTTGGAGTTGGTTTGGGGATAGAAAGATATCGTTGCCAATTGACACCCGGCAAATCACAACCATAAACGTTGTATTTGGCAACTCTGGGAGGTTACTTCTTGCTTTGTTGCTCGCACGCTCTCCCAAATCCGTTGCCGGTTGCTTGTTGTCCCTCCTTCCCTTGTTCCTTGCCTACCTGATTTTGCTTGCACATGGGTTCAAAAACATCTCCACCCACTGCCGACAAATCCATTCCGCATTATGGAAATTATCCAAATGCAACCAGGTCTCGAATGTCTCCAAAAATCTGTAACCGCTGTCTTCCTGTGGAGGAGTCCATCCCTAAGCTGTTTCAACCGGTTCTGTTCCCAGATTATGGACCGATGCATTTTCTCGAGGAACCCAGCCACCCATACATTGTTCCACTTGTTGAACGCACTATAGTTAGCCTGCCCCATCCTTTTGGCAAATTGCTTCAAGGAGAATTCGGTTTGCTTCAGGCTGACTGTGGGTTTACCCTCTGCACTGCCCTAGTCTGACGAATCGTCACTCTGATCATCTGCATCATAATACATGTAGAAAATCTCCGGCAATGGGGGCAAGTCCACAATCACTGCAAGATCTGTTTTCCGCGGTTCCCCAGGCAGCAGGAATCGTTTAGGTGGGAGGCTAATGGGAGGTCTCCCAGGTGCGCTGGAAGGAGGTCATGGTGGAGGAAGAGAGCTAGAAGATGTTGGTGGGTTGACTGGATTGTTTCCCGGCGGTCTTGGAGGCACTCTGGGTGCACCTGGAGATGACGGCCCTTGTCCTGGGAACTGCTGCTGGTGAAAGATTTGAGACTCGCCATAACCACCTTGGTGGAGGTCATATTCTTGCCACTGTGGCCCATAACTTGCATATCGCTGGCTTTTGCTAGTGGTTGGTTGCGAACTGTGGTGTGTCATGTTGAATATAGAATGGTGCTAAAACAGCGGAGCACCTCGAAATAGCTGCTCTTAAGGAGGGTAACCATACCCATGTGGCGGATGATATTGTTTCGCATGTTTCCCAGATCAAACGTCTTTACTGGTGGCAGGTTGTGAACATTTATCTGAGGATCCTGAATTGTCGCCGCAGTGATGTTGTGAGCCAAATAGGCTACCGAGTGGAGCCATAATTGCTGTGTTTGGTGGAGATCCCTTCGTCGACATGTTCTGTGACCAAAGGTGGTGGTAAACTACTATAGATGCACGATGTGATGTAGAAGAAATGGGAGTATGGGTGAAATGGTTGCAGGTACCAGTGACCTTGAGCGGAATGAAGGGCTTCTTATATCCCATTCTGTTGTCACAAACTGTGGTGTTTCACCACACTTCTGATTCATGAAACCAACCCGGGCTTGAGAAAAAGAAACCTTTATCATACACATCCCACCTTTCTTTGTTATATGCTCCAATTCATATTCTAGAATATTGGATAAATGTTCACCTTGATGTGCTTCCATGACTTTAACGGTCGTAGAAGGGATATGATATAGTATCTCCAGAACCGAACAAGAACTATATCCAGTATGAAGGTTAGCACAACTAGGGATATTACAGAAACGTTGTGTGTGTAGGACCTTGCAACATCATTCAATTGGAGCCCTGTGAGTCGAGCAGCAACAGTGATGCTTCCTATTGAGCTCCTTGTCTAAATATATCGTTCTCCTCAGGATCCATGCTTCGGTCAAGGATTGTTACTGAAGTAACCATTCTACCAGCCTATCAGTTCCTGATGTTCATTGCGTGCGCATACAGCTAGCAAGGAAACTCACCTACTGATTGTATTAAGACGATCTACCTTCCCTGAAGAAGCATTATCGAGATGTATCCGAATATGTGTTCACTGACCATTTCTCGAATATGGTTAACACTTGCCAGAAACATGTTAAGTGCTTTATTGGCAAAATGAAATCATTCGACAAGAACCAACTCGAGACTCACTATCAACAATATCAACCAATATGGATGAATGAAGGGCTGTTACCTGATGATATTTTACCACATGCAGGATGGGATTGACCCGAGCCATCATGGTTCGACTTCAGTCGGTGCATCTGAATGGCCATCGAAGAGCTAGTCAACTAATAATCTACCCATAGACAATGTAGCTGGTGCGCCACCACCTGCAGATACTCCTGACGAAGAAACAATAGACCCCCAGAAGCCTGATCTGGCATGTACCTAGTGTGAGCAATGGTTCCGTTTTTCGGACCATTTGTACTACAGAAGTTCCAAGAAAACCCGGCCCGAGGTGGTTCGGTCTGGGTTTGTGCGAAACGGTTCCCTCACTTATGTCCTTGAATATTCATCAGATATTGTAGTGTTTGGTACATGAAATATGGAGCTTCCGATGATGCATCTTTTGGCATCTCCGATTTTTGATATCTTCAAAACTCAGCAAGCTGCTTTGAATTTATTGTCATATTTGGCCGAAAAACGAGGTTTTTGGGCTACCGCTTGCTGAGATTTAAAGATATCGAAAATCGGAGACGGCCAAAAGATGCGCCGCGCTGAGCTGCATATTTTACATGCCAAACACTAAACTCTCTGATCAATATTTGTGGCCTTAAAGTGATGGTTCGCTTAAAAAATCGTCGATTTTTGATGGGGTAAGGCCATTGCCACGCAGACCTATAAAACCAGCCGGGTCCAAAACTGAACCCATTGCTAACACTACATGTATCCCTGATGCAACAAAGACGAGGGCTCACGGGCAGGTGGTTGCAGTGGAAAATGTGAGGGGGGAAAGTATATTGCAAAGCAACTGAATTGTACAACAAGCATCGAAAGAACTCAGAACAATGGAATCCATGGCATCCTTTTCAGTCCGCAAAAGACTTTCAACAGGCTCAGTCATTTAGCCAACAAACAAAAAGAGGGATCGATCAGCATCTAAGGCGTGGACTGGACAACTTTAAAATTGAATCATTTCAATCTGCAGATGCTCTGCAAAAGCTCCTTTCTGAAATAGATTTCAGGCTCGGCAATAATAGTTGGATTCATGATCATTCACATATCTTCAGAACAATATACTACAGGGATATTGTGAAATGTATTCAGTTTTTTGTGGCAGATCTCCCATTTCAGGTGCACCTCGATTTTGAACCAGTGCGCCTCGCAGACTCGGAAAGTCGCAGAATATACAGTGAGATGAACACTGGTGCCTGGTGGTGGGATAGACAAGATCAGCTTCCTGCCGGAGCAACGATTGTTCCAGTCATTTATTCATCCGATAAGACTCACTTGACCAATGTTTCCGGTGACCAGCACGCCTGGCCGCTGTATCTCACGATTGGTAATATTCGAAACAATATACACCATACATCCAAAAAGCACACCAGGATTCTCATTGGGCTGATGCCACATCACCTGCAAGGTGCCAAAAATACTGACGAGGCATCGCATTCCACGGTTAGGACAGTGCTGACCCCACTCCGGAATGTTGACATAACTGGTCCCAGCTTGAAATGAAATTGTGCTGATGTATTCCAGTGACAATGTTGTCCTCTTTTGGTGGCCTGGGTCGGGGATTATCCAGAACAAGTCATAATTGCTCAAGTCTCATATGCCTCATGCCCGATGTGCGAAAATCCTAAAGGTGCGCTGATGGGGCATTCAACATGTTGAGCACTTGATGACTCAAGATGTCACCATGTTTACTTAGAGCTTCTGGACGAAACTAATATTAATCCTGTGCACACTCTTCCTGTTCATCCAATCCGCAACCAGTTGTGGCAATTCTTTCTTTGCAATGTCTATCAGCTTTGGCAGCCTGATGAATTGCACCAGCTGCTCCTGGGTTTAGTTAAAGACTTATTGCACTGGCTGCTCCAATACCTGAAACCATGGAATGTCAAGGATCAATTTGACGATCAATTCACATCGGTGCCACGATATCCAGGCCTCTAGCGCTTCTCTCAACCATTCGATTCGATGAGAAGCAGCTCATGGCAAAGCAATGATATCCGGGGCATGGTCAGAACACTGGCAGTGAATTGCGTTCCAATTCTTGACTGCTCCGAGGATGATGGGAAACCTCCGGCGGAAACAGCCTCTGATGAAATGGTAATGGGAGCAGTGCGGGCATTATGTGAATTCTCTCTACTTGTCAGCCAACAAAATCACTCTGATCTATCCCTCACAGCACTAGACAATGCACTGAAGCAATTTTACAAGAAGAACGGTGCCTTTTGAGATCAGAAAATGTTGAAGTCTGCGAAGGCCAAAGCGAATGAACTGCTGGCAATTGAATGCCATCAGTTACGAGAACAAAAGATTCATACAATCTGTGCTGCAATGGAAGTTGTGGTGTATGGGGCTGAAAAGGTTACAACAACAAAATGAAGGCAATTTCAGGTGCGCCTGAAAAGAGCCCTAGAAGCGGCAACCAAATTGTCAGAGGCTGAACGCGAGAGGGCAATTGCGCGATGTGTCAGCGAAATCCATCAGATGACATCTGTCAAACGCAAGCTTTTCAATAAATTATTCTAACATCACGAGCAACAACTATTACAAGAAGTTGGAACTAAGGCAAGTGGTTCCAGAAGCACATTCCCTCGAAAACTTGCTCAAATGAAGACTGCTGCCGAAGAAGAGGTTGATGCAGCAGTAAACATGACCACCGACAAGCGTGTGGAATTTCAGGTCCGTCTATCTGATGCCAAGACTGAAGCCACCACCTGGAGTATCGCTGATATGGACCCCATTGTGAGTCAGCTGGAGAGAGAGATTTATAGTATCACATCAAATGAGCAGATGCGGTTGAAGAAGGAATTGTCCATCTGCTTGATCGAATTTGAAGCTTGGTGGCAGGGAATTGGTGTTCAGGAGCTCTGGAAAACTATTGAACTGCGTGTAATCCATTTCGGATATCCAAAGATGCATCCTGTGAGCCATGTCTCAGAGTCAATTTGGCGAATGGGTTCTGGCGACATTTTCACCACCGATGATTCTGAATGGCTACATATAGACAATATGAAAGAGGCATATCGATCTACCAACAAAGTCAACTACCTTCGACAAATGCTCAAGCACAATGACCGGTCTACCGATCTGGACTATATGGAGCAGACACTCCCATATCTCACCCTCCAAGGCTGGTATGATATTGACTCCGCCAAAGTTTTCACCCGACTATCTGCTGCCAATAAACGGCGAAATACTCGCAGAGCCCTTCTTTTACGCCTCCAGCATGGTCAGGACAAGTCATTTTACCACCATGTGTCACCCCAGGTACAACATTTGGGCGAAACCCATGTCCACGGAGTGTGCAGAAGTATCAAATTATTCTCACTCAGAGATGCATCAGAAGATGTTGGAGTTCCCAAATGTGGACAGCTATTTCGTGCAAAAATTGAAGAGGACTGGGGACACTAAGTTAGTGGACTGGTGCTTAGATAAGATCAGAATGTACTCCTTGACAGTATATTTATTAAACTTGAGAATGGGCTGTCGTACTACCGTCAACCATTTCACTGCCCTACATCTGTTGAGCGTCTGGAACTTGATTGCAAGGTATAATATACCGATGCCAACCAACGGATCATACCTGAATCTTATAACATCTGGGTCAAAAATATGGAAAGTGACCTCGATAACACCTACCAAGGCCGATTTCCTTCTTTTCCTGTATTATACTTTAGCTGGACTCCGCAGAATGAGATCCTCCAATTTCAGGAGCACCTGCCCGCCAGATAAACGATATTGTCCATTTTTACAATGTGCAGGAAGACCCAACAATGGATATTATTTCCTCAAGTTCCATAATATGCAGTGGTGGTTCCAACAAAGTACAAAGATCCGCATGGTTGGGCTGATTGTGTTCACAGGTTCATCCGGATTGTCAAACAGACTGATATGATTCATGTTGTTCCTGTCGGAGCAATTGTTGAACCAGTACATTTGGTGCGAGAGAATGCTGCATCAGATAGGATCGATAGCGTATGGCTTGTAAATAATCATGTGGATTTAGATACCTACTGGACTGTATATTATGTTACAATGCCTGAATCAAGGTGTGCAGGAGGAGGATAGTTAGTTAATTGAATTGTACTATTTGATATAACCATTTTAATACTCACTTCCGGAGTGTACAGCTCCAGGTTCGAGATGCACTGGAATAGTCTTGGAGACGCGGCCAATACTCCCAATAGCTCCGAAATTTGCACATTGTAATAGTTCGATTTTGTAGCATTTCGAAGGCAACCATACATTCTTCAGGATATCCTTGTATTTAGTTGCACAACTTTGAGAACATTGAGGCGCACCAGTGAAGTAGTCTGGGAGCATCAGAAAGCTCATCGCTTTGCACTCAGCCTATCCGGGAGCATCTGGGAGCATCTGGAAGGATCAGTATGGCTGTTCAGAGTTGCTGAGTTGTTCAGTTGTGACTTCCAAACCATTTTACATTTTGCTGATGGCACTAACCCTCCAGCTTGGCCACACTCCAAGATCACTAAGCAATAATGTCATACCAGAACAACAAAATACTAGAGAAGCAGAATGTCACCCCCATACTCAGAAAGGTATTAATTGGAAGAAAGACTAAGAACTAGAATCAATGCTACTAGTAAGGTTATAATGAGTGCTGATATGGACACTAACAGTCATGGGAAGAAGTCACAGGAAAATGAATATGAGAATTAGACGATCTGGTAAAATACAAGGGGAGATGGATGTTAAAGGTTGTGCAACTGGCTGGGAAAAGAATGAAACGAAGAGCTCACCTAAAATGTGAGCTGACTGACCCAACTTTACTTCCAAAACTTACACACTGGCAATTCACTGCACATTGCCAGGTACCAACAATTTGCCTCCAAAAAGACCACACCAGGAAAAACTACCTTACACAACATGTACCTGATGGAGAAGCTGTTTTTGGGCCAGTAAACCATAGCTTCTTTGACGCATGGCACTATGACATCATATTGTCATGGAAGTTGACTAGATCACTGTAATATGCTTGCAATTATGGGTGCTTGATACTATACATCATGCTGCATTCAATACAACTGCCAGATACACTTCATTGTATGCTCCCAAGCATGGTCTGAGATATATTGCTAATTGCACGTGATTGTACACTCCCAGCCTGCTTTACATAGGCTCCTAAGTAACCTCACTACACACTCTGAAGTACACTCTGAGTAAGCTCCAAAGAACAGAACTAAGTACATTTACATGCATTCTCAGTGGGATGCCCTCAAGGACACTCCCAACTGCACTTGATGGCACACTCCCAACCTGCTTGACTTTCACTCTAAAAGAGACGCTCGAAAGTACTCTCCAAGTCAGTTCTCGAGTACACTCCTGGACTTGCTCACAAGGATGTTCCTAGTTGCACTCAATGGCACACTTCATCAGCAAAATGTATATCTGTCAGAAAGCCCAATGCAAGTTATGCAGATGCTCCAGTCGACCTCACCACTGCTCTCAACCTCTTCAACTAACTCCTAGACCCCTGAAGCTAAGCATAGTACTCTCGGACTCCGCAAGACCATTCACAGGTGCTCCTTACAGCACCTGCTGTTATGGAGGCACATTCAGGATGCTATGAGACTAGACTGATGGAATAGTCAAATTTTGGAGCTGCGGGGACCTCTGCGCAAGAGTATGGGAGACTTTCAAAGCAACTGAGACCTCTGTACTGCTATGGAGGAGACTTCGTGCCTGATTCTCACAGCAGTGGTTTTTAGGATTCTATAATCACAAGGCTGTTGGTCAATCATACACGTGTTAGTTACAGTCAAAAGATTTGCTAGATAATATTATGACTTGTATTACTATCAAGTCACTCTGTATACATACAGTACTTAAGAGTATTTGGAGAACAGCCTGGAGATGCTGATTGAGAATGTAGAGAGATGCACTTGGAGGCCATTGTGGCAGGAATATCGGTTTGTTACCCACCACTGCCATTCAGTTTGGTGGGCGGAAGCCAGTGGGGGCATACAGAGAGAGAGGAATACCAGAGATAGTCCCAGCAACAGGGTGTATATATTTAGGAGACTTCAGGGTAGATAGACATCTCATTATACACAATACACACTCTATTCATCAGCAACATGTATTTCAGTCACTGGGAGCCTCCAAGAGTATCTGCATCAGCAAAATATAAATCAGTCCAGAAGCTTCACAAAAACATCCCAGACACTCCAGTTGACCGCACCAGTACTTGGAAGTCCTTCCACATGCTCCCAGGCCATCCTGAAGCTAAGCAAAGTGCTCTCAGCCTCTACAAGAGCATTCCCAGGTGCTCCTTCTCGAATAGTCAAATCTTGGAGCAGCTGAGACCTCTGTGCTGGTCTGTGGGAGACTTTGGGAGCAGCTGGGACCTCTGTGCAGGTCCGCGGAGGACTCTGGGAGCAGCTGAGACCTCTGTGCAGCTCTGCGGGATACTTGATGCCATATTCTCACATCAGTTGGTGTTAGGGTTCCATAACCACAAGGCAATTTCATCTATCATATTCATTTTTGTTACAGTCACAAGATTTGCTACATCATAATATGGCATGTATTATCAATCTTAAACATACAGACTGTCAATCTGCCTGCGGATGGTGCTTGAGCGTAATGTGAGGAGAACCTGGAGACGCCAATCGAGAGAACGTAGGGATGCACTTGGAGACCTTTGTGGCACGAAAATATGTTTCTCGCCACCACCGCCATTCAATTTGACAGGGGGAAGCCGGTGTGGGGTGCACAGATATACGGGGATAACAGGGAAGAACTTATCTTGCTGGGCATTCATCGACCCACACAACTTGTGCAGTTCCTCACGGCCAGGTACCTATTCATATTCTTTCACCATTTTCCTATACTCCTCCTCAAGTGAGAACTGCTTTTTCTCAAGCATTCTCTTCAGATTCCATTGGGGCTCCGCAATTTCACCATGCCATGATCGTGTGAAGTGAGAGATGTACTTGGAGGCCGTGATCAGGCGAGATTGGAGATGCACTTGGAGGCCGAAATCAAGCGAGTTTGGAGATAATCTTGGAGGCCATATTCATTTGAGATTGAAGGATTATTTGGAGACAGTCGATCTAGAGGCAGTCGATCTGGAGTCGGTCAATCTGGAGCTGTTCAATCTGGAGGCGGTGAAACTTGAAGTGGTTAATCTGGAGGCGTTCAATGTGGAGGCAGTTATTCTGGAGGCGGTCAATCTGGAGGCAATCAATCTGGTGGCGGTCAATCAGGAGACGGTCAATCAGCAGGTTGCCGATCTAGAGGCAGTAGATCGGGAAAGAGTTGAGTCCGGGAGCTGAGACTTAATTGGATAATTGATGTGTAATTTTGGAAATGTACAGAATTATGTACAACAATGTCAGCCGATAGGTGAGAGGTGAGAGACTTGCTAGGAGCGGGGGACAGTCGATCATACAATGATGCAGTACTCGATGTCTGCATTACTCAGTATATGCTTTACTTGGTGTATGCTGTACTCGGTGTATACTGTATTTGGTGTGTGCTGTACTTGGTGTATGCTGTACTTGGTGTATGCTGTACTTGGTGTATGCTGTACTTGGTGTATGCTGTACTTGGTGTATGCTGTACTCGGTGTATGCTGTACTCGGTGTATGCTGTACTCGGCGTATGCTGTACTCGGCGTATGCTGTACTCGGTGTATGCTGTACTCGGTGTATTCTGTTCTCGGTGTATGCTGTACTCGGTGTTAACTTTTAATTATGACATAGAGCAATAGAGAGGGATAACTCAACTTTGTATTCTTACATGATGGTAGAGTTGAGGACAAGAAGGAGAGAGACGAGAGGAGATTGGGGATATCATCATGAGACACTGGGACATGAGAGAATTTCGTGTGCAAGTGAATTTACCATCCCCCATACCGCAAGTACGAGTCCCGACCAGGCAGGTAATAACATCAATATGAGGTCGTCACAACCACATCAGACAAGTCATGCCCCAGATTTCAGATTTGTGCTTGTATCCTGCACATCATTCTCAACTTCATCCCTATCTCTCTCTTTCTCGTCAACAACTCCACCATCATCCCAGAATACAAAGTCAAGTCATCCCACTGTATGTCTCCATGCCTTGATCATGAGTTGATACTAAGTACCGCATACACCAAGTACAGCATACACCAAGTACAGCATTCACCGAGTACAGTATACACCGAGTACAGCATCCACTCAAGACTGTGTGTCTTCCGTTCATTCTCATGTTGACAAGTTGACCGCTTCATGTAGCTTCAGGTTCCGGTGTGCCTCCTTAGACAATCGATTGCCATCAGCCAGCTCTCCATAACAGCTCAAAGGTAAAATCACCTTGGCACTTTCCCACGGTTGCGTGTTAACTGACTGATGAATATAATCTCACCACTCAGCACACGGTCCATTGACTGCCTGCAAGTTCTTGACCAATCTCGCTCAATCACGGCCTCCAAGTGCATCTCCAAACTCACTGGTTAATGGCCTCAGAGTGCAACACTGATATCACTATTTTACGGCCTCCATACTAGGTTGATTATGGCCTCCAAGTTCGCACAATGATGCCCTCCCAGTGCATCTCCAAACTCGGTCAATTACGCCCTACAAGTTTACACCATCATGGCTGCCCAACTGCATCTTCAAACTCACTCAATCACAGCCTCCAAGTTCGCACAATCACGGCCTCCCAAGTGCATCTCCAAACTCATTCAATTAGAGCCTCGAAGTTAGCACAATCATGGCCTCCCAAGTCCATCTCCAAACTCGTTCAGTCACGGCCTCCAAGTTCGCACAATCATGGACTCCTTGTGCGTCTCTAACCTCGGTCCATTATGGCCTCCAAGTGCATCTCTGAGTTCCCTCGATCATCATCATCAGGTGCCCTGCAAATTGTTCCTAAGTACCACCTCCTGCCAGTACAGATATACCGTGTATAGATGGGTTGGTATGTATATACATTGATACATTGATACATAGATACATAGATACATAGAGACATAGAGACATAGATACATAGATGAGAATACAAACTAATTGCATAACTTGGAAAAATCATTGAATGATAAGTAGTAGCAATGATTTCGAGGCACACCAGCAGCATTCCCAAAGATGATGTTGCCTTTCACAGACTGCTCTAGTGTGATTTGAGGTGCTCACAGGCTTGTCGCCAGCGCTCCCAGGCTTTTGGTCAGCACTCCCAGGTGCACCCAAAGTTCACTCTGGTGCTCCGAGGTATTCCCAAACATATCACAATTAGTTCCATAGTACTCCTGTACCGGTCATTGAAGATCCCAGTTTCTCTGAAGGCCGGCTGGAATGCCCACCTGGGGACTGAAACTCTCCTGAAATTGACACATCTAAGTTTACCCTCGAAATCCTCTCAATCACACCAGGAGGATTTCAGTGACTAAAATACATTCTGCTGATGTGTGAGGATGTGGACTGTAAACTTAAAAGCATCAAATTCAGGAGAGTATCAGACCCTAAGAGGGCATTCTGGCCGGCCTTCACAGTCACTGGGATCTCTGAGGACTGGTACAGGAGTACCACGGAACTGATTGTGACAAGTTTGGGAACATATTAGTGTGTCGAAGACAAGCCTGGGACTGCCTATGACAAGCCTTGGAGCACCAGTGACAATCCTGGGAGCACCTCATATCACTGTAGAGCAGTCTGGGAAATACAACCTCCTATTTTGGAATGCTGCAGGTGCGCCTGGAAACCATAGCTACTATTTATTGTTCAACAATTTTCAAAACTCATGTATGCAGTTCATATTTTCTTCTGTGTATCTATTTATCGATATAGCAAACAAATCTACACGCGGCATAACTGGACTGGCTGCAGATGGTGCTAGGGAGCGATTCGAGGTGCGTCTGAAGATAACAATCGAGTGAACACAGACATGCACATGTAGTCTGTAATTGAATGTGATTGCAGATGAACTTGAAAGCCGGAATTGAGTTAACCCATAGATACACTATGAGGTCGGACACCAGCGTGTTTGGAGATACAGTTGGAGACTATGATGGTGCAAATTTGGACCCCATGATTGAGTGAGTATGGAGATGCACTTGGAGGAGATGATCATGTGAACTTGGAGGCCATGATTGAGCGAGTTTGGACATGAATTTGGAGGCCATCATTGAGCAAAATTAGAGCAGTACTTGGAGGTGGTTGGTGGGAGGCGGTTGATGGAAGGCGGTTGATGGGAGGCGGTTGATGGGAGGCGGTTGATGGGAGGCGGTTGATGGGAGGCACACCGGATGCTGAAACTCTATTCATCAATTAGTTACAGCAACTTACAACCATTGGAATGTGACAAGGTGACTTTACCTTTGCGCTTTCATGGAGAGCTGGCTGGTGGCGGTCAATCATATAAGGAGGCATGCTGGAAGATGAAGCTACATTCAGTGGTCAACTCATAATCGTGAGGATGAAGGGAAGACTGACTGTCTTGGGTGGATGCAGTATTTGGTATATGCAGTATTTGGAGTATGCTGCACTTGGTAAATGCTGTACTCGGTGTATCTTGTACTCGGTGAATGGGGTACTTGGTGTATGCTGTACTACTTGTATGCTGTACTCGGAGTATGCTGTACTTGGTGTATGCTGTCCTTGGTGTATGCTGTACTCGGTATAAATGGTACTGAGTGTTGACTCATGATCATGGCATGGAAAAATACAGCACCATGACATAACTTTGGGTTGTGGGGTGATGTTAGAGTTATGGACGAGAAAAGGAGATAGGGGATGAAGGTGACATTGCTATGAAGGATACGAGCATATATGAGAAATATGGGGTACGACTTGCCTGATTGGGTTAAGAAAGCCTCGTATCGTTGTTGCTACCTGCCAGATCGAAAGTGGTACCTGCCGTATCAGGGATTGACAACTGACTTGCACACAAAATTCTCCCAAGTCCCAATTTCTTGTGATAAATTCTCTCATCTCCTCTCATCTCTCTCTTTCTTGTCCTCAACTCTACTATTACATCAGAACACAATGTTATGTGTTCCCTCTCAATCTGTCCATTCCATAATGTTGAGTTAACACCGGGTACTACCTACACTGTATACTGCATAAACCAAGTATTGTATGATCACATAATCGACTCTCCCACTCCCAGCCAGTCTTGCATCTCTCATCTCTTGGCGGACCTGGTTGTAGTTCAACTCTCTACATTCATACAATTACAAGTTATCCAATCAATTGAGTCTCATCTCCCATTTCACCCCCCCTCTGATCAACCGCCTCCAAGTACTCCAATCTGGATTGTTTATGGCCTCCAAGTGCATCTCCGAACTCCTTTGTGTACATTTTGCAAGTGTATCTCTGATTTCTCTCCTTCCTGTCCTCCCAGTGCATCTCCCAACGTCCTCAAACAAGGCTTCTAAGTACATGAGTATGTTCACAAGTTTGCGGTGTGGTGAAACAGCGGCGTTAAAAGGCGGAGAGCACATCTCCAACACTGAGCCGCACCTCTCACGGCATCCCACAGGAATTCCTGATGAAAAGATAATCTGGCCCAAGGAGTATAAGAAGTAGGTGAGAAGATCTGAATGGGTGCCTGGCCGTGAGAAACCACACATATTGCGTCATTATATGAATGATCGGCAGGGGTGCATCAGGAACCACACAAAGTGCGTTGAGTTTTCAAAGCTTTGCATGAGAATGTGGAACCGTGAGCTGGGAAGGTAGACATGGCATCATGTGTAATGCGATGATGTCTATCTACACCGGGGTGTCTCAAATATATGCTGCCAGTTGTACAGTCCATTTCTGTTCTCCATGTATCTCTGTACACCCCTCCCGTCGTTCAGTCTGTCTCCATTATTGCTGTATGTCCGTATGCCCTGTGTTGGCTACCTCCTGCGAAACTGACTGGTTGTGCTGGTGGTGAGAAATGGATTTTCCCTCCACAATGGCCTCCAAGTGCATCTACAAGTTCTCTCAATTGGCATATCCAGGTGCTCCTCCTCATATGCTCGATTACTGTCTGTAGCCACATTGACCGTCTGTATATAGATAGTGACTTCAATATATAGTACATGTCATGTTATGAGGTAACAAATCTTCTGACTGTAATAAAGACGAATATGATAGACGAAATGCCTTCTTTTATCAAACCCCAAGAACTACTGCTGTGAGAATATGGCACCAAGTTTCCAGCAGAGCCACGCAGAGGTTTCAGCTTCTCTTGAAGTCTCCCGCAGACCAGCTCAGAGGTAACAGCAGCTCCATAATCTGCCAATCATATAACTCAAATCTTTTAGCATCCGGAAACTGCCTCGATAACTGCAGGTCCTTTCAGGAGCACCTGGGAATGCTCTTGCAGAGTCTGAGAGTAGTTTGCTTTGCCACAGGGGGGCCTGGGAGCATCTGCAAGTACTTTGAAGCATTTGTGTGGTTGACTGGAGTGTCAAGGAAGGTTGACTGTGTCTTCCAGACTGATTTACATTGTGCTGATGTCATTCCTAGCTCTTCGTCCCATGTACCATTGCCGAAATTTCTTAGATCCGTGTAATTTGTGTGGTACCTGATGGCTGCGTACCCCTTCATATCCTCTCACCCTCGAACTACACTCCTCCAGCAAGAACCACTCTTTCTCACGAATTTCCTTTGGCTGCCAGATGGGCTCCCCTGTCACACTCCACCTCGATGATGTAATCTTAGAGATTTACTTACAGGCCGTGATCGAGCTAGATTGGAGATGTACTTGGAGGCCGAGATCATGCAAACTCAAAGATCCACCTGGATGCCATGATAGTGCGAGTTTAGAGACGCGCTTGGAGGCTGATATCGCACAGACACAGAGATGCACTCACAGGCTATCAATTAGCAAGTGTGCAGATGCACTCTAACGTCTTGATCGAGCGAGCTATGTGATGGACTTGGATGCCACGATCACAGGAACACAGAGACACACTTGGAGGCTATCATCGAGCCAGGTTGGAGATGCACTCTAAAACCGGGATGAAGTGAACTTGGAGGCTGTAATTGAGCGAGTTTGTGGATACACTGCAAGCCTGTGATGGTGGGAGTTTGGATATTCACTTGGAGGGTGTGATTGAGCGAGTTTGGAGATGCACCTGGTGGCCATGATGAAGAGAGATTGGATGAGTACTTGGAGGTACTCAATCTGGAGGTGGTAGTTTGGGATGGAGGCACAACAGGATCTGGGACTCAATTCACTAGTTAACTCGTAATTGTGCAGATGTAGAGAAATGAATCCATCATGGACTGCCGAGAGTTGAGAGACTGGATGGGAACAGGAGGCAGTCGATGATGGGATGATTCAGTATGCAGTGTATGCGGTACTCAGTATATGCTGTACTTGGTGTATGTCATACTCGGCGTACACTGTACTCGGTAAATGCCATACTTGGTGTATGCTGTACTCAGTATTAACTCTTGACGATGGCATGGAGCGATATGTAAATTACAGAGTCAGGCGTAGGTGATAATGGTAACAAGAATCTAAGATCGGAAGTGAGATGGAAAGCATTCAACCTTCATTTCGAAGAATCAAGACAGAATAAGCATCAAAGCTGATTCAAAGTTGTTACTGGCATTGCCATACAGAAGAACAAGTAAAGTGAAACGAAACAGAAATCCTCCAACACCAAACAACCTCGCTTCATATACAATTAGTCTCCCACCATCAAATGATTCCTCATGCTCCGATGTATCCTCCGAATCTTTCAACATGATCTTACACAGTACCAATACAACTCTTATCAACACAACCACGCCATATCACCTGATGTCACAAACCTCAACCTGCTTCCTTATCATACTATATTTTACAGCCACCATCACACCACACGCTCATACCATTTCCACGTCTCCCAATGTCTCCGTCCCTCTTATGTACTATGTTCTTTCCACACCCTCTCTGGATCGCCTCCAACTATTCCTGAGTACCTCCAAATTCTCTCGGACCGTGGCAGTATCCCTCCTCATGTTTTGAGGTCCGCTGAGAGCATTCTCCAATAGTTGCAGTTTCGCAGGGTATCGTTTATGGAACTTCTCCACCACTTACAAGCCATCCACACTCTGTGCAGGTACCCAGGTCAATGAGTCGTATGCAGTCTACTGTATAAGATACTGTAACTGACTTACATACATTCTACTATGTTTAAAACTTGATACTTGATACTGTTCCTCGCCATCAACTTCCACCAGGAGGGGGAGGATCACCTAATGGCCCGGCCAAAAGATCATCCACCACCGAGTCCAAAAGCGACACAAGTTGCACTTGGTGAATTTGTTCGGACGCTGGAAGCTTGAACTCGTAAGCCAATTGATATATTTGTTGAAGTACCTCCAAAGGCCGCAGTTGTTTCCAATCAAACATTCGCACAAGCCTCGTGTTTTGAACATGTATGGCATCCGGCCATACTAGTAATCCCTTCACAATGTTCAGTGCTGGTGTCTGTTCACGATTTGCACCCTCCTTCTGTGCTCTCTGGCTCCGTCTCATGTATCATCGGAGGTACTCGTGAACTTGTTGAATTGTTAGCTGGAACACATCCGCATCGAGGCATTATTGATTCTGTTTCTTTATAGCTTCCCCTGCAAACAACAACTGGTGATATTCCCATTGAACTGCAACACATGGGGTACACTTCGCTGACTCAGACGTCCCATTATCTTCAAGATACTAGGCCAGAGGGAGCCACATCACCCAATCATCCTGTGGATGGTTGAGGAACAACCGGAGGTACTATACCACAGTCGCATTGATTCATTATGTTTGACAGTCTGTCCGTGGAAGGAAATGTGCTGACATGCTCGGATCAATTCCCAAATGGTCCCATAGCTGCCCCCGAACAGTCAAAGCACACTGTGGTTCACAATCGGAAACAATCGTTAATGGAAGTTTATGGAGGCGGTACACCTCTTGTAACATCAACTCTGCCAACTATAATGCATCAAAGGTCATCTGACAAGGAATAAAATTTGGCATCTCTGACAACCTATTCACTATGCCCCAACATGCATCAAACCCTTCGCAGTCCATTAATCCGACCATGCAATCCATCGAGATGTCGTCCCACTGTCGATTCCAAACTGATAATGATCAAAGATCTTCAAACATTGAATGTTGCAATGTCCGGGACTGTTAGCAGTGGTCACAATTCCATGCATATCGATCAACCTGGTTGCGCAAATCGTTCCGGTAATACTGTCTATCCAGTTGGTCAAACATTTTTACCCTTCCTGGATATCCTGCAAGAGCAGTATCTTGATGATCCTGTATTAAGCGTAATCGTACCTGATCACACTCAGGAACATAACAGTTCCCTCCATCCGGCATTCGTCTGTTCTAATCCGTGTACTCTGCCACAGTAACCCCATTAATGTTTATGTTTGTTTGTACTGCCTGGCACATTCTTGCTACCAATGGGGCAGCCTTATATGTCTGGTCAAAGTGCACAGCTATAGAAGGACGGCCCTGTCCAGCAGGACTGTCCGCCATCAAACGCAGTTGTTCCAGTAGGTTATGCGGCTTTAGCACCACCTGTTCCATATTTCTTGATTGTTCATCCCCCCCCTCAAGGTGGTCTCCTGTCCTTTTCGTCAAATCATCTGTCTTGCTGTTTGCTTTCCCTGATTGATAGGAAATTTGAAAGTAAGAACTGGTAAAAAATTCAGACCATCACTCTTGCCCTTAATTCAGTACCTTCTTTGTTATAAAATGCTCAAGTTCTTATTGTCCATTAGCAAATGTAATGGGCACTTGGCCTCATCACACTCCTATCTCTATTCCTCAAGGACTTCAATATTTGCAATCAGTTCTTTATCATAAATGTCATAATTGCATTCCGCAGGTAAATTTTTCTCTGAGAAACAAGCCACTGAATGTAGCACCTCTGTGTGAGTATACAGGGATAGTACTCTTGTCGAAACATAACCAGACGCATCGGTTTCTGTGATGACTTCCCTCTCATAATCAAAATGTTATAGGGTTGGGGCGGTCATAATATGGTAATCATTTTATGAAAGCCTAATTGTTGCTCCGATTCCTATACAATTGGTTCATCTTTCTTTGCTAACCCTGTAAGAGATTCGGCCTTCTCAGAATAGTTAGCAGTAAACCGCCAATAATAATTTCAAAACAATAACAACTGTTAAATGTCAACAAGGATATTCAGCCATCCGTTTGTTAGCATCTTTTCCCTGCTCTAATTTTCAACGGCCTCGATCTTAGCTGGATCCATAGAAATGCCCAACGTCAGTATAATTCAGCCCAGATAGTTAACGGTATCCTTCTGGAATTCGCATTTCTCTGCATTCAAATATGGTCCGGCTTGCAATTGACATTGCATTATCCACTTTACTTGTTCCACCTGTTCTGTCTCTCAATCACTATGGATCAGAACATCATACAAATAGGCCAAAGCAACATTGACTAAAGCTTCTCTTATGGCATTATTGATATACCCTTGGAAATCTGCTGCTGAATTTATTGTCCCAAATTACAATACTGTGGGTTTGAACAGGCCATATCTTGTCCATAATGGCAGCTATGTTTGTCACCCTCTGGTACGCAGATTTACTTACAAGCCTCTCGTACATCCAGCATTGCATATACCTTGAGTTTCCTCAAAAGGTTCAATTTCTCCATTATCTAAGGAAGGGGATACTAATTGTTAATAGTGTTGCAGATTATATCTCGATAATCGATGCAGAATCGTAGGCCCCCATCTGGTGTCTCTCCCAAAGACCAGTGCCCCAATGGGTGACAATGACTGATGCATCAACCCTTTCCACATATTCTCCTCAAGCCATTCTTTGAGAACTACTCATTCTGCCCCTGACATTGAATACAGAGGACCGCAGGTTGTCATCTTGCCTTCTCTCAATTGAACCTCATTATCAATTCCTGCACGATGTGGTGGGAGACGATCAGCTAAACCATTATGTAATAGTGGTAGAAAGTCATGATACTGTTTGGGAACAACCTCTTCCAGGGGTTGTTCCATCAGATCATTCGGTTCAATTCTTTTATTAATATCATACATGCAGTCCTAAAACACATTAAGCTTCCACTTCTTAACCAGATGACAGAATGAAGCTTCATTAAGCATTACGATATTGCCCCGAAATAGTCACTGTGGTCATATTTGTGGGACCAATATCTCTCTCATAACTGGGGAGACTTGTTCCAGAGGGTCCTCAGTAACTGCCTGAACTTGTGAATATTGTATTGTGATGGTGTGTCATACAATACTGAGAACAAAACGTAACAATATTGAATTCAAAATGTACTGCAATATTGTCAAATCGGAACAAGGGAATTCCAAGAATAATCGGATAATGTCCCAACTTTGTAACTAACATCACTAATTGTTCCCCATCGTCTTGAATTTTCATTCCAACTTTGGCAATATGCATAATATCCCCTGATTCAATGGGTCTTCCATTAATAACCTAGCCTTGCTTCTTCTCCATTAACTCCTGAAGTTGTATCTGATGATGGCGAGCAAAATCTTGATCCATCACTACAATGCCTGTAGCTTTACAGTGGATTAGCGCATGTGTTGGTATCTCTTGGTTATTCATGGTCAATGTGCAAGTTGTACCTAAATGCTTTGATTCCATTGACCCTTCCAATACCTCCGCCTTGCTAACTGAAAGACGCGAAATTCCAAAACATTGTAAAGCATTTAAACCAATACCTTTTCCATCAATTGAAGAGGCATGTTGCTTTGACTGATCGAATGATTTCCCAAATCCATGGAACCCATCCCGGTTCCGAGGTACTTAACCTCTTCTCATGCCTGCTTCAACGTCTGAGACTTCTTTCTCACAGCACAATCTGTGGCTCCATCTTTAAACCCACAACGGTAGAAACACCTTCCATCCGTGAACCTATTTTCCCTTTGTTCCACTGAAAACAATCTCTTGCCTCCGCTGAGATCCAAAGGTGTAGGTTCCAGAGATAACGCAACTGTCCCAGCAGGGGCCATTTCGGGGCCCTTTGGTGGTGCAGGAGGTGTGGGGGAAATGAAACCTACCCCTCCTGCTGTTTTCTGTGTGGCCTTGTCCACCCGGCCCTCTGATATTTGAATATCCCACATCTAGTGAACCGTCATGCACTCGTGAAGTTCCTCAGGCATATCGCCATATATAAATGAGTTCTTCATCACCTGGGTCAGCCACATTCAAAGGGTTTTCCACAGCGCCGAAGGATTCCAATCAAGATCAGCCTCAATATCTTGAAAGTCAGAATAATATTGAGAAAACTCGCCGTACGTTTGCTGAATTTCTCTCATCTTTCCTCTGGTGGTGGGTTCTCAGTTGGAGTCTCCAAAAGATGCTTCCAGGAGTGATACAAAAGCAGGTAGGTCTTCCAGCCCTATAGTTTCGTCCTCCCAGAAATGTGGCAAGTTCTGGCACAAGGTTACCCCCCTCAGGCGGTTGAATCCATATAGCATCTTCGACTGTTTTTTCCGGCAAGCTGGCATGTTTGTGTCGTATGACCAACCAGAGTTGAGCAATCCAGCCTCTCAACTGAGTTCTATCTGACGATGAAATGTTCAGGGAGTCAGGAAACTTCTGGCCTCTGTCTTCCAGCGTCTGGGGAGCATACGGAGCAACCCTGGCAGCCAAGATTAGAGCATTAGCTAACTGCGTCCTCAAACCTTGAACCTCCTCACCAGATTGTTGTGCATCTCGAGTCATCACTGCCAATTCCTCCCATAGCTCCTCAGGTGTTGCAGCGGACACAGGCCTCCACCTGTGTTCATCCCATTTGTTCATCACAGTCCGTATCCTGTTCTCCATCTCAGTATGATTGCCCCAGGGTGGGACGATGGCTTGTGTCTTCAAGTTGTTAATCTCCGCCTGTATTGCGGTTCTTTGTGCTGGTTGATTGCACACTCTTTATACTGTGCTCGCCAGTTCAGTATACTGGGCCACCCTCCTTTGAACCTTCTGTACATCTTTCAACATCCTCTGCCTCACCACGAAGTCCACTTGTAGCACATTCCTGTTGATGATTGCTTGCATGATGGATTCATCGTCAACAGACACCAGGGCCACCCGATCTTGCTGCACTGATCCTGACATCACAGCAGACTAAGTATATCTACCAGTGCAAATTATATGCATCAAGTCTGGAGGGGGTGGGTGTAAGGGGTACTACAACAATCAGCGGAAGTTAGAGAGACCTAGCTGTTGTTGCCACCACTGCTGCATGTCCGACTGTTGATTGTGCTCCTGCACAGTGATGTCCTTTGTAATCACAAAGCTCCCCTAATGTACACTCTACGAAATGGTCGAAATGCAATCCGCAATACTTAGTCTAATGTTGTCCAAACCCTGGGTCGTTAATATCCAGTCCTCGGCCTTCTGTACCCACATCTGTCCCCAAAAGATTAAAAGGAGAGGGGACATCTGATCGATCCAAAAATAAGTTTCCAAAGGTTCCTCTTCAAAAGTGGCTGTGAGAATTGCTCTGATACTCTCGAAAGTGTTCAAGGGTTCAGGTGTGTCAACAAGACAAGGGATTCCAGCAAGATCAAACCAATTTTTTTGGGAAGTACATTTACTGTTGTACTTTTTGATTCGACTATGGTGATCAATATGGGTACTGACAGATATGAAATCTGGTAAGTCTTGGTAACTGATCAATACAATCGTCACAAATGTGTATCCAACAGTGGTTTGATGCTACGCTATCCCAACAGGAAACAGAACATGGTTGGAGACAATACTTACACCATGAAGAGGGATATAGGCACATTCAACATCAGTTACAGTATAGTGGAACTCAGCTCTAGTGTAACACGTGGGGTCAGGTTTCTGTGATATTTGTGACGAGAATTTGAGATCAGAAGCAAACCAGAAAGTGCTCGAGGATTGTTTCGAGGAATCAAGACAAGACAAGAGTTTAAGCTGTTTCAAACTCGTATCTTGGTATGCTATAAAACATAATCTGTAAAGAGAGAAGAAAAGGAGATTCTCCAATACCAGCCAACCTCTCTTTATATAGAACTTGTCTACCACCCTCGAATCAATCCTTATGCTCCGATGGACCATCCATATCATTCCCCATGATTATACACACCACTCCGACAACTCTTATTTACACAACCATGCCAGATCACCGGAAGTCGTAACACCTGAACCCACTTCCTGATCATGCAATATTAGACCGCCACCATCTCACCACAAGCTCATGCAATTTCTGTGTCTCGCAACTTCTCCATCCATCTATTACATTAATTCCTACCACACCCTCACTACATCTGTGCCCCCCATTTCTAAGTTCCTCCATATCTTCTTGGGCCCTGACATGATAGAGAGTGATGACTTGACTTCTTCTTCGTAGGTGATAGTAGAATTGAGCATGCGAAAGAAACAGATGAGAACAGATAGGACAAACCATCATCACAAACTGAGACTTGAGATAATTTCATGTGCAAGTCAATATACCATCCCCGACACAGCAGGTACTACTCTCAATCCCGCGTGTAATCACAGCCATATGAGGTGTTCAGAACCCAATCAAGGAAGTGGTACCCCAGATTTCTCTTATCCTCTTGTATCCTTCATATCATTGATAGGTTCATCCCTCATCTCTCTCATTCTCGTCCACAACTCTACCATTATTGCAGAGCATAATGTTCAGTTATCACTCCAGATCTCTCCATGCCTTGATCATGAGTCGATACGGAGTACAGCAAACACCGAGTACAGCATACACCCAGTACAGCATACACCGCGTACAGCATACACCGAGCACAGCCTACACTGAGTTCAGCATAAGTCGAGTATAGTATGCACCCAAGATTGTTTGGCTTCCTTTCATTCTCATCATTACAAGTTGACCCCTGAACAAAGCTTCATCTTCTGGTGTGCCTCCTTACACGATCGACTGCCATTGGCTGGCTCTCAATTAGAGCTGAACAGTTGAGTAAACTAACTGATGAATAGACTCTCCGGGCCCCACACGCTGTCCATTGACCGCCTCCAAGTACTTGTCCAATCTCACCAGTTCATGGCCTCCAAGTGTATCTCCAGACTCGATCGATTACTGAGTGCAAGCTCGCACAATAGTGGCCTCCAAGTGCATCTCCAAATTCTGTCCATTACAGCCTCCATGTATGTAAGGTCACGGCGTCCAAGTGTTTATCGCCCTACTCACTCAGTCATGGCTTCCAAGTGAATCTCGAAACATGCTCAATCATGACCTACATGTGTATCTCTGGACTCAGTCAATTTCAGCCTCCAAGTGTGCACGATTCAGGCATTGAAGTGTACCTCCTAATGCACACGTTTATGAACTCCAAACTCGCATGATCATTGCATCCATGTGCATATCTCCAAACTCGCTTGATCATGGTCTCAAAGTTTATCTCCATCCTCGCTCAATTAGGGCCTGTGAGTTTGCACAATCATAGCCTCCAAATGCACCACCAAACTGATGCGATCATGATCTCAGGTTGCATCTCTAAGTTTACTCGATCACAACCTCCAAGTGTATCTTTAAATACGCTTGATTACTAACTCCAAGTCTATCTCCAAAATTGCTCGATCATGGCCTAGGTGTGTATGTCTATGTTCCCTTGATCAACATTTTCAGGCGCACGTCGAATTGCTCTCAAATACTACCTGCATCTTGTCCAGATATACCCTGTGAAGATGGGTAGCTATATAGATACATAGATGAGAATCAAAACTGAATACATGAGTTTGAAAAATTGTTCGACAATAAGTAGTTGTGTTGATTTCGAGGCACGCACCAGCATAGTTCACAAGGAAGATGTTCTGTTCACCAGAGTGCTCAACAATGATTCCTTGTGCTCCCAGATATGTTGCCAGGGCTCCGAGGCTTGTCATCGGGGCTCCCAGCTTAGTTGACAGCTCTCCCAGGTGCTCCTAGGCTTGCCGTTGGCACTCCCAGACTTGTTGCCAGTGCTCCCAGGTTCCCCAAGGTGTACCCAAAGCTCTTTCCAGAGCTCTGAGGTGTTCCCAAACTTATTACAATAACTGCCATAGTACTCCTGTCCTGGTCATCAGAGATTCAAGTTACTCTGAATGCCAGCCAGACTGCCCTTCTAGGGTCTGAAGCTCTCCTGAAATTGACTGGTCTAAGTTTACACTCCCCATCATCTCAGACACTCTGGGAGGCTTCCAGTGATTAATATTCATTTTGGTGAATGTTCTAGCTGGCTTAATTGTATGCTCCCAAATGCTCTCAATGCCACACACCCAGCCTGCTTGACTTACACTCTCAACGAAGCTCTCAGGACGCTCCCAAGTACACTCTGAGTACGCTCCTAAGTACACTACTGAGCACACTGTCACGTATGCTCCGAAATGCCCTTTGGTGGTACATTCTCATCCTACATGGCTCTACGCTTCCAAGTACACTCTCCAAAAGGAAGACCATTCCAATCTCACTTGACTTTATGCTTCCATGTATGCTCTTGATCCTGAAATTTGCTGAATTGAAGAAATCAGGTAATCTGAGGGGTAAGGCGGATGGCATATGGATGGCGGTGTGTGGCGGGTGGACGATAGCGTATGGTGTAAGGCTGCTGATGAATAATGGCCGAAGTCATGACGTTGGTCGATAGGGTAGCCTTAACCTTATCTTGAGTGTGCCCACCATGACAAGATTTCAGGATGACTCAAGGTCATGTTGTAATCATTTGCAGCAATAGATTGTACAGGAATGGTACTCAATTGGATATTGGGGAGAGCAGATCTCCAACTCAGTATTCCCAGAGCCAACTGCAGCCAGGTTCTTCTCAATTTCGGGTGTATGTGGGCTCATTTGGTTTGGGGCTTGGTACCAAAAGCACTTTGTCAACTTTGTAGGTTGGCTATGTGAACATCAAAGTTAAAACTGTAACTGACTTGAAGCCTTGGATTGGCCAAAGCTTCCAGAACCTGACAGTTTTCCATGCGCTAAAAGCTTCGAGTGGAAAACTATACTACTCCCAAATATGCTCTTGCATGTTTGAACAAGTGACTTGTTGGGTTCAGTGTTCCAAAGCGGCGGCATTCAAATGAGGCCCAGGCTATGCATAGCAGTTTTCCGGCTGCCCTGGCAGCTTTTCTTGGTGGATTCAACATCAATTGAATAATTTGTTGAAAAAATTCTCTCCTGCCTTGACTTAGAACATCACCAAAGTATAAAACATAAACCATATCCAACTCAATCATCATAGCCCTGCCAATGCCATATTCCATCCATCAAGCAGACCAAGCGCTGGGCAGGCATATGCAGATGATTACAATCATGTACTAGCCGGGTGGCCAGCCACACAATTTCTGACACAGACCAGGCTGCTTGGGAACACTCGATGAGTTGTAGCAGCAAGGCGCCGGACAGCATGTGGCAGGAGCCGAGTGGCTGCTGGCTGCAATCATGATGTCAGTCAATATCATAGTCAGATCCTTATCCCAAGTGCACCCACTGAGGGGAGATCTCACTATGCCTCACGGCCATGTTGTTGACCACTGGAGCCCTCGATTGTGCAGAAAAGGTAGATATTTGGAACTTTGGAAGAGAACATCTTTGACTCAGATTTTCCAGTGCAATCTGCTGTCATATTTCCACCAATTGTGATCATAAGTGTGTCCAATTGGTCCTGTGCTCATGGTGATGATGGCGATGGTGATGGAGTTGGTGATAGTGATTATAGTATCAGAAGCACCTAGACAAGTAGTTTGGCCATGTCAATGTTGCATCAAAGCTACCACAGACTTAGAGCCTTCTATCAGCCAAAACTTCCACAGACTTAGAGTCTTCAATTAGCCAAAGCTTCCACAGACTTAGAGCCTTCGATTAGCCAAAGCTTCCACAAATGCAGACTTTTCCATCAGACAAAGGCTTCCAGTGGAAAGACTACTCCTCTGGATGCGTGGCTCTCAAACAGGCACTTAGGCAGGCTATGAAGCAGGATTTCAAGCCGGTTCTAGAGCAGGCTGACAATTCCGATCAGGCTCTCATGCAGCCTTGCGGAGATAGTGTGTATAGTACCAGTATACAAGCGAAGACTGTTGGTAGTATTGATAAGTTTAGGTCAGTCCCCGGCCAGCAGCCGTATACAGTTTCTTAGGCTCAGGTGCATATCTTGATCAATTCTGTATCGATGAGTATAGGCTGCGCGTTTGGCAGTAGTCCACGGGAAGCTTGCTCTGAGCTGCAGATGTGCGTATATAACCTTAGTGCAGGATATAGTTGTTTTACACTTTTGCTGTGTTAGACCGAGTCTTTGTAGAGTATGTCTTCACGTGGCTGTGGGTTAGGGCTGGCTGCTACTATATAGGCCACATGGCATCTTGAACTTAGACTCAATCAATCAATCATCTGGACAGGTTCGTCACGACAGGTTGTGAGCCCGGGTGCAACCATGATCGGGACACCATTTTCAACAACTATCAAGTGATAACAGTTAGATCGCGAACCTTCATACGAGCGAAGCCGCAGGGTCCTGGATGCCTTGCGGATGAATCAGGGATCAAAACACCCTACAGACTCAGGACGATGATTCAATGGTGCAAATGATGCCTCCTCTCGACTAAATTTCACACTCAACAGCTTAGAAGCCTATGATGCCTGTGATGGCCGCAATGCCTGCGATGGCCGTGATGCCTGCAATGGCTACGATGCCTGCAATGGCCGCAGTGTTGAGTTCTACAGGTATAGGAGATTACGGCAACTGAACGATACGTCAACAGGATACGTTCTGGATTAGTATGGAGACCAGGCTGGCAGGAGTTTGGGTCAACATCGTGTCAACTCCCTCGGAGGAGCTCGTGTCAATACCCTCTTAGGAGCTCGTGTCAACACCCTCGTAGGAGCTCGTGTCAACACCCTCATAGGAGCTCGTGTCAACACCATCGGAGGAGCTCAGATTATCACCCTCAAAAGAGTTCGGATCATCATCGGCATCGTCTGGATGAGGTCGGGTCAACATCGGCACGATCACGATGAGTTCAGGTCAACATCGGCAGCATCATGATGAGTTCGGGTCAACATCGGCATCATTAGGATGTGTTCGAAGCAATTTCATAACAGGTTAACCGGCTGCTAGCCAAGCAGATTGACATACAGTATGGTTTGGATAGTCTACATGAAGTGGGTGGGTAATGGACTGCGGATACTTCGCAGATGTCGGCAGTCAATCAATAACCCTTGGGAGCGCTGCGGTTGGTCTGCCAGATGAATGCGCTGGGTATGTGATTTGCGACAGACTCAAGAGACCGGCGGTGGCAATTGTGGTCATGAATTCAAGAAGTCTGCAGGCTCCTCTACTGTGAGGACAAGGAAGCTTTGTTAGCTGTACAGTGGTGTACCTTCACCGTAAACCTTCAATGACGACAACCCCGCCTCCACCCGGGAGGCTAAGTATGGGGATCCATGATGTGTGGGAATGAGTTTCCTAGGGCTATGCAAGGAAGAGCGACCTAGGTGGAAGATTCTACAATTTGAAATGCAGCTACGGTGAAGTGTTTTCAATTTCAACACTGACACCGACACATACTCGATATCAAGCATCTGCCACTGTACAACAGCTTATGAGCACTTGCGTTTAAAAAGAAATGACGATCAACACTTCGACTTTATTTGTCGAGCGGAAGTTAACATCCCCACAGAGGAGCGTCTCCAATTTCGACTCGCCACTGTACAGCAGGTTATAGCAATTGTGACATGATACCGACACAGACACACCTTCGCATACGTACGTACATTTCCGCCACCGTACAACAGATTGTGAGCATGTGTGTTCAAAAGAAAATGACGATCAACACTATCACTTCGTCTGTTGAGCAGAAGTCAACATTGCCACAGAGAAGTGTCTCCAATTTCGACGCTGACAGCACAACCCATGATTGAGACCGAGAGGCTGCATACTGATATTAATGACGGTCCACCTGGTTGGAGCAGTACCTTTGATACAGCACACGGCAAGTACTGAAGCTTGATATATATGTTCCACCACGATACCGATCACGATACAACAGGACTGTGTGTCACCTTTGGAGGAGTGGCTGACTTGAAGTCAAGACAGTTGAAGCCAACATCACAATCAACTACCGAGTTCAGGCATAGGCCCATGATTGACTCCTCCAATGACATGAGCGGTTGTTTGGGAGAAGCTTAGAACAGAGCATGTTTTAGCTTCTGTCTTCTGTCTTCTGTCTTTTGTTTGTTTTCTGTCTGTTTTTCAATGGCACAGTGTTTGATGGACATGATAATGCCCTGGAGGAGTGTTAAACTGAGTCTTTGTAGAGTATGTTATCATGTGGCTATGGGTTAGGGCTGGCAGCTACAATATATGCTACATGTCATCTTAGACTTAGATTCAATCAAGCAATAGTCTCGACAGGTTTGTCACATCATGCCGAGGAACAAAGAATCAACACCATTACAGCACTACTGGTTGAAATGGTAATGGAGTAAATTTGATTTACTTGTACATCTGCCATTTCCAGTGGCTTTGCCAGTTCCTCTAGTTCTGGACCCTCAAGCCACACCAGATTCTCCAAAAATGGCAGCTCTTCCACCAGTGCCAGACCACTTGCAAATGCCTCCTCCAATCATATGCACAATCAAAGGAACTTCATTGCATTTTGGGCCTTTGCCATGGCTCCAGCCATGAGGTAAATGCCACACCTGGTGAGCATGGCTGCCCCTGTCATTAGTGTGGCAGCTGTTACCAACGTGTTCCGAATATACACCAGCTTCACTTCTCGCACCATAGCTGAGCCAGTGGCTGCACTCATCATCTCCATCTACCTAGACTATAGTACCAAAACGATGCAGCCAACAACCAGATGATGAATGGATAATTGATTCTGGACTGGTAGCTTGGCAAGTAGAGCAGGAAGACATCTTCCACAATGCTAGTAGCTATGGTAATCTGTATATGAGACTGTACTTGGTGGAACTTGGCATGGAAAGCTCAAATGATGGATCATTGGCCTGAGGGCCTCCAGTTATGCCTATGACAACACCTGTCAGATTATGATTGACATGAGAGCCTTCTGCAACTAATCACAGCAGCAAATGCAGAACAGTACCCTACCATCACATTTGAGGGTAATTGTGGTAAAGAGACTCAAAATGCATCTACAAAACCCCTGGTGATTAAATGTTAAAGATCTCCCCAATATTGTGCTCAATGAATGTGGTGACATAGAACCCTTCACACTCCTGGACTGGCAACAAGCAACCATCCCACAGTGAGTTTCCCCATATGTAGTCCCAGCTGAAGTCTCACTCTGACCTATAGCAGTAGTGCCAAATTATCAAGTCATCGCTATCAAAGACATCTTGGTAAGAGTACAAGCCATAGACGACATTTCCATTGCTAGGGCTGAATATACCATGGACATGACAATGCACAATATGACGAAAGCCTAGGATGCTTGGACATTCCACTTCAATGTGGGGAATGAACCTACATATGGAGAATACCAGACTGATTGGATATGCCATCAATGCTGAACATTCACCTCCACTCACTACACTGAACAGCCCACTTCCCAATACACCGACAGGACTCACTAACCATTGGGACCAAACTACCTCAAGTACACATGGTAGGAATTGATATCATGTGTCTGTTTGGAGGCGATACGATTCATCCACAGTGTCGGTCCGAATGTGGACAGCTTTCAGGCCCAGGGTATACACTAGTGGTACCAATGAGTCTGGGCAAGCTGCAAGCTGTCTGGGTTATAACTGTGATAACAGTTCAGTTCAGTCCCAGGCATGCCTCATATTATCGCCCCCTACCTTGTGGCAGGCCAAACCTGTAGCTGTATATGTCAACCCATGGGTTCTGTTGGGTGTGGCTAGAGGCTTCGGATTCTATCCCCAGTTCAAGCTTTGGAGATGTTCCATTGGTGGTTGCATTCTGATATTCTACTGTTAATCGCAAAAGATTGACATTTGTATGTCATAGGGTTTTTTTCATGTATTGGCTGCCTTTATAGTTGCAAACAAGAGAGACACCCCACATGCCCCATCCTGAAAATAAGTGTCAACTGAGTGTAAATGATTTATGTTCTTGCATCTTACGCAATCTGAGTGGCATTTGGTTGTGGACATTCATAAAGATGGCATTGCCCACCTTTATAGGCAAATGACAAATCGACATGCTCTTTGCCCCATTTTGAAAATGTATGTGAACCGAGCATCAATAATCATTTGTCTTGTACATCAGATAAATAATGAGAGACTTGGTCACAGAAACATACAATGAAAGTATTGGCCATCTTGATGGGCACCAATGCTAGCGACAATATCACTACTAACCTCTAAGAATCACTGTCAACAAAGTTCCAACGATTCTTGGTCCTGTAGGTCAGGTAATTGAATAGTGATTCGGTTATTATTATAAATAATCAAAGGATTGGCCACCATTATAGGCCATAGGGCAAGCATCAAGCTCTCTGCCCTATTTTGAAAATATGTATCAACAGAATGTCAATAATGTTGGGCCTGTCATCATAGTTAATCAAAACGTGGTGTGGTATTTATTATCTCTATAGAAAGTTTTGACCATTTGTATACGCTAAATATACCATGAACTCTGACCTGCAGCATTTTAAATGAAATGAGACATTACTCTATGCGAAACTGTCACGGGAATATCTCTTGATGATCAGCCTATCAGGGTTGCCAACTTCATATTGGTAGGTATCTGCAAATAAGTGTCACTTAGATTACCCAAGATGCAAGACCAAAAATTGTTGAAACTCCTTTGACGCTCATTATCAAGATGGGGCTGGGAGGATGTTGCTTCCTATATTGCCTATAAAGGTGGGCAATACTTTCTTCATATCTAGCAACGATCAAATCACTGTTGAATTACCCCACTTATAAGTTCAAAAATTGTTGACAATCATATTGCCACAAGCATATCCGCAATATGTGGTTAATTTATTTGGTGTAGTATACCATCAATGGTGTTTCGGCAGCCTTTCTATTGTCTTCATGCACTTTCTGCTTTCTCACTACATTGTTCTTTAATAACACATATATATAAATCCTTCAAAATATACTCTAAAGTGTTCACCAATTATAGATTATAATACAGCCAACAATCCCATTGCTCTCTATCACTGCTTCTCTTCACTCGCTGGTTCGCTCAGGAGGCTGCTCATGTCTGCACAATGGCTGTCAGCTGCTGTTCGACACAGCAGATAGTGTACTAACCAGTCGATGTTTCTTCATCAGTCAGCAAATCTGGATTAACATTATAACTGTACTTCCAATCCTTGCCATATTCATCAAGATTGAAAAATTGAGCATTGGGAAGAAGAGAATTTATAGACACACATCCAGATGGCACACTATCGATGTACGAAGCTTGAGCTACCTCATTGTCACCAGGTGGCACAGGGGGCGATCTGTCTGGGGGTGGCATCGGCTTTGGTGTCAGCTGTCTCAGGTAGTTTTGTGGAGGTGCTCCAGTTCCATTCCACCTGCAGCATGTCTGTGAATTGTTTCTTGTACCATTTTGGCAAGGAACGCCACTGTCTATATGACTTTCATGATCAATAGCCGGGTGTCTCCATATCGCAACCTATACCTTTCCATGTCCAGGAATCTCAACTTGATACTAGCTCACATCTCAACCTTCCGTGTGATGTATCCTGATCATGTAATGCATTTCCTCTATTGCAACGCGGGAAAGCTATCTTTGGGCCGCTTTGCAAATATTCATGGCAAGGCACATGTTGGACTGTTGTTGCTGTACCCAACCTCCTTCCCTTACCACTGTAGCACACATGTTGAAAACCTACAAGAAATTAGTTGCTGCTTCTAAAAATGGGCTTTGGCAATTATCTCTACTATATATGCTGCTGTAGCATCGTTCATGGTGTTTCATGCCAGCTTCATCAACTCTCAGGGATGCTGATCCCCAAATTATTCTGCAAAATACCCAGTGTGGGCAACGTCATGATGTTTTAATTCAAGGTAAGTGGAGATAAATTAGTTTAGTCTCCTTGGATGTTTCCTGTTATGGGCAGCTGAATATTGGTCATGCAGCTCTCTATATATACGAGGTGCATACTATATCATTTGTGGATGGCCGGCAACTGTGATAGAGATGTACTCACTGGCTATCGCATACCGCTTCTGATTCTTCCTTCATCAGGTTTTACATACCTTTTCACATTGTGCCTCCTGGAACATCTATTCAGTGACTGCATTGCCAGTATTGCGGTAGACCAACCGGTGTTTATGGAGTTGATGTATGTCAGAAGGTGTGGCGTAAGATGACCCTCCAGATGGTTGGCTCAATTCACATCCTCTTACACATTCTTCAGGTGTTGGTCGAGCGATTATTTGCTGGTTTCGGACAGCAGAGGAAGATCGTAACAAAAAGCAGTGGAAAGTCTTGTGGAATATATAGTCAGCTTCAAGTCTAAATGCAATGACTAAGTGCCAACCTGCATGATCTCCTGAACATGAATTGTACAGCATATTGCTACAGACTTCAAGAGTATCCCAGAGTCTTGCAATTTGCAGTATGTTGTTCAGATGTTAGCTATTTGTTCAGACAGATAAATGGAGGTGAATGAAAGCCAAAAACTCAAGATCGTAAGATCTAAACAGGAAATTTTTCGACTCAAAGGATCTCTGGTAATGTTTGTCCCAATAAATCCCCAGGATCTGACATGAAACACAGGCTAAATATCAACTAACATTGTACAGTTAGCATTACGATTCCCAATGTAGTGCCTGTCAAATGTCTGATTCTTCTTTGTTTATGTCAATCAAACATACAAACTTTGACATAAACGATTCAGCTTGCCTCCATGTGATCCATATCTTCCAACATCCAACATCTCGCCCAATAACAGGTTAACACAGAATACAATGGAAAATGCTTCCAAGATGGACCATTCTCCACATCTGGTCAGCCAATACTACACATCGACAACATGATCTCCGGGATAACATCACCTAGCATATACACGTAAGAGCAGCTTCCAAGCAGATATGTTCCAAGCCCTAGTTGCAGTGCACAACTTTCTTTCCAAAAAAACACTAGTAGCGAAGTAAATACTAGAGATTTACTTGTGAGGCAACGAATAGAAAGAGAAATGATTTAAGGATGATGTGGATAGAGAAACTGCTGTCGCAAGAAAGTGAGTTGAAGACTCAGAGATAGCGATTAGGCATGAGCAGGAAGATAAGAGACAAGCTGAAAATGCAGAATTGACAATCAGAAAGCCCAAAAACCCATTTCAGAAGATTTTGAATACTCTGGGAGACAGTGTGAGTAATTATGAAGGTTCAGACAATGAGCAGGATGGCGAGAATAAAGAAGAACCTAAAGTGGATACACAGCTCGGCAAGATGAGCAAAGATGATGAATCCGGCTTTGTGAAGAACAAGCTCTGCTAGCCTGTCCAGTAGTGCATGGAGTATTTTTGGGTACAGCAGATGAAGCTTGATACATTGACACAGCTGGGATGGGGGGATGTGGCTGACTACTGCCGTCAGAGAGATAAAAAGTACCAGATGAGCAAATTCATGGGGCCAGCAGCTATTAAGCCACAAACAGAAAAAGTCTCAGCCATATCTACACCAACCTCATGTGGAGAGCACTTGGAGGCTCTTGTTATCATTGCAGGATAATTACAAATACGGAAAGGGACATGTCAACCAGGAACTGATATATGAGGCTAGGTTCCGCATTACCACAGTTACACCAAGTCATAGTGTCAATCACGCCACACTCAGGGCCCTATTCGTCACCGATAAAGCAAGTGAAGCCCTTTGAACCGAAAAACATTCACCCTTGCTTATAGCCTCCCTAGCTAATTCCAATATAGATATCCAATCCGGACAAAGAAATGGCGATGGATCATACATCGCCTGAAGAATTGATATGTAAATCCCTATTTTTGATAATGTATCACTTGGAACAGCAATTCATGTATCCGCTGTGCTACATGTCAGCATTGTTTTGATATCAGTTACCAAACAGTAAGACATGATAATTCGGCACGGCATGTGCAAGGGACACAGAGTCTATTCGAATGATGTAGACTCCAAATCAAATTGATATGTGACCAACAAACTTGATATTGTCCTGCATGTTACTGTTAAGTCAGAAAGCAAAAGCTAAATTGTAGATAAAGTCAATGAACAAAATTAAAGTCAATGATGTCATACGAGGCATGAAAGGAGAGGTTGATTTGCGCTGCCAATCTGTATGATTGACTACCCTCATGCTGCATTAATCCATTCATCCGACAGCATTACTCTCTTATCCAACCTGGTACACATTCTCGAGATCTTTCAAATTGCTCATAGTGGGTCAAGGATATCAAAGAGATGGCGCTGGATGAAGAAAGGTGACATAGTTGGATGACATATCAAAAACTAGTTGATGGATCTGCATGCAGTGAATTGCCAGCTAAACGTGCTAGAATGTGATAGGCCAAAATCATTCATTGCTCAGAAACGTGTATCAGGGTCGTTTAGATGTTGAGCGGCCTCAAAGGATTTGGATGCAAATGATGATACCTACCAAATATGTAATGGCTGTCAATAATGACTATATACAATTTTTACCTGTGATTGTTCAGTCTACAATGACTGTAAGTATGGCTCTGGGGTGAGTGTCGATGGAATGACAATGACTTTATGTCTTTCACTTTCGGCAATCACAGGGCTGCGTATTCACAACCTTTCAAAGTGAACATATTGGCTATCTTGATATGTAAAAGGGAAATGGAGACACACGTCACCACATTCCAGAAATCAGCACCAATAGAGGGTCACCCATTTTTGGTCTTCTATGTCCAATAACAAACAAGAGACTTGGTTACTGAGATACATGATCAAAGTATTGCCCACCTTTATAGGCACACATTGTAGTAACGACATTGCTACTATCTGATAGAAATAAGCATTAACGGAGTGTCAATGAGTTTTGGTCTTGCATCTTGGATAATCAAAGGGCTGTGCAACGTCATTTACCCATAATCACAGTATTGGCCACCTTTATTGGTAACAATGCCAGTGACAATGTCGCTACCAACAGCTAATACCCAGCATCAACAGAGTGTCAATGATTGTTTTTCTTGAATCCTGGATAATCAGAGGGCTGTGCAACTGCATTAACCCATAATCGAAGTATTGGCCACCATCGTAGGCAACAATGCTAGTTGTGATATCCCTACCAGCTGCTGAAAATGAATGTCAACTTGGGGTTGACAGTTTTTGTGGGGGCTCAGTTAGCTACACAGCAATGAACTGTATTGCATTGTTCCTTAATTGAGGTTTTAACTGGCATTGTTTTCAATATATCTTTGTATACAACTTTACAAAGTTGCATGCACTGTCTCACAGGTGTTACATTTTCCTTGCTTGTAGCTCTAGAGTTGATACTTTAGATTCAGCTTTCTGCTGTACTACAAGGTCACTGTTGAGAGTCTTTCACATTAAAATAAGCAGCTTCCAAATTCCTACTGCCATGTCGGATTCAGAATGCTTACATATGTTTTTGGTAGGGCTTGTGATATCTTCCAAAGATGAGAGTGTCTTTATTGGGGATTTGAGCAACCCAATATTACAAATCGTATTGGATGCTTCATAGAATTATATGAAGAAAGCCTCGAATATTTCTATTACTTGGACTAACTCTGAGTATGGAACTTGATGAGGTTTCTGGTTGCACCTCGCAATTCAGGAGAGTGGCAGCCCTGCCATCACATGTATCGTCATCCATCAAGGTCTTTGCCATCCATTTGCACACGGGACCACCACATTCGGAACGCACTTGCGGGTTCAAGTGCACATCGCAAAGCTAATCAAATTCACAAACGCAGATGATACTATCTTGACTTCTTCAATGGTGGATAAAACAGCATTGGATGTTCCACAGAGACACAGAAGTTGACGAATATCAATTGTAAGTCCGCAAAGGTATTCCCATTTTGAAATTTAGATTGTATGTATATTAACTGGATCAATACACAATCAGCTCCAAACTGGCAGCTAAGGAGTTTGTAACTGCCAAATTTCGCCAAGACAACTGGAATCACTACCCCATAATAGGATTGGTTGCTGCTCATATCCCATGGAATGATAAATTATTGCTATTGCTAGAATAGTCATATAATGCATGATGAAGCGAGCTGGTGCTACCCTCCACCAGCACCCTTTGCTACATTTGTTGGAGGGAATACTTACTGACAGTGGACGCCATTAAGAAACAATCGCCATCAAGAAATCAAGATAGTGTAGCTTTAGATGGGTGGACATCAATGAAAAAAATACCCATACCGTGGGTCATTGCTTACTGTTTGGATCCAAGTTTCGCAATCTGAGAAACACAACATGCTTCAGATAAGGAAGAGAGCCTATTTTTTTCCTATGTTGAAAGTTCTGTAAGGATAATAGGTCAAGGGTCAACAAGCTGAAGCAAGGCAAACCATACATATAAAGGAAGCTCTTGCTTGTTTTGAGCTTAACAAGTGCAGTATGTTTTGGATTACAACTGATAAACCTTCTGCAAACTACTCTATGACTCAGGAAGTACAATTAACCCTTGTGGCATGTGCATTCGAGTGGCCTGCATTGAGAAACCACATACCATGCATGGTACACACCAGTGTGCCAGCTTTAGGTGCATTCATCAGGAGTCTCAGTGTAAAAGGCTGCACTGAGTCTTGGGCAGGCCAGAAGCGTAATTAGCAATTTGGTGACAATGAAAGCATAGACATTCAGAAAAATCAAAGAATTCGAAAAGAGGGCAATACCAGATTTTAGAAGGTGTTAGCTATGAGACCTGGGTTTGCAAAGATCATTCAGAAAGTATGTATTTCAACAGATTTGCAAGTTCTGAAACAGACCATCATATTGCAGCGGTTGCTTCCGGTATTGATTATACTGTCGCCAGGTTGTTGCAACGGGTTCATTGACTGTCAAAAAGCCACAGTACATGTCGTAGGGCTACCTATTATAGCTGTGAACATACAGCGGAATTCGACACTGCTGTTGTATTAGGGAACCTACCAAATGCCTGAATTCACCCACAAGTAGGTCCAGAATCCAACATACAGCCATTTCTGCCCACTCTTTACAATACAGGATGAATGGGCAATCGTGAAGTATGTTATGGAAGCTTTAATAACATTCCAATATTACACCCTGTGGATGTCAAAAGGGCATTCGTTTACTTTGCATCAAGGTATCACAATATACAATGACATGTTCAATCATATATGTCGCATTATATGAGCGTTAGCTAGATGATGACTCAATGGATGGAAGGCTTATACTTCGCCACACAGTTTGTGTATCAGTAAATGTTCAAATTGTCTGCTGAAGTTACATTTATGATGGGTATACTTCTGATTTCCACACAGAACTGTGATCTTTTACAGAAGTGGTGATTGTTTCGAATATGTTACAAGGGAATGGAGATTAATCCTGAGGAGGAGATTTCTTATACAACCCAATACAAAGTGGCGGTTCTGAAGCATGTGGAGAATGAACATTGAGCCAAACATAGACGTTGGCCCGCCATAAATTCTGAAACTGTACCTAGCAGCAATCTCTTCCCCTCTGCAAAGGCCTCTGGATCTTGTCAATCTACTACCAATTCAAGTCATTTGGCTGGTGATCATCAAGAATACTTCACACCGAGACAGGGGGCTGAAACAACCCCGGGATGAAGTGATCATACAGCACACTTATGGATAACCAGCAGACTCTTTGTGAACACAGCCTGAATTGCCCAAGAACTTGGGGCAAGTTAATCTCAATGTTAATGGTTACCACTTCTACATTATGCAGATGATTAATAGAACAAACGTGCAAAAGTCTGAAGAGATTCGTTAGAATTGTAAAAGAAGTATTCAAAGAAACAGTATTGCAAGTATAATACAGTTCAAGAGGATTCAAAATGCAAGCCTATACTAAAGGGGATTCAAGAGGAGATATTATTGTAATTTTAATCGATGGCTGAGCAAGTCTAAAGAACAGTTCTCTAACCAGAGAAACAGTATCTCTATCGAAATTCACAACTGAGTGATTGTCTTTGACCACGGTCGCGGATCATTAACTATAACAGGTAAGATCTTACTCTTCGACTGTACAAACATACATAAAAACTGTAAAGAATATAACAGACCAATCTAGGCGCGTTGTATAAAGATAAGCGCTGATACATCCTTTTTCCAATGAAATATAATAGAAGATTCTAGACTAGTTCTCAACTGAAACTTTCTAGACATCCTAGTAAAAGATATCAAAAGTATTAAAAACATATTAACACGCCGCATTATTCTTATCTGCAAAGACCTTCCATAATATGGAGAAATATAAAGCAAGGTACAAATATTAGTAAGAGAAATGTAAATACTTCTGTATTTCCAATAATTATCAGTATATTTTGAATCTTGGATATCACCGGCTGGTGGTGTAAACAACAGTCAATGCACTCAAAGTGCACCGATATCTCTAATGTGGCACAGGAAATAATCACTATCATACCACATTGTGTCGGAGTGGATGCCGGTTTTTCCCATGTGCATGATGATACTGGCTGGATGCCGTCCAAAACCACAGGCAGGACCCTAAGTGAAAACGTTGGAGTTAGGCAGTTTGCTTGAGCCAATGAAAGGATATTGGAGGGCGATGACCCAGCATTGGATTCAATGGAAAATGAAGACAAGTTGCAAATAACGAGACAGTCCAAATAAACAACACTGCATAGATTGGGCAAGGTCCATGACGTCTTGGCGATGTGGTATGGCTGCGAAACCCTATGTGTGACACCAAAAGAATCTTGCATTCAAATCACACAAATGACAGCCGTAGGATACATTTCACATGGTGAAGAGATTATCAAAGCATCCTGGTCGAAGATTCAACATGATAGTGCAGCTGCATTTTCAATATTGGCAAGATTACCTTTCCAACCAGCTCTGTCCGCAAAGCACCTCACAAGAGGACCAACTCAAGTATACATTGTCTGCACCAAAGAAGCAATCGACCATCCTCCAGCCAAATAAGGCGATGATAGTGCACCTGAGAGTATTTCGAATACCGAAAGGTAACTTAACTGGAATAGTTAGTAGAAATAATGCAGTTAACAGCTAAGACGACTAGAAGGCAGATGATGAATCATATTTAGTGCTACACAATGACATCGAGGATCTGAAACCCCCATAGCAGAGGGATGTGAGTGCCGCACCAATTGTTCCCAGATTGATTCGGGCAACATAGAAGTCATAGAACAAGGCTGAAATGGGGATCATGACAGTCAATGGAATGGAAATGAGGAGGGATAAAGGAAACAGGAAAAATAGGGCAGAATGTGTCAATATGTTTGCACCAGGTTCTTTTTATTAGTTCACCAAGAATTTCATTCAGCGAAATACTATGGGAGAATAGTGAGCAGTAGCATGTGAATATTGATTCATAAACAGAAGTATAGTGGGCAAAATGAATCATCCAGCAAGATATATGAATTTTAATGGAATGAGAGTAACCAGTGCAGGAATATCTCTGTACTCAGCTTTGCAAAAGGGCCTAGAATCAATCATGCAAAAAGGCAACCAGCATGTTCACACACTTCTCAATACGATTATAGATAGCAGCATATTAGAATGAACAATCGATTAACATCCTCATCAAGGGAGAGTCAACAATTTTTTGGTCTTTTATTTGAGGTAATTGGAAAGTGATTTGGTCGCTGTTATGTATAACCAATGTATTCGCAGTCTTTATAGGCAAAAAGAAAGTGATACTGTCGCTGCCCCATTCACAAAATGAGCGTCAACGTAGCGTCACTGATATTAAGCTTTTCATCTTGCGTAATATCTGTGGCAATTGATTGCAGACATTCATTGATGAGGTATTGGCCGCCTTTAAGGGCAAAAACAAAAGCGACACACTCTCTGCCCCATCCTGCAAATGAGTGTGAATGGATTGTTAAGGATTTTTGGTTTTGCATCTTTGGTAATCTATGTATCGCTGTAAGGCAATAGTTCATATATAAAGTAATGGCAGCAATTTCAGGCATAATAGTGAATGACATCTACTTTACCCCATCATGAAAATAAATATCACTGGAGCGTCAACAATTTCTGGTCCAGAATATTGCATTCTCAAGGCATCTGGTGGAAAGTTGAGCCCATAACGGAACTACTGACCGCATTTATATGTAATACCAGAAAATAAAAAACCAAACTCGCAGATTCCAGAATAATCAATATCTGAAACTGTACAACAATGAAACAGAGATTACTGGATGTTGAATTAGTGATTTTGACATGATACTATTCTCAAGCAGGAAAACCAAAAGCATTATATGAACATACAGAAGGACCTGCTGGGTGACCAACTGACAACCTATCCAATTCAGACAGATTGGGTGAACTCCATCGGATCGTACCCCAGTTCACAGTGAAGCAGTATTGATGCCCTAAACTGCTGGTGGAGAGATGGTACAGTTTCAACTTGGACCTCAACCCAATGCGATTGTCTGCTTGCTTTGCTAACACTAGTATAGTCCATCTGACTGCATGTGGAAGGCTGCGCTTAACACAACAAGAAGGGATTTGAGTGGAGATATTTAGATTTTGGCCATAGAGAATGTTATTGTTGACACAAACTTACCCCTAGGTAGTTTCTTGACATGGTTAACTGTGCGTAGTAGTAACCACCCTGGCTGCATCTCAGCCCCCTCAGCTGCACCATATTGCAAGATCTCACAAGGTTCCGATAACTTATACCACTGTGACTGCTCTTCACTTAGTGATCGCTCAACACCTGTCAGAAATCGATGAGAATTACACCGTTTGGTCTGCTGGTCTGGCCATAACATCACAAGGCAAGGATGAAAGTCACAGCGAGTATAAGGTGGAATCAATCAATGAGGCATTGAGCATCATGAGCAGCATGGTCAAGAATGTGCAGAAGAAGTGATGGAAAGTGTAACAGAGAAAGATAGGGACACCTGCATAGATCAAGAAACGAGAGAAGACAGGCTGGCTGTTATGCAGCCACAGACTGCATATACTTTGGTGGATGAGAAAAGAAGAAGAATAGAAAAGGATACTAGGAGTGATGACAAGCAGATACATTTTGAGAATGACATTCCGGAGGTTATAACTAGTACTAGTCACCCAACAGAGCAATTCATCAGGAAAGCTATTGCAGAAAACCAGCCAGGGTGGACCTGCTCCACAACATTACTACAAAGAACGCATAGATTCCAAAATGGCCATAAAAGATTGCATTGGCCATGGATATTGAAAACAACAATGTCATCAGAATCAGCAAGCCCAGTCACTCTATTGGAACTTGTCACCAGAGAGAAACCGGTAAGTTCAGTATTCAACTGCTAACACATATGAAAATGGCTTCAGTCTGCAAAAATATACAAGTTACTGTTTGGACTCAAGCTGCTGTAATGGAATTTGGAATCAGCTATGTTTTTGTATTCTGCAGTCTGAGAGATCACTTTGGATACACTGAAGCGCAGTGTGCCTGGGACTCTTCAACTATTCTTGGAAACACACCTGGGCACGAGCTCCCCATGCTCATGGATTGGCCATAGACAATATGTGTCAATACCAACAAAGTTACCAGAGAGCTGAACATTGGGGGGAAATCTGCGAACTAGAAGATGATTACTGCCAATGGCACTTGGTCTGATGAGATGCAAGTAGCAGAATCCATACAAGTCTTCATCCAAGGTATTATTATTCCCCTGTCTATCATTATAGTGAAATCTGAAGCCAATTTACTAGTAATGAGCTGCCTTGTGGAAACATTCTCTCAAAATTGACTGAGCCACCTGGATGATGAAAGTTACTTCATGACATATTCTGCCATTGATGGATAGGAGCATGTGACATTTGTTGCTACCTGGCCAGGAGTCAAGAGGTATAGACATGCCAGCAGCAGGAGGGGAAACATGAATGTCTTGTTGAAGTACGGGCGACCAGCAAGGACCAAACACAGCAAAATAATTGGAAAAGATTCAAGTGTTCTGGGAAGAACTATACAATGATATGAAACCAAATAGTAAATAACGAAATAAGTTGCAGTTGATCAATAAGAAATGGACACTTGTAGGGGAAGTGGAAGGTATATAGAACAAAACAGAGGTTGGATCATGTAGGGAAGAGTGGACACAGTCAGTCAGAACAGAGTGGCTGATAAAGGCAGTGAACAAGTGAATGGGATGAGATATCAACTGGGACCATGAGTCAGAAGCAAATAAGGAACTGGTTGTGAAAGAGATGGATAGAATGATGGGAGCAGAAGAGTGGTCGATGGCAGAGGAGGCTCAGGCCAAGGATGGGAGGGCCACTGGAAGTGAATCCACAACTGTTGGGTCAGTTTCTAATACTCACATTGCTCCACACCATAGACATATACAGTACTTTTCCCTGTACCTTGACTTGGCAAAGTGTATCCTACATGCAACCAACACAGCAGCCATGGTGCATGGCTATAATGGATGGGTGGCGCTGACAGTGTACCCTGTTCCCTTGTTCGATGTAAGTACACCAGATGCTGGACTGGATCACACACAAAGAGCCATCACCAGTGTTGTAGCAATACTCAAGCCAAGGAACAAGAGGTTAATCCTCAAGGTCAACCAAAATGCAAGAGAGGGATTGTTGACGTCAGAGAGGGTATGATAGTTGTGAACACGTAGCATACAATGGTCAATTGCAAAGGAAGTCTCATGGGGGAAGAGATTGAATTGAGCAGACACCTGTTCATCGACATGGGATTTGTTAGGCACTGTTAGGGATAAGGTCAAACCACCTCATTGCATCCAGCTGGTATTTGGTCACAAAGTCTGGAAGGTTAGTGTTTTCTGCATACCCAAAAAGGTCTTACAGGTGGAAAAGCAAATAATTGAAGAGAGGGATTGGCGGGGCCTATTTGAGACCACATGGGCCTCTTACAGGAATTGTCACTACATGCTTCTGAAGATGAAGGGGAAGTACCACTTCAACATTTCTGCCATCAGTCAGAAATGGCATTTGATGGCTGATACTGGGATACCACCAATCATCAAGGAATGATTTGCAGTGTTTCCTGAGCTACAAAATATATTATTAGTCGACTGGCACTCGGGATATGACACAATTGTCTCGTGCAACAACAGCTGGTACTAAGTTACATTTCAGACTTCTCAAGGTAGGTATTCGCTGATGGCATTAACTCAGAGTGCATCCAATTCGCTATTAGCATTTTTTTGTGCATTTCAGAACATAATTAATGTCCACCAGGTCTCAATAGTAGACATATTGGTTGACCATGTCAGAGTTAAAGGCCTGAGGTGCCAATACAGGGTGCCAGAGGTTTCAGGGTTGCCATGAGTTCAAAGGTTGGTCACAGAACACCCCGAGAACATCCCCAATATACTCGACATTGTGGAGAGAGCTCGATCCACCATTTCCGGAGAATAATCTTAAGAATGCTGAAACAGAGTGACGAGATTCAGTTTAGGCCAAGGAGATGTGATACGGTGGCCACACGCATCAGAGGTCAACCAGGGGTAGATTTGTCCTCGTGCAGAAATTGTACTAAATTCAGGACATTGTTGGAACTTTGTACATACTGCAGATTATGGATCCCTCGATATGCAATAGTTGCAGCCCTAGTCTTCAGGTCCAGATCTGGCTGAAGCATGTTGAGTTATAATGGGAGACTGAAGAAAAGAACGGTATCACAATTCTGAAAGAGCCTTACACTGATAACTCTGCATGTATGTCATTCGACATTTGTGATAGCGCTGAGCTAATTGTCCCGGGAGTTGATGCCAGCTCAGTAGGATGGCATTCAGTGTACTGCAGGAAGTCACAAATCAGAACTGCCACGTGTTACTATTTAGGTGGATCTTGGCAATACGGCAACAATGTAATCAGATTGGGGAAAATGCAAGCACAGTGAACATATAAATGCAGCCAAGATGTTTTGCAACAATATAGAAGGGGTCATATTCCTTGTTAAAACAGAGGCTAATACATTGGTGCAACAGCAATACATGCCAACCAATAACTTGCCATGACCACATGTCACACACCAGATAATACGGATATGACTGTTCAATGTTGTTCAGACATAGGATTAAGGGAAACAAATAGAGGTCCCGATGATCACTTATGGTGGCCTGGAAGGGAAGTGATGCCACAGCCAGAAGAGGAGAAAGTTCTGGTGGATACACTTGATGCAAGCTAATGGGAATACGGATAACAAAAGGACTGGAAGAACAGATGAAATGGAGAGCCTATGATCTGTGTGTTCGGTCAAAGCTGAGGAAGGAATACTATGGGAAATGGAAGGTAATGTGCAAAATTGTTGGAAACTGTAAGGGCCAGAATGAAAAACATCAAAGGACATGCCACAGGTGCAGCAGAAAGCCGCAAGATCCCATGTTTCAGATGGAAACCCCTACCCGAGGTGGAAAACCAATGAACTTCCCAAACAGATATTAAGTACAAACCTCAATAGGGATACAGTGGAAGCTACAGAAATACTGTGCAGACAGCATGGTCAAGACGGGATATTACAAAATGTTGCGGAGTGATCCTGGTGGCCAGAAATGTATCTTGAAGTCAGGTCTCTGGGAAAATGTACTAACAGGCCAAAAAGAGAGCACAGCTATGGTGTGATGAACACCTGAAGAGCCTAACCATTAGTAACCTAAGCCAGCAACTGGGAATGGATATGTAGTATATATCCAAATGTAGGATGGATACCACCTTCGAGTGATAGCCAGCAAATATCTCAGCATGTAGGCTGAGGAAGCACCACGGAAGCCAGATACATTCCAGAATCTAGTGGATGTCTTGAATGATATGGTGATTTGTCTGATCAGAACCCTGGAAAGTGTTGAATTGGACAGAGGAGAAGAGACCCAGAATTCGACACCCATCATCCTCAACTATTACAATATCTGGATGATTACAATATCCTCAGACCACACCGCCTCCAATGGAGTAACTGAATGGGGACACTGGCTAATCATATATGTGCTATCCATCTTCACAGCAATCTCAGACTCTCTGATTGAGCTGCACCATGATAACCCACCTGCATTCCATTGGGCTGACATAATCACCATTGGATGTATAAGTGGATAGTTGCACTTCTACCTTATGTTTGGTGAAGATGCAGTTCTTCTAATAGACCTGGAGAACTAATAATGGAGTACCAGCAACTGGAATCAAGGAATCAACAATATAGCTTCCATACCAGCGGCAGGAGTAAAGTGGCAGGCACAATAATGAGAAGATAGTGCAGCCACTATACACAACCTAAAGGAATCAAGAGTCAACAACTGTCATTGCTTCAACTGAGCACCTACCAGCCACACTGAAGAAATATCGATTGCTGATTTAATTTTCGTGTACCAAACCAAGTAACAACAGCCTCATGTCTCCATGCTGGATGTTAGCAAGGGACAGCTCTACCACAGTATAGCAATCCCCCCAAACTTGGGGTCTTATGGAATAGTGGAGCTGGATGCAGTAGATCTCATGGGCGGACTAGATGGTAGTCAACTGCAAAGGTAGTTTTCTCCCAATGAAGACATAGACAGTATGCAGCATATGCCAAAATCTAGTATCCTACAACAAGTGAATTTGGTGCAATTCGAGGATTTCTAGGTCAATGTTGTATCAGGCAGGAAATAGAATCAGTGATAATAGACAAATCGAATTTAGTCAAATGATTGAGAGAAGCAATTGTGAGTATGGCTAGAGAATATGGTGGAGTCCAAGGACTTTGTGGATGAAAGCAATGGTGAACATCTAGTGCAAGCAGACAACCTCTCCAAACAATAATTGGCTAGTCAGGGGTATATGATTGGGGATGATAGGTTAGGGAATGGAGGAGATTGATATCATAGACTATAACAAACAGAGTTGGAGAATATCAAAACGACACCAATGAGTGGATTAGCAGAATTGTGGCAGAAGACATATTCCCATTGGCTGACATCCACCCACATTACACTTAATGCACCTACCATTCTCCTTTAACCCTCTAGCAACCTTGAAACAAGAGAGCTGGTAAACATTGATCGAGATGATTGAATGTTTCGCACCGAGATAGAAATCATATGTGAGATATGCCAAACCATTGAGTCGATGGGTGGAAACGGGAGGAGAGGAAGTGAAGAAGTTGTGAACAGACATGAGTAGTGTATACTAGGGAAATTGGTGCCATTTTGAGAATGGCAAAAGAAGGAATTGGCTCAAAATACCCCTTAAGATATAATACGATTTCCCCCCTGCAGTGCTCCTAGGGATAGATAGCAACTGTACTGTACCATTTAACTCCCACAGCAAAGCGCTGAGTACACCCAGTATCGACACCTCAAACATAACCAACAACGAACTACAAAGATAATGTTTGTATTAATCAATGGCATCACTGTACAACTCAGCAACACCATGCCTTTTGAACTATCCTTAACAAATAACGTAACCAAGTAGGTATTTCATCCCCTGTAGACCAGTTTGATTACAGCAAGAACCCACAGAGATTGGTGCTTTGAAACACTCCCCATAAAGTCAATTGCATTCAATTATGGAAATCAACAATCTGTTTGGTAACATAACTGATGCTTCCAATATTCAGGTCCCATGGCTATCGAACTTCCCAGATCGATGCCCAGAATCGAGGATGATACAATATAAGCAACACCATCACTGCCTTTAGGCTGTTAATTGTTCCAGCCAGGTGAAAGAGATGATCAATCGATACTGCACTTCCCAACACAGCAAAACTAGTATTAGCAACTGTTCTGGGTTATCCGGCTGCAGTCCGGGTTGAAACCCAACCCTAGACCCCAGTCTGGGTCAGAAACTTCAATGGAACTGAACCAGGTAACTAGCACAAGGCTGTCACCCGGACTACACCTAGAACCGCCAGCTTGTTCACTATTGTATCATGACGTGGTATATATGTAAACGGTGCAATGTCACAAGCTTCATCACATCCCGGTCCCCGAGTTGTAATCAAATCAATGTTTGTTGACTGGTTTTGAAATAACACCAAATGTTTTGGGATATTTGGCAGGTTTTGATAGCAACTCAATGAATAGAGTTTGGATCACATATCTGAAAGTGGGAGGTGAAAGAGTTGCTAAAACTACACAATCTATGTATTGATCATGTCTTTTTCAAATCAGAACTCAGATGCTCAATTGGGGCCAATGTTGTGAGGTTGACATGGTAGGTTTTTGGTCATTAAACGGGCCCAATTGCAATGGTCCGGGTTTTTAGTGTGGTAAAACCTGTTGCAACAGTCCAGGTCTGGGTTGAAACAGGCAGTGAACCTGAACCTGGCATTTGAAATCGTTGCTAGCACCAAGGAATATCCAACACTGAATGACTCTGAGGGACCTGTCACATCCCTATCATGAACTCCAGAATATTGTATGCGATTCTAGAGGAAGTCAGTTTTTGCTGCGATTTGCCATGATTCCCAACCAAACACCTGGAGATCGCAAGTTAGTGAATGAGTGCCATAGTCAAGCATGAGTCAACTGAAGTTACCAAGCTCAACTGTATATCCAAAGCCAACCAGTAGTATAATTCCAGAGACCCATGAAGCTAACAGGCAGTTGGATACAAGCTAATCTAAGCTGGACGAAGGAGTCAACTACAAAGATATGGGTCTGAAATAGTACTGGGGGTTAGTAGTGCTACGTACTGATTACTGTACCATAAATGACCACGATAATGCCAACCAACTTCATACCATCGCACTATTAGTGCACCCTACCGGCCAAAGTATACCAATTTCAATACAACCTCAATCCCCTGATATGAGTACGATGATACCACCCCAAGCTTCATGAATGAAGGGGACGGAATTGTAAAACGAACAGAGTAATATTGGATGGCTTTTGATGTAACTGGCCAAGAATGGAACAAGCTCTCCTGGCGAAAGAGTGACTGGTACATTCCTGCTAGTGCCAACTCTGAAAGAGGCTGGCATGAGCCAACTAGCTCCCACCGAGACAGAGGCCAGTACAATCCCATCAGCTCCCACTGAGAAAAGGCCAGTTCTAGTGCTCCAGCTCCCACAAAAAGCCCGGCAGGTGCAATACTGGAGATAACAACTCATCCTCAGCGGAAGAGTATGCCATAGTTCAACCAGCCTTCCATCCCCATCAGTGAAAGTAGATGTTCAGAAGATGACACTGAGAGTTAAGAATTCATCATCAGTTTCGGAGAATGGCTTGGCATCAAAGTGGACTGTACGCGAAGGTTTGATGATCAGATGAAGATGTTGGCACACTACAACTGATCAATGGGGAATGAAGCCATACCAACCATCCAAACAGCTGTAAACAAGGACCCTGGGTTGGATATTGATGTCCGGGTACATATCACTGCAGCCATATATGCCATGTTTCATGTGATAGGGTTATTGGGCACTCAGCTTGGCAACATCCCATACTTGGCAAGAGGTTAAGGGACAATGCAAGCAGATATGGAGGGTGGCAGAAGAAGGGGGTGTGCAAAGGGTGAGAGTCTTTATGTTTTTCCTCTATGTTTACCATTTTCCTTCCTGGGTATATCTTTCCTTTGGGTTTATGGTTTTTCTTTGGGTTTTTGATTTTCCTTTGGGTCTACCTCTCTCATTTGGATAAATGTTACTGACATGATATTTTTGGTTTCAGTATAAGGATATATGAAAGAAGAAAGATGCCCTTCGCACAAAGGGCATGGAAATAGTTTCCGCAGGAAACTCTGTTTTGTGCCACCAATACTGGCACCCAATTTTCAAGAGGGATGCAAGCTGGGGGCATCTAGAAATACAGAAGCCCTGGAGATTGGCTGTGGGACTCTGGGGGGCTGAGGAGATTCAGGTATTCTGGAGTTGGACTGAGCAACAGGGGGTGCATATGCTGATACATGGGTAACAGAAATGGACAACGAAATTGGAAGTTGATATTTGGCAAACCTTGGGGTAGATAGGCATCATCCTATCATTATACTATGAAATATGCACTCCATTTTCCCACCTCTTGGTTCCACAGAATCTTGTTGAGCTTTCATGAATCCACACAATATGTGTGCCTCTACTTGGGCAGGTACTAGCCAATCTGTTCATCTTATCCTCTCTCAATACTCCTCGAGCCTGAAATACTCTATCTGGCGAATTGCCTTGTGATGGCATGAGAGATGTGGTGGAGTGGTGATGATGTGGTTTCAGCCAACCAGCTTAGAATGTTGATTGCAGCTATAGTAGCTCAGAAAGTATTGTAATAGAGTAATTAGATAGGTTTGGCCACCCGGCCCTGAGGAACCACCTAAATTGCATGTATTGTTGATAGCTTGGCAATAGTGCATGGTACCAAAAGCTAGGAATGATACAGTGTGTATCGCATTGTACGATAAGATGGTGTCTATCTACGCCAAGGCGCTCCAAATACATACTACTCATTGATCAGTCTGTTTCCATAATTTCTGTATTCTCTTGTGCCCCCTGCCAGCTTCCTTCTAACATACAGAATACCACAGGACAGAAGAAAGGATTTTCTCACCACAACTTCTTCTTACCCTTTGTGCAGAGTATACATATTCTCCTTCATTCTACATATCTTCATAGTCAAAACCAGCATAAAATATGAACAACTAAAACCCAAAAGCAAGTCATAAATCGAAAGGAAAACTAAGAATGCAAATAAACGACAACATAACCACTCTCACTCTTTGTACACCTGCTTTCTCCTGCCACTCTCTATATGAGCCTGCCTTGTTGCTTATCCTCTTATGTAGTACAAGTCACTGCCAAGCGAGGTATTATTTTGAACTAGCACCTCACACATCCTGTACATGGGAGCTGACAGCTGTGCCTGGGCCTCTATAAACAACTTGAGGTTTTCATTGACTGTGTGTTAGGAGACAGATTTGTTAACGATTAGTCTTGGGTGGTATCCCAACACAGTTGGCTTATAGGCCAAAAATCTCTTGCAGTCATGGTCATGGCCAAGGCATTCTAGGATGCAGCAAATATATTCTTCATCTTTAGTGTCATCATTGGAGCTGTTGCAGTTGCTGCTGGGAGCGATAAGCTACTCCGGCTTTGGAGTACCCACCTTGTTTGAATCCGTAGAAATCCCTTAAGTCATACCATCCAGTATTTGGTCGAAGTAGGAGGGATGGTAATTGGATAATTCTTCTATGGAGATGACAGAAACATTCAAGCTTACTTCAAGGTAGGAGTTAGTGGACGTGTTCCAGCCTCTTTCTTGGTGGGAAGTGATGGATTTCACCAGGGCTCTCTCTCAGTGGGCCCTGGCATGATCATATGTACTGGTTTCTCAGTAGGAGCAATTGTTCCATCCGCAGACCCATTCTCAGCCAGATCCATCACAAGCTCTATTACATAATTGCTATACTTTTTAGTTACTCATTCAATTGGCTTGGTTGTTAGGCCTGGCTGGCAAACCATTTTGGTCATTTCAGGAGATGGGGGTGCAACTGGAATTCTACTGACAGTAGCCAGTATTCTTAGTGAGATGATATGAAGTCAATTGACATGATTGCGGTTATTCAATTCAAGGTATCACATCAGTGGCACTACTAACCCTCAGTACCATATTAGGCTCATGGCTTTGTTGTTGATTCCTTATTTCACCTGAGGACAGCCATTATCTAACAACAATTTAGCATTCTGGAAGTTTCTGGAAGTAAACCATCTCTTGGGTCTCCAATTCTGCTTATACTTTGTGAGGTAGTTGGCATATGTGACATTGAAAAATCTATTTAGTAACTTGGAATGTGAGGATGTTTGGTGTCCAAACACGTTGAATCGCAGCAACTTCTCACTTCCACTTGAATCAAGTATGATTTGCTGCAGTTCGATAGAGCATTGCCTGTGGTTACCCAGTGTCTTCATTGATTGTGTCAACCTATGTTGCCATGACTAGTGATGCTGAATGATCTCTATTACTCTACTGGAGTAATCAAGAGCCTTATGTAAGTTGACGTGCCATTTGTATTTCACCTTCTTCATATGTTGGTTTCTCATGATGAAATTTGACACCCATGTGTCCTGGACATTGCCAGCAACAGTAATGTTACCCAAGGGACCATTCAGTACAACCATGACATTAACTTGGCTCTGACAGGAGAACTCCCAAGCAGCAACCACGATGGCTTCTTGGAGTCATTGGAAATGTCTATTGGTGAAGAAATCTTGGCTGGGTAGTGATAGGGTCTCCAATAAAGAGAGACAGGAGAAGGACTACTAGCTACAGTGGAAACATCAGAGGAGGAGGCATACATAATAATGTTTGAAGTGTGGAAGGCAGTGCTGGTAGCAGTAGTATTGGTGGCTATGGTGGTTTCGCCTGTTGAGATGGCAGCTGCAGAGTTGGTGGCAGCAGTGGAAAGGGTTCCAGCAGTGGTGGTGGCTGATGTGGTGGCAGCTGTGGTATTGGAGGCTGTAGTGGTGGGGGCAGCATTGGCATGGGCTGTGGCAGTGGGGGCAGTAGCAGTAGGGCGTGGCATAGTGGAAGCTGGAGTGGTGGTGGCTGTGCTGGTGAGGATTGGGGTGGTGGAGGCTGGGGTGGTGGGGGCTAGGGAGGTGGGGGCTGAGGTGATTGGGGCTGAAGTGGTAAGGCCTGGGGTGGTAGCGGCAGCGGTGGTGGGAGATGCAGTGGTGGGGGCAGTGGTGGTAAGGGATGCAGTGGTGGCATCTACCGTAGTGGTGATGGCTTGGATGGTGGTGGCTATGGTATTGGTAGCTACTACGGTAAGAGGGTTGAGGCTAGTTCTGGTGGTGGGAATAGTCGAAAACACATTGAACTCTATCACATGGCTGAGAGCAGCTGTATTGTCATCTCTAATTGTAAATGGTATGTCAGTTATTGGTCATCAGTTATGGGTGAGATACCAATCTGATGCACAGTCAATAACGCACATTGGAAGATGAATGGTACTGTATAATGGCTGTCTTGATGGTGGAATGTAGGAGTTGGAAGTACTGAATATACCTGGAAGGGGGTTTTGTACCCATTTTTGCTGTTTCCAGTGTTTATGTGGTTCCTGATATCCGTATAATGCTCTTCTCAAATCTCTTGATAACTTCTGCACTTCATCTACCCTTCCTTGGTTCTTTAAATATGATTGGAGTATGTAGCCTGTTGGTTGTTGAAGCACTTGATGGTGAATATTCTGCCCACCCCAGCAATTGGCGTGTACTCTTTGATCCATCCATTTCTTGCCAATTGCAGGAGGATTATCGGAATTTTCAGTATAAGTGGCTACTATTCAGCCTGTATGAATACTGCCTCCCCCTCTATCAGAATTACCCTCACAGTTCTGTGAAATCATGATTTTCAAACTCTTTTACATGCTCTGTATAGTGCGCATCCTCTGTTCCAATATCTGCCTGCCCAGAAGTTTCTATCACTATTTCAGTGGATTGTTTACCATCACTGGATGTGTGGCTTCCCCTTTATCCACTAGTTCCATACACCCTGCCATTATCTCTACCCACATCCAGAATTATTTCTGGCTGTCTTCCACTTAACAAAATACATCTATTGTTCTGGGGTGTATTTCTGACCTGCTACTACCTCCAGTGCAAATTCCTCAAATTCCACAGACTCCAGCTCTCATGCAGTGACAGCAGTAGTAATTTTTCAAATACCATGTATACCATCTGGCCCGGTGAAATACTTCCTGGGAGCACTACCATCTATCCAGCCCACAATCTCTACTCCATCTATTCCAGCCAGTCAATTAGTTCCCAAGCTCTGCCCAGTTTCTGTGACACAACAGAGTCCCCGCTTCCTAAACTCTGGATTGGCAATGTGATATTCCCTCTAACTTGGTTTCATACAGAAGAGCCAAGTTGCCAATTTGGGGATCTTCACCTTGGATGTTGGCTGCTTGGTCCAAGTAACATTTATTGGCATCTCTGAACTGCAGTATGAATTGTGTAATAGTATTGATATTTTATAACCATCATTCCACCTACCTTGCACGAGCTGCTAGTGCCGACACTGTACATCTGATTCCTTTGGTCCAGTTAGCCATAATCAATTCTATGTTATCCAGCTATGTCTGACGTACCACATATGGGCCAAACACCAGTCAGATATGCAATTATCCCATTGTTCATCACCTTCTGGTCCATATGGCCCAAAACACTGCCATTCAGGGTAAATCCATATCTCTGTAATCTTGTCAGCCATAACATGAGTCTGGATAGTACATGTGTCATTGGTCTGTATTCCCACTGAATTTATTCGTCAGCAACAGCATGTTTCAGGGATATGGTAATGTTGTGAGCATTGTAATCTGTGAGGCAGTGGTTAATGAATTTCTTCTTCCCTACTGCTCTGTCTGCTAGTGTACTTGCTGATGTTCTGAACTGACCAAACTCCTCCTTGTAAAAGATATCTGTGACTTTCTGCAATGTATTCTGTTTCAGTAATGCTGCCACTGTCCACCTGCTGGGATATTCCCTGGCTATGGCGAGTAGGTCATTCCTGTCCTCAATTTGAACATATACAAAATATTCATCCCTCCTAACTGCGATGGGAAATTGATCGCTAGGCTTTTCAGGTGGTTATCATGCCTGGTGTTGGCAACAGTTCAGGACCGTCACTTTGGGTCCAGGTCCGGGTACAAACCCAACCGTTGCCAAATTGGATGTCTGGGCTATCATTAAACCCGAACTGTCCACTTGGGTATGTTTCGATGGTGAACTCCCAACTCGTCTGAATTAGACGGGTGGTCAGCGGGTCGCCCAGCGGGTTCATCTATAGATTCATATAAGGCTCTTGTATTTGCAGTTTGTTAATAGTATCTTAACAAAATTGCGTTTTCAGCAACCAATAATGCGCTTTTGCATGTTGTGCCATTTGCAATATCGATTAATTCAGTTTCTGTAATTCACCTTTGATATATGGTATTTTTGCCTATCAAGGCAGTCAATAATAATGTTATGCGCGTGAAGATCCGCACAATGCCTTGATTACAACATATGCAAGACCTTCAATTGTTGACTCTCCGTTGACGCTCATTTTCGGAATGCGGCAGGGAGCATGTGGCTGTTGATTTTGGCAGTAAAGGCTGCCAATATCTGACAAATGGATGTCTGCAACCAATCGGAACATAAATTACCCAAGATGCAAAGCTAAAAATCATTGATACTCCGTTGACGCTGATTCTAATAATTGGGCGGTGACCGTATTGCTATCTCTTTCGCCTATAAAAGTGGCCAATACGCCTGTTATGGATAACAATGACCAAGGCACTGGTGAATTACAGTACTTACAAGACCACAAATTGTTGACACTCAGTTGAGTAGTCATTCTGCCCGATTGAGACTAGGCCCTGATGCAAAGCCGAGCGGCATACTATTCTTGCACTGTTCACTCTCACACGGCTAAAAATGATGTATCTCACCAATGATTCATTGCGCCTGCTGTACATCTGGTTATTAACCGATATTCACAAGCTACTTCTTACCATTCGCCCGTAACATATCTTTAACTGAAACTCTCGGGCAAGCTACATAAAGAAGCTGGTGAACCATTGCTACATTCTGTCCTACTTTGTGTTCACTTCTTTATTTCTCCTCGTGTCTATTGCATTGACTGTCACCAACACATTTTGAGCTTATCTCTTTGACTTCCGTATTGGCCGAACCGATCCGAAAACATTTGGCGCGGCACCCACATCCTACTGCTCTGAGCATTCCGGCTCCTCAATGCCATTGTTGTGCTCTATATCAGATTCATCTTCTGCTGCACAATCGTCTTTACTGTCATGGCGATTATCTAAGTCGCCATCCCAGTTGAGGCAATTTTCGGTATCAGACATGCTTTCTGGTGCGCTATCCTAGTCACTTTCAACTAGATGACCATTGATTCTCCGGATTTGGCGGACATTTAAGATTTGAGTTCATCCTCCAGTGAGGTCCTTTGCAGACAAAGCTGGTGGCAAAAGTAATCTTTCTGACAATTTAAATGCTGCCACACAATCATGTTGAAAGAGTGACCAGGAGGCTTTGATGATCTCTTCCATGTGCGAAATGTATCCAACGGCTGTCATCTGCTTGTTTTGAGCACTAGATAGCTTCTGTGTAGCAAGTAGATTCTGGCTGCCCTGCCACATCTCCAAAAAGTCGTGGACCTTGGCCATTCTGTGCAATTTTCTTTCCTCCAGCTGTTTCTTTATTTCCGAGTCATTTTCTGTGTTCGTCATATCTGATACTTGGTTATCGCTCACCACAATCCCGTTATTGGCTTGAGGGAACTGCCTTACAACGACTATTTTGCGAAGGGTCTTGCCTGTTGTTTTTGACTGCCTCCAGCCAATAACATCTCGCCCAAAGGAAAGACTGGCATCCACTCCGATACAATATGCTATGATAGAGAATATGCTGTGTGCCACATTGAAGAGATCGGCATACTTTGAGTGCGTGTCCTCTTGTTGGCGCCACCTGTCGGTTATGTCCAGTATCCAAAATGTACTGCTAATCTCCATTGGGTCAGCATGGTAATCATTAAGATTTGGATTAATTTGTCCATAGTTGTTTGGTGCTTCAGGTGGGGAATTCAGATTGAGCCTGCCGGCGGTCAATAAGCGTGCTGTGCAGTTGCTTCATCCGGGTGTCATCTCGGCCATATTGCTAGGCGTTAAGTATTCTTCATCATCCTGGTATGAATCAGGTGGATCAAAGGATGATGAACAGGATCCAGAAGCTGTGGCAGAGAGGACGAGATTGTAGCTCGGTAAGCGTTCATGTTTATTGACCAGCACACATCAATGTTTGGCACAGGATTTATTCTCCCCTTACTTCAGAAAGACCTCTTGGTATCGGGTAGTATAGGATATCTCGTCCTCAGTATTGATATTCATTCCCTTGTCCCACATTCTAAACAATCGCACCTTCCGAAAAGGATCAAGGCTATGTGCAGAAATGAGAAGCATGCTCGTCGTTGGACTCACTTCAGTATAGTATTTGGACAACTTCTATCAAGCTAACTTCACAGCGAAGAACAACTCTTCCTTCCATTGAGTTGCCTTCTTAGCCAAAGCTCGCATCACACCATCCAGATGATTGATTATGTCACTGTACACTGTGATAACATGATGCACAGCGACTGTATGCATCTTTGACATCCACAGGGTCCAATATCGAAATGGCCTTAATACTTCCATGACATACTTCACAATCGTCATTTCATGTTGAGTTGTGCAAAGTGGCCGGTAATCAGTGTGTCTTGGATTTTGGAGCCACTGGCATGTGAATTCCGATAATCAGTAGCTGCGCTTGAGCAACTCTAGTGTTGAGTTCCAACGTATCTTCACATCCATAATCGGAAGTATTGCAGTGTGGACTTTGGCTCATTGACAGTCAATGAACTCATTTCAGATACCAGGTGTCAGGGTAATCAATACTGCAAGAATTCTCTGCTATATGAAGGTTGGTTTCAGGTCGTTCAAAATATCATGAAATTTGTACTTTCTCAATTATCATTGCTTAACCTTGTCTCATGGCCAACATTTTGTTCATTCTAGCATTGCCCTCGTTTTGAAGTCTTTCACTCTTCCCAATGTCTATGTTTTCATTCTCTCAAAATTGCTCATCATACTCATGGGCTTCCCAAGACTTGGTGCGCCCATTTACACTGAGACTGCTCATGATTGCACCTAAAGCCAGCTGTATGACGTACGCCATGCATGGTATGTGGTTTTTCAATGCAGGCTACTCAATTCCAGAGGCCTCAAGTATTGTTTACAGCTCATGCATCATCGAGTAATATGAGAGAGCGTTATCAGTTGTAATATGAAGCAAACGTCTGTCGGTAAGCTCACAAAGATCAAGCACATCCTGCAAATTTACAGCGAGCCTTGCTCCAGTATGTTGCCCCTTGACCTATCATTCTTAGTTTGCTTTCGAAAGCGGAAAAGAATAGACGATCAACCTCATTGAAAGCGAGTTGAACTTCACCCAATGCCCAATTTCGATCCATAGACTCAACAATGACCTACATTATGGCTGGTTTGTTCGTTGATGTTCCTGGTAGTACTGGATCCGGGTATCCACCTGCGGTCCATACTTTGACTGTAAAGACGAGTTGGTTCGGTTCCAGACCCATCTAAAAACCTTACCCGCTGACTGTTGGCGGGCCAAACCCAGACCCGTACCTGTCAACCTGCGGGTTTTGCCGGGTTTGGCTACACCCGTCATTTCCAATCTCCGGTTCCGCTTCTCGGGATTCACATTTATGGTCGCATTCAAATATGTTACTGTTGATCATAAAATATTGACATCAGTATGTCACGTTCCATTTTCAATGTATTGGCCACCTCAATGATCAAAACAAATAATCACATGCGCACTACCACATCCTGGGAATGAACGTCAACAGAGTGTGAACAATTTTGGGTTTGCATGTTCGGTGTTATGAGTGGCACTTAATCACATGCATCCATAAACAACGTAATGGCAGTCTTTATAGGCAAGTAGGGACGGAATATTCCCGCCACATCCTCTGGGACAGTAACATCTCATTTCATTTAAAGAGCTACCGCCAAGTATTTGTGAGCCTTTTAGTGTACAAAAACAGTCGAAACCATGTATATGGACAATAACAGCCACATTCCGCTGTACCTAACCATCCTGGAAGGCCAACAATCGTTGACACTCTGTTGACACTCATTTTCATGATGGGGCAGGGAGCATTTCACTTTCTCTTTTGCCTATAAAGGCAGTCAATACTTCATTTATGACTTTGTGCAACCAATCGCCCACAAGATTACCCAAGATAAGTGACCAAGAATCGTTGACCCTCCGTTGACGCTCATTTTCATGTTGGGGCAGAGAGCGTGTTACTATCTCGTTTCCCTATATGAGCAGCCAATACTTCGTTTTTGACTACGAGCAACCTATCGCCCCGCAGATTACCCAAGATACATGACCAAGAATTTTTGACACTCCGTTGACAGTCATTTTCATGATGGGGCAGGGAGCGTTGTACTGTCTCTCTTGCCAGTAAAGCCAGCCAATACTTCGTTTATGACAATTGGCAACCTATTGCCCCCCAGACTATCCAAGATACATGACCAAGAATCGTTGATGCTCCGTTGACGCTCGTTTGGCCATGGGTGTATCCACATCATGCAATCATTTGATTTGGCATAGTCTAGCATTCACGTCGATTTGGCAGCCTTTCTAGCGTTTTCATTTACTTCCTTCTTGATCACTATATTGTTCTGTAATAATACATATAAATACACCTTTAAAATATACTTTGAAGTATCCGCAAATTCAGGATAATAATAATAACCAAAATTCCGTTCCATTCGATCAATGCTCGTCATCCCTGGCAGGTTCGCTGAATAGGCTGCTCTGGTCTTCAAAATGAATGCTAGCTGCATTACCACACAGCAGATAGTATACTAACCAGTGGATGTTCCTTCATCAGGCAGCATATCTGGATCAAAATCTGTATAGTGCTCGCTATTCTGGGCAGATAAATCAAGGGTAAATCGTTCAGCACAGGGAAGAGATGTATGTGAATACGCATATCCAGGCGGCAAATTGACGATTACGAGAAATTGAGATCCGGAAGTATTTCCGTTTATGGCGGTTGCAGTTCCGGGCAGAGGTGACGTCGGCTCTGGAGTCTGCTGTCTGCGTCGATTGGGCGGAGGTACACCTGTATCTTTGCATCTCCAGCGTGTCTGCGGATTTCTTGCGGTGCAATTTTGCCAATGAAGGCATCTGGGCAAGTGGTTTTGACAAAGCATAGCCGGGTCTCTCTCTATAGTAGCCTTTACCTTTTTATGCCCAGGAACCTCAACACTGTACTTCTTCTTCTCTTCTCGGACCTTGATTAGGTATTCCGTTTCCTCTATTGCGGTGTGCGAAAACCCTCCTTTAGCTATTTTGGCCATGTTCAAGGCCAGGCGCATGTCAGACTGTTCCAGCTGTACACGACCTCCTTGCCTTGCCATCGTAGCAGACATGTTGAATACCTACAAGAAATTAGTTGCTGCATCAAACAATGAGATGCGGCTATTTCCTTAACCATATATGCTTCTGTAGCCTTCTCTAAGGTGATTAACGCCTGTTTCGTCCACTCTCAGGGATTCTGATCAGGAAATTCGTCTGCAAAAATCCCAGAGCTTACAACATCATCATGATTGATTTCGCGAACTGTGGGGACTGATGCCTTGGTTGACTATGGAGGTTTCCCGTTACGGGCAGTGATACATTAGTCACGTAGCTTTCGGCATACACCCCCTCCATGGTATACGCTTGATTGATGGCCGTTGACCACGGTATGGATATACTCACATTCAGCTGCATGCTGCTTCCTATTCGTGCTGCTTCCAGTCTTACGGACGATTTCTAAATATGCATCCTGGGTTATGGTTTTGGTGGCTGCATTGGCAGCGTCGCTGTGGACTAACTGGTGTCTGCGTTGTTGCTGTGTGCCAATCAGTGACGTATTTGTCAAAGCGCCTGCCAATCGGCTGGATTTGGATCCGCTCGGACCTGGCTGAGGTTGTTGACAATCCAAGATTTGAAGGTGTGAAATTGCAGAGGAAGATGATAACGAAAAGAAGTGGGAAGTCCTGAAAATTAAATAGTTAGCGTGATGTCAGAATGGAATCTTTAGCTGCCAACATGTGCGTTATACTCAAGATAAATCCTGCTGTGCATAGCTGCAAGTTTCAGGGGTTTCCCACACCCCCGAGATGTGCAATATGTCGGTCCGTTGTTGTTTGTTTGTTCAGATGGATAAATTGTGGTGTACGGCAGCCGAAATCGCATGATGATTAGATATAAATAGGCCATTGTTCGATGGAAAGGACGTCGGCTGATGTTTGTCACAAAGAATCCCCAGGATACTACATGAAACCGACGCTAACAATCAAGTCATGTTGTACTGTTAGTCTAACTATTCCCGATTCACTGACAGTCAAAAGGGAGGTTTTGCTTTGTTCTAGATGAGAAAACATACTAACCTTGACATAAAAGATGCAGCTTGCCTCCATATTGTCCATATGTTGCAACATCCAATATCTCGGCCAACAAAGTCAACACAAACTACAATGGTCAATGCTCCGAAAAAGAACTGTTTGCCACTTCCGGCTGGCAGATAAGGCAAATCGACAAAGCGGTCTACCCAACAATGTCATCAAGCCAATGAAGGCAAGAGCGGCTTGGAGTCAGAAAGAGTCCCAGCCCTTGGGGCATTGCACAGCTTGTGATCCAGAAAGAAGGTTGCGGCGGAGAAACGATGAGAAACGCACTTCTTAAGCAATGAGGAGAAAGAGAAATGGATTGAGGATTATGTTGAGAGAGAGACAGCTGGGGCAAGAAAGCGAGTTGAAGACGCAGAGGCTGTGGTTCAGCATAAGCAGGAAGATATGAAGCATGTTGAAATCACAGGATTGACGAACAAAGAGCCCTAAAAGACATTTGAGGAGATGATGGTTACTCTCGGAGACAGTCTGAGTGATCTTGCAAGTACCGACGATGGGGAGGATGGAGAAGATGAGGATGAGGACACAGAGCAGGACAAGCTGAGCAAAGATGACGAACCCAGCTGGGTTATGGGCACAATCACCAAAACGGTCCGGAAGCGCATGGAGATGTTTCGACAGAAGCAGATGAAGTTTGACAAATTGACACAACCGGAATGGGAGGATGCAGCCAACTACTTCCGTAAAAGAGATGATAAGTACAGGACATCTGAATTGATGGTTTCAGCCATCGTTCAACTGGAAACGGATGATGATGCTGCGGAACCTGCACCATTACCATCTGCAGAGATTATGGAGTGTCTTGAGATTGTCCCCGGAATATCGCAAATGCCATGAGGGACTTCTCAACCACGAAGTAGTCATATGAGGCTAGGTTCGATGAAGCCGCAGTCGAACACGAGCATATCCGGTCTTGAGCCCGCTGCAGAGCCCAATACGTCACCTTTGCTGAAAGTGAAGTCTGATGAACCAGCAAGATTTTCCCCCTGCATATAGCCTCCAGCTAATCACCATTTAGATTGCGGATTTGGACCAAGACATGGTGACGGCTCCAGTGTCTGCAGAGGAATAGATAAGCCAACTGTTCTTGTTGACGTCATATCTTGGTGAAAAGCAATTTGTTTACCAATTCTGCTACGTGTCAGCTTTTTCTTGGTTTCTGTGACCAAATTGTGAGACATGAGAATTCGTCTTTGCATGTGCAAGGGTCGAATACACCATGTGAAAGTTCTAGAATCCAAATCACGTCAATAACCAGCCAAATCATTCGATTTCTATCTGCGAGTGACTGTTAAGCGACAAATCAAAAGCTAAATGATTGACGAAATATACTAACAAAATTGAAGTGAGTGATGTCATACGTATCATAGACGGAGTGGTCAGTGTTCAAGACGAATCTCTCTCAACAACGACCATGATGCCGTATTTATCCATGCATCCAACTCCTCTACTCCCCACTGAGACCTCGTGCACATGGTTGAGATTATTGAAATTGCTTATGGTACGTCATGGAAATCAAGGAGAAAGAGCTGGATAAGGAAAGGTGAGGAAGTCGAGCTATATTTACCAAAAACTATTGAAATGATCTACATGCCGCAAATTTCAGGCCGAAAGCACCGGAATGTGATAGGGCCATGTCATCTCTCACTCACATAGCGTAGAAAGCAGTTGATTCGAAATTGAGAGGTAACAAAACTCCTGGATCCAAACGATAATACATACAAATGCAATATTGGATGTCAATAATGTGTATATGATTGGTTGCATACAATTATTGAGTGTACAAAGGGTGTTTTGATGTGATTAATGTGAGCATCAACAGAGTGTCAACGATTTTTAGTCTTACACATTCCCCAATCAAAGGGCTGCATTGTCACATCATTTCAAAGTGCATATAGTGGTCGGCATTATAGTGAAAATGGCAAATAACACGCTCGTTGCCATATCATAAAATTGAGCTTCAATGATTCGTTGCATTGCATTATGGAAAATCCAGAGGGCTGCGCGGTGACGTTTACTCATAGTCGAACTATTGGCAACCTTTCTAGGCAAACATGATTATGACAACATCGCTACTATGTCCTAAAAGTGAGTGTTAAAGGAGCATCAACGACTTTTGGCATTGTATTATAGATAATGCGAGGGCTGTACAGCAACGTTTATCCATTATCGAACTATTGGCCGCCTTTCTAGGCGAAACTGGTTGCGACAACATCATTCCGATGTCCTAAAAATGAGCGTCAACGGAGCGTGAATGACTTTTGGCCATCCATCTTGGAACATGCAATGGCTGAGCAGCGACATTAAGCCATAATCATACTATCGGCCGTTTTTCTAGGCGAAAATCATTCCCACAACATGGCGACTATGTCCGAAAAATGAGCGTCTACGGAGCGTGAACGACTTTAGGTCTTGCATCTTGGACAATGCAACAGCTGTGCGGGGACATATAGCCATAATCGAACTATCGACCGCCTTTTTAGGCGAAAGGAGTTGTGACACCATGGCTACTGTGTCCTGAAAATGAGCATCAACGGTGCATCAACGATTTTAGACCTTGCATCTTGGAAAATGCAAGAGCTGTGTGGCAACTTTCAGCCACAATCGAACTATAGGCCGCCTGTTTAGGCGAAAGGACTTGCGACAACAACGCAACTATGTCCCAGAAATGTGCGTCAATGGAGCATCAACAACTTTTGGCTTTGCATCTTGGAAAATGCAAGGGCTGTGCGGCGACATTAAGCCATAATTGCACTACCGGCCGCCTTTCAAGGCGAAAGGAGTTGTGACAACATCGCTACTATGTCCTAGAACTGAGTGTCAACAACTTTTGGCCTCACATCCTGCAAAATGAAAGGGCTGTGCAGCAACATTAAGCCATAATTGAACTATCAGTTGCCTTTCTAGGCAAAACTGCTTTCCATGACATTGTCACCGTGCTTCAAAAATGAGCATCATCAGAGTGTGAACGATGTTTGGCCTTGCAAGTTGGAAAATCAAGGGGCTGTGCGACAGTATTGATTCATAATCGAACTATTGGCCGCCTTACTAGTCAAAAATGCTTGCGACATGATCGTAACCATGTCCCAAAATGAGTGTCAACAGAGCATCAACAGAGCGTCAACAGAGCATCAACAGAGCGTCAACAGAGCGTCAACAGAGCGTCAACAGAGCGTCAACCGAGCGTCAACAGAGCGTCAACCGAGCGTCAACAGAGCGTCACCAGAGCGTCAACGATTTTGGATCTAGCATCTGGGTCAATATAACTGCAATAGAACACAGAGAACCCACAATGAACCTATCAGCAGCCTTTATTGGCTAAAATGCTAGTGACGATATCGTATCTGCCTCCTACAAGTGAGCGCCCACAGAGCATCAACATTTATTGTAGAGGCTCAGTACGCTACACAGCAATGAACTGCATTTTGCTGTTCCTAAGTCGAGTTCCACACAGTCACTCTTTGCAATCTGTCTTTGTATACAACTTCACAAATATGCATGCAATGTCTTACAGATATGATTTTTTTGCTGGTAGCTGTAGAGTCAACATTTATAAACCCGCTGTCTGCTATACTGTAACGTTACTTGCGGCAGTCTTCCGGGTTGAATTACCCAGGTTTCTAAATCTTACCGCTATGTCGTATTGAAAATCTTTGAACACCTCTTTGCTCAAGGTAATGATCTCTTCCAAAAACGAACAGGCCTTTTTTCGTGATTTCAGCGACATTACTTTACAAATCATATTCGATGCTTGGTGGGTTTCATTGAATGTATACACGAAGCTGTCTATTGCCTGGAATAATTCTAGACATGCACCTTCGTGGCAAATCTAGTTACACTGTGGAATTGAGGAGACTGGCAGCCCTGGTATAATACGTATCTTTTGTCATCAAGTTCTTTGCCATCCATCAGGACATGGGACCAGCTCAATGGGGAAACACTTGCTGGCAAAAGCACACATCACAAAGTCGAACGAATTAACAGAGTCAGCGGGTACTGAATTGATCAGTTTGAGGGTGGATGAAACAGCGTTGGCCATCCTGAACAGGCAAGGAAGTCAAGCAACTACAATAGTATGTTCCCAGAGTCAAATCATATTTGACGTCCAGTTCATTCCATATTGACCGAAATGACAGACAAAACGTTCCAAACTGGCAGCGAAGGACATTGAAACTTCTGAATTTCACCAAGACACGTGGAATCGCAACCTGATGTTAGGATTTGTTTCAGCTCATATTCCATGGAATGCTATATCGAATCTGCAGCTACTACGGTCATATACAGCATTACGCGATGATCTAGTGATGCCATCCGCTACGACCCTTAGCAATATTTGCAGGAGGGAATATGCACTGACAATGGATGCAATTAAGAAGCAGTTGCCATCACAAAATAAAGTTAGTTTAGCTTTAGACGGATGGACATCAACAAACAAACTACCCATAATGTTGGTCATTGCATAATATATCGATCGAAATTTGGCATTCCGTGAAGTTCAACTCGCTTTCGATGTGGTTGATCACCAATTCTTTTCCACTTTTGAAAGCTAATTACGAATGACAGGTCAAAGGCCAACATACTGGAGCAAGGCTAGCCATACATTTGAACAATGTGTGTGATCGTTTTGAACTTACCGATGGCCGTTTGGTTGGTATTACAACTGATAGTGCTCTCTCAAATCACTCGATGACACGCAAGCTGCAATCAACAGTTGAGGCCTCTGGAATCAAGTGGCCTGCATTGAGGAATCACATACCATGCATGGCACATGTCATACAGCTGGCTTTAGGTGCATTCATGAGTAGTCCGGTGTAAAAGGCCGCACCAAATCTTCGGAAGCCCATGAGCGTGATCAGTGATTTGAAGACAACAAAAGCATAGACATCGGGAAGAGTCAAAGACTTCGAAAAGACTGCAATGCTCAAATCAACAAGGTGTTGACCAGGAGACCAGGTTTAGTGAAGATAATTGAGAAAGTACGTATTTCATGATATTTTGAAAGTCCTGAAACTGACCTTCATATACCAGAGAATGCTAGCTGTATTCATTATGCTGACACCTGGTCGCCGAAACGAGTTCATTGACTGTCAAAAAGCCAAATTCCGCATTGCTGCACTTCCGATTATGGATGTGAAGACATGTTGGAACTCAACACTGGAGTAGGTCGAGCGCACCTACCGTTTACTGGAATTCACGGGTGGGTGGCTCCAAAATCCAAAATACACAGATTACCGGACACTTTCACAACTCAACATGGATAGACCATTGTGAAGAATGTCATGGAAGTAATGAGACCATGTCGATATTGGACCCTGTGGATGTCGAAGAGGCAGACTGTCACATCGCATCACGTCATCACAATATACAACGACATGTTGGATCACATGGATGGCGTGATGCAAGCTTTGGCCAAGAAAAAGATTCCATGGAAGGAAGACTTGTTCTTCGCTGTGAAGTCAGCTCGACAGAAGCTATCCGAATACTATGCTTATGTGACTACAACAATGGGCAGGGTTCTCATTTCTGCACATATCCTTGATCCGTTCCGGTAGTTGCGATCGTCTACAAAGTGGGACAAGGGAATGTATATTAATCCTGAGGACGAGACATCCTATGCTACCCAATACCAGGAGGCCTTTCAGAAGTACATGGAGAATGAATACAGTGCTAAACATTGACGTGTGCCAGACAATAAACTCGAAAGCTTACCGAGCAGTAATGTGGTCCCCTGTGGAATGGCTTCTGGTTTGTGTCAATCATTCTTTGATGCATATGATTTGTCCACCGATAATAAAGAATACTTGACGCCTAACAATGTGGCAGAAACGACACCCAGAGGAAGCGATTGCGCAACACGGATATTGACCGCTGCCAGGCTCTATTTGAATTCCTTGCCTAAAGCACCAACGACCTGGGGGCAAAATAATTCAAATCTGAATGATTACGACTGCAACGCAATGGAGATTTACAGTACATTTTGGATACCGGACATAACTGACTGGTGGCACCAACAGGAGGAAACACACTCAAAGTACGACGATTTCTCCAATGTGGCACACGACATATCATATATCATACCACATGGTGTTGGAGTGGAGGCCAGTTATGTCCTTGGCTGAGATGTAATCAGCTGGAGGCAGTCAAAAACTTCGGGCGGGACCCTTTGCCAACAGGTTGTTGTGAGGCAATTTGCTGCAGCTAATAACGGGATTTTGGCAGGTGGTAACCCAGCATCGGATACGACGATCACTGAAAACGACTCGGAAATGAAGCAAGAGGCGGAGTGGTGGAAATTGCACCTAATGGCCAAGATCCACAACTTTTTGGAGATGTGACAGGGTAGCCAGTATCTACGAGCTATTCAGGAGGAGTCTCCCACTCAACACAAGCAAATGACAGACGTTGGATACTTTTCGGACACGGAAGAGATCGTCAAATCCTCCTCATCACTCTTTCAACCTCATGGTGCAGCTGCATTTACATTGTCAGAAAGATCACCTTTACCACCAGCTTTGTCTGCAAAGGACCTCCCTGGAGGATGAACTCAAATATTAACTGTCTGCCAAATCCGGAGAATCAACTGTCATCCAGTCGAAAGCGACGAAGATAGTGCACTAAAAAGTATTTCGCACACCGAAAATTGGCTAAACTGGAATGGCGACTTGGATAATCCAAATCATAGCGAAGACGATTCTGCAGCTGAGGATGAATCAGACATAAAGCACACCAATGGCATCGAAGATCCGGAATGCCCAGAGCAGCAGGATGTGAGTGCTGCGCCAAATTTTCCCGGATTGGTTTGACCAACACGGAAGTCGAAGAGACAGGCTGGAAATGTGTTGGTGACGGTCAATGCAGTAGAAACGAGGAGAAACAATGGAGTGAAGCAAAAGTAGGACAGAATGCATCAATGGTTCACCAGCTTCATTATGTAGCTTGACCGTGAGTTTCAGTTAGAGATATATTATGGGCGAATGGTAAGAAGTAGCTTGTGAATATTGGTTCATAAATAGATGTATAGCAGGTGCAATGAATCTTTTGGCGTGGTACATCATATTCAGCCGTGTGACAGAGAACTGTGCAAGATTATTACGCCGCTCGGCTTTGCCAGAGGGCTGATTTTCAATCAGGCAGAAAGACAACCAATAAAGTCAAATCATGATGAAAACAATTATCAACGGCTGCAGATCTTGAATGGACTATATATCTAAATGAGCATCAACGGAGTGTCAACAATTTGTGGTCTTGTAAGTATGGTAATTCACCAGTGACTTGGTTGTTGTCATTTAAAACAGAGATAATGGCAGCTTTTATAGGCGAAAGAGATATCAACACAGTCAGCGCCCCATTCTTAACATGAGCGTGAACGGAGTGTCAATCATTTTTAGCTTTGTATCTTGGGTAATTTATTTTCCGATTGGTTGCAGACATCCATTTATAAGATATTGGCAGTTTTTACTGGCAAGAACAACAACGACATGTGCCCTGCGGCATCCTGAAAATGAGTGTCAACAGAGCGTCTACAATTTTAGCTCTTACATATTTCTTAATCAAGGCATCGTGGGGATCTTCCTGCGCATAACTTGATTATTGACCGCCTTTACAGGCAAAAATTCCATCTAGTGAAGGTGAAATACAGATACCAAATCAATCGATATTGCAAACTGCACAATCAGCAAAAGCGCATTATCAGTTGCTGCAAACGCGATTTTGATAAGATACTATTAACACACTCCTAATACAAGAGCCTTATATGAATCTATAGATGGACCCGCTGGGTGACCCGCTGACAACCAGCCCAATTCAGACAGGTTGCGAGTTTACCATCGAACCGTACCCAGGTGGACAGTTCAGGTTTATTGACGACCCGGACCTGAACCCGAAGTGACTGTCCGGAACCGTTGCTAACACTAGTTGATGTCCATCATTCCAAAGCTAAACTAACTTCATTTCGTGATGGCAACTGCTCTTCAATTGCATCCAGGGTCAGTGCGTATTCCCTCCGGAATAGGTTGCTAAGGGTTGTGGCGAACGGCTGCACTAGGTCATCGCGTAATGCCTTATATGACTGTTGTAGCTCCACAGTTGATCTAGCATTCCATAGAATATGAGCTGAAACAAATCCTAACATGAGGTAGCAATTCGACGTGTCTGGGAGAAATTGTGAAGTTTCAAAGTCCATAGCTGCCAGTTTGGAATGTTTGGTCGGTCATTTCAGTCAATATGGAATTACCTTGACGTCAAATATGATTTGACTCTGCAAACTTACAATTGTAATTCCTTGCCTTCTTTGCGTCTTCAGGATGGCCAAAGCTTTTTCATCGACCTTCGAACTAGTCAATTCAGTAACCTCTGACTCTGTTAATTCGTTTAACTTTGTGGTGTGAGATGTTGCCAGAAGTGTTGTCCCATTGAGCTGATCCCATGTTCGGAGGGACGGCGAAGAACTGGATGGGAAACGATACATATGATGCCACGGCTGCCGGTCTCCTGAATTCCAGTGTGTAAATAGAATCGCCACAAAGGCGCATGTCTAGAATTATTCCAACCAATAGGCAGCTTCGAGCCTACATTCATTGAAGCCCACCAAGTATCAAAGATGGTTTGTAAGGTAAGGTCACTCAAATGACGAATCAGGACATGTTTGATTTTGGAAGTGATTAGAACCTCAAGCAAAGCGGTGGTTGAAGAATATGAATCGGACATGGCGGTAAGAATTAGAAACCTGGGTAGCCCAGCTCAAAAGACTGTCAAAAGTAACGTTACAGTATCGCAGACTGCGGGCTCTTAAATATTGACTCCACAGTTACAAGAACATAAATCAAATCTGTAAGACATTGCATGCATATTTGTGAAGTTGGATACAAGGACAGATTGCAAAGACTGACCATGCAAAACTGGATTTAGAAACAGCACAATGCAGTTCATTGCTGTGTAGCGTTCTGAGCCTCCACAAACATTGTTGATGCTCCATGGGTGCTCAATTGTAGGAGGTGGATGCGATATCGTCAGTAGCATTTTTGCCAATAAAGACTGCCGATAGGTTCATTGTAGGTTATCTGCGTTCGATTGCTGTTAGATTATCCCAGATGCATGATCAAAAATCATTGATGCTCTGTTGACGCCATGTTGACGCTCATTTTGGGACATGGTTATGATCTTGTTGTATGCCTTTGTCCCTAGTAAGGTGGCCAATAGTTCGATTATGGATCAATAATGTCACACAGCTCCTTGATTGTCCAAGATCCAAGGGTTGAAATTGTTGATGCTCCATTGACTCTCACTTTGAAAGCATAGTGACTATGTTGTCGAAAGTGTTTTGACTAGAAATGCGGCTGATAGTTCGATTATGGCTTAATGTCGCCGCACAGCCCTCGCATTTTCCATGATGCAAGGACAAAAGTTGTTGATGCTCTGTTGTCACTCATTTTTAGGACATAGTAGCGATGATGTTGCAACTAGTTTCTCCTCGAAAGGCAGCCGATGGATCGATTATAGCATAATGTCACAGCACAGACCTTGTATTTTCCAAGATGCAGGGTCAAAAATTGTTGACGCTGCGTTGACGCTCATTGTTAGGACATAGTAGCGATGTTGTCACAACAATTTTATCCTACAAAGACGGCTGATAGTATGATTATGGCTTAATGTCGCTGCTCAGCCATCGGATTTCCCGAGATGCATGGCCAAAAGTCACTGACGCTCTGTTGATGTTGATTTTCAGGACATTGTAGCGGCATTGTTGCAACAATTCTTGACTAGAAAGGTGGCCGATAGTTCGATTATGAATTAACGTTGCCGCACAGCCCATGCATTTTCTGTGATGGAAGACCAGAAGTCGTTGACGCTCCGTTGATGTTCATTTTTAGGATATAGTACTGATGTTGCAGAAAGCATGTTTGCCTACAAAGGCGGCCGATAGTTCGAGTATGAGTTAAACTCACCGCGCAGCCCTCCTGAGTTTCCAGTATCCAATACCCAAAATTTTTGACGCTGATTGTTACGATGTGGCAACAAGCATGTCATTTACCATTTGCATTATAATGCCGACCAATAGATATTCTTTCGAACGATGTGACAATGCAGCCCATCCATTGCGGAATGTGTAAGACTAAAAATCATTGACACTCTGTTGACGTTCATATAAATCACATCAAAACAGCCTTTGTGCACCCAATAATTGCTTGGAACCATTCATATACACCTAATTGACATCCAATATTGGGTTTGTATGTATTATTATTTGAATACAGCAGTTTTGTAACCTCTCAATTTGTAATCAACTGCTATCCACATTATGTGAGTGATGGATTACGTGGCCCTATCACATTCCTGCTCTTTTGGCCAGTAATTTGCGGCATGTAGATCAATTCACCAGTTCTTGGTTGATATACCTTGACTTCCTCACCTTTCCCTATCCAGCTCCTTCTCCTCGATTTCTTTGACATACCATAAGCAATTTCAAATATACAAACCTCGTGTACTAGGCTTGTGCGGAGAGTTATACAGTTGGAGACATGGATGAATGGGGCATGAAGGTCGTCGTTCAGGCAGATTTGTCATGAGCACTGATTGCTCATTCTACGACATGGATGACATGACTCACTTAAATTTTGTTAGTATATTCCGTCACTAATATAGCTTTTGCTGTGTCGCTTAGCAGTCACTTGCAGATAAAAATCAAACGTGTTGGATGTTTTTCCGGGTGATTTGGATTCTAAAACTTTCACATGGTGCGTTCGACGCTTTCACATGCACAGACGAATTATCATATGTCACAATTTAGTCACTGAAATCATGAAACAGCTGACATCTAGCAATATTGGTAAACAAATTGCTTTTAACCAGGATATAACATCAAAAATTACACTTTGCCTATCTATTCCTCTGCTGACGCAGGAACTGTCACGATGTCTTTCTCCGAATCCGAGATCTCTATGGAGATTCGCTGGAGTCCATATGCATGGGTAAAAGCTTACTGGTTCAACAGGCATCGCTTTCAGCAAAGGTGACCTATTGCGCTCTGGGGCGGGCTCAAGACCGGACATGCTTGTGTTCAACTGCGACTTCACTGAACCTAGCCTGATATGACAACTTCCTGGTCGAGAAGTCACTTGCAGCATCTGTTATATTGCAGGGACATTCTCAAGAGACACCATATACTGACTAAATGTTGTCGCGGCAGGTGCCGCAGTGGCATCATCCGTTTGCGGTTGAATGACATCCAGAACCCTCAATTCGGATATACCATACTTCTTATCTCTTTCACAGAAGTGGTCACCTTCAGCCTCCCATCCCGTTTTTGATAATTCGTCAAGCTTCATCTGCTTCTGCCGAAACGTCTCCATGCGCTACTGTATGGTTTTGGTGATTGTGCCCATCACCCAGCCGGGTTCGTCATCTTCGCTCAGCTTGCCCTGCTCTGTCTCTTCGCCATCCTCATCTTCCCCATTCTCCCCACTGCCGGAACTTGCCAGATCACTCAGACTGACTCCGATAGCGACGATCATCTCCTCACAAATCAATTCGGGCTCTCTAGTCGTCAATCCCGTGATTTCAGCATGCTTCAAATCTCCCTGCTCATGCTGGACCACTGCCTCTGCATCTTCAACTCACCTTCTTGCCCCAGTGGATTCTCTGTCAACATAATCCTCAATCGATATCGCTTTCTCAATATTCCTTATGAAGGGCGTTTCTGGTCGTTTCTCCACTCTAAGCATCTTTTTGGATCTCAAGCTGCACAATGCCCCAAGGGCTCGGACTCTTTCTGCCTCCAAGCCGCTCTTGCCTTCATTCGCTTGATGACATTGTTGGGTAGACCGCGTGGTTGATTTGACGTATCTGTCCACCAAAAGTGGCGAAAGGTTCGTATTTGGAGCATTGGCCATTGTAGTTTGCGTTGGCTTTGTTGTTGGGCGATCTGTTGGATGTTGCAAGATATGAACAATCTGGAGGTAAGCTGTGTCTTTTGCGTCAAGGTTAGTATGTTTACTCATCTATAACAAACAAACCTCCCTTTTGACTGTCAATAAATCGGGAATAGTTTGGCTAACTGTACAGTATGACTTGATTGTTAGCATCAGTTTTGTGTATTATCCCAGGGATTCTTTGCGACAACCATCAGCAGATGTCCTTTCCCTGAAACAATGTCTTATTTATAGCTGACAATCATGCGATTACGCCTGTGGTACACCGCAATTTATTCCTGTTAACAAACAAACAACAATGGACTGACAAATTGCACATCTCGGTGCTGTGGGAAACCCCTGCAACCTGCAACTATACGCAGCAGAATTCATCCTGAGTAAAACGACCATGTTGGCATCTAATTACACCATTCGGACTTGAAGCTAACTATATAATCCTCAGGACTTCCCACCTCTTTTTGTTAGCATCTTCATGGCCTATTCTACACCAGCAAATCATGGATACACAACCAGCTCAGCCAGGTCTGAGCGGATCCAAATCCAGCCAATTGGCAGGGACTTCATCAAATACGTCACTTATCAGCACACATCAAGAACGCAGACACCAGTTAGTCCACGGCGACACTGCCAACGCAGCCAACATAAATCTGACCCAGAATGCATATTTCAAAATGGCCTATTAGACTGGAAGTAGCACCAATAAGAAGCATCATGCGGTTGGATGTGAGTATATGCATACCCTGGTGACCTACCGTCAATTAACCGTATACCATACAGCGGGTGTACACCGAGAGGTACACAACCAATTTATCGCTGCCCATAAAAGGAAACCTTCATGGTCGACCAAGGCATATGTCCGCACAGATTGCGCAATCGAACATCATGGTGTTGTAAGTTCTGGGATTTTTGGGGACGAGATTCCTGATAAGCATCCCCGAGAGTGGACGAAACAAGATTTAATCAACTTACAGGAACCGATGAAAGCGTATATGATTGAGGTAATAGCCACATCTCATTGTTTGAAGCAGAAACTAATTTCTTGTTGGTATTAAACATGTCTGCTACAATGCCAAGGCAAGGAGGTTGTGTACAGCTGGAACAGTCCAACATGGGCCAGGCTTTGGACATGGCCAAAATGGCCAAAGGAGGGTTTTCGCACACCGCAATAGAGGAAACGCAATATCTGATCCAGAAACCTAGAGCCGAGGTCCAAGATAAGATGCTGCGTGGTGTTGAGTTTCCTGGGCATAAAAAGGTGTGGGCCGCGATAGAACGACAGCCGGCAATGCTTTGTCAAAACCACATGCCCGGATTTCTTTCTTGCCGAAATGGCACCGCAAAAGATTCGCAGACACGCTGCAGACGCAAAGGAACAGGTGCACCTCCGCCCATCCGACGCAGACAAAACACTCTAGAACTGCCTCCAGAGCCGACGCGACCTCTGCCCGGAACACCACCCACCTCAACTGCTAACACTTCCGGTGCTCACTGTCTCAAAATCATCAATTTGCCGGCTGGATATGCATATTCACATATATCTCTTCCATGTGCTGAATCTTTTACCTTGGATTCATCAGCCCAGCATAGTGAGCACGATACAGATTATGATCCAGATATGCTGCTTAATGAAGGAACATCCAAAGGTTACTAAACTGTCTGCTGTGTTGTAATGCTGCCAACATTCATTTTGAAGACCAGAGCAGCCTATTGAGCGAACCAGGCAGTGATGACTACCAATGATCGAATGGCACGGCATTTTGGAGATTATTATTATCCTGAATTCACGGATACTGTCAAGTATATTTTAAAAGATATATTTATAATTATTATTATAGAACAATGTAGTGATCAAGAAGAAAGTATATAAAAACACTAGAAAGGCTTCCAAATCAACATGAATGATGGAGTACGCCAAATCAAATGAATCCATATTGTGGATACACCCATGGCAAATGAGCATCAACAGAGGGTCAACAATTCTTGGTCAGGTATCTTGGATAATGTTGTGGGCAATAGGTTGGAAATAGTCATAAACGAAGTATTCGCTGCCTTTATAGTCAAAAATGATAGTGAAATGCTCCCTGCCCCATCATGAAAATGAGTGTCAATGGAGCGTCAACGATTCTTGGTTATGTATTTTTGGTAATCTGGGGGGCAATAGGTTGCAAATAGTCATAAATGAAGTATTGGCTGCCTTTATAGGTAAAAGACAAAGTAACATGCTCCCTGCCCCATCATGGAAATAAGCGTCAATGGAGGGTCAACAATTCTTGGTCATGTATCCTGGGTACTCTGTGGGTCGATAGGTTGCACATAGTCATAAACACAGTATTGGCTGCCTTTATAGGCACAAGAGATAGTGAAATGCTCCCTGGCCCATCATCAAAATGAGCGTCAACTAAGTGTCACCTATTGTTGGCCTTCCATTATGGTTAAGTACAGCGCGATGTGGCCGTTATTGTCTATATACATGGTTTTGACTGTTTTGGTATGCTAAAAGGCTCATGAATACTTAGTGTTACCTCTGTAAATGAAATGAGTTGTTACTGTCCTGGAGGATGTGGCGGGAATATTCTGTACATATCTGCACATGAAGGGTGCCACATCGTTGTTTATGGAAGCTTGTGATCAAGCGCCACTTATATTACCGAATATATAAGACCCAAAATCGTTGACGCTCTGTTGATGCTCATTTTCAAGATGGGGTAGGGAGCGTTCCGCTTACCTTTTTTGCAATAAAGCTGGGCAATACTTCGTTTATGACTGTATTTCACATGTTGCACCCCAGATTACCCAAGATACATGACCAACAATCGTTCATGCTCTGTTGACGCTCATTTTCAAGATGTGGTACGGTGCGGGTATCTATTTGTTGTTATCATTAAGGCGGCCAATACATCGAAAATGGACTGTGACGTACCAATGTCAATCTTTTACGCTCAACAGTAGCAAATCTGAATGGGACCATAAATGTGAAACCCGAAACGCTGAACCAAAGATTGGAACCGACGGGTGAAACCAAACCTGGTGAAACCCGCGGGTTGGCGGGTATGTGTTCGGGTTTGGCCCTCCAAGAGTCAGCAGGTTGAGTTTTTGGACGGATCTGAAACCGAACCGACCTGTTTTTGCGGTCCAAACCTGGACCGCTGTCAGGTTACCTGCACCCGTTGCTAATACTAATCATGCCATAGATGTACTCTCCTCTTGTAGTGGTCACTTATTTTCACCAAGTATTTGAAAATTACATTCATAACTACTTACCAGTACCATTCAACCACATTTTGTACAGTTCATCTCTTTCCACTCTGCCAACCTGGTTCATGCCAACATTCCATTCCTTTCCTATCCATCTACATGCTGACCAACACCATCATTTGTGGATTATTGGATTTTCTCCTGATCCAAAGTACTTCATTTGAAAGCACATACTGCATGATTCCTGCCAAATTCTTATATCTGCTTCGGAGTGTATCCTTCAAGCTGCTTTGGGTTCCCCAGAAATCGTCATATCATGTTCCTTCAACTTTTGTATATATTCACCAGGCTTAATGTGACAGTTATTTGACATGCCTTGTTCCACCTCATTCTTCTTGGCCCCTGTTCAAGCTGCGTTCCTCATACACCTGATTCAATGATTTTCTTTACAATAATCTCTTCTTCTGGCTTGGATTCCCATGCTCCTTAGGGCTGCCATGAAATACCATCAGAATTTGCATTAATCCACCCTTGGTGATGTCTCGTGTGGAAGTCAAACAGTTGAACCAATATTGTCCAGCGGAAGACTTGTGCTGATAGCAGGTTGTCAGTTTGCATGTTAAGTTACTGCACAATAGGGTCAGCACCTGGCTCCACAAAGAATTTGACCTGAAATCCAGACTTCTAACAGTTTCTCAGTGCCTTGATTTGTCCACAGTACATGTATATCCCCACTTTCATCTTGGAATCGACTTTGGCCAATATTTAGCATTCAAAATGTCATGTGGGGTGATCCTATTGCTCATCTTTATTTGTTAAGATCATCCTCCACCCTTTCACGCTTCGATCAACTGCCGTAACTAATTGTCTGGTACCATCACTAATGTCTTATATCATCAATGCAGGAATATTATATTGAGGGTCTTCCGATATTGCCATTGGTTTCGATTGTTCAATGTTCGATTGAAGCTCATCAATCTTCCATACTATCTGAACCATGTTGTCCGTGACCATTTCAAACATGGGGAGGCTTTTTCAATTGTGGGTGCAAAGTCAAATGAATGCCATACACTCCGTTTGATTCTTATGCAATGGCCATTTCCTCACCTTGTCAACCTTTGAGTCTTCCTGCTACCTTTTTGTTTCTCCACATACAAAACTAATAATTTTTACTCTGTGTCAGCACTAGTTCAATCTCTAGTGTTAGCAATGGTTCCAACCTGCTAGAACGGTTCCGGATTAAGGTTGGAACCAGAACCGAACCGTTGCAAAGTGCTTTAACATACGAATACCCGGAATGTTGCAATTGGATCTATTTTACCACCAATATCCCGGCATTTCAACTTCATAACTTTGGCTCTAATTGAGTATTTGCGTTCTGATTGTATCGTGACATGATCAGTACGTCGATTGTTCAGTTCTAGTCGCTATGTCACCTCCCGGTTTGAGATTTGTGATCCGAGAAATATTCGTTGTGTCGCTATCGAAAACCCGCTAATTTCGCTGAAAATTTGCCGTTATTTCACAGCCACTGAACGAATATCAGCCGGATCGCAAATCTGAAAGCGGGAGGTGAAAGAGCGGCTAGAAATGCACAATCTAGGTATTCATCATGTTACGATACGATCAGAACTCAACATCTTGATCACCATCAAAGGTGTAGGAAGTGTAAAGTTCGAACTGTGGTCCGGTTCAAACCCGGCCGAAAATCTGCCAGTTCATGTCCTGTCCAGGTAACCACCTGGCGCTAGTCACCCGCTTCGAGTTGCTTCACCTTTCCTGATCCAGACCGCGGCGTCTCAGTCAGTTCTAACCCGAACCGCAGCCGGGTAACCCAGAACGGTTGCTAATACTATTCATATCGCATCTAACATTCTGGCCACAGCTTACTACTCCTTGCCAAGTACATTATTGAGGTTCATAAAGTATTCCATTTGAAGCCATCCCACCATGGGCAGTACTGCAACCTCATTCCCCCCTCATAGACTCATTGGACCAGTTACACCGATAACATCAACGAATATGTACACAATGGAATACATATTGGTGTTGGGTATATTCTAAAATACACTGACTACTACTGATACTGCATTGATAGCTCCCAGTTCCAGTCTGGCGGGCCACTACTTCCCTTGCATAATATGGCATGGTATATAGTACTGCATCAGCAAAATGTAAAATGGTTTGGAAGTCATAATACAATTACTGAGCTATTCTGAACAGCATCAGCGATCCGTACAGACGTTCCCAGAAGCTCCCTAACAGGCTGAATGCAAAATGATGTGCTTCTCAGGCGCTGTGAGAGTACTTCCATGTGCTCCTCAACGCTTCTGAAGTAGCTGAAAAGAATACATGAATATTCTGCAGAGTATGAAGTCGTCTTCAGAATGCAATAAAATCACACCTTTCAGTTGGTTGAATTTCGTAGTTGCTGGGACTACGACACTGGTCTCCAAGGCAATTCCGGTGTACCTGGAAGCCAGACTCTCCAGGAGAGTGATAACATGTAATGTCTATATCGAGTAGTACAATTCAATGAACTTATCCCACAGGTACACACCTGAATTAGATATTTTAATTTAATTAATATACAGTCCAGTAGATATCAAATTCAATATGATTATTTAGAAGCCATACGCTATCAATAACACCAGCTGCGGCTTTGTCCTGCACCAAATGTGCCAGTTGAACTATTGCTCCAACGGTTACAATATGCATCGAATTCATCTGTTTGACAACACAGATACACCCATCAACACAATCAGCCCAACCATGAAGTGCTTTAAACTTTGTTGGAATCACCACCGCATATTCTTGAACTTGAGGACATAATACCCATTGCTCAGTCATTTTGCTCCGTTTGGAAAACATCAATATTGCTTTCCCGGCTGGCAGGGACTCCTGAAATTGGAGGATCTGGTTCAGTGCAGTCCAACTGAAGTATAATACAGGAAAAGAAGGAATTCGTGCTTGGAAGGTGTTATCAAGGTCATTCTCTTCACTTTGCATATACTGGACCCAGATGTTATGAGATTCAGGCATGATCCCTTGGTTGGCATTGGTATATTCTACATTCCAATGAAGTCCCAGATGCTCAACGGATGTAGAGCAGTAAAATGGTTGACGGTAATACAATGGCCGATTGTGCAGGTTGATAAATAAACTATCTATGAGTACATTCCGATCAAATCCGAGCACGAGTCCACTAACTTCGTGTCCCCAGTCCTCTTTAATTTCGGCACGGAATAGCTGTCCAAAGTTGGGAATTCCGAAATCTTCTGATGCATCTCTTGAGTGAGGTTCATTTGATACTTCTGTACACTCCACAGACATGGGTTTCTCTCAAAGGATATACCTGCTGTGATTCAGGGCGGATAATGGGCTTGTACTGAATTGGTTGGGGACATAACAGAGAGCTCTGCATGTACTTCACCGTTTATCGGTAGCGGACAGTAGGTTGAAAACATTTGCCAAGTCAATATCGTACCAGCCTTGGAGTGCAAGATATGACAGTGTCTCCTCCATGTAGTCAAGACTGGTACACCGGTCATTTTGCATGAACATCTGTCGAATGTAATTGACTTTGTTGCTAGCTCCATATGCCTCTTTCACGTTGGCGATATGTAGCCGTTTGGAAATGTCATTGGTGAAACTGTCACTGGAACCAATCTGCCGGATTGACTCTCATATCTTACTCACAAGATGCATCTTTGGATATTTGAAATATATTACACATTGTTCAATGGTTTTGCGAAGTGCCTGAATGCCAATTGTCTCCCACCAAGCTTCAAACTGGATCACGCAGATGGAGAATTCCTTCTTGAACCGCTTCTGTTCATCTGAGGTCTTGCCAAAAATCTCTCTCTCCCGCCAGTTAGCGACGAGCTCCATATCAGCCAAGCTCCAGGTGGTGGCTTCTGTCTCAGCATCGGATAGGCGGATCTGAAATTGCTGTCGCTTGTCGGCAGTCATGTTTGCCACCCTGTAAGCGTCTACTTTGGCAGCAGCTTTCCTTGAGGCAAGTTCTTGGCGAATATGCTTCTGGGACCGGTTGCGTTAGTCCCGACTACTGGCAATAGTTGTTGCCCATGATGATGGAATAATTTATCGAAAATCTTACATTTATCCGGTGTCACTCAATGGATTTCATGCTCCAGTCACTCAATTGCATCCGGACAATCAGCATCTGACCAAGTGGTTGCCGCTTGCCGGGATCTATTCAGGCGCACCTGAAATTGCCTGTGTTATGTTGTGGAAACCTTTTCTGCCCCATACACAATGTCCTCCAATGCTGTATGAATCTTATGAATATTTTGTTCGTGTAACTGATGGGATTCCGTTGCCAACTGGTCATCCACCTTGGCCGTTGCAGACTTTGACATTTTCTGTTCTCGAAAAGTACCCTTCATCCGGGGAAATCACTTCAGTGCATCGTCGAGTTCTTTGAGAGCTAGATCAGAGTGATTTCGTTGCCTGACAATTAGACAGAATTCACATAATGCCCACACTACTCCGATCACCATTTCAATGGAGGCTGTTTCCACCGAAGCTTTCCGGTCATCCTTGGAGCAGTCAAGAATTGGAGCGCAATTCACTGCCAGTGTTCGGATCATTCCACAGATCTCTTTACATTTCGATGTTCCACTTCACAATGAATGGAATGGTTTAGGGAAGTGCTGAAGGGCGGGATATCATGGCACCAATGTGAATCGATTGTCAAACTGATCCTGGACATTTCTAGCTTTCAGGTATTTGAGCAGGCAGTGCAATAAGTCTTGAACTAAACACAGAAGCAACTGATGCAATTCATCAGGCTGCCAAAGGAGATAGACATCGCAGGGAGGGTATTGCCAGAACTGGTTGCGGATGGGGCGGACACCTAGAGTGTGCAGCGCATCAATATAATTGTCCTCCAGTGGCTACAAGTAAATATGCTGGTATCTTGAGTTATCTAGTGGTCGAATAATGAATGCCCCATCGGCGCACCTTCAGGGATTTCACACATCGGGCATGAGCCATATGAAACTTGAGCAACCCTTACTTATTCCAGATAATGCCTGACCCAGGCAGCCAACAGAGGGTAACATTGACGCTGGAATACATCTGCACAATCCCATTTCAAGCCAGGGCCAGTGATGTTAACATGCCGAAATTGAGACAGCACAGTTCCAACTGTGGAATGCAATGCTTTGTCAATGTTTTGGGTACCTTTCGGGGGACATGGGATCAGTCTGACAAGAATTCAGGCACACTTGTCATGTGTTTGGCGGATATCTTTTTGAATATTAGCAATAGTGACATACAGAGGCCAGGCATGATGATCACACGACAAATTGGTCAAGTGAGTCTTGTTGGATACACATATGACTGGCACAATTGTCGCTCTGGCAGGAAGTAGATCCTGTGTATCCCACCACCAATCGCCTGTGTTTATCTCGCTGTAGAGTTGACGACCCTCAGAATCAGTGCGGCGCACAAGTGCAAAATGGACATGTGCCTGGAATGGGAAATGTGCTAGTAGGAACTGAATACATTTGAAAATATCCATGTAGTATAATGTTCCGAAAATATGTGAGTCATCATCAATGCAACTATCATCGCAGAGCCCGAAATCGATTCGAGAGAGAACCTTTTGCAGAGCATCTACTGATTGGAATGATTTGATTTTGAAGTTGTCAAGTCCACGCCCGAGATGTTGATCTATCCATGACTTCATTTGCTGGCTAAATAATTGAGCCTGCTGAATGTCGTGTGTGGACCGAAATGGATGCCATGGATTTCATTGTTCTGAGTACTTTTGCTGCTTGTTGTACAATCCAGTTGCTTTGCCATTCTCCTTCCCCACCGCATTTTCCACTCCAACTACCTGCCTATGAGCCTTTGTCTTTGTTGGATCAGGGGTACAGGTGAGATCAGGCTGCTGAGGGTCTATAGGTTCTTCATTGAGAGTATCTTCAGGTGGTGGTGCACCTGGTACGTTGTCTATGAGTATATCATTAATTGTCAGCTTGTCACTGGCCATTCAGATGCACCTAATGTAGTCACACCATGATGGCTCAGAGTGAGGGAAGCCGGCAGGTGGTAGAATCCCATTGGGAAATAGCCCTTCATTCATCAATATTGGGTGATATTTTTGATTGTGAGCTTCCAGTCTGTCCTCGTTGCATAATTTGATTTTGCAGATAAAGTGTTTAATATGTTTCTGGCGAGGGTTCACTATCTTTGTGACATGCTCAGTGTTTTGACGAATGTCAATAATACTTCAACAGGTGTGGTTTGTTGCTGGATTTGAGCCACAATGATAGTTGTTTGAAAGCGATCTAACTCAGGTTAGCATATCACTGTCAAAGCCACATCACACCTCACCAAATGTAGAGGAGGGGTAAAATAAAGTCACCTCACAATCACTTTTCTTCACACACTAACATAGTATATTTCAAATCCCACACAATAATGCTGCACAATATCTACTGAAAATCGTCAGCAGTGAACGCTTCTTCTGTCATCGCTGCGATCAACTTTCAATACTGTTCATTGATTGCTACTACTACAATCGGCCTTATCATATACTACGTCATTGCGGCATTGTGCAGATTATGTTTACACTCAAGCCTCAAGCAGCAGATAACATCAGCTTAATACAATGAAATACGTAGGTTTCCTAGCTGGCTGTATGCCCGCTGAATGATCATCCGGAACTGATAGTGATAGGCTGGTAGGATGTTTTCTTCAGTAACGATCCATGACCAGTGGGTAAATCCTGAGGAGACAACGAAGTTTACACAAGGAGCTCGAAAAGAAGCAATCACTGTTGCTTCCAGACTAACAAGGCCTCATATTGAATGAAATGCAGGTTGTACGCACACATTTTGAGTGTAAAATGCCTAGTCGTGCTAACCTTCCAACCAGATATAGTTCTTGTTGGATTCCTAGAGATACCATGTTGAATTCCTTCTATGACCTTTACTGTCATAAACCGAACAAAGGAGAGCTTCAATATAAGATTCAACTATATGAATTCGAGTAAGTTTCAAAGAAAGACGGAATGTGTGTGACTATGATTTCTTTTTCTCAGCCGGGTTGCATGGGATTAAAGGTGCAGTAACACACCAGTCCGTGACAAAGAAGATGGAAATAAGAGGCCTTCTTTCCGCTGAAGTTCACTGCCACCGTCAATATTCTCAACTATACTCCGCTGCATTCCAAATCACCGATTGAATTGAAAATCTGTTTACTCCCATCATTTTGTTCACATACGATGTCAACAAATGGATATCCGCCGAAGACAACCAATATGGCTCCAACTGGTGGGCTGTTTGGGTTACAACAACGCCCAGATAACAATGTGGGAGCATCAGATAATAATGCTGGAAATACCCCGAGCAAAGGCACTCAATTCGGGCAACCCACAAATCAAATTCATCCTCCACTGGGGTATAGGTACCCCCCTTTGCAGCCACCATTTCCAGACACTCCCCAGTTCTACCAACATGCCCCATTCAACATGACACCAAACTGATAGCCAAGCACTGGTGCAACCCAAGGATATCCGAGTTATGGGCCATCGTGGCAACCATATGATTTCCCCCAAGGAGGTTATGGCGGACCTCAAATGTTCCCTTCTCAGCAATTCACAGGACACGGGCCCTCATCTCCAGGCGCACCTCGAGTGCCTCCAGCAACGTCTGGAAACAAACCAGTCATATGGTCGATATCTTCCTGCTCTACTGCACCAGGACAACTTGCCAGTGCAACTGGGAGACCTCCCGTTGACCTCCCAAAGACACCATTTCAGGCGGCTGCGGAACCGTGGATGACAGATGTTGCAGGGATTGCTGATTTGCCTCCATTACCAAAAATTTCTTCTGCTGAATACAATTCAGATTATGGGAGCGACGATTTGTCGGACTTGGACGGGGTCAAAGGCAAAGCCCCAATCAGCGTGAAGCAAACAGAATTCCTCTTGATGCAATTTGCCAAAAGGATGGGGCAGCGCGACTTTAGTGCCTTCAACAAGTGGAAGAAAGTATGGGTGGCTGGATTTGTGAAGAAGAAGCATCGGTTCATTATCTGGAGACAGAACCGTTTTAAACAGCTGCGAGATGAACCCCTGCACTGGGGAATGGCGGTTGCTGATTTTTTGGACAATTTCGAGACCTGGCTGCATTTGGAAAATTTTGGGAATGCCGAATGCATTCAGCAACAGAAGGTTGAGATGTTTTTGATGAAAGGTGCAAGCAACATATGGGAGGCGACGAAGAAGGGAAGGCAAGGCAACAAACAACTGGCGACGGATATAGGAGAGCCCACAGGCAAAAATGCGAATGTTAACCTCCCAGTGCTGCCAAATACAACTTTCATGGTTGTGATTCGTCCAGTGCTGAACGGCATCAATGACCAGACAACCCGCATGCCACTCCATGCTTCGTACGCTGATGTGAGTCACTGGGAGGAGCTGATTGATCTCGTCGAACAAAATAGTGGCCCGATAGAACCATACTGTCTGACCACGATATACAAAGGCAACTTGACGCAGGAAGAATTGGACAAAGAGTATGTGGGAATATACACACTGGGGCAAATGATGAATGACCCTCTATGTGGTCAGATTTCATACAACCGTTCCATTTCTCATGCCTTCAAGTTGAAACTGGGACACAATGTGAAACTATTTTTGGTAGAAATGAAGGCAGCTACAGGGAAGGATATTGCAGAGCACGTAATGAGACCGGCCAAGGTAATCCCCGCTAGCCTGTGTACAGTTAGTTATGCCCCACTGCTAATGAGTATACTTAGACTTCAGGTGTATCTGATGAAAATGAAAGAGTGGTGGATGAGGAGGCAGGTGGGATAGAGACTGACAGTAGTATTAATGTAAGTTCTGATTGAGTGAATAGAATTAATTGTATTCCACATATTTATTAGGTTCAAATACTTCGCTGAGAAATACCTGACCTTGAAATGAATTTCAGGAGTGTCGGAGTATGAGCCCGTCAGCCCAACTTACCTCACAACAACTGAAAGAGATCATTGAGGATGAAAAGAAGACCGATGAAGGTGCCAGAGAGGTTCAGGAGTAAGTGGATGGCAAGGAGGACCTCAATCCAGAAAATACCAGTGCAGTATTGAATATGTTTCTGAACACAATCAACAACGAATTTAAACACGTGTTTCTTGATGACAAGGTCAGGCTGCTGAATGCCCATCCGATTCACCAATCAATGGATCACGGTGTTCCCGGCCACAAGTATTCAATTCCAGACCTGCCCGGAACACAGTTTCTGGTGTACCAGGTTTGGGCCATATGGTTCATTGTGAGGAGGTAGGTCTAGGATACGGATATGCCAGGAGCACTGGTGGCAGACGAAATGGGTCTTGGAAAGACTTTCACCTCAGCGGTAGCAGCAATGATATGCAAAGTGCTGACTGAGAAAGTTGTAATGGGGATACCGCTGTCGATTTTGTGAGGGAATATCCTTGAAGAGTGGCTGAATCTGCCACAAAATAACATTGCTGGGATTATCGGCGATGAATGTGAGTGGTATGCATTGCAGAGATATATTTCAGTGCCCGGCTGCCTTTCAGAGATCAAGTCAACTCCACTGCAGGGCCAGCCAGCGCTAACATTAACCTTTGAACCAATCCTGGTGGTAACAATGCCCGGAGTTGCAGAGATGTTCAAAAGTGTCATCTACGAGATGACATTTGGAGCCGATTTCAAACTCGTTACGTTGTTGCACGCAGAACATGCGAATCTCACCCATGAGGATCTGAATACCAGTATCAACGAGCCGCAAAACTGATGAAATATCCACCTTGTGTTGTATGATACCTTAATATTAAGAGTGAAACCATGAAGCAATGGCCAACTCTCACACTGTTCATGGAGTTGTGGGATTTTTAATGTGTCTCATTGGTACAAGACGAAAAACAGCATGGGCTGGCGAATTGCGATTGATGCGAGACTTGGATTCAAACATCAAGTCACTGCAACACCAGGATTCCATTCACTTTATGACTGGTGTTATCAGATGATGTGGCTGTTTTCAGGTGCGTCTGAAGATCCAGAGGATGTGACTGAGGGAAAAGCTTTGCACCGAGGCACTCTATTATACTGTGAAGAGTTCGATGTATGCCACGCAAACTGAAGAACAGGACTCTCAACAGGATGCGGCACACCGGATGATCCAAATTGCAAAGCCCTGGAGAATAAACAAATGGTCAGAATCAAAACTCGCCAATGGGAAACCACTTGCTGGGATACCAAAGGAGATTGCACACCTTGTTGATCCCGAATGGACTGAGGAAGAGCAAGCTAAACTAAAGAACCTGGTGGAAAGATACACTGCACAAGGTGCTTCAGGAGCGTGGAGGGTACAGAGATGGTGACAGGCATGTTTCTCATTGGTATTGGGAGACACTGAAGATTGAAATGATGTCTCAGGGAAATGGTAGAATGGCCACTTGATACGTGGGTGGATTCTCCGATTTTCCGATGGCTGCGAGACACAGTTCTGCCAAGGCTTTTCAATACACCTGCGGAGTATCCTGAACCTGACAAAGATGAAGCATCAAATAGGGCACTCCTATACGAACCTGAAAGATATAAAAGTGCCTTGCCTCGTGCACCTCCTCCTCAAAAGCCGGTGCTATTTTGTCCTCTTCCTAGGCAAGTTTCTCATTTGAACTGATGGCTCACGAAGTTGTTTGTGGTTCATTTGAATATTTTCTGCATGTATGCGGAACTGGGCAACGATGAGCACACAGTAATGTAGCTTAAATTCCTAGATTACCCAAATCCGTCTGTATTCATAACTACACCCAAAGTGGGTGGGACAGGTCTAAATCTCCCAGCAGCAAACCATGTGGTGATAACTCAGAAGTTCTGGGTATTGAATGAACAGCGCCAGGCCTTTCCACGTGTTCTCCGACTGGGGCAGAACAGAGTTTCACACACATGGCTATTGAACACGGGACCCAGTGGTTATCATAACAGAGCGAGTGATCTCCCCCAGCTCTCGGGTGTGGCTCAAATGCGAGTTGTGCATGGCCCAATGAGCTGAGCAAACATCATGACATCGATGATATACCGGAGGCTGGAATGTCAAGAGGATCATATGAAGCAGCTTACGGAGAATGAATACTTCATGCCATCGGATGCTGATGATGAATGTTAATTATTAGGGCAGTATAATCAAGGTATGCCTCTTTAAACATTCAACTAACACAATCTCACCGACTGGTGCAAAATAGTCACATGGTACACAGAATCACGCGCGGTGCAGGAGTCCTGGAATCTTGGTTAGAGTTCGATTGCTTTTCATGGTAGTTGATTATTGTAATGAATATGTGATGATTTCAATCATCAACAGATATGTGGTATACTGAACCATAGCGTCATTTGGATGATCCAATATGTGATGGAAAGCATGTGCGCCGCTTTAGTGGTCGACTAAGTCAAAGTCTGCAGTGCTGTATATTTCTCTTTATGAGACTGTGTTGAGGCTGCAGACACGGCTCATTGTATATTGTCCGTGTGGAATTGTTGTAACTACATCTGCGAATGTGATTCAAGTTTTGAGGTGTGCCTTACCCTCCATGGGTGATTACAATTAAATGTTACATGTTTATTTCAGGCACACATGACACTAGAATTGCGATATAAGTCGGGATATTCGCGGAATCAACAATGCTGAATCATTTACAGTCAATTGCAAAAGAGAATTGCTATCAACTTCTTGAGTTTCCTGACACAGATCCAGCACAGTATATCTCCAATCATCCAGGGATTGAAAGACGGTCTAGGTGATATCGAGTGGATGTATCATATCCTGAGACACAGCTAGTGTATTCCAAGTTTACCAGAAGAATACAGCCGAGTATTTCGTCGCTCAGTAATGAAATTCAGGCATACCTCAGATTCGACACTGCATGCAGATTGAATTCAACAGCCACTTTTGAGAAGCTGGCACTCATTTTTAACATGCGATCCCACTTCAGGAATGCCTCTGAACCATATATACCCACTTCGCATTTCCCTTGAGTGATTCATTTTGCTCCATTACAAGCATATTTTCTTCCTTCTTGAATGTGTTGAATCTGTGCCTGCCGGCACACACAGAGTGACCATCTTTCAGACACAAAACTTTAAGGTTCAGGTGCGGCTCATCCCGCTTGACCACAGCTAATATCTGAATCTATGATTGATCAGTATGAGAAGGCCGCTGCTAAAATGCCATAACTGTCATGCTGCGTGTCAATCCATCCATTGGAGAAAGGTGCCCACCACACACTTATCATGGATACACTGCTCTAGGCGATAAGTAACCACACTTAACTGGATTTTGACTAGGACGTATATTCGGAACTTATACGTTTCCAAGATACTAAAATAGGTTCAGTCATTCTAGCTCCATAATCTAAATGCAGCTCGAGAGAGCCAATCTCAAAAGATAGCTTCTGCTCAGCCACTCTGCAGATGATCGGCAACTCCTGCAAACCTGTATTCCAAACTTCCTCGAACAGGCTTAAATTCGCAAGACTTCTAATGCAGACCTAACTACATTTTGACTAACTTGTATGTTTGGGCTGCCAAAAACCCATATCCTAAAACAAATTATTTAAACCGATGTCTATCAAGAGAGCTCGACGAGATAGAATCTGAATGCCAGTCTCTGCTCAGCGCCTAAATCGGTGACCGGCTAGCTCCCATGTGAAGTCTGTAACATATTGTAAACAGACGATATCAGCTTTCCCCCAACATCGAATCCCAACAGTGCATGAAGAACAAATCATAATAAAAGCTCTAGTTAAGACAACACAGTTTGTGATAGTATAAGTAACTGGCAAAGTATGGCGAGCCTGCAATCCCAGCCATGGCATTAGATTGGATCCTGCATGCCGATTCAATGCTTGGTGCACCTCAATTGGCCGAAATTGCATGCTGTTATTTATCTTTCCGCTCTCAGATGAAGCCTCATGACGCATTTGTATTGTTCTCATGCACTGCTTTGAACCCCAATATTCATGTTAAGTCAACATTATAGCATTGAGACTCAAAATCAGTTTGTGATTAAATGATGTGGTGTATACAAGATATTATACGCAATATCTTAAGGTGAGTGACTATTCATGACCCGCTCGATAGCAATCTTGGCATTGACGAGAACTGCAATCAATTAGATTACCGCTGAATCTTCATCGTACCTTTACCATTCTTTCTCTATGTTGAGTCTCTCCTTGTAAACCCATATTCTCCCTCTTTTCTTACACTGACTGCATACGTATTGTGAATCCAGCAGACTTGGACTGCTGAAAGTGAAGTTCTGCATGCGACATTGCCTAATGGAGCGCTAACTTTGCTGCAGAATCGTATAACAACAGAAGGTCATGAAAATAAGGTGTTCATGCCACTGGTATACCGCATTTGGAGATTCATATTTAACCACTATCAGCAACTCAGTTTCAACCCATATAACTTCAGGTGTTGGCACTCGGGATCATCCCAACTCTATCCTCCATCCAAGTTCCGCAAGATACTTCAATACACTGGCAATTCTGTGCACACCGTCACCGCTCATATACTCGAACTAGAGGCAGAATGAACTACCTTCAGCGGAGTCATATGCAGGGGCAGATCATGATCAACCCATTTCTCAGTATTTCATATGTCTGGCCCTCAGAGTTACTTAGTGATTCAACATTGTTAATGTCTCGAGATCTTCAGGTGCATCAGGTTGAATTCTATATATGTTGGTGTAAACCAACCTCCAATTCTTGCATTAATAGCGTACCTGGATACGAGTGCTAACATTCAGGAACAGGGGGCATGAAGAATCCATCTCATCCGGTGCACCTGACACTTCCTAAATCACAACAAAGAACCAGCATCAGCAATATAAATATGAACCGCCGACATGTCTTCCGGACTCTTTCCAGGCACACCTCAGATTGCATACTCCAGGGCTGCGCATCACATTTTCATAGCACACCTCGAATTGCATCTTCCTCAACCGATTGTTACCTTGTTGCGCTCTTTTCCCGTTATTCTACTAAACATCATACTATATTTACCCTTATATACTTCTGTCTACATACTCCAACTTCACTTCATCATCATCAACATGGAACCTACGGCCAGCCAGGTGAGGAATCACTATTCACAGAAGAATCAAGAAGCCCACCTTGAGAGAGCACTTGCACCTGGATTAAAGAAGACAGCCAATCTTCATTGCCGTTCAAATGTTTGAACTTCCAACCTAGCCTTCGAGTATAGTTTTGGAGATTGCTAATGTCCGTGATATAATTCTTCTTATGAAACAGGATGATGACGATTCCGATCAGGAGCTCAGCAAGGACAACAGTGAAGACCCTGGAGAGTCCACCTAGTCATCCGATATTGAAGAAGATGATTTGGACAACGAGCAGGTGGTCCTATATCTAGACCAGGCACACTGTGATAAGATAATACGAACTACAAGGGTTTCAGGGCCAATGAAACGGAGCCGTGCGGATACTGTCATTGCAGGCAATCGACTTCCAAATGCGCGATATCCGGTCAGGGCCAGAGCACCACCATTCATCAAACACCAAAAGTCAACGATCAACATATTACGCGAGACTGATGTTATACCCGCCCAGGCCCTCCCACTTCCCCAGGCTGGTGGAGACCAGTATGTTCCTCAACCAAAGGCCGGTGGAGATCATGATGTTTCTCAACACCAGAAGGTGACTATTGAGGTAGCAAAATGGTTCATGGAAGCAATGGTATTCACAAAGAATCGCTGGCCAATCGTTTCCGATGAGAAGTACTCGATGGTTGACCAAGCTTGCAAACTGGCGATTGAAGCCCAGGATCATCCGCGGGCATTAGCAGGTGCTCCTGTTGGTACACCATTTGTGTGTCAATTGCCCTGTGGTCCATCTCGTAAAATTGATCCGCAAACCCGAGAAGCTGCAAATGTAAATTCTGTTTTCCGCTCCTCGATTGGACTTATGATGATAACCCCAGAAATATACATAGTTAAAACTAAAGATTAGTACCATTCGAGGGCATTTGGCAGATGCGGCTCGTCGAACTATTGTCCGGAGTGACCAGTTGGAGTTAAAATCGGAGACTGAGCTTCAAATCCAAGTTAGGAAGCGTATTTTTGAAGATGCTGATTTCTCAAAGGTTGTCGATGATAAGAAGCCCTTGTTCACGTGGATGAAAGTCCTTGACTTAATCTACCATCAGTTTTCCTTCACCGCCAATAGCCTGGGGTGACAACCAACCACATCGCTGTTGTTTCAACCTCCCTCACCTCAGACGTTAGGGCTGGTGGCCGGAACTATTCATTGTGCGCTGTCTGAGTATGGCACTGCACTACTCATCAATTCCACATGGTGGGCTGCATTATACCCCCTCCCCTCCCCAATGGTACTCCTCTGCTAGAATACGCGCTCCTCAATTCTTGTTGGCGCTCCTCAGTCTGGATTGGCACTTCAACATTTTAATCAGCGCTTCGCAATCCCCTCTCCGACCTTGATAAGGAACGCCTCTATTTCATTCCACACTCTTTACCTTCCTCCCCATTCGGCGATGCTCAGCATGGATGGCTGCTCCGCTAGATTGGCACTCCTCAACCCCCATCGGCACTCCTTGGCCTGGATTTGCACCCCTCAATAACATTCCACGCTCCTCCAACAACATCCGCACTCCCCTTACCCACCCTGCACTCCACATCAGGCGCTCCCTCTTTCCTGGTGGTGCACCTCTTTTTCCTCCGAATTCATCCGATTGCCTTTCAAACTCCATTTTGATTTACTGAGAGCTAACCTCTCAATTCCAACCTTTCAGATATCACAAATCGAGCAAAACGACATCTGGAATTCAATTTCACCCACTCGCCAGGCTCGAATCATTCGGAAATACATGGGGCGTCTCCAGCATCTTAGCGCTGTTGATGAATTTTGTGTTCCTGCGTTTGTCATCCCTGATGAGATGGGAGATTTAGTGGACGACAATGAGACTATGTTCAATTGATATTATTCCGATGGCTTAGTCGGGTTATTGTTTCGGTTTTACCTGCTTTGGTTTTTGAACCAATTACCATTTTCTTTAGTTCTCCTTAATGTAGCGATCCAAACAATAGAATGTTGAATGAGATGCTGGGTACTATAGTATCATTTAGAAGGTGATAATGAACAATAATCTATGCATTATATGTGCAGGGTATTCGTATTGCTTGGGGTACATTAGGAGAATCCCAGATAACGCCTGTAGTCTTTCGAATGAATATCGATAAAACCCAGGCATCTCTCAGGGTTAGTTTGGGATTCCCGCATTGGTTGGGCGACTGTCCCAGGTGCTCCCAAACATATGACCACTGCTCCCATGATGCTGCCGTACCAGTCATAAGAGATCCCAGATCTTTTGATGGCCGGCCGGCAAGCCTGCCTAGGGTCTGATTCTCTCCTGAAATCGATGCTTCTAAGTTTACACTCCACCTCCTCTCACACACTCCTGGAAGCTCCCAGTGACTAAAATACATTTTGCTGATGTGGCCATCCTTGTGCAGCATGTTTTTCTCATGCACAAAGTAAAAGGCAATCATTGAAGAATTCGTCAGTCTGGCAAAAGCTTGGGAAATCTCTTCAACAATGGATGCGATGCTGGTGTCTTCCAACATTGGCTGATTTTCAATGCTTACCAAAACAAAGATGCTACATCAGCAACAACGCTAGTTTGAGTAAAACTCACCTGGGTGTTCTGGTCGGCTCTGTCAGCTCTGATGGAATTTCATACCCTCAGACAGAGAATTAATCCCTTCCCGTCTTCAAGGTGACGGGTTGCATAGCTTAAATACCATCGTTAACTTGTGCCCGGAATGTGGTGATGCATATGCACCATCAGAATGACACGTGTGTCACACTCCTCGCAGTGGCTGCAGTTATGCTGTAGCCATTTACACAACACCTGGCGATGTTTCTGCCATTCTCTGGCCGAGTGCCACATCGTACCTCAGTGCTATTGCTATATATCGGATGCTGCACTCTCCCTATACATGTCTTGCTTTGAAATGTTGTCAGGTATTATGATACAGTCTTCGCTTTGGGTACATCACTTGCCATCGCATTTGCTTTGCTACTATTGTATTTTGCAGGTCGGAAATACACAGTCCAATCTTCACAGTTTCTAGTACTATGCCCTCAGTGTAATGGGTGGGATCTGGTGCAGGTGACATTGGTAACAATAATGTGATATCGAAAACAACACAAAATGTGCTCAAAGTTTATATCGAAAGAATTATGGAAAAACACGAATGGAAGCTGTTTCAACGTCCTAACTTGCTTAGCTATACAACAGAATGAGTAAAGAGAGAACAAAAGCCAATCCTCCAACACCAAACAATCTGTCATTATATACAATTCATCTGCCACCCTCAAATCATTCTCCATGCTCCGATATACCATCCGAATCCCTTTCCATGATGTTACATACCACTAACGCCATCCATATCAACACAACTATGCCACATTTTCCAACGTTGCAACACATTACTCCCCATTTCTATCATACTCAGCTATACCTCCACCATCTCACCATATGCCCTCACCACCTCCGTGTCCCTGAATGTCGCTGCCATTCCATAACACAATTCCTTTGATACCATCACGATGTTTCCACCATCTCTTTGATGGACCCTCGTACCTTTCCTCGAGCCATGATAGTATCCCCCTCCTAGGCTTGAGGTCCTCCGAGAACATTCCCCAATTGTCCGGGCTTCCTTGGATATCGTTGGTGGAACTCCTCAACTGCCTGCAACCCATCAACAAATTGCACTGGTTCCTATGTCAGGGAGTCATCACCGATCGATTGAGATAAGTGCTGTAACTGATTCCGATATACTCGACCATCCTCAACGCTTGATACCTGATATTCCTCCTCACCATCAACCTCCACTGGGGGAGGGGGAACTACCTGCTGCCCAAATAAAGGATCGTGCACCACTGGTTCCAAAACTGAAATGGGTTGTACTCGATGAATCCACATTGACATAGGCAGCTCCAAATCATGTGCATAAGGAGATATTGGTCGAAAGACCATGAAAGGCCCAAGCCTTTTCGAACCCAACTTACGCATAGGCATTATTGTCGGAGTATATAATACACCGAACGTCACATATGATCCCCCCTGAATATTCTATGCGGGGATCCGGTCATGATTTGTACCATCCTCCTGTTCCCCCCGACTCCGTCTGATCTCTCCACGGAGATGCTCATGAAATTGCTGCATAAGCATCTGAACCTGATCCGCCTCGAGGCGCTGCTGATCTTGTTGCGTTATTGGTTCCCCTACAAATGACATCTGCAAAACAACACTGTGAACTGCAAAGAACTGGGTACACTTCGTCGATTCAGACATCCCATTATTCACGGCAAATTTGGGCAGCAGTAACCACGGTACCCAATCATCCTGTCGATGGTTCCCAAACAGCCGTAGGTACTGCGGCATACTGGCAGTTATTTGTTCCTTCTGGCCATCAGATTGTGGATGAAAGACTGTCGACATCCATCGGTGAATCCCCAGTCGTTCTCATATCTGGCCCCAAAATGTTGAAGCAAACTGAGGACAGCGATAAGAAACAATTGTTCATAGGAAGCAATGAAGGCATACAACCTCTCGTAGAAATAGCTTAACCCACCCCACAACATCTATTGTTGTATGGCAGGGAATACAATGTCGCATTTTCGAAAGCCTATCTGCTACCACCCAGACTGAATCAAACCCACAACACTCTGGTAACCCTACTACATAATCCGTCAAAATATCTACCCATGGTTTCTCCAGTACTACCAGTGGTCGTAGAACACAGTGAGTTCCATGCCTCGAGGTCCAGGACCATTGCCAAGGGTGGCAATTCCACACATACTGATCCATCTGCTTTCGCATATCCTTCCAGTAATACTGTCTTTCCATGAGGTCAAATGTCTTTACCCTCCCTGGATGTGCGGCAAGTGCGGTATCATGATGATGCTGTACCGATCACAACCGCAGCTGTTCATTCTCCGGAACATATCACTTCCCTTGATACTGTATCCTCAAGTCCTGCTCTCTACATTCGGCAACCGTAATCTCCTTCAAGCTGTTATTTGTTGCAATGGCTTCCACTATCTTGCACAGTAACGTGTCAGTGACACATGTCTGATAGAAGTGATCCGATAAATCTTGACGGCCCTGCACGGGCAGACCATCCACCAACAAACACAAATGTTCCGGTCGGTTCTGTGGCTTCAGAACCGCCTGTTCCATATTCTTCAATCTTTCATCCCCCCCCTCAGGAAGATCTCCCAGCCTCCTTGTCAATGCATCTGCTTTGCCATTTTATTTCCTTGGCGTACAGACAATTTGATATTGAAATCGTACGAACAATTCCAACCATCGTGCCTGTCTCCGGTTCAATAATTTCTTTCTCATAAACTATGTGAGATGCTTATGGTCAGTAATCAATTGTACGGGGTACGCCACTCCCTCACATTCGGGTTTCCATTCCTCAAGTTCCTTAATACTATCCATCAGCTCTTTATCATATATATCATAATTGCACTCAGAAGGTGTATCTTTCGTTGAGAAATACACTAACGAGTGTAACACTCCCTCATCATCGAATTGTGACAATACTCCTGCGGACACACCATCCGAAGTGTCCGTATCAATCATAACCTCCCCCACATCGTTAAAATGACAGAGGGCCGGTGCTATCTTAAACGTAGTAATCATAGTCTCAAAAGCCAGTTGTTGCTCTGATTTTCATACAAATGGTTCATTTCGTTAGCATTGTCAGGGGTTCTGCATTGACAGAATACTTTGGGATGAATCGTTGGTGATAATTGCAGAAGCTGAGAAACTGCTGTACTTCAAAGAGATTATTCAGTCATCCATTATTGGTCTTGTTTTCTGGGCTCCAATTTCATACAGTTTCAACCTCATCTTCATCCATGGAAATGCCCTTGGTCGATATAATCAACCCCGAATACCTCACTGTTTCTTTATGAAATTCACAGTTCTCTGGCTTCAGATACAACCCTGCTTCCAACAAACACTGCATATTCCATTTGACATGGCCAATATACTGTTCCTCAGAATCACCATATATCAGAATGACATCCAGATAAGAAGATGCAAAGTCATCAAGAGCCTCTCTTATAGCATTATTAATATAGCCTTGGAAATCCGCCAGTGCATTTGTTGTTCCAAATTGCATTACCATTGGTTCAATTAATCCTCATCTAGTCCAAAAAGCCGATTTATACTCATCTACCTCCTTTACTCATAGTCAATTATAAGCCCCTCGCACATCCAGCTTTGAATATATATTAGCTTTTTCTACAACCTTCAAACTGTCTTTTATCAAAGGAAGAGGATACTCATTGTTTATTGGTTTACTATTTTCATCCTGATAATCAATACAGAACCGCAATCCTCCATTGGCCTTCTTTGCAAATGATACTGGTGCCGCAAACGTTCATGATAACTGATGAATCAATTCTTTTGTCATATTTTCCTCGAGCCATTCATTCAGAACCACCAACTCAGCTCGTAACATGCAATACTGTGGACCCCACGTAAGGGTTTCACCTTCTTTTAAGCATACATCATGATCAATGCCAGGTCAGTGTGGCCGTTACCGGTCCACCAGCACCTTACTGGACAATGGAAGAAACTCATAATACTATTCAGGAACAATCTTTTCCAGAGGGCGTTCCTTTTAATCCTTTGCCTCAATGGCCGTATTTATAATATAAAGTGACGGTTTGAATACCGTACGTTTTCCTTTGTTGACCGTCCGGCACAATGACACTCCATTATGCGTCATGATATTTTCACAAAATAGTCGCAGTGGTCATATCTGTGGTTCAAATATTTATGTTGTATTGAGATTTACGCAGTCTGGAGGTTCTTCTGTGACCCCCTGGACAGTTACTAGTGCATCATAACAATGGGTAATATAATATTGAGAACCAGAAGTAATCGTATTCGATGCAAAACGTACCACTACTGCATGCAATTGTAGCCATCGGATCCCAAGTATAATGGGGTAATGTCTGAATTGCGTAACAATCATTGGTAGTTGTTCCTTATGGTCTTTTGCTTTCATGCCAACATTGACAATATGCGTAATATCCCCTGATTCAATTGGTCTTCCGTCAATGACTCTGACATGTTTCTTCTCCTTCAACACTTCGAGTGGTCTCTCGTGATGGCGAGCAATATCTTGATCTACAAATGCAATGCCTGTAGCTCCAGAATCGATCAGGGCATGTGTCAGTATCTCTGCTTTCTTTACGGTCAATGTGCAGGTTATAACTCAATGTTTCCGTTCCATTGATCCTTCCAATGCCTCTAACTTGCTAACTGAAAGACGCGAAATTCCAAAATATTTTAAAGCATTTGAAGCAAAACTTTTTCCATCAACAGAAGAGCCATCCATCATCAATTGACCAAATCATTTCCCGATTTCTCGGAACTTGTCCTGGTTCCTACTTTGATAATCTCTGCTCCCAACGCCTTGAACGGCTGAGCCTTCTTACACGCCACAAGTTCTGCCGCCCTATGTTTCAACCCACCCCTGTACAGACACCTCCAATCTGTGTACCTTGTTGCACTTTCCTCTGCCAAGATCCTCCTCTTGCCTGCGCTGAGATCAATACGCGCAGGTTCCGTATACCCAGAGATGGTTATGGTGGGAACTCCTGCGGGGTTCTTTGGGGGAGCCTGTGGTCTGGCAGAGGAGGAGACACTTAGCCCTCCTCTCTTATTCTGTGCAACCTTTTCCACCCATCGTTGTCGGATCTGATTATCCAGTTTCTTGCACACCCTCATGAGTGCAGGAAATTCCTCAGGCATGTGACTATACATGAAAGAATCCTTCGTTTCCTCAAACAGCGTCATCTGAACAGCATTCCGCTGGGCTGAGTGACTCGAATCAATGTCAGCTGCAACAACTTGAAACTCAGCATAGTAATGAGGGAACTTGCGGATCTGTTATGTAATCTCCTGCATATTCCATTCAGCGGTGGCTACTTGGTCAGGGTCCCCAAAAGCCGCTTCCAGGAGTTGTAAACAAGATGCAAGGTCTTCCAGTCATATTTTGCCGTTGTCCCGCACATGTGGCAGGATGTGGCCTAAGGCTACACCCCTCAGGCGAATAAATGCATATCTCATCTTCGACTGTTCGTTGCGAAAGCTGGCAGGCTTGTGTCTTATCACCATCTGGAGTTGAGCATTCCAGCCTCTCAACTGTCTTCGATCTGACCCTGCAATGTCTGGGGAGTTGGGAACTTTCTGCCCTCTGCCTTCTGGAGCCAGGGGAGCAGCCGGAGCCGCCCAGGCAGCCAACGTCAGTGCATTTGCTAAATGCATCCTCAATACGCGGACTCCTTCTCCAGATTGCAGGGCATCCTGGGTCATTAATACCAACTTTTCCCGTAGTTCCTCGTCCGTTCCTGGAGCTGCATGCCTCTACTAGGCTCTGTTCCGCTCAGCTGGTACAGTCCATATCTGGTTCACGATATGGGTATTGTTGCACTGGGAGTGGAGGAATAGTCGGGACTTGAGGTCCGTAATCTCCTTCTGTAGCAGGATGATCTCAGCCGGATGCTCACACACCCTCTATACTGTGCTCACAGGTTCCGTGTACTGGGCCACCCGCCTCAACACCTCTTGTATCTCTTTCGGCATGATTTGACTTTTGGGGAAGTCTGTCTCCAGTATATTCGTATTGACGATTCCGCCTATGATGGCCTGATCATGGACGGACACTATGGCCACCTGATCTTGCTGGGCTTATCCAGACATCGCAATGAATCATGCATATCTACCAGTGCCAATTCTGTTTGCCAAGTTCGGAGGGAGTCGGAGTCAGAGATACTACAACAATCAGCGGAATCCCAAGTGTCTTAGCTGTTGTATCTGCTGCTGCTGCGTGTCCAATTATCGAGTGTACTCCTGCGCAGTTATGTCCCTCACAGTCACAGAGTTCTTCGGGGTCACAGGGAAACCAAGAATATGCCAGTGAATATCTTGACCAGTGTGATCTGAATACTGAATAGTTGATGTCATGTCCGCCGCCTTCTCTGGCTACATCTGTCCAGTAACTATTCCCAGAGGAGGATGTAGTTAAATGTTTCCAAACATATGCCTCCAGAGGTTTCTCCTCGAAGGTTGCTGCAAGTGTAACCTCGATACTTTCAAAGCAATTCAAAGGTTTGGTTTCGAAAACATGATAAAGAATGGCGGCAAGATCAATCCACTTCTATTGGGAAATACAGTGACAGTTGAACATTTTCATTCGAATATGGCGATCGATGCAGGTACTGGGGCATATGAAGTCCAGTAAGTCAGGGTAGCTTGTCGACGCAATCGTCGCCAACATTTATCCAACATTAGTTCTGTGGTAAGTAAACCCAACAACAAACAGAGCAAGGTTCGGAACAGTACTTACACTCCATCAAAGGAGGTAGACACAGTCAATATCAGGTACCTCGTAATGGGACACATTCTAGTGTAATGGGCGAGGTCTGGTGTAGGTGATATTGGTAACACAAATGACATATCGCAAACAGGACAAAAGGTGCTCAAAGTTCGTATCGAGAGAATCAAAACAGGACAAGAATCAAAGCTGGTTCAAAGTTGTAACTTGTTTAGCCATACAACAGAACGAGTAAAGAGAGTACAAACAGAAATCTGCCAATGCCAAACGACTTCTCTTGATTTACAATTCGTCCTCCACCCTCGAATCATTCTCCATGCGCAGATGTATCGTCCGAATCTGTTCCCATGATCCTACACACCACCACGCCATCTTTATCTTCACAGCCACACCACATCATTCGACGTCACAATACCATACTCCCCTTCCTTATTATAATAATGTATACTGCCACCAACTCCCTTTATGCCCACGCCATCTCCATGTCACCCAACGTCGCCGCCTTTTTGTAACACAACTCCTGTCACACCATTTCCATAATTTTGAGATTCCTTTGATGCACCCTCATACGTTGTCTGGGGCCATCACAGTGAGTTCCCTACATTGTTCATTGATTGATCATCTGCATGCAATGCTAGTTCATTAAAAACTAAATTACAAGATTTTAAATTCCTCCTCATCTGTATCCGCATTGTCACCATCCTCACCCACATTCCCGCCTGCATCGTGTGTTCCCAGGGTAAACTTTTTGAATTCAGTCGCAGCCCATTGTTGCCGGCAGGTGGTGGGGATGGCATCGCACTCATTGCTTTTGTCAACTTCAGCTTTATAATCCCCGCTGCCCCCTGGAATCCTGCAATGGAGTTTGTCATTCATGTAATTGTTGTCTATGTGGATGTTTGGGTCAGCCCTTCCAATCTCAGGTCCCCAAACACCACTTTGGAGGTAAAATAGTCAAGAAGAATAGCACTGGCAGCAGGCACTGCTTCCATGCTTATGACAACAGCAGGAATTAGGTTCTCTGCCGGTTGGATCTGATGCTGGGCTGTACGAAGAGAGATTTGATACACCCTCTGTCGGTGCCTCTCTGGTTGTGTGTTGCAGGTATTCATCAAGAATGTATACATATCTACAACCCCAGGCGAGATTCACAACTTGGGACCTGTTGTAGTGCAGCAGGATGTGTTCTTACCAGTGTCATTGATGTAGTTAAAGTAGTTCGAGCGATCCAGTCTCTCCGCTTTGCATTGACTTGGTACCTTTCAGATGGACAGCATTGTTCTTTTGCCACTCCACAAGAGCATGGCGCAATGTGGTGAAGGAAAACATGACCAGTGGCAAGGGTATATGACTGTCCTTGTTGTCAATTATGGAATTATGAAATCCATCAGTATACTTACAGCGGTTATTTGCCCGATCATAAACTGTGATCATGGCAAATCCCGGAATATCTTATGGCAGGTGGAAAAGTGGATGTTAGCCGTTCGTTAGTAGCTTTTGACTCCCTGTGTTGGATTTGAACTGCATACCCCACCTTCCACACGCTCTGGTACAGGAAAAAGATACTTATTGTCTGCCCGAAGGGAATCAATGACCTCAATACACTCTGCATTGGATTCAAAGTGGTGAAAATCATAAAGCTCTGCTGTGTTGTCCCATGGTGATTGCATAGAATGGGAATTGACCTTAACGACTTATATCTGAACCTGGTACCTGTTTGAGCGTGTAAGATCCAACGTGGGCAGTTGGTTCAGCATACCTCTTTCAACATCTCCTTTGTGCGTGCCTCAAATGCTGTTGACCACATGTTGTTTTGCTACATAGCGGTGTTCCAGTACATCACTATTATCTGCCAGTGTGGGGCATCAGGTAATCCTTTCACAACGCGTCATGTTGCATAATTTACTGTTGTTCAAGTAACTGGCACATATAGCCAGGCATGGGTTCCACATGTAGAGCTCCAGGAGTCTGCCCGTTGCAAATACAAGAGGTGCCATGTCTGCGTAATGAAATTGATGGATGGTGCGACTGCCGGAGACCATTGATTGAGGTGTAGACACTGCCTGCAATTGCACTTGCCACTGCATTTGGCTGTGATTCATTTCTGTAGCTCATGTTTGCATTGGATTTGTAATGATCGTGCAGGCTTCTGGATGAGTGATTGAGGTAGGTAGGATTTTAAGATCACTGTGTGGAGTGGGAGTGGTAGCAATGGCGAATGCGGGGCTGGATACAACGCATCTCGTTGAGTCTGTCTGTGAGCTTCCTCTGGGTGCTGGTGTGCTACAACTGCATGTAATGGGCGTGGCGGTTGAAGTATATATTGTCCGTCGCTGTGTAGCAGAAAGAGTGAAAATGACGCATTAAGTGATATCAGCAACACAAGAATTGTTCAGCGAAGATGAGTGGGTGGAGTTTTCACCTTGGATTGTAGAGGCTATGGAACTCCCTCCTTGAGAGGGATCCCTCCCGCCAGCTATTATGGAAACGCGTCTCTTAGCATGGGGAAGCTGAGAATTCCCCAAAGGCCCATACTGATGTTGATCCTGATGATTTGCATGACTTCGAACATTTCATATGACCGGAGTTGTATCATGGTGAGGCCTTTGGGATGGCATAGTTCTAAATGGATGTTTGACATTGAGAATGTAGGTGTAATTTCCTCAGTATGCATATGCAATGGCAGGCGAGGTACACTCCTACTTGAGTGACCTGGTAGGGATTCAACAAAAAAAGGGAGGTGCAGTATAGACCACGGAAAAATTTAAAACATGACAATACTCGGGGACGAGATCCCTCGAAAACCCTTCAATTAATTGGTTAACTGCCATCAGATTAAACTCAGATTAAACTCAGCATTGATATTCACTGTTATAGCAACATCTGAGGGTCTATTTGCACAGCTTGAAGGGTGTTTATGCCATCTTGGCACAATTATCATAGTATTGAACTCGTTCTTGGCACAGCACTTCGAACCATCAATTGTGTATATCCTCAGCTTCCCAGTGAAAATCCCCCATTGCCAGAGCTGAAAGAATCACAAATCGAACAATGACGTATTCTCTATCCTATGACATCAGTTGCGTGTGCTTTTTCCACTGCTGGGCATGTTGGTAGCCGTGTTGGATGGTTGCACTGTTGGGGCAACCTGAGAACTACTCAGTATGCTTCGACATGTACTGGGTCTGAGCGGTAAAAGTGGTGTGTGATGTAAAAGCAATGCCTGGCATTGTAAACTTTCCTCACAGCAAGTACTAAGTCTCCTGTTGAGGCTACTCATTCATGAGGTGCCTGGTGGTTGTGCAAGATGAAGACTATGCCGTTTAGTGTTTATTAACCAACAAAACGCAGAATCTGAATGAAAGCTTTCATATCTCACAAGTTGAACCAAGCAATCACAGAAACTCGAGTACATAAATCCTTTCTTCCCATTTGTCCCTCCCTTCACATTTCCTCCCATATTGAACACACTGCCAGCATCCTGAACCATCTCGACATAATGTGACTTGCACAAAACAACTCCTGTAAGTACAAATCGCAACCAATAACCTACACAACTTTGTATATTCCCTCTGCGCCTCCTTCCGCTACATTCAACTCTAACATAATGCTGATTCCTCAGATGTAGATTCAGTTTTAACTTGCAGCGATGGCACCACAAAGCAACCACAAAAGAAAGGGGAAGGCAACTGCTAGAGCAACTATGCTGACATCAGTTATAAATGGATGCTTGTCATTGGATTGAGACCTTATACAGGGATTCATCTCGGAACACATCTGTGGACTGATATGGATATACCATGTTTGCAGCGTCAAGGATGAGTGGGAATGGGACCACTTTTATGATATAATCTTTCTTGATCCTGTCACGACTTGCCACATTTTACAATTTCAGCTGATGTTGCCCCACAGCAGGAGCAGGTGTTCCCGATTGTGGGAGTGGAGGGCAGCCTTCCGCTCATACATGGGGCATATGTTAGACAAAACCAGCAACCAAATGAACAATTGGAGCTGTGACAACACCTGTGCCTTCAGGGATTAAGTCGATCACTCCAATCTACAGACAACCAGCTGGGGGAAGGTTAAACGCACTGGCGTGCATTTCTCTTGGTATGGTAGCGATGATTTCAGGGTAAAGATTGAGCCGCAAAGCTGCCTGCAGTACAAGCCATGCAACTTCCTGGCCATTAGACTACTGAATTGGGATGAGAAAATTGACGATGATGATACTGATGAAAACTAGGCGAATCCCAGAGTGCCAAGCGGTGGGTGGAGCCCGCCTGGTGATGGCAATGACAATGACGACGGCACGTGTGAGGAAAACAAGCAGGGCTGTGAAGACACGGACCGGGAAAGGGAAGGGAACATATGATAGGAAGTGGAAAGAGATGGCGACTAAGGATTGGAAGGGGAAAGGGAAGGGGAAGGAGAAGGGAAACTGTGATGGGTGAGGTATTGATGAACAAACCCCATGGGAAGATGATATTTCTCGTGCCATTGCTTTGCAGGAGCAGAAAGAAATGTATGATGCTGACTCGGACACGGAGGGCTAACAACGGAGTGTATACTTACAGCCGAAAGAATTGCCTGCCGAGTCAAGTTCCACAGATGATCATACCGACCCAACCTAGGAGTCAGACAGCAAACATGACTCAGAACATGATTCCTATGTGGATATGCCCACAGACGATGATGTGGACGCACAGGATGGCATTGATACAGATGCCGATGTGGATATCAAAAGCGACAGTGATGATGAAGTTGAGCAAGATGAAGAGGAGGAAGATGAGGAGGAGGAGAATGAGGAGGAGGAGGAGGAGGAAGATGAGGATATGGATTAGGAGGAGGATGAGGAGAAGGATAATGGCAGGAAACCTCGGACGATTGGCCACGGATAGTTTGAAAATACCTCGGCTGACGATGTAGATACCATGGTACATTATCAGCTCAACGTGCTACATGAGCATGGCCAGCAGATGTGCGAGCAGACGTCATGGCTACAACCTCCCATGTCTACCCCATGGTGACAATCCCCCGAACCTCGCGCACTACCATACACTGTGGAGACCCATCCCCTCAGAGTGCTGGAGGATTCGGGGCTTGTGATGCTGCAAATACCTTGCATGGCAGTGCCAACTCTCGGAGAGGCAGAGGCTGCCGGGAACACCCCGGAAGTGGATGTGGGTCAGCAGCTGCTCGGCAATTTGGCAGCAGGCAACAGTCTCTCCAGTGTTCCTCACTCCAACGTCCCTCTCCCCAACGTCCCTCTCCCAAATGTCCCCCACCCCAACGTCCCTCTCCCCAACATAACTCTCCCCGAAGTCCCTCTCCCAGCTGCCCGGCTCCCTGAGGCATGCCCGGATGGCTCGGTAGGCGATGAGTGAAGCAGTCATCGCGTTGCAAAGAAGGCGATGGCTGTTTGGCTTGGAATGGGGTCTGGTGCTTGTCTTGTTAATTTTCTTCGTTCTAATTAATTTATCTCAGGCATTGATTATTACACTTATTGTGAGGTTTTTGGATTACTCAGGGTTTATTTTATTCATGGGTTATGCGATGGTTATGATTTATTCATAGAATTATGGGACATCGCACATGCAGCGTTTCTCCAATGTGTGCCATATAAGGAACCTCCTGGTGATGGTGTTGAGGCTCAATGAATCTCTCAAGTTTGCTGAAAGTATCATGAGCTCACTCACCGGGGTGCTAAGGCCCGGCACCAACTGTCGTCCCTGTCAACAGTGAATTCACCAGTCCTCGCGTGTTTTTGACAATGCCAGAGAAGACCCCTTTCCGTTGCCCCAAATATTCATGCTGAAAGAAGTTCACCTCAGACAGCTCGCAACTTAAACATATGAAATCAAACCATCCTGCACAAGTTTAGGTTGCAGGCCGGAAAAATCTTGCTTTTCACAGCACGCCTCGATGCATTGAATCCGCTCTGTGTGGTCAATTCGATTCTAAGAAAGATTCAATTGAATGGTTGGGCGGGATTCCTTACCTGGAACACATTCAAATCATCGCAGACTCGCAGTCTCATCAACAGCCACCGCTGCTGCCGTGGGTGTAGACATACCCAGGCACCGGCGCTCCGCTGAGCGATTTCATTGCTGAGCCATTGGATCGTGACTCTCAGGGTTGCCTTGAGACGAACCTACAAAACTATCCCTACCACTCATTTGTCAGATGTCAAGAGTACAAATATATCCAGTGTGCCATCCAGAAGAAGGGCATGATGAAGTACTATGACAACGGGCTGCCAGAAGAAAACACCACCCCACGTTTCCCAAGCTTCAAAACAGGGATGGCGTCCAGAAGCTTGTGGTTAGTATGCCAGATGATCACATGCTTGGGGAGTGGGTACTACACACTCCCGAGGATATGAGATGGAATGGCAATCACCAACGCCCTGTCAAATACTGGAGTTGAGAAATCATCAAAACCATGAGATGATTGATGCGGCAGCCAGCCTACGTGGAGCATCACATTTAGGCCCCTCAGCATTACTTTACAAGCAATACGCCACCGAAGCACCTCTATACCAATATGGACACTGCGGACTGGTGGTGGAAGACACTGTAAAGAGAGATACTCGAGGATAATTCCGTGCTAATAGACATTCAGTCAACACACAGAGTGGGGATTACACTGGTTCCTCTGATCTTCATTCCTGATGGAAGTCATCTCTCGAATTTTACTAGCCACACCAATGAGTTATCTGTATGTATGACATTTTCCAATATATCTTTGAAGATCCACCAGATAGCCTGAACGCAAAGCTTTGTAATGGTCGCACATCTGCAGATTCCAATCAACAACCGGAATAATCCTGAGAAGCAGCTGAACAAGCAGTGGCAAACACACCAAGAGGCGCTGAACGAAGTGCTCTGGCGGGTACTCCTGCCTCTCTCTGTCAAACTAAATCTCAGTGCGGAGTGCGCGTATTACAGTAGTCTCTGTGGAGATGGCAACTTCAGGCATTGCAAAGCAGTTTTAGCAGCATGGCTTGCAGATTGCCAAATGTATAGCGACCTGCATCCTCTCAAGCACAATGTCTGTTTTAGTTGCGAGTGTCCAAAGAACGAACTTGTTGATTACGTCCCACCTGACAACCAATAGCCCCAGCGGGATCACAACTTATATAAATCACTCAGTGATCCCGGCACCAAGGACGCTTACACCGAACTGTCGTCGTGTCATGACCACTGAGGATTCAATGTGTTTCGACATATTCCCTGAATGGTGAGTGACTTCCCAAAGCCTGACCTCCTCCATACAATGCAGATCGGCATACTTGATCACCTCCAGAAGTGGATTTTCCACTTCATGAAGTGCCATGAATGGCTCAACTAGTCCAATGCAATCTGGTTACCCGCGCCTGCTTACCATGACCTCACACCAAAAAATACATCATATGAGGTAGTTTCTCAATTGAATAGGAAGGAGATGAATCAAATCAGCTGGTACCTGCTTGGAGTTGTAACCCAGTCTCTCCAAGGCGAAAGCCCTGCTCAGCGTCCCATATTCAATTGCGCAATTGAGTGCACACAGGTATTTTAAAATTCTAAATGCATGCTTCATAGAAATCTCATCAGGATGCAACATTGAGCTACATGGATGATGCCTTGCGTCGTTTTCACACTTTCAAAGATGTTTTCTTACTTGAACCAGCCGGCAAAAAATTCAAAGGCCAAAGCCAATGGCCTGATAACAGAGCTTGAGAAGAAGCGAAAGGTAGATGACATAACAAATACTGAAACTTAGACGACATCCAAGAAGTTGCGAGAAATGAATGCCTGGCGGGATTATAATACCTACAAGATAGATGTTTCCAAGGAGTTTGATGCCGACTTCAACTTTGCGAAGATCCACTCCATGTCTCATTGGGTTGAACTGATTTGTCGATCCAGAGCCTTGCAACAGTATACTGCCAAGAGATATTGTCAACTAAATAAAATCAACCTCAAGGGCAGTTGGAACGCCTTCAATCACAATCTCAACTACATGCAACAAGTAATCACCTTTCAGCATCGCATTCGCTGCTTAGAAAGCAGAGAGCTCAGTCTCAAGGCCATCACTGAGTGTCAGGATAACAGCGCCGCCGCCTGCAAAGTCGTCTCTTCCGGTGATTATCTGGCAGCCCCGCTGAGCTCCCAGTCATATGCCAAGCCAGAATTCATTGGACCCCACAACCGCTGGGATAGAAAGCATCCGGACAATATGATCACAGACTTCAGAGCATTACTGTACAATACACGGCACGCAATGTACCACGTGGCAATATACAGCGTCAGACGGGAGTTCCTCAAGCATATAAGTCGTAAGATGACTTATATATCGGATGATCAACTCCACAGAATGGTGTTCTCTATTCACCATGGAATCAAGGTTCATGTTGAGGGTGTAGAAGGTAAACGCATATTTCACATGTGTCGATGCACAGGATGCCAGAGCTTGCATGGAGGGGATCGACAAAATGAGTGGGTGTGGGTAATGCAACGCCCGGGAGGTGTTTTGGCGCGCTGAATGGGTTTCTCCCATAGCAACGGCAACAATTATTTTGAGATGAAGCTCTTACACGAGGATGAAGCATTCGTCGCGTACTGGTTAGCCCTGGCACTCACCACATTACCACAAAACATGGGTAACTTGGGTCCCGTCTCAAAATTTGGACAAATGAGAAAAGTACCGGCACCCCTTGCTTTGCAAGTTTTCAGCATGGGAAACATTGGCGGCTGTGCGCAGGTATTTTCAGAGATAGAAACTAGTTGTAAGACAGGAGACGGAAGGAACAAGTGATGGATTGTCAATCGCCACATAGATCTGTCGAGTTGGAATGATGTGTTTAATTTGTAAAGAGAGAATAGCATTTTGCACACAGGTAGAAGGAAGGCGAGGAGAGATTTTCGCTGCATCACCCATTGCATTGCAATTCCGATGCAAGCACGTACCCAATGAACCAATTCCAACGTATGGTCACAGTTGGCCACAACACCAGAAGGTTCGTTAGAAATATGAGACCGGCCAGAGCGAGAAGACAGGGTGAAACTGCAATCGGACGGCGATAGGTTATGTGGCACGTCCCATTGACGCCAGGCAAATAGTAATCTGCCACCCAGTTGTCTCGCACAGCTCTGACTGAGCATGTCCACTCTGACACAGACAATCTGCTGGGACAATAACGGTTTTTGCAGATGGAGACACAGGTAGGCAGGAATACTCGAGGATAATACCGTGCTAATCGACTTTTATTCAATGCTCAGAGTGGGGAATACACTGGTTCCCATAAGCTTCATGTCTGACAGAACACCTCTCTTGAATTTTGTTGCCGACAAGAAACAGTGGCCTGAATATACGACAATTGGCAATCAATCTTCAAAGATCTGCCAGGTGCCCTCAATGCACAGCATCGTCATAGTCACTCTCCTGCTAATTCAAATCAGAAACTGCAATATTCCTTGGAAGCGGCAGAATGAGCAGCGGCAACAACCCAAGGGGTGCTGAACGAAGTCCTCCGGTGAGTACTCCAGCTGCCCACCTTGAATCAAAATCCCAGCACTGAGAGTGGGTATTACAACATTTTCAGCACAAATGGCAACTTCAGGTGTTTGAAACAAGTTGTAGCAGCATGGCTTGCAAATTGCACAGACTATAGCGATTTACATCATCTCGAGTGCAATGTCTGTTTTTGGTGTGAGTGTCCAAAGAACAAACTTGGAGATTATGTCCCACACGACAAGCAACACCCCTGGCGGGGTCACAACCTGTACAGATCATTTGGTGATGCCAACACAATGGCAGTGGATGCAGAACTCTGGTCGCATCATGTTTACGGAGGATTCAAAGTGTTTTGACATATTACCTCTATCGTAACCTCCTTAAGGACGACTTCCTCCATACAATGCAGATTGGCATGCTTGACCACCTCCAGGAGTGGATGTTCCACTTCATGAAAATGCACAAAAGGCTCAACAAGTACAATCCAATCTTGTTAGGTGTGCCAGCTTACGACGACCTCACACCAAAAAATACATTATATGAGGAAGTTTCTCAATTGAATTGGAAGGAGATGATTGAAATGAGCCAGTACCTGATTGGAGTTGTAACCCGGCCTCTACGAGGCGGATGCCCCGCTCAGCATCCTAAAAACAATCACGCAACTCAGTGCGCAGGGGCATTGTTAGAATTCTATATATATGTTCGATATAAACTTCACGACAATGGAATATTGAGCTATATGGAGGATACCTTCTGTCGTTTCCACACCTTCTAAGATGTTATCTTAATTGGGTAAGCCTGGATAAAGAAGAAGGCCAAAGCCAATCTCCTAAAAACGGAACTCGTGAAGAAGCCAAAGGTAGACCCCAAACAAAGGCCGAAACTTGGACACCGTCCAAGAAGCGGCACGAAATGAACACCTTGCTGGATTTTATCAGCCACTAGCTAGATGCTTCCAAGAAGATAGATGCTGACATCATCATTCCGAAGATCCACATGATAACTCATTGGGTCGCACTGATTCGTGGATACCAAGCTTTGCAATAGTATTCTGCCCAGAGACATGATCAAGTACATACAATGAACCTCAAGGACGGTTGGAACGCCTTCAATCACAATTTCAACTACCTGCCACCAGTAATCACCATTCAGCATCGCATTCTCTGTTCCGAAATAAGAGAGGTCAATCTCCAAGCCCTCTCTGAGAGTTGGGAGAACAGCGCTGCTGCCTGGAAAGTGGTCCATTCTGGTGGCTATCTGGCTGCCACCCTGAACTCCCACTCATATGTGAAGCCTGAATTCATGGGACCCCAAAACCGCTGTGATGGAAACCATCCTAACGCTATGATCAAAGACTTCAGAGCATTAGTCCACAATATGCAAGATGCAATTCATCGCGTGGCATTATTCAGCGGCATGCGGGAGTTTATCAAACAACCGATTGTAACAAGCTGTATATGTCGGATGAACAACTGCACGCAATGAAGCTCTGTATCATCCATGGTATTATTGTTCAAGTTGAGAGTTTAGAAGGGGAATGCATATCTCAGCTGTGTAAATGCACAGGGAGCCAGAGGTGGTGCAGAGGGGATCGGCGGAACAGCTCGGTGTGTGTAAACCAACACCCGCGGAGGTGATATGGCACGCTGGATGGGTATCTCCCATGGCAAGTGCAACCTCTATTCAAAATCAAGCTTCTAAAGAAGGATGGAGCTTTCGTTGAATACTGGTTAGCCCTGGTGCTCAGCACAATACCTGAAAGCTCATGTAACTTGGATTCCGTCATGACATTTGTACAACAGAGAAAACCACTGGTAGCTGTTGCTTCTCAAGGTTTCTGCTTGGAGAACATCATCGGCTGTGCGCACATGATTCTAAAGATAGCTACTAGTAGTAAAACAGGGGAAGTACTGAATGAGTAATGGATCGTCAATAGCCACATATATCGAGCGACTTAGGATGATGTGTATAATTAGTACAGGGAGGATTGCATTTTGCACGCAGGTAGAAGGAACGCGAGAAGAGATTTTTGCAGCATCACATATCACCTTGCAGTCCCAATGCAAGCGTGTACCCAATGAACCCATTCCGACGTATGGTCACAGTTTGCTACAATGCCAGACTGTTCATTTGAAATAGAAGACTGACAGAGCGAGATGAATTGGGGAAATTGGGATCTGAGGGTGATATGGAACGAGACTCCTGATATTGACGCTGGGTGCGGAGTAATATGCCACTGGGGTGTCTCAGACGGCTCTGATGGAGCATGTCTACTGTGATGGAACCATTTCTCCTGGACGGAGATTTTTTTGCTGATGTAAATTGTCATTTCCATTTTACAATTGAGTAGTGAGCAATTCTATAGGGTCCCAAGCAGACTTGAATAATCACTACCAGATCCACTTCTGTATCATCTTCTTTTCAATGGGAATGACTTTCATGAGTATGTGGATCACACAATCCTTGCAGACCTTACCGCCAGACTCCAGCTAAGGTGTGATGGGGTGGGTCATCATTATCACTAACCAATCCAAATTTCTACCATGTGGATGTGAGAGCAGACTCTCTATTCACCAGCTTCGATAGGAGGGTATCCAACGTCCGCAAGCGTAATCTGCTACCAATCGGTAGCTCCTGTACTTTCTCCATTTTTAGCCTTACACCTCATTCAGATTGGGTGCAGTATGCAATATACTACACATATGATGGGTCTGGTATTTGTATGGGCTTACCAATCACTCATCCTCTCCAGTCGTATCTTGCATATAGTGAGCTGCCATCCGAGATGGGAATGGACTTCACTTTCTGGGCTACTAATTTGTAGTGGGTGCAGCAAGGCTGATTTTTAGATTGTGACGTAGTTGCACTTGCCCTAGTCGATGTATAAGGTACAGGGTTGTATTAAACTAAGCTCTAGTGCACTGCTCTTTTTCAACCCCCATTCAAACGTCATGGATTGTTAACTGGATATCCTCCTGGCTTTCACAGCCGCCGTTCTCCCATTGACCTCTCATCTGCAACCATCCACGTACCAATCTCTCTGTTTTCCAGTCCTTCCACCTCATCACACTCATCCTCCCAGTTTACGTTAATGCTCATTAGCTTCTGCATGTCCATTTATTGCCCCTCATTTGTAACTGACTGTCTTCCGTCTTCTTGAACAGATCGCTTCAATTTCCTGTGGTATGTGCCTTCCACTTTCCCCGCTAATCCTTGCTGCATAGCAAACAATGTTATCTGGTTTCATTTTACAGTATTCAGTCCATTGTCATGCCGCCCTCACCACTCTGAACACTGCAATCCTTTCCTATCATAATGCGGGGCTCTATTCTTTCTAGTCACTATACATTTACCAGGTAAACCAGATTGCTGAGCTGCTGCTACCGAATATGTCTCTGTTGTCTCCTGGAATGGTAGTGACAACCATTATCTGCTCTAATCCATGGACTGCAGAGATGGTGATCTTGCAACTGTCATCATCCGGAATCCTCTGATACTTTTGAGCCTAGGGATCACTAGGATGACTGATGATAACCTGTTAAGATCGAGATATTGCTCAACAGGTAGACAAGTGCATCATGATATCATGAATGTTGACTGCTAGGGACTCTTCCACCATTGGTAAGTCAGACAGAATGCTATCTGCAGTGACTGGCTTCCAGTTGGCACATTTCCACCTAATGTTGAAATGATTGGTGTCCTCTTCACTCATCACACAAATTTCAGCTCAAGTATCAAAGATCACAGGAAGCTTATGCCCAGATAGTCTGCAAAAAACAACTGGAGAAGCCCTGGAATAATGGAATGTGGTACATCTGACATGATTGTTCAAGTCTGTGCAGGCAGAAATGTAAGCAATTCAAATTGTCTATGGCACAGCTCAGGTCATGGCAGCAACTCAATTGGCTGTGGATACAGAAACCATGTTAGTCTTTTATAAGTCTTAAATGGTGAATTGACTGGTTTCTCTATCCTGATAGCGTAAGATGGTATAATTGATTCGCTACCTCCCAGAACTTGACAGAGTCCCCTATGTGTGGCCAGTGTGGTAGTTCACGGTACATTGTAAGCCACTAGGGTCATGCGAGCTATTCCTTTGATGGAGTCCCCCTTGGCTTGTTGCTTGTTTAATGCTACTGATAGTTCAGTTTTCCTGGTTACTAGCATTTGTTGAAACCCCTGGAAACACTTCCTGCATATGTGTTTGATTGTTATCACCTCAGGACATGTAGTCCATCCTCTTTCTTCACTTATTCTCAAAGAAATATGCCGTTTAGGTGCTGAGAACTGCGAACCTTATTTCTCTCTCATCATAGTCTATACACATATTTCTCTCACCCTTCATTTCACTTTTCCGAACTTTTTCGGCACTGTTCTTACCTACTTTATATGAGGAACAAGGATATAATAAAATAAGGTCAAAAAAAAATGAATGCTAAAATAGTTCAATAGGTTCGAATATTGATTTGATGCATTAAAAATGAGAATTAGAATTTCTCTCTTAGTTTGGAAGAATGTAAAACAAAATATATTAACTCGACAAAATTAGTTAAGTGCTGTTCCCTAACATAATATTACCTTGGTGCTACCTCCTCTTTCAATCACAACATAAATATAAAAGCCAAATAATCTTTCACACAGGCTGTGTATTATTTTTTTAACACCATCCAAACTCTAACAATACATTGTGGTACACTGTTTAGGCTGCATGCTGACTGGTGACTGGCTGGCTGAAAAATTATGTAATCCCAATACTGGCTGTCACCCAGTCAGCAAATGAAGTCCAGCTGGAATAGCAAAAAATTGTTTAATATATATTTTACAATTGCCTTATTATCAACAAAATTAATGATGAGGTTATCATCTACAAATCTAAAAAAAATTGTAAAATATTTTTATTCCATAAAATAATATCACCATATCTTATTGTTATTGCTGTTTGATATTTTTGGAATTAATACAGCTATAGTAAGTAGTTCTAATATTTACTAGACAACATGTTCATTGAGGCGATTTCCTTAACTGTTGTTACATCTAAGTCCATCTGCCTCCCATTGAATTCTTATTTTTAATACATGACATTCATCTTCAAACCTATTGAGCTAACTTGGAATCATTTTTTATGTTCTGGTTGAAAATATATTATGTCGATTGATTAATTTCAAACACCTACCAACAACAGAGTATGAAGAGTGAAGTTAACATTTAAGGAAGGCAGCATAATGTAACACAACACTGTGGGTGAGGGCAGCCAATTATGATTGTTTAATTTGTTATACGGTGGATTTTGCATAATATATTATAAAAATTTCCTGTAATCAAGTTTTTGAATAACATGTTGGAAAATGAATATTCTGTATAGAGATATGTTGATCAAGAAAACTGATTAATCTTAATAATGCAAGGTTCTTTTTGTGTCAAGTAGTTTGTAAAATTGCTCCAACTACTCAACCAGTTAAACATTTCTTATTTTGGCTTTACAAAATTCTAACTGAATGGTTTAGGGCAAAATGGGACTATTACTTGATCTATTATAGATTGAGAAGAAACACTGCACAACGAACCATGTTGACCACTTAAAAAGTTGATAAGCTTATCTTCGGATTCAGGCATTCTTAAACTTTTTGCTTTATTCATATAAATACTGGCATCAATCATTTTAAGCAAACATTTTAACTTTGAATGCTTCTTGGTTAACATGATTATTACAATTTACATAAATGGTAAATAAGATTTTATGGGCACTACCCTCCAAAACAAAGGTGAAAGAATAATAACACATATATGTTCTACTAGTAACTCTGTATCTGCCCTTCTTCTCGTGCATCAACTGCTGCTATCCAGTTGTCACTCTGGAATTGATTACATTCATTCTCGCTTTCTTCCATATTGTCCAACCAAGCACAGTGATTTTAATCAATTTTGAACAGCTGTTAAGCATTCCCCAAGTGACTGAAAACCAGTTGACCAGTGGCCCTTTAAATCAGCTAAGATCTTGCAATACACTGCAGCTGAGGCTGCTGTGGTGCAACTATGGTGGTAACTCTCTCTCACTAATAGCCTTGACAAACAATTACCCAGAAGAACCATCAAATTGACAGAAACCATCACTCAGGTAGATATCTGAATATCTTTTCTCCAGGTCATCCTCTAGCCTTTCTGTCTAGTACTGAACTTTATCAGCCAAATGTAAAATAGTGTTGAACCCCAATGCAAATCTCCCAGACACTGCGGTTGACCTGACCTCTGTACCAAACTAGTGATAGCAACCGAGTGAATTTGCATGTTCCGTTCCGGTTATGGGATGGGACTGATCCTGGACTGTAATTATGTGTGATACCACACCAAAAACCCAACCTGGTGCATTTGGGCCCGTTAGCACTCGAAATTCCCCCTGTGCAAGCTCGCTTTTTTCGCTCCAATTGATATTTTGAGTTCTGATCACATCATAACATGTTCAATATTTCAAATATGCAGTTTTAAGTGCTCTTTCACCTCCCGCTCTCCGAATCATAATCTGATCAATAGTAGTAGAGTTGCTGTGGAAAACCCGTCATGTAGCATGCTATTGAGGTGTACTTCACTGCAATGCCATGAATATTGATCCAATGGCAAATCACAGAAATGGCGATAGAAGAGTGTATAAAACTGCATATTGCCAGCAGAGATTTTGTTGCGATAGAATGAGAACTCAAATGCTTAATTGGAGTGAAGGTTGAAAACCCTCCAAAATTGAATGACAGACCGGTTCCAATCCGGCCCGGAACCCAGCGGGTTTAGCTGTTGTCTGGGTAATCACCTGGCCCAACTTATCTGGGGCTATTTCTTGGAGCTTTCTGACCTGGACATGAGCTCTGGTCCGGTTCCAAGCCCGGACTGCAGCCAGGTAACCTGGCACAATTGCTAACACTACTGAAAAGTACTTCCCGAAGCTCCCAGGGTCTTCTGCAGCGAAGCAATGCATGCTGAGATGCTGCAAGAGCATTTTAAGGTTTGTCCAAAAGCACCTGATGTTAGGGAAGTGTATTTAACATGCAACATTATTCAACTTATGGGTTATTCAAATAACTAACCAGTTCAGACCATAGTGCTGTTCAGAGGGAGACTTCAAGAGCAGCACCGTCTGTACAGGGTCATGAAGGACATCAGGAGGCACTAATAAGACCTTTGTGCAACTCTGTGGCAGACTTTAAAGTGGGTGTAATATTCTCACACCAGTGGTTCTTAGAGTTCATAACCACCAGCCATTTTGTCTATCATATTCATCTGTATTATAACGTAGGATGCCAAGCCAAGCATCATTCACACTCCCTTGCCGCAAACTTTCATAATGGGGCGGTCACGGTGTCACTCTCTCTGTTCTCTATAAACCCTGCCATGTGGTCACTTATACTTAACCGGAACCAATACACTTTGCAATTACTTCACTTGAAAGACCAAAATTCGTTGACACTCTGTGCATGCTCATTCTGATGTATTGCCTTGTCAAGATCTAGGGCAATGAATAACTGCATACATATGAATTTGATTTTATTGGTTGCCTTTCAGCCTGATTGCGACTCCATTCTGTGGCTAACCCAAGCCCAGAAATATTCAGGTACAGGTCACTCACATCCTACAAATAGTTATATACCATGCTGACTATTTCATTTCGTCTGCTATACTTCTGTATATCAACGAATATTCAAATGCGACCACTTACATTTCACGCATGTTATTACTGTGTGTGAAATTCTCAATCATGCAACATATGGAACATGGTGAAAACATATTGACCCAATCTATCCTACAGTTCCTTGACCCCTTATTCCTCCTTGTTTCCATTGCATGGCTGATCATCAACCCTTTTGCAACAATTTGCTTTAAGCTCCATGTTGGTTAAATCAATCCGGAAATGATTGGTGTGGCATTCAAAACCTGGAGCACTGTGCTTTCCGGATCCTCCATGCCCTGGTCCAGCTCTATATCAGCAAAATATAAATCGGTCCAGAGGAAACATTCAATCCTCCCAGACACTCCGGGTGACCTCACCAGTGCTTCTAAGTACTTCTAGATGCTCCCATACACCCCTGGAGCTAAAAACAGTGATTTCAGACTTAGCACCAGCATTCTCAAGTGCTCCAGACAGCAGCTGCAGTTATGGAGGTGCATTCAAAATGCTACAAGATGTGACTTATTGAATATTCACATTTTGGTGCTGCTAGAACCACTGTGCAGTTCTGCCAGGGTCTTCACGAACAGCTAAGGCAGCTGCGCAGCTCTGCATGATACATTGAGAGCAGCTGAGACAGCTGTGCAGCACTGCGGGAGACTTGGAATCATATTCTCACAGCAGTGGTTTATACATAACCGCAAGGCATTTTATGCAATCATATTAGTCTTTGCTACAGTTACAAGAGTCGCTACATCATAATATAGCATGCAATGTTTAAGTCTCTATATCTTTAAATACAGTCAATCCAGTGGCTGATCGTACTTGAGCAGAATCGAAGGTGCAGCTGGACATGCTCATTTAGTGATTATATGGATCAGCCACTGGGAGGCCATTTTTGTCATATGATGGAGCTAGAAGGAAAAGAGCCCAACATCAACACTTGGCTGCACCTATCGTGACATCCAAACTGAATGGATGAGCAACAGCGGTTCTGGTTCAAGGAGGGTAGGAATCAGGTGAGAAGATATGATACTACCTGTCGTTGGGGATCCACGCAATTGAGTGGATTCAGGACATCTCAGAAAGTCCAAGCGATACCAACATTTGGGAAAGATAGGGTGTGTATTGTCATTGTGTTATAAGATGAGATGGAAATGGGATGATGTCTATCTACTCTGGGGTCTGCTGAAAATAGATTCCACGTCACTCTTTCCAACTGCGTTTACCCTGTATCTCCATACACCTGCCATCATTCTTTGAACATGCACTTGAAAGCAGTAATGCAGCTTGTTTGGAGATGCACTTGGACACTGAAATTGAGTGAACTCACCGATGCACTTAGAGGATGGGATTGAGTGAGTTTGGAGATGTACTTTGAGACTGAGAGATGGAGTGAATTCAGAGATATACTTGGAGGCCGAGATTAAGCAAGTTTGAGATGCACTTGGAGGCCGAGATTGAGTCAATTCACAGATTCACTTGGAAGCCAAAATGGAGTGTGCATGAAGATACACTTGGAGGCCAGAATCAATCAGGATATGAGATGTACTTGGAGGTGGTTGTTCTGGAGGCGATTGATCTGAAGGCGGTCAATCTGGAGGCACTCAATCTGGAGCCTGTAGATTGGGAGGCATGTGTGATGGAAGCAAAGACTCTATTCATGGGTTGACTTGTTATTGTGCGAATGCAAAGATTAGAGTACAACATGGTCAGGTGAGAGCTTTGAAACTGGCTGGGAATAGGAGACAGTCGATCATGGGATGATGCAGTACATGGTGGATGCAGTACTCAGTGTATGCGGTACTTGGTGTGTGCTGTACATGGTGTGTGCTGTTCTTGATGTAAACTCTGAATTATTGAATGAACAGATAGCGAGAGATGACTTGACTTTGTGGTTAGGTGACAAAGGAGGTGAGGATGAGAGGGAGAGAAAAGAGAAGTGATGATGCAAATGAAGATGAGAAACTGGGACTTAGAGAACTTCCAGTGTGAGTCAATGTACCATCCCCCATATACCAGGTAGAAGTCCCGATCCAGTATGTAATTTCACTCATATGAGGTCTACCCAACCCAAACAGGCAAGTTGTTCCCCACATGTCACAAATCTGCTCGAATCCTCCAGATGGTTCTCATTCTCATCCCCCATCTCTCTCTTTCTTGTGCACCACTTTCCTATCATCGCAGAACACAAAGTTATGTCATCCGTCTCTATCTCTCCATGCCATGATGCAAAGTTGACACCAAGTACAGCATACACCGAGTACAGCATACACCAAGCACAGCATACACCAAGTACAGCATACACCAAGTACAGCATACACCAAGTACAGCATACACCAAGTACAGCATACACTGAGAACAGCATACACATAGTGAAGTATAAACCTAGTACAGCATACACCGAGTACAGTATACACCGAGTACAGCATACACTGAGTACAGTGTTACGGGGGTATTTTAAGTCTCAGTTTCAATACAACATTTATTTGACTAAATACAGCCGCCTATCCCTTGTCCCTTTTTCCTCGTCTTCCCAGACTCAATCTCTTATCCTTCTAAGAATAAGAGCTTACCACTCTTCCTCGTCTGTCCAAGGTCGTTCTTTGGACCACTCTTCGAAGGGCAACTGTCCGGTCGTGATGTACCTGGGCACCTTGTACCCGATATCGCTGATAATCGCTAAGAACAAAAGTTGAGGGGAGATGTGGGTTAAACCCCGCTCGTTGCAATATAAGATTGCGTCGCCGATAGTTCCGACGAGATGTTGGTGTGCATATTGAGAAGTAGTTGGTTTCCACGAACACATATAGAGCGAATTCACGAAGGTGATTTAAAGAAGTAATTGTAAAGGTTTTTGGTAGATAGAATTCTTAATAATATTTTAAGGTGTTCTTCGCTGGTGATGTCTGACTGTGGATTGCTGCTAGAGCTTGGTGCTTTCCATCGTCGGGGACGACGTCAGCTGTTTATAATCGGTGCCTCAGGTCAAGCTTGCCTTCGGCTTTCCGTCATGACAGCATTATTGCTTGATAGCTTATCTTCGGGAACAACTGAAGTGCTCAGTCGATAGTGCCAGGAATTCCCTCAGGTTCTCGTGTTCATGTATGAGCGGTTTTAAGACATTGCGTCCCCTCGCGGGCAGTCCTCATAATGATGATATCAATCGCAAATGATGTCAGCTCATTACCTCGTGTTCGACATCTTGCTTCCCATCCGTTCAGTAGCTAGAACATCTGATGACCTTAGTCTTCCTCAGTGCTGATCGCAATATAATATTAATAGCTCTTCACTATTAATTGCCTCACCATTAACTTGGCTATTTGGTATTGCGTCAGAGATTTTAATCGGTGACCAACCAATACTCCGCTAGCGTAGATTATGACACGTTCATGACGTTGCAATGCATACGGTCTTAACTCAATAGGCCAGTTTGCTTCTGGCCTCTTATCTTCAGCCAATGTCATTAATCCCTTAGGCACTGCATGCTAAGGTCTCGACCTTCCGTAGACCGGGGAGTGCCACAGTTGATCTCACCGCTTAGCGCATGAGCTGCAGATCCCTTGTACTCGCATATTGCAATAACGTCTGCTGTGCATGTTGTTCTGCGTTTTCGCAACTTAACTATGCATTGTCCCACTAAACAGGGTTTAATAAGTGTGGCCGATAATTATGCGCACTGCTGAAGGTGTTTCACTTCCCAGTAATGGCGACATAATTGCGTCATCTTAACTGACTCCGATAGTGTGACCGTAATCATCACTAATTGATCGACATGCGGCTCAAGTGTAATCCTGCTAAGGATCACTTGACTGACAACCATGTTTACGTAATCGCAGGTAGGAGTTTTGCATATGAGCATTGTTTGAGATTTTGTCACATGTACCTGCTTCGTTCAAACATGTATCATTACCGCTGCTAAAGGAGAACCCCTAACATTACCTCCCTCTGTAGGACCGGTGACCCAACGATAGCTCCGTCTTAAGAGGTGAACAAAACTAAAGATACCACTCAAACTGCGAAATGAAATAATTCAAATAACAACGTAAATAACTTTTCCTTATCTGCGTTTCCGCAATTTTTTCTTTGCGCTTTTTGTGTCTTTCTGTCTTGTCTTTCCTTTCCAAATCTCTTGTCTCTTTCCATATTAGGATTTCCTTCATAATAATCTTTCAACAAATCTTCTGCATTTTCCATAACATTTTCAAAACTTTCCCACGTATTCTGTTCGTGTGTATAATCTTTCCACTTTACGAAGAACACATGTTTTGAGGTGTCATCACTTGACGGTCCACTGGCTAACGCTTTTTCCATCCTCCATCCAGCGTCATCGGCTTCTATCTCGATTACCTCGCTCTCTGGGTTCTTCCCACGATATCTTTCCAGTAACGATATATTAAACGTTGGGTGTGTTTTCCAGTTCGATGGTAGCTGGAGCTTGCAGGAACGATTGTTGTGTCCGATTGACGAGATTTTGAAAGGTCCGTACATTTTATCGTCTAGCTTTTTGCATCGTCCTTTGGATCGTATATTCTTGCCGTTGAGCATAACTAACTCTCCCTTTTTAAACGATTCAATAGACCTTCTCTTTCTGTCATAGTATTTCCCCATCGAGCTTCTGACATTTTCCAACTGTGTCGATAACTTCTGATGAACTCCTGTCATATAATGACCATATATTTCCGAAGCCGGATTTCTAAACTGAATATCCGTAGGCCAATTCGTTCTTGGTTCGTATCCATAATTGGCGTAAAACGGGCTTATCTTTGTTGCCGAATGCTTCGAATTATTGTACACAAACTCTGCCATCCGCAACATCTCTGTCCAATCATTCTGTTCATAGTTGCAATAACTCCTTAAGTATGGTTCTATTACTTGGTTGAGACGTTCGGTTTGCCCCTCTGTTTGTGGATGAAAAGCGGTACTCATGGATCTCTTAATCCCTAGGTAATTGTATAGGTCCGTAAAATATTGTCCCGTAAAAGTACCGTCTCGATCCGATACCACATCTTCTGGGAACCCATGGTACTTCCAAACGTTTTCCAGATAGGCTTTAGCGACTGTTGGTGAATCCTTTTTTGACAATGGTATAAAGTGTGCCATTTTGGTAAACCTATCGACTACTACCAAGATCTTTGTATATCCCAATGACTCTGGTAAGTCGGTAATAAAGTCTGTAGATATATGTGTCCATGGTTTACTTTGCAATTCCAACGGGTGTAGCAGTCCATGCTTAGCATGTCGTGGAGCCTTAGTTCTGTGGCAATTGTCGCACTCGTTACAATATTGTCTAATATCGTCTTCCATCTTTGGGCAATAGAAATTCCTACTAATGAGTTCCATCGTTCTGTCTCTTCCGAAATGTCCTGCTATCTTGGAATCATGCTCTGACTTCATGACCTTCTTTCTCATTCATTTCGGTACATATATTCTTCCTTTCCAGGTTAATATATCTTCCTTAATGGCGTAATTCGTATCGACATTTTCTCCCTTCGATTCTGCTTTGCATAACCGAATATATTCATCGTCCAATTTCGCATCATGTATAATTGCTTCCTTCTGTTCCGAACTCAGCAGCGTAACCTCCAATGCTCCTATTTCGATGTACTCGAACGTGTCATGATAAATTTCCATTGCTCCGATTTCTAACCATTGCTCTGGTCCTGGCATTGGTTTTTCCATTATCGCTGTTGTACCTCCCTCTCTAAAGGTGTACGCCGGACACCTAGAGAATATATCCGCCTTTTGATTCAAAGAACCTTTCCGGTATATAATAACAAAGGAATATTCCTGAAGAATTTCTGCCCATCTCGCCTGTCTTCTGTTGAGTTTAACTTTTTTAGTGAAATGCTCGAGGTTTTGATGGTCAGAATATATCGTTATTTTATACGGTGTTCCTAACGCATAATGGCTCCACTTTTGCAGTGCGTAGACTATTGCTAGCATCTCTTTATCGAAAACGTCATAGTTAAACTCTGCTGGCGACATTTTTCTTGATAAAAATGCGCATGGATGGATTTTTCCGGCTTCGAATTTTTACGAGAGTACAGCTCCTATTGGGAAATCTGATGCGTCCGTTTCGATCATAGCAGGTCTGTCCTGATCGAAATGTCTAAGAATTGGCGTATTTCCTGACGTAAAGAGCACAACAATTCTAAGGAAAGCTGCTTCCTGAGCTTCAGTAAATTTAAAACTCTTTCCGTCTCCTCGGAGTAGATCCGTAATAGGTGCTACTATCTGGGCGTAATTTGGAATAAAGCGTCTGTAAAAATTCCATAGCCCTAATATTTGCTGAACCTCTTTTTGGTTTTTTGGTCTCGGCCAGTTGACTATATCTTGAGCCTTCACAGGATCCATTCTGATATCTTTTCCGCTGACTATAAAACCCAAAAAGACTGCTTCTGTTTGTTCGAAAACACATATATCGATTTCGACACACATTTGATTCTCAAGTAGCAAATCAAATACTTTGCCTACTTATTTTCGATGTTTTTCTACCGATCCTTTGGTAGCAATAATAATATCGTCGATATATGCGACTACTACCATTCCTTCATCTTCATCGATATGTATGTCAGTTTTAATTACCAATTCAATGCCGAGCACTGGTCTTAATATTCGGTTTATCTCTCTTTGAAAGGTAGCTGGCGCATTTGTTAAGCCAAACGGCGTAACCGTATATTCATATAATCCGAATTTCGTCCTGAAGGCCGTGTACTTTTCATGTCCTAATAACATTCATCTCAAATGGAAACCAGCTCTAAGATCAATTTTTGTAATCAAATCTGCTCCTCTCAATCGATCTTTCAATTCATCCATTATTGGTATCGGTGTTTTATATTTAACCATATGGCTATTGAGATGGCGATAATCCACACATAATCTGAACCCTTTTCCGTTTGGTTTAGGAACAAATAGGATCGGGCTTCCAATAGGACTTGAGGATGGTCGTATTTTTCCTTCCCTAATCATTTTATCGAGATATTCTTTTGATATCTTTTCTTCTTCTCTCGTTAATTGATATATTGGTCCCATTTGTAAGTTCTCTTCGGATGTTTTTAATTCAATTTTGTGATCGCATCCTTTATTGTCAGGTAGTTTTTCGGCTTCCTTTGGGTCGAATAACAATAACCACTTATGATACTAATCCGGTAGTTTTCTAAGAAGATCTTTATTTTGGAATAATACTGCTCCGATATGTATCGCGTCCAGCCTCAACGCTACTCTTTTATTGTAAGTAATAGTATATTCCAGATGTATTTTATTATGTCCGAAACAAGCTTCTGAACATAACGGGAAATGCAATTTCCCCTCCGTTATTCCTTGTGCTTTATGCTTGTTAGGGTACCAGGCTGGAATTAAAGCGTCATATTCTGCTGAAGTTTTCATAACTTCGAACTAATGGTCTTTATCGTCTAAGATTGTATGGTTTCCGAAGGACAATCCTACCGGTGTTGTGAAAAGTCCTTCAGTTATATTCCTTGAACCTCCGACATCAGATGCTCTTGCTGGTATTTCTCGTTTTACCACTGGTATTTTATATGCTTTCGCTGCTTGTGGTGATATAACAAAGGAAGTGCTTCCTAAATCTAGCATGCATCTTAACGGATAGTACTTTCCGTCAAAATCTATAAAGAACTTATAGATTGATCTTTTCCCTATTTTCGTTGGGGAAACTTTATACACTTTGGCTTCCTTTCGGGCTGCCATATAGTATACATAATCGTTGGAAACATTGGGTTTTTTCGGTATTGGAAGAGCAAGCTCTTCGGTAGCTTTGGATTTTGCCATCGCTATCCTTTCGACAATAGCGTAACCACAATGGGTTAAAAATATTGGTGTGGAGGTAGATTTTTATAGAAGATATTTTTTGTATGTTTTTTTGTAAAATCATATCTCCTTACTGGCTACCAGTTTCGACCTTCCGGTCATCCTCAGAGGAGGAAAAACTTTTTATAACTGCTAGCCTATAACAATAGTTCCTTATTCTGACCACCAATTTGCCATTGCTTCAGATGATTCGCTCGAATCGTCTGATTCTTCTGAACTCCCTGATTCCTTGCTACTAGCGGTATCCCTAAGATCCTCGCTAGTCATATCTGATGCGGTATCTCTTAGCTCCTCGCTATCAGATTCTTCCGTATAAAGATCCCTCTGATCTTCTTCCAATTCATATGCCCCAACTCTCAGCTTTTGATATTCCTTAGCTTTAGGGAAATTTGCTGTTCCTTTATTTGTTTTAACTGGACGAAAGCAATCCATTGTCTTATGGTTTCCTTTCCTATCAGCCGGCCAGCCACATCTCATACATTCCCTAGACTTCTTTCTTCTGTCCAGGTCATCCTGTGGTACTCCTTGTGTCTGCATAGCGAAAGTTTTAATGTTTCCTCCGTTTCTATCGATAAATTTGTTATCCTTAAACTCCCTTCTGGGTTTAAACTGCTTTTTAACCCGAAAGTTGTCTTTAGGTTTTCTTGGTCGATCTTCTTTCGTCCTTGGGGTTTGAACTCCCAGATTTTTCCTGGCTTCTTCCCAATTCTCTGCAGTTCTACCGGCTTTGGTGAGAATTTCGATCATTTCTTGATCAGTCTTTCCGGTAAGATCCACCACATGCATTTGCCCGAGCACTTTCTCAGGCAGCCGGTCCAGAATTAGCTTCTTAACGCCCCCCCCTGTTAACTGAGCCTTATCGTTATACATCTGGATTTTGGTAAACTTATCCCGGATGTCTCCCTCATATCCGACTTTCTCCAAGTCTGCATATGCTTCATCTCTGGCTTCTCGGTCTTCGAAACGTGAAACCAAATCATTTTGGTATATTGTCCGTGACCTTGGGAATACTCCTCTCAGAGCTTGTCTTTCCCATTGCACATGCCAGGCTGCTGCATACTTCCTCATAAGTCCTCCGATACAGTTTATAGTCCTTCCTGAATCGTCAGACTTCTCGGGTTGATCTTGGATAAAGGTTTGTACCGTTATCCACCAAGCATCGAAGTCGTCTCCTGGTTTTCCTTCAAAAGGAAAAGGATCTTTAAGTTTAATAGGCTTGACTTTTGCCTTTCTCCTTCGATGTCCTGGAGGAGGTGGACCTGGTGGCTGAGGTGGACCTGGTGGACCCGGCGGAGTTGGACCTGGTGGACCTGGCGGAGGTGGACCTGGTGGCGTTGGACCTGGTGGACCTGGCGGAGGTAGACCTGGTGGCGTTGGACCTGGTGGACCTGGTTCCGGTACATTGGGATCTTCGTTGTCAGATTCACTGCCATTGCCTCCTCTAAGATCATACGTTTCCCTAGCATTCTGTCTGGTGCTTATGGAGCCATCGTCGCAATATTGATACCGCTCTACATACTGTCTTCTATCGGGATGTGTATAACTAGGTCCTGCCGCTGCTACAGACCTGGGTCTATGCATGGTGCTTTCCGAAAGTTTATATTCTTCCAGATGAACTGTTTGCCCGGTGCTAACTTGTTGAATTTTCACCAAGGTTTCATCCATAGCTTTAACGTGGTCGCTTAGATCTTTTTTAGTTGGCATTTCCTTGGTGAACCTTTCCAAACCACCGATTCTTCCTAGCATGCTTTCGATGGTTATTTTCATGGTCTTTGTTTCTTCTTGTAACCGTACAATTGACCTTGGATGGTTAAGAAGAGTAGATCCATTTTCCGTTTGCTTTTTGAAAGAGTTTCCTATTTGGCTATGTATTCCAGAAAAGATTCCTGCAGCTTCCTGGATAATTATATTATCTTGTTTCTGCAGTATCGCAATTCCTTGTCGCATTTAGTTAATTACCGCTTGTTGAATTAACATCTGGCTGCCAACTCCTGCGACTTCTCCTTCTAGTTTCGCTTTCTCCGTTAGGATCTGTGTTTCTAACAATTCGAGGCCTTGTCTGACGGCGACGAATTCGTCCTCTATTAGTTCCTTCTCCTCGTAGCATGCTTGTACCATGTGTACCATCTGCTGTGTTAACTCCTGCAACTTGGTTTTCACGGGATCCGACTTGGCCATTTCGACTTCCCCTAGTCCTTCTATTGCCTCTTCTGGTTCCTCGTGCTCTCTGATCAGCCTGATTTCCTCGGCTGCTGTCTCCAGCCTCTGCTGGTACCTCTGACACCATTCTGGCAATACTCGGTCCGCTGGTGACATGTCGGAGCTCCTCTTCTCGATCCTGGAACTATTCTGCTGAGAGGCTGCGCTCAAGTACGTAAGCCTGTGCCTCGGGGCTGCCATTTCGAACTATAATCGATGGATGATTTATTGGTATTGGTAATACGTCCGGTTCGTATTGATTTGGTTCGTGATCTTCTTGGCAAGATACACACTCGCAATCTGCTGTTGGAGAATGATCTGAACAAATCCTAGTTATCCTATAGGCTCGTTGTCCTTGGAACTGTCCTGTTTCCACAGCTATATAGCAGCAAGCGTCTTTTCTGCAGAATCGGCACGGTTCCTGCTCAGTATCTCGTATTGCTCGCTAAATAGTACACCTAATGCAGTAGCAGGCTATTCGAATGCAGTGTAGTCTGCAGTATTTAATTCCGTTGACAATACAGCAGTATCGTTGTTGACAATCCTGACAATCAGTCATATAAGCGAAGTCTTAAAATATTATACTGTTACAGGGGTATTTTAAGTCCCAGTTTCAATACAACATTTATTAGACTAAATACAGCCGCCTATCCCTTGTCCCTTTTTCCTCGTCTTCCCAGACTCAATCTCTTATCCTTCTAAGAATACGAGCTTACCACTCTTCCTCGTCTGTCCAAGGTCGTTCTTTGGACCACTCTTCGAAGGGCAACTGTCCGGTAGTGATGTACCTGTGCACCTCATACCCGATATCGCTGATAATCGCTAAGAACAAAAGGTGAGGGGAGATGTGGGTTAAACCCCGCTCGTTGCAATATAAAATTGCGTCGCCGATAGTTCCGACGAGATGTTGGTGTGCGTATTGAGAAGCATTTGGTTTCCACGAACACTTATAGAGCGAATTCACGAAGGTGATTTAAAGAAGTAATTGTAAAGGTTTTTGGTAGATAGAATTCTTAATAATATTTTAAGGTGTTCTTCACTGGTGATGTCTGACTATGGATTGCTGCTAGAGCTTGGTGCTTTCCATCGTCGGTGACGACGTGAGCTTTTTATAATCGGTGCCTCAGGTCAAGCTTGCCTTCGGTTTTCCGTCATGACAGCATTATTGCTTGATAGCTTATCTTCGGGAACAACTGAAGTGCTCCGTCGATAGTGCCACGAATTCCCTCAGGTTATCGTGTTCATGCATGAGCCGTTTTAAGACATTGCGTCCCCACGCAGGCAGTCCTCATGATCATGATATAAATCGCAAATGATGTCAGCTCATAACCTCGTGTTCAACATCTTGCTTCCCATCCGTTCAGTTGCTAGAACATCTGACGACCTTAGTCTTCCTCAGTGCTTATCGCAATATAATATTAATAGCTCTCCACTATTAATTGCCTCACCATTAACTTGGCTATTTGGCATTGCGTCAGAGATTTTAATCGGCGACCAACCGATACTCCGCTAGCGTAGATTATGACACGTTCATGACGTTGCAATGCATACGGTCTTAACTCAATAAGCCGGTTTGCTTCTGGCCTCTTATCTTCAGCCAATGTCATTAATCCCTCAGACAAGGCATGCTTAGGTCTCGACCTTCCGTAGACCGGGGACTGCCACAGTTGATCCCACCGCTTAGCGCATGAGCTGCAGATCCCTCGTACTCGCATATTGCAATAATATCTGCTGTGCATGTTGTTCTGCGTTTTCGCAACTTAACTATGCATTGTCCCGCTAAACACGGTTTAATAAGTGTGGCCAATAATTATGCGCACTGCTGAAGGTTTTTCACTTCCCAGTAATGGCGACATAATTGCGTCATCTTAACTGACTCCGCTAGTGCGACCGTAATCATCACTAATTGATCGACACCCGGCTCAAGTGTAATCCCGCTAAGGATCACTTGACTGACAACCATGTTTACGTAATCGCAGGTAGGTGTTTTGCATATGAGCATTGTTTAAGATTTTGTCACATGTACCTGCTTCGTTCAAACATGTATCATTACCGCTGCGAAAGGAGAATTCCTAACATACAGCATACACCGAGTACGGCATACACTGAGTACAGCATGCACCAAGTACAGTATATACCCAGTACAGTATACACCGAGTACATCACACACCCAGTACAGTATACACCTAGTACAGCATACACCGACTACAGCATACACCCAGTACAGCATACACCGAGTACAGTATACACCGAGTACAGCATACAGCGACCACAGGATACACCCAGTACAGCATACACCAAGTCCAGCAAATAACAAGTACAGCATACACCCAGTACTGCATACACCAAGTACTGCATACACCAAGTACAGCACACACCAAGTACAGCATACCCCAGGTACAGCGTAAACCAAGTCCAGCATACACCAGGTACAGCATACACCAAGTGCAGCATCCACCCAAGATTGTTTGTTCTCCCTTCTTTCTCATGATGACAAGTTGACCCCTGAATGTAGCCTCAGCTTCCAGTCTGCTTCCTTATATGATCGGCTGCCATTCGCCAGCTCGCCATGAGTACTCAAAGGTCAAGTCACGGTGTCATATTTCAATGTTTTCGAGCCAACAAACCGATGAATACAGTCTCGGCATCTGGCGTGCCATCTATTGATCGCCTCCAAGTACTCATCCAAACCCACTCCATCAAGGCCTTCAAAGTATATTATGCAACTCGCTCGATTATGGCCTCTAAGTTTGTACAGTAGTGGCCTCTAACGGCATTTCCAAACTCCCTCGATCACCGCCTCCAACTGTGTCTCCACACTCGCCTGGTTATGGCCTCCAGTTTGCACAATAATAGCCTCCAAGTGCATCTCAAAACTTAGTCGATCACAATATCAGAGCCCATCTCTATGTTCACTGGATCAGAACGTCCTACTTTATCTTCAAATACACTCAATTACTGCCTCCAAGTGCATCTCGAAATTTGTTTCATCACAGCCTGGGAGTGTATCTCTAAGTTCTGTCGATCAACATTTTCAGGCACACCTTGAATTGCTCTCATGTAGAGCCTGCATCCAGTCTATATATACTGTGTGTAGATGGGTAGCTATATACATTGATAGATGAGTGTACAAACTGAATACATGAGTTGTAAAAATCGTTGAACAATCAGTAGTTGCTATGATATCCAGGGCCACTAGAAAGATTTGCAACGACAATGTCATTTTCTGCAAACTGCTTTCCAGTGATTCGTGGTGCTCTCAGGTGCTCCCAGGCATGATGTCAATGCTCCCTGGTGCACCCAATGTCCCCTCTAGTGCTCCAAGGTGTTCCATATCATGTTATTATCACTCCCCTGGTACTCATGTACCAGTCGTCAGAGATCCCAGTTACTTCGAAGACCAGCCGGATTTCCCTTTTCAGGTCTAATTCTCTACAAACATTCATGCATCTTAGATAGTGTAAGCAACAGTTCCGGACCACCGCTTCGGGTCAAGTGTTTGGTTGGAACCCAACCGTCCCCAAATATGCAGTCCGTGTCATCAATAAACCCGAAATGTCAATTCAGATACGGTTCGATGGACAGCTCCCAACCCGTCAGATTGGGCGGGTTGTCAGCGGGTTGTCAGCGGGTTGTCAGCGGGTTGTCAGCGTGTTGTCAGCGGGTTGTCAGCAGGTTATCCAGCGGGTCCGTCAATACATTCATATAATGCGCTTGCTTTTGCTGTTTGATAGCTGTGTTTGATCAAAATCGCTCAACTGACATCAAATAATGCATTTTTAAACACTTTACAGATTCCGGCATTGGCTATTTTGGAATCAATATTTTTCCATTTGTGTGTTATATTTAGGAGTACTAAGGCGGTCAATAGTACTGTTATGAACTCATACATCCGCGCGACACCATGATTACCCACTATACAAGACCAAAAATTGTTGATGCTCAGTTGACGCTCATTGTCAGAATGGGGCAATCACCATGTCGCATTCTTTTTCCCCTATAAAGGCAGTCATTACACCCATTACGCCTAGCCACAACTAGATCACTGTGTAATTACCTGACTTAGAAGACTAAAAATCATTGACGCTCGGTTGACACTGATTTTCATCATGCAGTAACGAACAGCTCCGGCATCGTTTTGGCTGAAACGGCCTCCAATATATTGTATATGAAGTAATACCACAAATCAACACATAGATAACCCAAGATGGAAAGGCAAAAATTGATGACACTCGGTTGACGGTCATTTTGAGAATGGGGCAATGACCGTCTCACTTGGTATTTTACCTATAAAAGCTGCCAATGCAACGGTAATGCTAAACTGCGATTAAATTGCTTCACAATTACCATACTTACAAGACCAAAAATTGTTGAAACTCCATTGACGCTCATTTTCAGAATGGGGCAGTGACCATGCAGCATGCTGTTTTGCCTATAAAGGCTGCCAATCCAACGGTTATGCTAAATAGCAATTCAATCACTTCACAATTACCATACTTACAAGACCCAAAATTGATGACGCTCCGTTGACGCTCATTTTCACAATGGGGCAGTGACCGTGTCCCTTGCCGTTTTGCCTATATTGGCTGCCAATACAACTGTTATGCTAGATAGCGATGAAATCACTTCACAATTACCATACCCACAAGACCAAGAATCGTTGACGCTCCGTTGACGCTTATTTTTCCATGGGTCTATCTGCAATATGCAGTCAATTGATTTTGCATAGTCTATCATTCACATTGTTTTGGCAGCCTTTCAAGCGTTTTCATTGACTTTCTTCTTAATCACTACATTGTCCTTTGATAATACATATAAATATATCCTTTAAAATATACTTTACAGTGTCCACTAATTGTGGATGATAATACAGTACACAATCCCGTTCCTATCAATCAATGCTAGTCATTACTGCCAGGTTTGCTCAATAGGCTGCTGTGGTCTTCAAAATGGATGTTAGCTGCATTACGACACAGCAGATAGTGTACTAACCAGTAGCTGTTCCTTCATCAGTCAGCATATCTGGATCAAAATCTGGATTGTTCTGGCTATTCTGGGCAGATGCATAGAGAGTAAAGAATTCTGCACAGGCAACAGCTGTATGTAAATATGCATATCCGGCCAGCACATTGACGATTTGGGAAGGTTGAGCTCCAGCACGGTTACCTGGTGGCGCAGGTGGCTTTCCGGGAAGAGGTGGCATTTCAGGGAACGGTGGCGTCAGCTCTCGTTTCGTCTGTCTGCGTCACTTGGTGGCAGGTACACCTGGTCCTCTGCGTCTCCAGCGTGTCTGCAGATTGTTTGGGCTGCCATTGGTACAAGGAAGGCATCTGTCCATTTGATTTTGACGAAGCATTACCGGGTGTCCTACTATTGCCGCCTTCACCTTTTTATGCCCTGGAAACTCAACACCCCGTTTCTTCGCTTCTCAGACTTCGTTGCGAGGTTTCTTCATCAGATACTGTGTTTCCTCTACTGCAGCCTGTGAAAACCTGCCTTTGGCCATTTTGGGCATATTTAATGCCAGGCACATGTCGGACTGATCCAGCTGTACCCGACCTCCTTGCCTTGCCATAGTAGCAGACATGTTGAAAACCTACAAGAAATTAGTTGCTGCTTGTAACAATGAGATTCAGCTAATACCTCAACTGTATACGCTTCTGGAGCCTCCTCTAAGGTTATTAAAGCCTGCTTGATCCACTCTCGGGGATACTTATCACAAAATTCATACACAAAAATCCCAGAGCGGACAACATCATGATGTTCGATTGCACGAACTGTGCAGGCAAATTCATTCATTGACCATGGATGTTTCCCGTTCCGGGAGACAATAAATTTGTCACGTACCTCTCTACGTATAACCTAGATATACCGGAAGCGAGACATCCATGAAAAGCGAGACGGCTGGGTAATCGATTTCTGACCCCACCCAACCCCGCTCTTTTCACCTATCAGTTTGTCACAACCATTACAGCTACCGCCAACACCATCCCAGTTCCTGCCAGAGCCTTCACGAGATATGGAATGCCTCAAATAAAGGAGCGATCGAACTTACCAGTGCTAAATCTCGAGCAACGGTATGAGTGTGCACTACAAGGTTTGGAGGATGGAACATTCCAATCTTGCAAAAAGCAGCGGAAGCGTACAACCTCAGTAAATCTAGTCTCGGTCACTGAAAGAATGGACGTCGCAGCCGTCAGCTTGCACATCATGGCGAGCAAATATTTTCACCTGCGGCAGAGCGGGCAATTGTTTGATGGATTCTTAAATTAGACGATTTTGGCTTTCCTCCACGGATTGACCACCTTATGAGTATGATCAAAGGACTCGCCGCAGATCCCAAAGAGCGTCAGGTTCCACTCCAACCTGGTCAGAAGTATATTATCGGCAAGAACTGGATTACACGATTCCTCAACCGACATCCAATTCTAGTCACGAAGGTTGCTAGCTGTATCGGTTGCCAACGTACCTATGCTGGTAACCCATGTATTTTGCAAGATCATTTCCGCAAGCTAGGGAAGGTTATTACTGAGAGAAAGCTAAAACCAAAGGTTATTACCAATGTGGATGAAAAGGGCTTTGTAATGGGAATTTCTCCTCGTACTAAAGTAATTACAAGACAGGGGAAGAAAAATCCACGTGTTACACATAGTGGTAAGCGCAAATTTATCACCAGACTTGAAGCTGTATCAGCAGATGGCTTTATCTTTCCCCCTTACCTAATCGGCAAAGGTGCAAAGCATATTTTTGACTGGTACAAAAATGTTAAGGAGGAGGATAAAATGGCACATTGGGCAGTTTCTCCAAAGGGTTCGACGGATAAGACGATTGGATATGATTGGTTACCAGAGGTGTATGACCCAATCAGTGGCCAGTGTTGTCCTAATGAAACACGACTACTGATTCTGGATGGACATGTATCCCACATCAACTATAAGTTCCTCAAGTACTGTGAACAGAATGACATCATTGTCTTGTGTTTAGCAGCACACTCAACACATCTTCTGCAACCCCTTGATGTCGTTCTTTCTCGTCACTGCAGAATGCCTAGAAGAAAGCAGCAGAGGATTACTTCCATCTTATCTCTGTTGGTATCAACCGGGACATTTTCTTTCCCCTCTACAAGCAAGCACGAAAGAAGCCTACACTTTACAAAACACACATCAAGCATTTGCTGCTACGGGAATTCAGCCATTCAATCCACACACCGTACTTGCAAATGCTAAGGAACGTGCTGCCCTTAAAAAGGCAGCTGAGGACAAAGCTCTTCTAAGTGTTGAGCTGTAAAAGATTCCCTATACCAAGTGTGAACTTCGGCTTTAAACCAACCAAGCACTCCAGTTCCGGTTTTCAAAAACAGCTACCTCCACTACACTGTATGACCTCATCCTGCACTTCTCCCATACAGCAGAGTACTACTTGACTGAGGCCGATATTGCCAGAACAGAAAGTTAAAATCTGCGAAAAGAAATCGAAAAGGTCCGCCCTAGCAAAAAAGATATCCGGCAGCTTGGTAGAGGAAATCTAGCAGGAGTTATGACTGGCGAAGGGATTTTACAGGGCATGATAGAGCATGATGAGAAGGATGCAGAAAAACAGGCTAATTGTGCAGCAAAAGCTGCAGCAAAAGCAGCCAAACCTCCGGTCACTCCTTATACCAAAAAGCGGCAGGTTTGGTTTCAACATGATGGTGCTCCCTCTACTATTCCACGGCATTGGCAGTCAGTTATTTCCATCACTTCTGAAGCGTCATCAACAGACTGGCACTATGACCCTCGTCCTACTGCCAGCTGCTGCGGTCTTCCTGCGACTCCTACCCAAGGCCATCATCCACCGGTCACCAGAAATGACTCACCAGTGCTGTCATCACCACCTCCTTTACCTACACCGCTTGTTGGAAGGCAGATGCGTTTGCGTAAATGATGGTGATCTAGCCTTCTCTCCACTTGTACCATTGTCTCAAAGCTAACTGGATACCAGCATTCTTTCTCTTTCATTTGGCTGCGGCATTGTATATAGAAATAGGCTTTTTTGGCGGGGGAATTGCAATCGGAATTGCACGGACATCGTGCACGGACGGTGTCTCACTTCTAGTAGATGTCTTGCTTCTCGGAGATTTACATTACCCGATGTACTTTATACTGTTACATGATGACCATGCACTATGATATAGATATTCTGACATGCAATTGCATGCTGCTTCTTTTTCTTCCTGCTACCGGTCTCACGGATGATTTTTATATGTGCATCCTGGGTCATATACTTCGTGGCTGCATTGGCAGCGTCATGGTGGACTAACTGGTGTCTGCATTTTTGCTGTGTGCCATTGTGTGACGTATCAGCTGAAACACCTGTCATTCAGCTTGATTCTAATCCGGTCACCCATGGCTGAGGTGTTTGGATATCCATAATTAGGTGGTGCGGAATAGGAGAGGAAGATGATAATAAAAAGAAGTTGGAAGGCCTGAGTACTATATAGTTAGCTAAATGTCAGAATGGCATAAGTAGCAGCCAAGTCATATGTTATACTCAAGTTGATTGCTGTTGCGTATGGCGGCAAGTTGCAGGGGTTTCCCATCGTCCCGCAACTCACAATAAGTCGGTCTGACAGTGTTACTTTGTTAAGAGGGACAAATTGAGGTGTACGAATGCCGACATCGCATAATTGTTAGATATAAATAGGACATTCTTCGAGGAAAAGGGAGTCTGCAGATTTTTGTCTCAGAAAATCCCGGGGAGGATACATGAAACCGGGACGAACAATCATGTCATGTTGTACGGATAGCCTCACTATTCCCCCTTTATTGCCAGTCACAAGCCCGATTTGGCTGTGTTCAGGATGATTTCACTTACCAACCTTGACATAAAAGACACAGCTTGCCTCCATACTGTCCAGATCTTGCAACATCCAACATGTCGCCCAACAACAAAGTCAACACAAACTACAATGGTTAATGCTCCAAACAAGAACTTTTCCCCACTTCTGGCTGGCAAACATGGCAAATCAACAATGCGTTCCACATGGCGACGTCATCATGCCAATGAGGGTAAAAGCAGCTTGGAGGCAGAATGAGTCCGAGCCCTTGGGGCATTATGCAGCATGCGATCCACAAAGAAGCTTGCAGCAGAGAAACGACAAGAAATGCAGTTCTTAAGCAGTGAAGAGAAAGAGATATGGATCGAGGATTATGTTGTGAGAGGGACCGCAGGGGTCAGACAGCGAGTTGAAGCCGCAGAGGCAGCAATTAAACATGCGCAGGAAGTTACAGAGACGGCTGAAATCTCGGGACTGACGACTAGAGAGCACAAAAAAATGTTTCACGAGATGATATGTGCTATCAGAGACAGTCTGAGCGATATTTCAAGTTCCGATGATGGGGAGGATGGGGAAGATGAGCATGATGAAGAGACAGAGCAGCGCAAGCTGAGTGATGATGACGGAAGCGGCTGGGTGATGGGCACAAGATCTAAAATGGTTCAGTATTGCAGGGAGATGTTTCGGCCAAAGCAGATGAAGCTTGACGAATTGACACAACCGGGATCGGGGGAAGCAGCCGATGATTTCCGTGAAAGAGATAAGATGTACAGCACATCTGAATTGAGGGCTCCGGCTGTCGTTAAACCGCAAATGGCACAAGATGTTGCTGCACCACCTCTCACTGCAGTGGGAGGACTTATAGAGTATCATGATATTGTCCCCGGAAGATCGCAAATACCGCAAGGGACTTCTTGGCCAAGAAGTAGTCATATGAGGCTAGGTTCTGGGAAGCCCCAATCGGACAGTGGTATACCCAGTCTTGCGCCAGCCATGGAGCTGGATTCATCACCTATGCTGGATTCAAAGCCTATTGAGCCCGGAAGCTTTTACCCCTGCATATAGCCTCCTCAGCTAATCACCATATAGATATCGGATTGGAACAAAGTGATGGTTACTGCTCCTGCGTCAGCCGAGGAATAGATAGGCAAATTGTCATTTGTGACGTCATACCTCAGTGAAAAGTAATTTGTGTACCAACTTTGCTACATGTCATCTTTATCATGATTTTAGTGACCAAACTGTGAGACATGATATTTCGTCTATGCACATGCAAGAGTGAAATGCATCATGCGAAAGTTCCAGAATCCAAATCATGTTGCAAGTCGGCCAATCAGTTCGATTTTTGTTTGCTGATTTGTGTTAAGTGAGAAAGCAAAAGCAAAATTGTTGACAGAATATACTAACGAAATTTAAGTAAGTGATGTCATACGAGTTATAGAAGCAGCAGTCATTGTGAAATACAAATGTGTCTGCTTGACGACTGTCATGCGCTATTTATCCACAGATCCAACTTTCTAACTCTCCACACAGACCTGGTGCACATGGTTCAGATAGTTGACAATTGCTTATGGTACATCATGGAAATCGAGGAGAACGAGCTGGATGAAGAAAGGTGAGTAAGTTGAGCTGTATTAATCAAAAATTGGTGAAATGATCTACATGCCATCAATTGCCGGCCGAAAGCGCAGGAACGCGATAGGGCCACATCATCTCTCACTCACATTATGTGCATGAAGATTGATCAGAAATTGAGAGGCCACAAAGCTTCTGGATGCAAACAAAAATAAAAAGAAACACAATACCGGATGTCAATAATGCGTATAGGATTTGTTTCATTCAATGATTGAGTGTTGGAAGGCTGTTTGTCATTTCCCCATCCCAAAATAAGCGTCAATGGAGCATCAACGATTTTCAGTCTTTCACATTCGACAATCAAAGGGCTGCACTGTTACATCACTCCAAAGAAAATGTATTGGTCGTCATTATAGCCAAAAAAGCAATTGACACGCTTGTTGCCCCATCCAAAAAATGAGCGTCAACAGAGCATCAACAATTGTTGGCATTGCATCTCACAAGATACAACAGCTATGCGGTGACATCAACCCATAATCGAACTATCGGCCGCCTTTCTAGGTAAAGACGCTTGCCAAAATATCACTACAATGTCCTAAAAATGAGCATCAAAGGAGCGCCAGAAATTGTTGGCCTTGCATCATGGAAAATGCTATGGTTGAGTGGCGATATTCATCCATAATGGTACTACAGGCTGCCTTTCGACTCAACAATGCTTGTGACAACATCGTTACCATGTCCTAAAAATGAGTGCCAATGGAGCGTCAAAGATTGTTGGCGTACCATCATGGATAATGCTATGGCTGTCCGGCGACTTTAACCAATCATCGAACTATCCCCCGCCTCTTTAAGCAAAATGATTGCAACAACATCACTACTGTATACAAAGTCTGACCGTCACCGGAGCATCAAAGTTGCATCATGGAAAATGGTAGGGCTGTGCAGTGACATTAACCCATAATAGAACGATCGGCTGCCGTTCTATTTAAAAATGCTTGCGACAACATTGCTACCATGTCCTAAAATGAGCGTCAACAGAGTGTCAATGATTGTTGGCCTTGCTTCATAGAAAATGCAATGGCTGTGTGGAGACATAAACCCATCATCGAACTATCGGCCGCCATTTAGGCAAAAACGCTTGCAACAACATCATTACCATGTCCTAACAATGAGCGCCAACGGAGCATCAACAATTGTTGGCATTGCATCATGGTCATTCTGGGGCTGTGCGGCAAAATTAACCCATAATCAAACGATCGGCCACCTGTCTGGGCTAAAACGCTTGCGACATCATCGCAACTCTGTCCTAAAACCTAGCATCAACAGAGCACCAACGGAACATCAATGATGCGCCAACGGAGGATCAACCATTTATAGTCATGCAACTTGCATACTCCAACGGCTGTGCATTGAGATATACCCAGAATCACAGTATTGGCTGCCTTTGTTAGCAAAAATCCTGCTGACAATTCTGCTACCACCTGGTAAAAATATGTCTACGGAGCGGCTAAAGGTTGCATGGGGCTCAGTAAGCCTCACCACAACGAAATGCCTTGGGTCGTTCCAAAATGCCATTCTTAACGGTCAGTCTATCTAGTATAATCCTGAATACAACATAACAACTATACATGCAGTGTCTCACCGGTGTTACTATTGTCTTGCAAGTAGCTCAATCGTCACTATTTAAGCACCAGCATTCTACTCAATAATAATGTCACCTTTGACAGTCTCTCAAGTGGAAGAACACAGTCGCCAACTACCTATAGCCATGTCGGATTCCCAATCTATAAATACCTCGTTGCTAGAGGTTATAATATCTTTCAAAATTGAACAAGTCTTTATTCGTGATTTGACCAACCTTACTTCACAAATCGCATTTGATACTTGGTGCACATCAATGAGTGTGGGCTTGAAACGTCGTATTGTTTGGAAAAATTCTAGACATGCGCCTTCATGGCGCTTCTATTTGCACTGGGGAATTGAGGAGACTGGCAGCCCTGGTATTATATATATTGTTTGTCATCAAGTTTTTCGGCATCCATTAGAGCATGGGCCCAGCTCCATGGGGAAACACTTGCAGCAAAAGCACACATTGCAAAGTTAAACGAACTAACAGAGTGGGAAGTTTCTGAATTGACAAGTACAACCGTTGACGAAACAGCATTGCCCATATTGAAGAGACAAGGCAGGCGTGGAATTACAATTATAAGATTGCAAAAGAAATTCATATTCGACAGTTTGGTTGTACTTATATTACCTTTCTTGGCCGACACAACGCTCTAAACTGGCAGCAAAGAACTTCCTAACCGCCAAATTTCACCAAGATACCTGGAATTGCTACCTCATGTTAGGATTTGTTTCAACTCACAATCCTTGGAACACTATCTCAAACCTCGAGCTACAATGGTCATATAATGCATTACGCAGTGAGCCGGTGCTTTAATCCGCCAGCACCCTTAGCAACCTTTGCCGGAGGGAATACTAACTGACTGTGGATGCAATTAAGAAGCAATTGCCGTCAAGACATAAAGTTAGTTTAGCTATAGATGGGTGGACATCAAAGAACAAATTGGCGATATCATCGTTTGTAGTTTCATATATAGATCAAAATTGAGCATTGCGAGACATACAACACCTATCCGACGAGGGTGATAACTTGTTCTCTTTCTATATCGAATGCTAATTATGATTACTAGGTCACGGGTCAACATACCGGAGCAAGGCTAGCCATACATTTGAAGGAGGTTCTGGATCGTTTGAGCTTACCAATGGCCGTTTACTCAGAATTACGACCGAAAATGCTTCTTCAAATTACTCGATGACTCGGGAACTGCAATCAACCCATGATGCCTCCGGTATCATGTGGCCTGCAATGAGAAACCACATACCATGCATGGAGCACGTCATTCCGTTTGCTTTGGGTGTATTCATAAGCAGTGTTGGGGTCAAAGACGGCACCAAATCATGGGAAGCCCATGAGCGCGATCAGCAATTTGGAGAGAATGATAGTACAAACATTGGGAAGAGTCTAAGACTGCGAAAAGAGGGCAATGCTAGAATCAACAAGGTGTCAGCGATGTGGCCAGGTTTGGCAAAGATTATTGAGAAAGTACATATTTCAAGACATTGTGAATAACCTGAAACTGATATTCATATTGCAGAAAATGCTTACTGTATTGATTACGCGGACTCCTGGTTGTTGAAACGAGTTCATTGACTGTCAAACAGGCAACGTAAAATCGCAGTACTACCTATTATGGATGCGAAAACAAGGTGGAGTTGCTTGAGCAAGCCTACTGATTAAGAGAATTCACCCGCCAGTGGCTTAAGAATCCAAAATACAGACAATACCGGCCACTCTTCACAACAGAGGATGAATGGACCATTGTTGAGTACGTCATGGAAGTTTTGAGGCCATTCCAATACTGGACCCTATCGATGTTGAAAAGGCATACAGTTACTCTGCATGCTGTTATCAATGTCTACAATGACATGTTTGATCACAAGGATGGCGTTATACGAGCTTTGGATAAGAAGAAGACACAGTAGACGGAAGACTTATACATTGCCGTGAAGGTTGCCTGCCAGGAACTGTCCAAATATCATGCTGAAGTCACTCCAATGACCGGTCTACTTCTCATTTCAGCGCGTATCCTTGATTCGTTCCGGACGTTGCGATCATTAAGTAAGTGGGACAAGGCGAAGGATATGAATTCTCAGGACGAGATGTCATATACTGCCCGATACCACGAGGCCTTTTGGAAGTATGTCGAGAATGAATACTGTGCCAAACATCGACCAATGTCCGTCCCTAAACCCGAAAATGCTCTTCACAGATACTTCTTCCACTCTGCAAAGGCTTCTGGATTTGGACAATCATCTTTTGATCCATATGATTTGTACAGTGATGATGACGAATACTTAACACCTAAATACGTGGCAGAAATGACACCTGGACGAAGTGATTGCCCAGCATGCTTATTGACTGCCGCAAGGATTTATTTGAATTCTCCGCCTGAATTACCGAAGAAATGGGGGCAAGTCAATCGAAATCTTAATGATTACCACTCCGACCCCATGGAGATTAGCAGTACATTTTCGTTACCGGATATCACTGACTGGTGGCACCAGCAGGAAGAAATGCACTCAAAGTACACTGATCTCTCCAATGTGGCTCACAACATATTCTGTATTATACCACATGGTGTCGGATTGGAGGCCAGTTTTTCCCTTGGGCGAGATGTTATTGGCTGCAGACAGTCTAAAACGACTGGCATAACATTTAGGGAAAAAGTCGTAGTTAAGCAGTTTCCTCGAGCCAATAACGGAATATTGGCAGGCGATTTTGCAGCATTGGTTACCGCAGAAACTGAAAATGACTTGGAATTGAAGAAAGAGGTGGAGGAAAGAAAATTGCACATACTGGCCAACGTCCACGACTTTTTGGAGATGTGGCAGGGCAGGCAAAACCAACATGATACACAGAAGGAATCTCGCACTCGAAACAAGCCAATGACAGCCTTAGGATACATTTCTGATACTGAAGAGATGATCAAAGCATCCTGGTCAAACTTCCAACATGATGGTGCGGCTGCAGTTAAATTGTCAGAAAGATCACCTTTGCGACCAGCATTGTCTGCAAAGGACCTCCCTGGAGGACATACACAAGAATTAAAAGTCCGCCGAATGAGAAGAATCGACCATCATCCATCCAAAAGTGATGAGGATACCGCATCCGAATGCATTTCCAACATCAAAAATTGGCTTAACTGCAATGGTAATTTGGATAATCCAACGTAGAGCGAAGACGACTGTGAGGCGGACGACGAATCCGACATAGAGCTATGCACTGTCAATAAACCTTCGCAAAGCCCAGCACACTGCGTTGTGAGTGCCGCACCAAATGTTCCAGGATTGATTCGGCCAACACGGAAGTCAATGAAGCAGGCTGAAAAAAGGGTTGCTGACTGTCAGTGCAATGGAAACAAGGAGGAATAAGGGGAACGAGGAAAAGTAGGACAGATTGGGTCAATATAATTTCCCCAGATTCTATATGATGCTTGACCGACAATTCCACACAGAGATATATTACGGGAGAATACTGAGCAGTCACATGAGGATATTCGTTCATAAAGAAATGTATAGCTGGCAAAATATGGTATTCGAACAGATGTATAAATGTTGATAGAATGAAAGAGGCCTGTGCAAGAATATTTCTGGGCTCGGCTTGGCCAACTGGCTGATTCTGAATCGGACAGAAAGTCAATAACTGAGTTCAAATAATCACTAATACTATAATTGTTGGCAGCAGAAAGTGACTATACAACAGTTCAAAATGAGCGTCAATGGAGTGTCAATGATTTTCAATCTTGGGTCCTGGGTAATCAGACTGCCAATAGATTGCAAAAAGTCATAAAGGAATTTCTGGCCGCCTTTATTGGCAAAACCGGTTATGGTACCCTCTCTGCACCATCTGGAAAATGAGCATCACTGGAGCATCAATGATTATTGGTCGTGTATCTTGGGTAATCTAGGTGGCAACACTTTGCAGACAGTAAGAAAGGAAGTATTGACAGCCTGTGTAGGAAAGAGACAAAGCGACATGCTTCCTGCCCCATCATGAAAATGAGCGTCAATGGAGCGTCAACAATTGTTCGCCTTGCATCACGGTTGATCCCAGCGCAAAGCGGTCGTTATTGTCTTTCTACGTCGTTTTGCCTGGTTTTGTTGGTCAAAAGGCTCAAAAACAGTTGGTGGTAGCTCTGTAAATAAAATAAATTGTTACTGTCCAGGAGGATGCAGCGGAAAAATTCCGCACATATTTTCCTATAAAGGCTGCCATATCCTTGTTTATGGATGATTCTGGTCAAGTGCCGCTGATATTACCGAAGATGCAAGCGCAAAAATCGTTGATGCTCCGTTGACGCTCATTTTCAAGATGGGATTGGGATCATGTAGCTTTCTCTATTGTCTTCAAAGGCGGCCAATACAATCTTTCTGAGTACGTGCAACCAGTCACCCTCCAGATTACCCAACAGATATGACCACCAATCGTTGACACTCCGTCGACACTTATTTTGAAGATGTGGTCGGGTGAGTGTTGCTGTTTGCTTTAATTATGATGGTGGCCAGTAGATCCAAAACAGTTACCTACGTACCAATGTTGATATTTTGTATTCAACAGTCACATATCTGAGTGCCACAATGAATAGTGAAACCCGAAACGCAAAACCGGAGATTCGAACCGACAGCTCTAGCCTAACATGGCACAACCCACGGGTTCACAGGGACCCGTCTGGGTTTGACCCGCCAAGAGGCAGTGGAGCTGGTTTCCGGATGCGTCTGGAACCGAACTGAGCTGTTTTCGCAGTCCAAACCCTGACCGCTGGCAGGTTACTCGGACCTGTTGCTAACACAAATTTTGGATCACACTCTACATTCGCTGAGCCACTCGTCGGCGCTGTGGTGAATCGCCGGAGCTAGAGGACACGGAGTACGTCATCTACAATCTGCCGCACCTCTTGCAGCATCCAAAAGGACTCCGTGCAAAAGAGCGCTTCCGGCTTGAGGAGAGATGGAAGAGGGTGAGAAGGTATGATACTACCCGGCTGTGAGGATCTGCGCAATTGCCTGGCTCCACACGGAGTCTCGGAAGGAGTGAGTGGGATCAAAAGATGTGGATGATAGAATGTGTGATTCATTGTATAATGAGATGAGATGATATGAGATACATAATACGATGCAAGCTATCTACCCAGGGGTCTCCCGAATATCTACTCCCCGTTGCTCCTTCCATCTCTGCTACCCTTGTATTCCTGTACGCCTCCATTGCCCAGTCCATCTCCACCATCCCATTCCCTCCATACACACTTCATAGCTCAGTCCTGTGCCAAGCTGAGAGGTGGTGGTGGTGAGAAATGGATTTGCCCGCCACAACTACTCCCTGGCCCTTTGTGCCAGCAGACCTCATCTCTTCAGTAATACCATATACGCAAACACGAAAGAACATAAGAATACCATATACCCAAAGGAAAGACACAAACGTAGACTTCAAAGAACAAAACACAATTGTTGACTCACAGCAAAAACAAAAATGTGTACCCAAAGGAAAAACAGAAATGTAGACCCAATGATAAAACCATCAACCCAAAGGAAACCCATAAACCGAAAGGAATATCATAACCTGAAAGGAATAACATCAAGACTCTCACTCCTTGCACACCCACTTTCTCTTGCCACAGTCTGTATCGGTCTTTCTATTTCCTTGACCACTTGCGAACTACTAGATGTTGCCAAGCAGAGTATCCAATCAAACTATCGCCCCACCCAACATGTACACACCTGCTGTGATTTGTGCCCAGGTCTCTGTGAACAACTCGAGATCTTTGATTACTGCTTGTTGGAAGATAGGTACAACTTGGTTCCCCATGTTTCACTGGTGGTGTGCCAAAATCTTCATTTTGTCGTCTGACATTGTGTTGCAGAGTGTGTCAAAGCCCAGCCAATCTAGGAAGCTGCTCACCTAATCTGCAACTTTGATGTCGTTGTCGTTGGAACTGCTGCTTTCGCTGCCGGGAGTGCCTGGCCTGTCCGGTTTTGGGGTGCCCTTCTGCTTAGGATCGGAACGCTTCTCTGGGGTCGTACAGGCCTCTTTTCCAGTTGGGGCTGGCGTGGTTGTACCAGCATCTTTTTTGGTGGGCACTGGCGGGATCATACCGGCGTCATTCTTGGTGGGCACTTGTGGGATTATACCGGCAGCTTACTCGGTGGGAGAGCTGATTCCATTCTCAGATCCATCCTCAGGGAGGTCCATCAAAAGCTTTCCAACATTGCTCTCAACATTTTTCTTTTCTTTTGCCTCAGTTGATGGTGAAGCCAGTGGAAGCATTGTGCTCTTATCGGGGAATAGAAGTGGTACTGATATCCCATGGTCGGCAGGCCATATCCCATGGTTCGCAGGTCATATCCCATGGTTGACAAGTGGTACGGAGGTTGAGGTGGTACGAAGCCGGTTGGCGTTATTGAGGTCATCCATGCCAGGGTCATAACTAAGTGGCATTACCAACCCCCGATACCATTTCCGACCCATAGCTTCTTAGTCGATCCCTTCTTCCAGCTGAAGGCAGTGATTGTCTAACCGCTTTTTAGCTTGCTGAAAGTCGCCGGAAGTATACAACTTGTTCGTTTTCGACTTCTTTCTTTAGCTTGGCATGACGGTTCACGTATGGACAATTGAGGCATGGTTTTGCCAATCCGGCATCTCTGGATGTTTGTTTGGCGATGGCAGTTAGTTCCATCCACTTCTCACTTCCACCAGAGTTGCTTAGCATTCCCTGGAGCTCGGGATTGTGTTGCCAGAGGTCTTCCAGCTTCATCGTTGCCCATGTCTTTGTCTGCTGCGCAGCTTGATGTTGCTTTATCATTTCCCTAACCCTGCAGGAGCTGTCAAGAGCCTTAAGGAAGTCATTGTATTGCTTGTACTTCAACTTTTCCCAGTTAAGGTTTCTCTCCGCGCAGTTCGCCAACCATGCAACCTGGGCGTTGGCAGCATAGGCAAAGTCACACAATAGATCATAGATCTTGAGTATGAAATTCGCTTGGTTTTTGGGGGCGTGTTCCCAGGTGGCGATCTCTACGGCTTCTTGTTGCGAGCAGACAAGTCTAACGGTTAATAATTCCCAGCTGAGGTGTGATAGTGTCTCAGACGATAGGGTCACTGGAGAGGGGTCGCTAGCAATAGTAGAGATATCCAAGAAGGGGGTATACATAGTAATTGTGGTGGTGGTGGCTGTCACAGAGTAGGAGTCAAGGTTCATAGCAGCGGTGGTAGTGTTTAGGGACTCTTCGGAATCCATGGCATTGTTGAGTACTACTGCGATATCATTGATTGATGTAAATGGGATGTCGGTCATCGGTTATGGTTGAGATGGCAATATTGGGTGGAATCCTCAGTGTGCAGAGGGATATGAATGGTACAGACAGTGGTTGTCTTTCCGTAGGAACGTACAGGGGTGGAGAGCTCTTTCTATACATGGAGGGGTACTTTGTGCCAGATCCTTCTTTTTCCAGTGTGTAGGTGGTTCCTGATTTCCCTAGTATGCTGTTCCCATATCTCTTCACAACTTCTTCACCTCTTCCCCTTCCTCTTCTCCGCTGGAACTCGGTGTTTTGGCATATCTTGTTCATCGTTCTTGTTGTCGGTGGTGAATTTTCTGCCCACTCTTGTACTAGTTGTCGTCTCTCTTGTGTCGAGGTTACTAGAGGGTTAGGAGAGAATGGGAGGAATTTTTTGTGTAATATGGGTGCAACTCAGCCAATAGGAATATTTCTTCCCCCTCCATCTCACAAATTCACGCAATTGTGTGGATTCAATATTCTCCCTCCATCTTGCAATATCCAATCCATTGCGTGGCTTCGGTATCTTCAACTCCTTTCGTCATGGTCCATGCAATGGATGTCCTCCCTTCCATCCTTCTTCCCCCTTTCCTTCCCCCTCCATCCATCTTTCCCATAATTGTTTGGACAGGTGGTTTGCCAGCACCAGATGTGTGGCGTTTCACTTATCCACTACTTTGTTACTCCCCGCCATATCCTCTGCCCATACCCATGATCATTTCTCCCAGTCATTCCACTTAATCAAATGCATCCATCATCCTTAGATATAATTCCGGCCAGCTACTGCCTCCACCTCAGATTTCTCAAATTCATTTGATTCCTCCTCTTGTGCAGTGCTAGGCATACTGATTTCTCGAGTACTGTGTTGGCTTTCGTTGCTAGTCAAGATCTTCAAAAGTCAACTACCATCTATCCAGCCCACGAGCTCCGCTCCATGTACTTCTGCCAGTCGATAAGACCCCAAGTTCTGGGCGATTTCTGTGACTTGGTAGGTTCCTCGCCATCTAGCATCCAGTTTGGTGCTGTGAGACTGCTCTATCTTGGTTTTGTGCACAAGGGCAGAGTTGCCCATTTGGAGATCTGCAGCTTGGAGGATGGCTGCTTGGTCGAAGTGATTTTTGTTGGCATCTCTCGAGGCAGTTAGGTTTTGTATGGCAACCTCGATCTCTTCTTGTAGTCGTTCCAGTGGTCTTGGTCCAGCCGATATCAGTGATGCCGTATCGTCAATACCTTGGATCCAGTTGGTGGTATTCCAGGTTATGTTCTCCAGCTGTATCAGGGGTACTGCATCTTGGCCTCACATCAGGCGGAATGGCAAATATCCGGTTTTACGTCTTACAGTGACTCGGTTGGCCCAAATCACTGCTGGTTAGTAGTCAATCCACGTCCCCTTCGGTTGATCTGAGCAGGCCGTGAGTTTGGATACTGCATCTGCTATCGGCCTGTGTCCTGGATGGATTACTTCATTAGCAGCGGCATGGTACGGGGTTACATTGATCTTCCAGATATTGTAGCATTTGGGAAGGAGGTCGGTCAAGTTCCTGGTCTCTCCTATTTCGTCCACTACCACACTTTCCGGAGTTCAGAACCCACAAATCACCTCTGCGTAAAAGATATCTGCTACCTTCTCCGATGTATCCTGTTTTAATATTCGTTCCTCTGCCCACCTACTGAGATATTTCCTGGCTACTACTAGTAGGTGATATCTGTACTCCGTTGTGGGCATGTACGAAACAACCTTCCCCACTCGCTTTGACAGCTAACTGACAGTTAGGATTTTCTGCGGTTCATCATGCCATAGAGAAGCTCTCTTTTCGCCCAGCCTGCACGTTTTCACACAATCTTTGACGTTGACATATATTTCTGGCCACCAGTACTGTGTCACTACCTTTCATAACGTTCCTTGTCTTCCATGGTACCCACACAGTTCATGTGCAGCTTCGATTGGTTTCCTTGCCTGAGAGCGCTAACTAACACCCTTGCCGGCAGTTCATTGGTTTTCCGCCTGCGGTAGAGTAATCCATCTAAAACAAGTTGTTTCATGTCTTCACAACGAAATTTGCTGTATTTGCTTCATAGTCTTTCCTTCTGGTCGTTTCAAGTTCCCCAGAAACTCACTTATCTGCTTGCATCTCTCTTTGTATTCCTCCGCCAGTCTTAACCCAACAAATTGTTCGGATGCTCTTCCCCTACTCCTTTGTTCCGTTCCTCGTTCCACCCGTATTCCTTGTAATCCTGCTGCAATTGATTCCTCTAGATCATCCTCTTCTTCAGGCTCAGGCTCCCCTTCCTCCTGTGGGCGCTGGAAGAGGCCATCAGGACCTCCATTCAGTCTCCCTGGAACATGTTTCACGTTGAAATTGAACAGTCGTATCCACGGGATCCAGCGGGTGATTAGTGCTCCTGGCAGGTCGTTGGCAGGCAAGGTTGGATGATGCACCAATGTGTTAGTATCTGTCTCCTGAAGGAATCAGACCCCATATATGTAGTTGCCAAACTTTTTAAGTGCCTTCATCAGCCCATGAAGCTCACGTTTCTGCGTATCATATCTCTTCATTGCTTTGTTCCAGATCCCACTTTCATAGCACCACGGGTGCCGGTCCTTATTTTCGTCTTCCTGCTGCAAGATCACCTCCCACCCCTTCAAGCTGGCATCAACTCTCAGGACTATTTGCCTGGTGCCATCACTAACATCTAACATCTTCAATGCAGGAGCATTGCAGAGAGCCTCCTGCGAGATTGCCATAGCTTTCATTTCCTCAAGCTCCCATTGAAACTTGACGTCCTTCCACAAGATTCGGAGCAGGTGGCCTGCAACTGTTGCATACTCGGGGATCCATATTCGACAGTATGTGCAAAGTTCTAAAAATGTCCTACGCTTGGTACGGTTTCTGCACTAAGGCCAATTCCACAGCTTGTCGACCTTTGACGCTTGCGGCCACCTTCCCACCTCTCCATAGATAAACCCGACTATTTTTACTCCATTTGAGTACCAGTCAGATTGCTCTCCGGAAACAGTGGCTGTAGCTCTCTCCACATCGGCCAGTATATTATATAGGTTCTGGAGATGTTCCATAACAACCCTTCGAACTCCAGGCAGCCCTTCCACCTCCTCTTCCCTGTACCGACTCTTTGAGCCTTTCACTCCGACATTGTGGACGAATGTTTTGGCAATGGATCCATGGTGAGCATTTAGCGTTTTCCGAGATACTGTGACAAATACTGATACCGAATTGGTAGCTCCCTGTACTAGTATGGTTGGCCGATACATGCCTTGCATAGTCAGGAAGGCCATATTGTCCCGGCTATCCTTGTGCAACATCTTTTGGTTGTACCTAGAGGGAAAGACGATCAGTAAGGCAATGCGCAGTGCGGCAAAGGCTGTGGAAAACTCTTCGACATTAGGCGGTATCCTGGTGAGTTCCAGTGTATGCTGATTAGTGCTCACGGCACAGATGATGAAGTGGTAGTTCCTATTCTTCGTTGGAACTAAGAAGTGGGCATTCCTGTAGGGGCCCCAAGCCGGCTTGAATGGGCCCTGGCAAACTCTCTCTTCTATCATCTCTCTTTCCACGGGAATGACTTTCTTCAGTACGCGGAATACAATATCCTTCCTGACCTTATGACCAGACTCAAGTCAGATATCATGGGGTGTCTCGACCTTGTCGCTGATCATTTCCAGTATGTCCAATGTCCATGACAGAGCATATTCTCTATTCGATAGCATACCCTGGAGGGATTCCTTTTCCTTTCGCCATAATGTGCTCCCTATCCGTAGCTCTCACAATCTCTCCGGTGTCAACCTTCCGCCTTGTGCACCATGACACAATTCCAGAATAAACCACTTATCCCAGGGGCCTGGTATTGGTATGGCCTGAGTGATCGCTCTTCCTCTCCAGTCCAGTCCGGCATCGGGTATACTTCCATCCCACAAAGGAACAGACTTCACTTTCTGGGCAACATATTTGTACCAGGCGTGCACCCAGGCAGCTTTGGTGTTTTCGTCTAAGCTGCACTTCGCTGAATCAAGGTACGAGGAACTGGGTTGTATTTGACTAAGCTCCAGAGCAATTTTATTGTTAGAAACCCATGCAAAAGTCGTGGATTCTTGCCCAGTTACCCTCCTTTCCTTCACCCGAGCCTCTTCTCGCATCAACAACTCTTCCGCTACCATTCTCCTACCCAACTCCCTGATTACCGGTCTTTTCTCCTCTTCCCACCCATTCTCCTAATCAACGCCTCTTCCTATTAGCTTCCTTACCACCTCCCATAGCCCCCCTTTGCTGACTGACAGTTTTCCTTCCTTTTTGAATGTTTCCTGCTCTTTCCCGGGTATAATACATCCACTTTCCCTACAACTGCACTCTTCCAATCGACCAACTCCTTCTCTTTCCATTTCTACCATTCGATCCCTTCTCATTCCCATCTTTCCTCTCAGGACTCTCCAACTTCTTTCCTTCGTAATGCCGAGACCTATCCTTCCAAATTGGCCTTACATTAACTAGGCGTATACGTTTCCTGAGCTGCTAGCGAATCTGTCACTCTTGTCTCCTGGAAAGGTTGCGACAATCGTCACCTGCTCTGACCCATCGATGGCTGACTTGGTAATTTCGCAACTGCCATCATCTGTGTTATTCTGACACTGTTGAGCGTATGTTGCCCAGGGGTGGCCCAAGATAACATGTTGGGATCCGGATTGTACTAGAAAGATAGGCACTGGAATGACGATACGATGGTGAGTGACAGGCTCGGACTCTGCCATCTTTGACCATTCGGACCAATTGCAACCGGCAGTGATAATTTTCCAGTCTGCATGTTTCCAGTTGATGTTCAACTGTCTGGCGGCCTCTTCACTCATCAGACAGATCTCAGATCCACCATCGATGAGCATGAGAATTTCGTACCTGTGTATCTGTCTGAGAACAGTTGGACAGGCCCTGGCATACCGGAATTAGGTGTATCTGGCGTCATTTTTCAGGCCAGAGTTGGCCGCAACATGAGCGATTCTGATTATGTTTGGGGCGGCCGGGGTCCTGGCAGTAACTTGGTTGTCATTGGGAACTAATACCTTTTTAGCCTGTGGTAGGAGTCGAAAGGTCAATTTGGTGGTCTCTCTCTCTTGACGGGATAGGATAGTGCAATCAAGTTGGCTGCTTCTGAGGACTTTGTAGTTTCCAATATCCAGGGCAAGTGTGTTCTTTCACTGCACCTTCAGGGCCTGTGGGGTTATTCCAGTGGTGTTTTCGATGGGGTCTGTCTTGGCCAGTTGCTTGCTGAATGCTACCACTTTACTGATAGTTCGCTTTTCCTGGTTACTAGTGCTCGTTGTGACCTCTGGAACCTCTTCCTCAATATATGCCAGCATGTCATCACCCCTGGTCACCTCGTGGGTCCTCTTCGTTCTCTCGTCCATGACGGCCTATCCTGTCTGCGTGCACCCGACTGTCGTCCTTCTTTCTCTCTCTTCCTTGTCGAAACGCACGTCTCTCTCCTTCTCCATCTCACTTTCCTCCTTTTCCTGCGCACTGTTGTCACCTTGGCCCTTTTCTCCCTATTCATCCTTGTCACTGAATGCCTTGATATGGTCTTCATTACGTTTCGCCATACCTTGCATACCTGTAGAGCGACCAGAGGGGTACGTGTCGATTTCTGACAGCTGTCTCAACTCGGTTCAGGCTCCAGTACGTTTGGCGTGTTGAAGTATATGATGTATGCGTACTATGTAGTACAGCACGTGATGTGACGCTTGATTACTGGATGATATCATATAGAGCCTGGAAAACAAGTCAACTACGCTGCTAAGAGCAACGTAAATTGCGCAACCACAACCTATCTCCGCTCCCACTGCTTATAGGCTTGATATACTCGTTCTTGCGCTTCATTTGATACTACTCTTAACATTGCACTCTTAGTGTTCGTGGATATACGCTCCAAACAAGATTCCAGCATATACGAGTCACACTTTACAATGAGCCGTCATGGTTTAATCTGATCGCCGCACTTGACTACGTATGCGTTAATTGACTAACCTCGGCCAAGTATTACCTTTCCTACTATTCCTCCGAAGAAGTGACCTGATGCCTTCACCCCTGATTCTCCTTCGCCAGCAGCAGCAGCTGGGAAGAAACCAAGAACCACACCTGCTAAAACTCCATAGAAAAACAAAGCACTAAAGGAAGCGGACCGTGCGCAACAAACACAGGTATCGGTTAACGCGTTTTGTGCTCTGGAGTACATTGGGTGTGAAGATGCCGTCCCAATCTTGCGTGATTCAGTCAATATCGATGACTACAACCAGCGCCTTTTCTGCTTCTGGGCCCACATCATTGTCATTGTGCGCAACCTTATATTGAAGGAGCGGGATGCAATATTCAAGACAACTGTCCCCGACTTTGCAGCGGATTATGAACAAAGAGGCCAGCTAGTCGATCTATTTGAGGACGTATATCTGTCGTTTCAGAAGCAGTGTATTTGAATGATTAGTTACTATGGTAAAATGTGGATTCATTCACGTGCCAGCCAGGAGTTTCTTACAGTTGATAAGCATACTCGGTAAGTTAATTGCGCTACAGAACCATGGAAAATATCTAACTTAGTTCTCATAGCAAGCAAAAGCAGCCAATCAAGTTTCCCTACCCAGAAATACTGTGCAAACATGAGCACATGATTACACTCAACGGCCATCCAGCAATCACGTGGAATAGAACAAAAGCCATCGATTTCTGGTAGGTGTGCCTGCCAGCCTTTGAGACAGAACATGCACCTCTGAAGTTCCTTGCATGGTATGCGTCTGCGCCAGACAAATATGATACCGCCATAGAGGAATTAAGTAGTATAGCACTAGAGTTGATGTGGTGATATGTGGTATTCGAAATGTGTCATACCAATGGTTATTCAGTTGATGTGCACATAACGGGTCTGCGTGCAGTTATGCCGTCAGTAATGATCAGTGGAAGGTTTGGGCTGATTCGTTTATTGGGAAAATTCAGTACCTGTTAAAAGGAGTTAGAAGTGTGACCAGAAATTCCCAATTGGAGGCTGGAACCTTGGGCCGGCACAGTTGAGGATTTGGAGAAGTCAGAAATTACAGCTCCAGAACAGCCCGACTACATGTCAACCAACCCACTTTTATCAGAAGAGCTTAAGTTGCACAATCAAAGTGTCAAGCGCGTGGATGAAAGACTTGCAGGAATGGATGATGAAGGCCCTATCGGCTATTCCGATATTGATAATGAAGCCGCCAGCTCAGTTGAGGCGCTAGATGATGAATTCCGTTGTGCATTGCGCAGCCAAATGGCGGAGGGAAAACTCGAGTAAGAGGTACCAGCGCCGATGTTGGAGGAGCTAGCAGTACCTAAACTGTGGGAACCCATCTTCTTAACTTGTCCGACATTTGATGAACACGCTGAGGCCTATGCACGTGGGAACATTTTGCAGCGCCAATTGATGTCATTATTATACTGTCAACTGGAATTGCGGCGCATTAATGCGTTGATGATAGCAGCACAGTACGTGATCGAAATTTGGGTAAAGGGGTAGGAACAGTACGAGCGAGAGATTACAGAGTTGCAGATGAACCATGAGTAGCTTCGGGAGGTTAGACAAGGCGTGGATGGGGAGTTGAAGAGGAGAGATGCGCTGTGTACTCAGAAGGAGCGGTTGCTTGCCACCATCTCTGGCTTGGAATGGAATTGCGTCTCTGGCACTTTTGGGTCTGCTCGGTTTTCTTCGGGTTCTATTGGCGGCAGATTCTCTGCGCGCAATGAACCCAGCAGCCGCTGCATTCGCACCTATGGTGTAACTGCTCCTTTTGCTCCTCCCATTTTGTCTTCTGGTCCCCACGAATGTTTCCCCACAATGGGTTTTAATCTGGTTTGCTCATTCATCGCGAAGTAGCTTCTGATGGCTGGAAAGGAATACCATCTTTCAACACTCCCAGAGACAATATTTCGCCCCTCCAGTTGGAACAACCTAAACCCATGTCCGCTCTTGCTTTAAATGTGTCTAGAGTCTACTATAGCGCTGTTATTGACAAGATGAAAGCTTCAGGTGGTAGATTGAGTGAACTGCCATATTCGTTACCGCAGGTTTCTCACAGTACTACCACCTACGCCAGATCGTCAATTATCCCAACATCAGATCAACCATCGCAAGGGAATACAATTACGACCACCTGGCATTGGAATTTGAACCCGACCAGGATGAGATGAATACAATGGAAGAGGTGAAACCGCGCATCCAAGATATCGAAAATCAATTCCATCAGAGGCAGTCAGAGAGCATGGAAATCAACATCGGGAATACCAGCACAGAAGGGGAGGATGAGGCGCAAAATAGAATTGGGGCAAGGAAGGAGCAGCAAGATGTAAAGGGTATAGACACCGCAGGTGCGGTAAAAAAAGGCGATGCTAAAAATGAGGAACAGGCATCTTGAGTATGGCAATGTGGGTCTCTGGGTTCGGGTTTTTTGGTCTTTCTGGGTGTCTCATGTATACCTTCATATCCTTAATCTGTATATAATATGGTTTGTTGTTGGCTACATATATGTTTAGAACTAGTTTTAGTGTGCGCAGAACAACATGGTTGATTAGATCTTATGAGCGTGTATATGAATAAATAAGATATGATGTGCCCCACCGAAATGATACTGAGGTCAAAGCTCACTTGTGATGATATTATACAGAGACTGCTGCTCCCTTAGCGTAACAGCACCGACAGTGATGGCAGCTGAACATCATTCTCAGAGCGCGGCGGCTGGTGTACATTTCGATGCCACTGACTACGAACATGTGGACTTCACTAAGATCAACTTGGACTTACAGCGGTACACACCAATTCGCGCTGCCATATGATGGCATTTTAGGTTCGAACAAAAGGCTTTTCAGGTCAGTGCAATTGCAGATATCATCGAGGGTGAAAAAGATGTGTTTGTAATTGCGGGAACAAACTGAGGGAAAAGTTTGCTATGCCTGGCAGTACCGGTAGTGAAAGCAAGTGCTATATGTTTGGTTATCTGTCCAATGCTGGCTCTAATGTCAGACCAGGTAGGTATCCTCTGGCCACTGCAAAGTCAACGTTAAGCTTTTGGCAGATTAGACATCTACAGGATCAGAACATCAAGGAGACACAATTGACCGCAGGTATACTGCGCGTTAACCCAGGTATATGGAACCAAGCGAGGGATGGCGAGTACAGCATGGTTTTTGTGTCACTGGAGATTTTGCTGAGCGATGGTTCATTCATCTGGGAGGTTATTATTAGAGATAAACAGTGCGCTTTCACAAAACCCCTGTGCGCAGTCGTTATCGATGACTCCCATCTGGTCTGAGGTTTGCGTGAATTCAGAAAAGACTATTGCTCACTTGGGGCTATTCGGCTCACTTTCAACATCTTTCTTCTGTTGCGCTCTCGGCCACGATAATCCTAAACGTGTTTCAGTTCATTATCAATTCAGTAGGCCTTCAACCTGGTTTACGCCTATATAAAGCAGCAATAGGTACACAAAATATCACTCAAATGGTTGCACAGATTGACACAGCACACGGCTATACGCAACTATCAGCGATGGTTCCCATAACCAGTGCAGCTTGGTGGAAACCACAGTCAATAATCTTTGTGGATACTATCGACCAATGTATACTCATATCAATATACCTTTCTGATGGACTATCTTCTTCAATGGCCGAATATCGTAGGATGGTCTTCAGACCCTTTCATGCATCCCTAGCGGTCAGTTTACGAGAGGAGTGATTAAACAATTTCAGAGATGGTGAATCCAGAGTTCTCGTTTGCACCGGTACATATCATTTCACCAGGGACAACAGCAATATAGGCACTAAAGAATGATGCATAGACGCTGCAGGAATGGGTGCGGATATTCAAGATATAGAAGTTGTCATGCAATGGAAGATATATCCTCATTTTACGATTGCAACCCTATAGCAGCGCATTGGCAGGGCTAGTCAAGATCCCGAGGTTAAAGCCATTTCAGTACTATTTGTCAACCAGAAACAGATGCTACCGAATGAAATACCCGAAGGCTCTAAATGGGTAAACATTGATCTCGCTCTGTCTGAGCAGACCGAAGAGAGCATGTGGGAGTTGATCAAGCGCACGTACGTAGGGGTTGAAAATGGAAACCTCATAGCAACTGCAATGCCTTATCACTGTGTTGACCCACCTATCTTGTAGTATGCGAATACAACGGGCTGCCGCTGTAGATGTGTGATGGCAATCATTCTCCATTACAATGCCTTTAGCCATCAGCCATGGGTTGATGGCTGTTGCAATAACATTGTTTTCTCCTTGCGTCAGGAATCTGAGTTTATTAGAAGCGGAATTGATATGCAGGCATCGATACGATACTTGCAGACGAGAGATGGTTTAGTGCAGAAAGCAGCAAAACATATATCAGCTGAGCAGCGGAATGCCAAAAAGCGCACAGTAAAGACTTCAACAGCGCAACATTTTGAGGTTAGAAGTGCACTTGATATATGGGCTAAATCAACTTTTGGGTCCCAACATAGACTTTATGTCTCACGATCTATCCATGCTAAACCAGCCGGAGATGCAAGACAACTGGATATGCGTGAGTCCATTGTGACAGATTTGGATCGGCGAGATTTCTGTTTCCAAGGGAGCAGATTGTGGACTCACGCTGAAGCTATACTTACAGTAATGAGCGAGGCTCTTACAACAGAGGACAACAACGTTGAGTAAGAAAAATCTATCCAGTGCCCATCCTCTGGAAATAATGACCAAAAGGGCATGATTATTATTACTACCAATGCTCCAATGTCTGATATATCTCAACTCGACATCTCGCAATCTGCTACTGGATCAGCGCATGGCGATCATGAAGAAGCAATTGATAAGCATACTGTGCTGGCTGGTGGGCTCGCACAGTCTACAGAAGAATCGCAACAGGGCTCAACAGGGTCACTACATGATTTTGCTGTACTATCCTTCCTGAGTTGGTTGGCTGGTTTTCCACTTCCAGAGAAGTCGGTGTACGATCTAGCAGCTGTGCGAGTGCAGCTTCTCACAGATTCGGCATTGTCTTTCACTTCCAACGCAACTCACTGAAGTGTGACACTGTCACCTACCACCGCCAGTCGTACTGTAACTCCACAGGCAGCAGCGGAGGCCCTGAAGTCTATCCCTCGTAAAAGTAGACGGGATTCTCACCAGATAGCAATCAAAGTGATCCAACGGAAGACAGCATCCACACAGAAAGCAAAGAAGAAAACTGCATTGAAAAAGTCAAGTACGCATGGTCCTAAACACACGAAGAGGCACAATCTTATGATCAACGATATGACTTAGAGATAGCCATTGAAAAAACCATTCATCCTGTACTTCTCTTAGATAGCCGTAAAACAAGATCACCTTTCAGATAGCCTAATGCTCTTCATCCTCACTATTTTCTATAACGCCTACTTCACCCTGCAAAGAATCCAATGACTCAATCTCCCAGTCTACTACTGTGCCGCTGATCCAACATCCTCTTCCTTTCAACTTATATGCTCTGGAAGGTGCCGCATTTATGACCATTTCAAGTCCTTGGCACCATAAATCGGGTGAATAGCTCACACTCTCTCCAGCAGAGCCACCCCTCGCTGCTTTTATAGCAAAGACTTTGTCTTCAACAAGTGCAGCGCATACATGAGCTGCATCTACATATGCATCAACTATATGATGATGTGTACAATAGTTTGATGAACCACTTGCACTATACACCAGGTGTTTTACTGTTTCGAGTGCAGGTATATTTGGATCAATTACATTTCGTAGGAATTCATCACCTTTCGCATTTGCCGAAGGCCTGACCTAATTCAACCAATTAGCGCATCTATCCCACTATTGAGACACTATTAGTAATTTATCCTTATTTCCTCTAATAACCGTTTCTCCATGCCTGTCAGCTGCGCACCAGTAATCCTCTTTTGTCGTTGGCTTTATGAGGCAGAAATCAAGCCATGCCTTCTTGAACTCTGGCTGCCAGACTAGTTTGAATGAAACCACTAGATCCAGACATTCTGCTGCGTAATTTAACGAGTGAGAACCCTATCGTATGTAAATAAGTCACTCAAGTTCCTGCACTTCTCTTGAAATGCATTCTTACCTGAAACATCAACATCAACATTTGTATACATTTCTCCACCTGACTGCTGTAACCTCCTTTGCATGCTTCGCTGAAGTCTCGGTATACAACACCTGCAACTTCAAGTAATGCTGCAATCTGCCTTAGAACATCCCACATCGCTCCACTCAGTTCTTTCAAGATCCAGCTTCGCTCTTTCTTCCTAGCAAATGATGGTAGTGGTTCTGCTTTACGACCAGTTGACTGTCTCTCCGCCACACGTGCTCCCTTAAGCGCTGCGTGATTGCCTAGTTCCTGATTCATGCGCTCTTGCATTTGAGTTTCCACGGAATCTATCATGGTAGAATACCTTGTTTGTACAATGAATGGATCACCATATTCCCTTGATATCTAGGCGATAACATTCAGCCAGTTGTTCTGATGCAGCCACTGATGCAACTCTGCCAGAGTCTTAGCCTTGATCTCCATCATAGGGCATACTAGAATATGCGCATCCAGAATGTGATGAAAGAACTCGTTCCTTCCATTAAACTCTTACACATCTTTTCCTACCATTTTGCGGCGCGATAGAGCAGCAAATTGCCTCAGGGACCCAGGATCTCCACCAGTACCATCGAAAGCATGCATGATCATTTTCAGTGCATTCATCTGTTGGTGGAATACACTGGCGATAGGTTCAATGAAATTGGAGTTATGAATCCTTTCTCGATGCTCCTGTCAATGGTAGATAGCCTATGGGATGTTGCAGACCATGAGATAGTCGCCGCTTATCCATAGCACAGAAGCCAGTACATCTCTGGAGTTCAATCCCAACATGTCGATAATCTGCTTCAGAATCGCAACTGTACGATTGCTTGACGCTTCGTTCCCGTTGATAGTGGGGAATGTCATGTAATCGGCGCGGTTCTTATTCGCCCTCATATGCGCCATTCGTGATGGAATGATGTGATATTTGGGTTTTCGACCAGCTTGTTGGGAATTCATTGATCTTCAGCAATAGCACAGCAGAGATTTGCCTATCTCATGCTCCACCGCACACTGTATGTATAATTTTGACTCATCATCCGGCAATATATTGTCAACCTTCGTATTGAACACGTGCTGATGTTTTACAGATGTAGATGGCAAGGCAGCACTGATTCTCAGGAATAAAATATTACCTGCCGTATATTTGACCTGATAGCTGCGATTGTGTAAACGTTGTGCTGTTGTATTGTGGTAGCAGTTCATATTATCGTATGAAATCAAGTATCTCTCCGATTATACTCTCTTCAATTTACTTTCTTCTGAATGTGCCGCTGTGAACCTAGCACCTTTCAGATGTGCAATTCTCTTGCAAGCCACCAAATCAATCTACCTCATTTCCTTCAGTACTGCATCATAACTCACACAAAGACCACATTGATGCATGCTTGCTAATGTGCGCTTCGATGTATTCATCGCATATAGAAACACACTGAGTATATCTTGTATTACATTACAGCTCTTCTTGTGCGCATATGCTAGCATTTGACTAGATATAATGCTAATAAGACGTCTATTACGCAGTGCCTTTAATACCTTCCTTTATAATATGCCATCCTGGATATCAGGTTGTTCTGTTTCTGTATGTGATGAGTCCTTTCTGCCCTTATCGACACGTGCTATAGTTTGAATAACTCCTGTCATGATAGGAGCGTGCTGATTTTGCTCGTGCTAAATGTCATTGAAGATGTCGTAGTTCTCAAATGGTTCCAGCCTGCAGTTTTCATGTCCTTGCTGAAGTACCTGCGACTTTGTAACCTTATCTATTTCCGCATCGCTTATTTGTTTAAGCAGTCGACTTTCAACTCCAATGAAGTTATCTTGCTGTAGTAAATTATCCAGCAAAAACTTACAATATTGTACTATTGCTGTCAGTAATTCGACACATTTGCCATTAGTGAAGAATTGAGAAGTGCACTTTGCAACTCCAACTGATTCACAACCACCAACATTGGGTTCCAAAAGAAACACATCAGCAATCTAATCAAATTGAAAGGCTTCTAGAGTTTGTTGTATCGCCTATAACCGTTCGATGGGTGTGAGCTTGGATATCTCTAGCTGGCATGGCAGATGACATGGTGACCATGCAATGGGTATACCTAGCTGATGGCATTCAAATTCTGAGAAAGGCTATTCATCAAATACCCCGCATTCAGAGGGCCTGTCAGAAGGTTTATCGATCGATCGCATATCATTTGCAGGTTTGTCGATAGAGCGCATATTGTTGGCAGGTTTCTCAATAGAGTGTATATCATTGATTAGGGAATAGCGTGCTAAGTGCGCTACCTTGCGCGTCAAACTTAGACTGTCAATGTCTCATTCAATTCTTATCGCGCTGGCACCAGAGTGGGATAGAATGAAGCGCGGAGTTAAGTAGATGAAGTTTATATGTGGTAGGTTGCAGTAAGTGCAGTAGTTGAAAACTCCAAATCTACTTCATATGCACTAAACTTGTTTTCCAGGCTGTTTCATAAATTTCAAATTTTCACATGTGTATCACATGATATGCTTAATAAAAGTTCACAGCCAATCACACCCCTGCCACTCTAAGAGCCTGGGCCGAAGCCAACAGCTGTCAGCCAATCTCTGAGCGAAACACAGTCACCTGAGCACTAGGCCTCTGAAACAGCTGAGATCTTGCAACATGCTGCGGCTGAGGCAGCTACTCCCCCTCCCTGCTGCCGTTGTCTAGCTACGTCCCGGGCGTATTCCCTCATTGACAACATCCTTCTCTCCAGTCGATATTGAGATATTTCACCTTTATTTCATCCTCTTGGTTCTAAGGTCAGTCTTTCACGATCATTCAGGAAGACTATCCCCTTTTCCCGGTTGGTGCACACATCAGGACAGAATGTGGGGATGTCTCCCTGCTCATCACAATAGATACAGGGTGCTAATCCTCGCTGTGGATACTGCTTGTGATAGGGTCCTGGTCATTGTTATGTGGGTACCATGGGTGCATTCGGAGGTGAGAAGTTTATTGGGTCTGTGCTGACGTGGATGGTTGGCTCGGATGGCGTACGCCCTGGCACCCTGGTAGCCTCCGTATCTGGGCTCAGTCGTTTTGCTCAGCTGGAAGGTTCAAGCCTCAAAGGCCTTCATAATATTGTCCATCTTTGTGTCCATCGTATTTTCGGCTTCAGCAATGGGAATTTCCTCTGTGGCTTCCGCTAGAGCTGGGGTCTCTTTGTTAGGGATTGCCAGAAGGTTCACCACATCTGGCATCAGCGGGAGCGGAACTCCAGCCCGGACTGAGTAAGGAGAGACTCCCAGGGTCATATGTCCTCCTTCCAATTTCAGGTGGGCAAGTGCATCGGAGGTCACACATGTATCGAGGACATGCTTTTGGAGTTTGTCGTATTTGAACGCCAAGGGGTCTCTGGGATCTAGTTCCAGTATCATTACCAGTTCCGCTCCCCAATCCCTTGGGAGGGCTCCGAGCAACATTTCCACCTGAGAGTACTCGGCCAAGGCTCCCTTGATGATCATAATGTGGCCGATGATGTCGTAGGCAAGGATAATGGCTTTCAGGCCGATGTTCCCATGTTCCAGTTGGTCCCTGAATCGTCAGTCCAGGTACGAGTGTGTGTACATATAGACCCGGCTATTGGTGTGTCGGAAGGCATTATGGCGGGAAAATCCATTTCTCACCACCACTGCAAATCAGCATGGCAGAGGACTGAGCTACAGCGGGTGTATGCAGGGACTGGGATGACGGAGACGGACTGGGAGACCGGGGTGTACTGGGATACCGGGGTGGCAGAGATGGATGGAGTGATGGGGGGTATATATTCGGGAAACCCCGGGGTAGATAGCTTGCATCGCATCTTGTATCTCATATCATCTCATCTCATTATACAATGAATTCCACACTCTATTCTTCCCATAGTTTAATCTCACTCGCTCCTTCCGAGACTCCGTGTGGACCCGCACAATTGCGTGGATCTTTACAGCCGTGTAGTATCATATCTTCTTACCCTCTTCCTACCCTCCTCCAGCCAGAACGACTCTTTCTAACGAGTTCCTTTTGGAATGCCGTAAGAGGTGCGGCAGAGTATTGACGATGGGCTTTCTGTTCTGTAGCTCCGCCATTTCACCACTGTGTCCTTCCGCTCCACTTTCAACTGCACCCAGTCCATCCCCACATATCCAGTCATCACCTTGATAGTTTCCTGGGTTGTTTGTGAGCAGTAGTACGGGAATATTGCGATAACATCTTCGGCCGCCAGGTCAGTTCCGGTGTGTGAGGAAAGGCTCTCATATGCCTCGACGAATTTGTTGACGTCCACTACTCCGAAGACTGGGGCACCCACGGTGCCCAGGAGTCGCATCTGCTTTCGTTTCTTCACAATGGCGAGTGGGAAGAACTCAATGAATTGCCTTTGATCGTGTGCATGATTGGGCGAGGTGTTGGCAGAAGGTCCAGTGCTGGTGGAGAGTCAGGCCTGGCTTGAGGGTCCAGCAATGGATGAAGCGGTATGGCCACTGGGGCCGGCGGTGGATGTGGATTGAGAGTGTTCAGTTGAAGTCTTGGTACTGGGTAGTTGCAGTTTGGAGACGGGACGGTGGATTTGGTGGCCAATTGGCAGTAATTGGTAATCTAAGCACAATTGCAAGTTTTTGAGTTTTGGAAGGGGGGTTAGGTTAATTGGCACTCTTTTAGAGATGAGCTCTGTGTTTCGTTCCTTTGCTTAGTCCAGCTTCACCACGTCTTACGGTTTTCTCTCTTAGCTTCCTGCCAAGTCATCTACCAGGTACAATTCCCTGCAACTCCCCCCAACGACTAGTAGTATCCTCATTAGCACTTCTCACATTCTTACTGGCATTGTTGATTCGTTTTCTTAGTATTCCTTCGGATCAGTGTCTGCCTTAGAATGGGGTTGGCGTCCTTCCTTAGTACGGGGTTGGCTTCATTTGTTTCCCTTGTATTTTCTCGTCGCAGTATAAGGTTGGTGCCAGTCGTCCCGGTGTTTGGTTAGTGCCTGTCATTCCGGTTAGGTTGGTGCCTGTCGTCCCAGTTTGAGGTCGGTGCCTTTTGTCCGGCGTTAGTTTGGTGCCATTTCTTTAGTGTTTGTCCCAGTATTAGGTCAGTGCCTTTTGTCCGGTGTTAGTACAGCTCCATATGCTCGGTGTTCATCTCGGTATTAGGTTGTTGCCTTTTTCATGGTGTTATCTCCGGTGTGAGGTCGGTGCCTGTCGTTGCGGTATGAGGTCGGTGCGTTTATTCCCGGAGTTAGGTGGATGCCTTTCGTCCCATCTGCGAGGTCGGTGCCTGTCATCCCGGTATGATGTCGGTGCCTTTCATCCAGGTGTGATGTCAGTGCCTGTCGTCCCGCCTGTGAGGTCAGTGTCTTTTGTCCGAGTATGTGGTGGTTGCTATTCGTCCGTCATTCATCTGGTGCCATTTCCATAGTGTTTGTCCAGGTATAAGGTCAGTGCCTTGCTAGTTAGTGACATCGATGTACCCAGCTTACTGCATCCGGCATTCCAATGCAATATTGTTACTATTGTCCACTAGTTGGTTCTCTCTATATTTGCCTGGATGAGCAAGTAGGGGTCTTTCCAACCATTCCGTACTCAGCTTTCCGAACCAGAATCCACATTTGCGCACCATTTCTGGTGAAATGTCGGAGCTGGAGGACAGAGAGCCCATCGTCAACATTGTGCCGCACATCTCGCCCGATCCAAAAGGAATTCGTGCGAAATAATGGTTTTGGCTCGAGGAGCATTGGGAGATTGTGAAAAGGTATGATACGAGCTGGCTGTAAGGATGCATGCAATTGCCTGTCTCCACACGGAATCTCAAAATGAGCGAGTGAGATTAAAAGATGGGAAAGCTCAAGTGTGTAATTCATTGTATAAGGAGATAAAATGATATGATATACAAGATGTGATGGAAGCTATCTACCCCGGGGTCTCCCGAAAGTATACTCCCTGTTACTCTGTCCATCTCATCTAGCCCTGTATCTCCATACTCCCCAGTCACCCAGTCCGTCCCCATTGTCTCTGTGTTTCCGTACACCCGCTGACGCTCAGTCCTCTGTCAAGCTGAGTGGCAGTGGTGGTGAGAAATGGATATTTCCGCCACAACGCTCCCAGTGACTAAAATATGTTTTGTTGACATATTGGGAATTGGTTGTCTTCCTTCCTGTCATCTTTACTCATATTTGAATTATCCATGTTACCATTCCAGACAAGCCAATTTTGAGTGTGGGAAATGCTATCAGATGTACTATCCAGATTACTTTCGGCTGCATGATGGTTGATTGTCTTTATTTCGCGGACATTTGATACTTGGGTTCCTCCTCCAGGGTGGTCTTTTGTTGACAAAGCTGGTGGGAAAGGTTATCACTCCAACAATTTAAATGCTGCCACACCATCAAATTGCAAGTTTCACCAGAATGCTATGACAATCTATTTAGTATCTGAAATGTATCCTACAGCTGTCATTTGTTTGGTTTCTGTGCGAGATTCCTTCTGTATCGCATGTAGGTTTGAGCTTCCCAGCCACATCTCCAAAAAGTTGTGGACCTTGGCGAATCTGGGCAATTTTCATTCCTTCACCAGTGTCTTCAATTCCAAGTCATTTTCAATTTCTGTGGTATCACATGTCTGGTCATCACCTGACAATATCCCCTAAATAGCTCAAGCAATCACGCTCATTACGACTTGTTTCCAAATGCTCTCACAAGTGGATTGGACTATTTGCAGCCAATAACGTGACGTCCAGGGGACAGAGCTGCATCCACTCCGACATCATGTGGTATGATACGGAATATGTTGCATGCCACATTGGAGAAATCAGAGCAATTTGTGCGTATGTCCTCATATTGTCGCCACCAGTCAGTGATATCCAGCATCCAAAGTGTACTGCTAATCTGCATGGTGCCAGAGTGGTTATCATTAAGGTTTGGAATACATTGCCCCCAGTTCATTGTTGATGCAGGGGTTGAATACCAATAGCGCCTTCCAGCTGTCAATAAGAGTGCTGCACAGTCTCTTTATCTGGTTGTCATTTCAGCTAAATTCTAAGGTGTCAAGTATTTGTCATCATTGCGGGACGAATCATATGAATCAGAAGCACATTGACCAGATCCAGACGGTGTTGTGGAGGGCTTGAAATTGTCGCTCAGTTATACTTTGGGTGTATTGATAAACAATCTTCAATGTTTGGAACAGAGTTAGTTGTCCACATACTTCAGAAACAGCTCATGCTATTTGGAAGTAGAAGAAGTCTCATCTTCAGAATTAATATCCATACCCTTGTCCCACAACCTAAATGATTGCAACATCTGGAAAGTATCAAGGATGTGTGCTCCAATGAGAAGCTTACCAGTCAATGGAGTAACTTCACTATAATAGTTGGAAAGCTTTTGCCATGCAAACTTCACAGCGAAGTATAAGTATTACTTCAATTGAGTCTTCTTCTTAGCTACATCTCGCATAATGCCATCCATACAATGAAACATGTCATTGAACACAGTCATATTGGCATGCAGAGTCACTGGGTGTCATTTTGACATCCAATGGGACCAGTATCGGAATGACCTTCAAATGTCCATGACATACTTTGTGATGGTCCATTCATCTTGAATTGTGAGGAGTGATGGGTAATCTTGATATTTTTGATTCGTGAACCACTCAAGTGTGAATTCTCGTAATCGGGAGTTTCACTCAAGCAAGTTCATTTTCGAATTCCACCGTGTTTTGACATTAACAATTGGTAGTGCTGCCATTCATACATTTCCTTTTGAACTCGTTTGGCTAACCAGGTTTTAGCGTACTTATTATAGCAAGCATTGGCTGCTATATAAAGGTCTGTTTCAGGTTCTTCAAAATGTCTTGAAATATGTACTTTCTCAATTATCTTTGCTAAACCAGGTCTCATGGCCGACACCTTGTTGATTTGTGCGTTGCCATCTTTTCCCAGTCGTTGACTCTTCCCAAACTCTGTTCATTCATTCACTTCAAATTGCTGATCACGCTAATGGTCTTCCGAAGTGTTCATGTGGCCTTTTACACCGAGACTGATCATGAACCCACCTAACAGATGTTGAATGATGTTTGCCATACATGGTATGTGAGTATTAAATGCAGCGCACTTAATTCCAGAGGCCTGAAAAGTAGATTGTACTTCCAGAGAGATTGAGTGATTTGGAGAAAAGTTATCGATCAGAAATCTGAACAAACGGCTATCGGTACACTCAATACAATTAAGAACTTCCTTCACATGTACGGAAAGCCTTGCTCCAGAATATTGACCCTTAACCGATTAGCCTTAATTGGATTTTGGAATAGGAAAAGAACAGGGTATCAACCTTGACAAAAGTGAGTTGTTCTTCTATCGATGCCCTGGTTTGTTCCCCAAAGTAAGCAACGACCGATGTGATAGCCAATTCATTTGTCGATGTCCACATGTCTATAACAAAGCTAACTTTATTTCTTGATAGTAATTGCTTCTTCAATTCATCAACTGTCACAGAGTACTCACTCAAGCATGTATTTTGACCGCTGCTGGGGGACAGTAGTACCAGCTTACTATGGGATGCATTATATGACCATTGTAGCTCCCGGCTTGATATAGCATTCCATCCTATATGAGCCAAAATATATCTCAACATGCACTTGCAATTCAAGGTGTACTGGTGACATTCAGCAGTGACAAAGTCCTTAGTGGCCAGTTTGGAGTGTTTAGTCGGTCAATTCAATCAGTAAAGCTAAGATCTAAATGTGGAATATCAAGTTCCTTTGCGAACTTACTATTGTAATTCGTCGACTTCCTTGCCTCTTCAACATGCCCAATGCGGTTTCATCAACTATTGAACTTGTCAATTTAGTAACTTCCGAATGTGTGAATTATATTATCCTTGAGATGTGCGCTGTTGCCTGGAATTGTTTCCCAGTTGAGCTGGTCACATATTCCAATGAATGGTGAAGAACGTGATGACAAACAATCCACATGATGCTGGGGCTCCTGGTTTCCTCATTTCCGCAGTACAAATAGTACTGCCCTTAATGTGCATTTCTAGAATAATTCCAAGTAATGAATTGCTTCAAGCCCATAATCATTGAAGCCTACCCACTAGTGTTATTAATGGGTCGGGGTAACCTGCCACCAGTCCGGGTTTGGACTGGAGGTTTGGTTCTGTTTGGTCCCAGACCCAGCGAAAAACCTGATCCGCATTGTCTTGGCGGCGTTGTTACCAGGACCAGACATTAACCCCCAGTTTTTTGGCCAGGTTATACCTGCACCTCAGTTTCATTTTATGGTTCTTCCAACTTGCGCTCCAATGAAGTATCTGAGATCTCAATGTATCAAGACATAAACAATACGTAGATTGTACAGTTTTAGCTGCTCTTCCACCTTCCGCTTTCAGATTTGCGATCAGACCAATATTCGTTAAATCACTGTGAAATAACACCATATTTGCACCGAAATTTGCGGGTTTTTGATCGCAACTCAACAAATATTGGTCCGATCGCAAATCGGACAGCGGGTGGTCCAAGAGCGGCTAACACTGCACTATATACGTACTAATGATTTCATAGTATGTTCAGAGCTCAAATACTTAATTGCAGCCAAAATTGCGAACTTGCAATGCCGGGTTTTTGGTGGTGAAACCGGTGCATTTCCAACGGTCAGGGTTTTTCGTGTGGTAAGCCCCATTTCCGCATTCCAGTATCGGGTGGAACCAGACCCGGAACCAACCTGGGAATTTGGACCCATTGTTAACAGTACTACCCACTATCAAATATGATTTTGAAAGTAAAACTGCTCCGATCACGAAAAATGGCATGGCGATTTTTGGATCAAATTGCAACCTCTCACAACAAGGTATTTACAGTTTTTGAATCTGACTTGGAGGTAGGCATTTGAAACCCGCGTAATTGGCATTGAGAAACTATCCCCAGTTATATTATTGTTGTATAGATCGCTGGTTCTCAAATATTGACTCTAGAACTACAATCAAGAAAAATGTAAGACCAGTAACACATTGCTTGCTTAGCTGTGAAGTTGTATACATGGACATATAGAGAAGACTGACTATTGAAAACTGGATTTAAGAATGATACAAGGCAGTTTGTTACTGTGTAGCTAACTGAGCCCCACCAAAACTGCTGAGGCTCCACTGATGCTGATTTTCAAGAGGTGGTGGCGATACTGTTAATAGCATTGTTGCCCATAAAGGTGGCCAATACTAAGATGATGGGTTAAAGGAGTTGCGCCACACTTTAATTTTCCAAATTGCAAGACCAAACATTGGTGACACTCTGGTGACATTTGGTTGAGATATCATTAGTATCATTATTGCACATAAACACAGTTACTACTTTGATCTTTGCTTAGTGTTGATGCACAGCCCATGGATTATCCACATTGCCAGACCGAAAATGGTTGATGCGCCATTGACACTCATTTTTTGACAATAGTAGTGATGTCACTGCAAGCAATATAGCCTAGCAAAGCTGCCAATACTTTAATTGTGGGTTATTGTCGTTGCACAGCCCTTGGATTATCCAGGATGCAAGGTCAAAAGTTGTTGACCCTCCTTTGACAATCATTTTTAGGATAGAGCAATGACTGTTTCAGTTTTCCTTTTGTCTAGAATAACCGCCAATACATTCACATTGGAAGAATGTGACTACGCAGCCCTTACCTCTGCTGATAATGTAAGACTAACAATTGTTGACACTCCGTTGATGCTCACAATTAATACATTCTAACAGTCATTATGCACTTACTCATTGTATTCTATGTATCATATGACCATTCTTGACAACCAATAGAGTGATTGTATGTCTATTCATTGGCATCCAGAAGCCTTGGGGCCTCTTAATGTCTGATCCACCAATATACACGTTCTGTGAGTGATGGATGACCTTGCCCCAACTCATTGCTGCGCTTTCAGCAGGCAATTTATGGAGTGTAGATCATTTCACTAGTGCTTGATTGATATAGCCTGACTTCCTCAGCTTTGTTCAATCAGCTCTTTCTCCTCAATCTCCATGATCTACCATATGCAACTATCAAAATCACAATAATGTGCAACAGGTCAGAGCAGAGAGATATTCAGCAGGATGCCAGGAAGTACGCAGCATGAGGTGGTCATTCAGACAGGTTTGAATTGCAGGTTAACTGCTCCTTCTATGACTCGGGTGACATCATGCACTTAAATGTTGTTATTTAATTTTGTCAGAAATTTACTTCTTGCTTTCTCACCTAATATTTTCAGGTAAGATGATATCATGTTTATTGGTCATCTTACCACCTTACTTGTAGTCTTGGACTGTCACATGGCGCGTACGACCCTTCCAAATGCATAGACTAATTATTATGTCCCACAATTTGGTCACCAAAATTGAGAAGTATCTGACTGGTCATACAATTGATACACGAATACCTTTTCAAATTGATATGACGTCCTCAATATGAATTCACCTATCACTTCTTCCGGCGCTGCACAGACCGTTGCCATTTCTTCTTCTGGATTCAAATTCTATATCATGCTTAGCATGGAAGGCAATACATATAGGTACATGCTTACTGCTTGAACAAACTTTGATTTCTTTATTGTTGATGAATTTGGCTCTGTGTTGGGCAGATGACACACTCTGAGTTTGTTTTACTGTGGCTTCATGGAACCTTGATGGCCCTCATATGACTACTACCTCGTTGAGATGTCCCTTGCAGCATATAAGCAACCTTACATTACAAATAATTATGGATGCTTGGTGCGCTGTCATGAACCAGGGCATGAGGCATCCTCAGACTTGGATTAATACTAAAATCTGTGCCTTCGTGGCAATTCTATTCACATTGCACAATTGTGGGACTCAGTGTCCCTGGCACCATATGTATCATTTGTCATCAACTTCTTCCCCATCCATTACAACATGAGACCAGCTCAATGGGGAAATACTTGCTTGCAATAGGGAACATCGCAAAGTTAAATGAATTTACACAGTCCGAAGTTTTTCAATTGACCACTTTGACAGTTGATGAAATAGCATTGGCTACTCTGAAGGGACAAGCAAGGTTTGGAATTACAATCGTAAGTTCTCAAAGGAAATTTATATTTGACATTTCAGTTTTATCTATATTTACTAAATTGATAGACAAAATGCTCCAAACAGGCATCTAAGAACTTTCTAGCTACCAAATTTCACCAAGACACCTGGAATCACTAGCACATGGCAGGAATTGTTTTGGCTTACATTCCATGGAATGCTGTATCCAACCAAGAGCTATAGCGCTCTAACACTACATTATGCAGTGAGCTGGATCTACTGTGTGCCAGCACTCTCGGCCAATTTGGGGGGGAAATACTCACCGATAGTGGATGCAATTATGAAGGAGTTACCATCAAGGAATAAATTGAATTTAGCTGTAAACTGATTGACATCAGACAACAAAGTAGCCATAATCTCGGTCATTGCAAACAATATGGATCTAAACTGCGCATTGCGCGAAGTACAACTCGCTTTGAATGGGATTCATACCGTATCCTTTGTCTATTCCGAAGTCTAATGGAGGATAATGGAACAAAGGTCGACATCTTGGAGCACAGCTAGCCATACATATGAAGGATCTTCTTGAGCATTTTCAGCTTACTGATGGCCAGATACTTGGAATTACACCTGATAACGCTTCCTTCAATGACTCAATGACGTCGGAACAACAATCAACCCTTGAGGCCCCTAGAATGTAGTGGGTTACTTTGAGAATCCACATACCATGAATCGTACACCTGGTTCAAATTGTTTTTGGTGCATTCATGAGCAGACTCAGTGTAAAAGGACGGACAAAGTGTTGGGAAGCCATGAGTACAGTGACCAACATGGCGAGAATAACGGAACAGAAATTAGGTTGAGTCCTAGACTTCAAAAAGAGGGCAATGTTGGACTCAACAAGGTGTCAGCTATGTGTCCTGGTTTAGCAAACAGAATTGAGAATGTACATATTTCAAAATATATTGAAGTTATGAAACTAATCATCATACAGCAAGGAATGCTCACTGTATTGATTGCACTGATGCCGGGTTGTTGAAATAAGTTCAGTGACTGTCAGAATCCCAAAGTACCAATCATAGTACTACCAATTTTGGATGTGAGAATACAGTGGAATTTGACACTGGAGTTGCTTGAACGAGGCTACTGATTAGCGGAATTCATCTGTAAGTGGCTCAAGAATCCAGAATAAAGTAACTACCATCCTCAGTCCGCAATACTGGAAAAATGGACTATCGTCACGTCCGTCATGGAAGTCTGAAGGCCAATCTAAAACTGTCCACACATTTCGATAAAGTTACTCCAACTTCTGGTATTCTTTTCATTCCAGCATATATCCTTCTTTCTTTCCGGAAGTTGTGATCATGTAGGATGTAGGACAACGTCATGGATATTGATGCTGAGGACGACACTTCATAAACTACCCAATACCAAGAGGCATTTCTGAAGTATGTGTAGAATGAATACCGTGCCAGAAATGGACGATTCTCTGCCATGAAACACAAAAGTATTTCGAGCAACAATCTCTTCGCCTCCACACTAGCTGCTGGATCTGGTCAATCACCTTGTGGTCCATATGATTTGTCCTGCAATGATGAAGAACAACACTGTATTCCTGAAAACGTGGCTGAAAGGACATTCAGATACAGTGAACGTGTAGCGCGTTTATTGACAGCAGCCAGGTTCCTATTGAGTCCACTGCCTGAATCACCTACAAACTGGGGCCAACTCAATCTGAATCTGACTGATTTCCACACTGACCCGATAGAGATTACATCAGCAAAATTCAGTTTAATCTCTGGAAGCCTCCGGGAGTGTCTGAGAGAATGTGGAGTGGAAAGGTAGATACGTCAATTTCAGGAGAGTATCAGACCCTAGGAGGGCATTCCTGCCAGCCTTCAGAGTAACTGGGATCTCTGATGACTAGTACAGGAGTAGCATGGGAGCGATTGTGAGGGGTTTGAGAACACCTTAGAGCGCCAGAAAGAACTTTGTGTGCATCTTGGAGCACCTAGGAGCGCCTGCGACAAGGATGGAAGCGCCAGCAACATGTCTGGGAGTGCTGGCAACATGTCTAGGAGCACGAGCGGCATATCTGGGAGTGCCGGTGGCAAGTCTGGGAGTGCCAGTGACAAGTCTGGGAGCGCTGGTGACAAGTCTGGGAGCACCTCAAATCAGAGAAGAGTAGTTTGGAAAAAACAACAACTTCTTTGGGAACGCTGCTGGTGAGCCTGGAAATGATAGCTACTACTTATCATTCAACGATTTGTAAAACTGATGTATTCAGTTTGCATTCCCATCTATGCATCTATATAGCTACCTATCTTCAAAAGGTATATCTCGACTGGCTGCAGGCGGTGCTTGAGAGTGATATGAGGTGCGTCTGAAAATGATGATCAAGTGAACTCAGAGATACACTCCGAGGCCAGTATCAAGCGAGTTTGGAGATGCACTTGGAGGCGGTAATCAAGCATATTGGATGATACACATGGAGGTCATGATAGAGTGAACTTAGGGATGCACTTCGAGATCATGATCGAGCAGGTTTGGAGATATACTTGGAGCCTAAGATTGTGTAACCTTGGAGGCCGTAATTGAGCATGTTTGGAGATACAGTTGGAAGCCGTGATCAAGCGAGTTTGGACATGCACGTCGTGGTAGTATTCGAGCTGAATTGGAGATACACCTGGAGGCCGTGATTCAGTCGACTTGGAGATGCACTCCAAGATCATGATCTAGCGAGTTTGCAGATACACTTTGAGGCTATGATTTTGCAAACGTGGAGGCCATGATCGAGCGAGTTTAGAGGCCGTAAACGTCCGAGTTTGGAGATAAGCTTGAAGGGCATGATGGTGTCAACTTGGAGGCCGTAATCGGGCCAGTTTGGACGAGTACTTAGAGGCCATTAATGGACAGTGCCCTGGGTGCTGTGATAGTAATTATCAGTTAGTTAACTCGCAACTGTGGGAATGTGACAAGGTGACTATACCTTTGAGCTCTCATGGAGAGCTGGATGATGGCGGTCGATTGTGTAGGGAAGCTTGCCGGAAGCTGAAACTATATTCAGGGGTCAACTCGTAATCATGAGAATGAAGGGAAGACAAACAATTTTAGGTGGATGCTGTACTCGGGGTATGCTGTACTCTGTGTCAACTCATGATCATGACATGGAGAGATAGAGAGGGTTCAGTTACCTGTGTATGCTGCAATGATGGTAGAGTTGTGCACAAGAAAGGGAGAGATGGGAGATGAAGATGAGAATGATGTTGAGGAGAGGTGCAGATATGAGAAATCTGCGGTACGACTTGCCTGATTGGGTTGGAAAGACCTCTTATGGGTGCTATTACACGCCGGATTTGGACTTGTACCTGCTGGATCATGGATGGTAAATTGACTCACACATGAAATTCCCTTAAGTCTCGGTTTCTCTTGATGATTTCCCCCAACTCTTCTCATCTCAGTCTTTTTCTTCCTCAACTCTACCATAACCTAATAACATGAAGTTAAGTCATCGCTCTCTATCTCTCGATGCCATAATGAAGAGTTAATCCCAAGTACAGCATACACCATGTACTGCATCATTCCATGATTGAGTGTCTGCCGCTGCCAGCCAGTCTCCCATGACTCGGCAGCCTATGTTGAACTCAATTCTCTACATTCCTACAATCAGTAATTGACTAATGAATAGAGTCCCAGATCCCGTTGAGCCTCTCTCCCGAACTACGACCCCCAGATTGACCGCCTCTTTGTACTCCTCCAATCTTGCTCGATCACGGACTCCATGTGCTTTTCCAAACTCGCTCGATCACAGCGTCCGAGTGTATGTCTAAACTCTTACAATTGTGGCTCTCAACTGTATCTCCAAACTTGCTCAATCACAACCTCCGAGTGTATCTCTAAACTGACTGAAATACAGCCTCCAAGTGTATCTCTAAACTCGCTCAATTGTGGCCTCCAAGTGTATTTTTAAACTTGCTCAATTACGGTCTCCAAGTTTGCACGATGACAGCCGCCAAGTGCATCTCGGAACCAGCTCGATGAAAGCCACCATGTACATATCGAAGGAGCGACAGCGGGTGTACGGAAATACAGTGGTAATGGAGGTGGATACAGTGACGGGAGTACAAATTCGGCAGACCCCGGAGTAGATAGACATCATCTCATTTTCATCCCACCTTATCATACAATGAAAATACACTGTATCTTTCACAACTTTTGGTTTCACTCGTGCTGTCTAAGACTTCATGAATCAACGCAATTGCGTCGGTCTCCGAAGCTGGGTAGCATCATATCTTCTCACCCGATTGCTATGCTCCTCAAACCGGAACCGCTCTTTCTCATTAATATTGTTTGGATGTCACGCGAGGTGCAGCGGAGTGTTGATGGTGGGCTCTTGCCTTTCCAGCTCTATCTGTTCACTACAATGGCATCGAAGTGGTGCATCTCTATGATCACTCAATGGGAACGTCCAGGTGCTCCTCTGATCGTGCTTCACTACCATCTGCTGCCAGATTGACTGTATGTACATATATAGATCGACGTTATTAATGCATGGCATATTATGTAGCGAATCTTGAGACAGTAACAAAGACGAATATGATATGACAAAATGACCTGTGGTTGTGTAAGACCCACTGCTTTCAAAAGACAGCACCATTTCTCCCGCAGTTGTGCATGGCAGTCTCAGCTGCTCCCGAAGACTCCCACAGAGCTTTGCAGGGGTCTCAGTAGATCTTGAAGTCTCCTGCAGATCTGTATAGCGTACTCAGGAGCTCCAAAATTTGACTATTCTAATGGTCAATTTTGTAGCATTCTGAATGCACCTCCATAACTTCAGGTGCTTTCAGGAGCACCTGTGAATGCTCTTGCAGACTGTCAGAGAACATTGCTTCGCTCCAGGGGGGTCTGGGAGCATCTAGAAGTACTTAGAAGCACTGGTGAGGTCGCCCAGATTGTGTGGCAGGATTGCGTGTTGCTTCAGGTCCGATTTACAGTTTGCTGATGTTGCGGTACATTTTGTAATCCGGAAAACACCAACAGGTGGGGCCAATAAGAGCAAATCCACTCAAAGTACACGAACATCTCTAATGTTGCACGCGATATAATTTGTATCATACCACATAGATTTGGAGTGGAAGACAGTGATTTCCATACATGAGACGGAATCGGCTGGAGGCAGTCACTAACCACAGACATGACCCTGTTGTACAGTGTCCGGTGTCCTGTGTCCTGAATCTCTCTATTGACCTAAACTCACTGACTCTCGCTAAGTCTAATTGACACGTACACAAGAACTAAAGTGCATGCGGCTCTGCCACGCTCAACCCTAAACCAACTCACGTATTGACCGCACTCAAATCCGTCCCCACACTCCTCCAGGTCGGTATCACCACCGTAGTGCTAAACTCCAAAGAAAACACAGTTAGAGCTTTGCCTGAAGCTCCTCCCAAACAATCAACCGTGCCTAGAGCTCCTCCGAAACAATCATCCTCTCGCGCGATATCTCTTTCCTGCAAACATCACATCCAGCCGGAATAACCCTCCAATCTGGCGGGCCACGCCCACAACACTTCCTCGACCTCGCCCTCGCCCTCGACCTCGAGCACTGTCCTCTGCCGGCGATTTGTCGTATATCTTGATTCCCTAGCCATTGACTGGGAAAATCCGCAATCCCCGATCCATAAGCCGCGATTGTGACAGCGAGTTGTGTGCTCCTTCGACATGCAAGACATTTCTCACAACAACCTCATGTTGTCGGCCGCCTGGCAACCGAAGTCTCAGTCGTACATCTCCATGTCCGATGGCCTTGCCTGCTACTCTTCCAGCAAAATCCCCGATCTCTCGCTCTTCTTTCTTGGTATACTCCGTATACCGTTCAAACTTTCGCCGATCTCCGCAAATGTGAGAAGTTGTGGCACAATCCAAGTACCAGGCCTCCTTCCCAGGGGATCTGCCAGTGACTGTCATCCAATAGTTCTCAATTGATGTCGTCGTCATCGTCGTTGCCGCTGCCGCTGCCGCTGTCGCTGCCGCTGTCTCTGTCGGTGCTCCGCTCTCCACCGGTGCAGTGCTTGGACAATACCGTGCAATGTGCCCCACCTTATGGCATCTGTAGCACTCCTGAGTATGCCTGCGGCGATGCTTCTCACTCTCCGAACTACTACCATCACTCTCACTGCCGCTGTCACGGGACTTCCGGGACTTTCGAGTAGGCTTCAAATTCCGCTTCTTGCTTTTTCTCCGGGTCTTAGCCAGTGCCAGCAATTCGATGCTTTCCAAGTCGACTTCCTGCTGCTGCCGCGCTTCGTGGGCTTTGATCTTCGTGACAATCTGCTCCGGTTTGTCGGCCAGGGTGTCGATCTTGTCGTACTTCAACAGGGTTAACAACCTCCAATCATCATCCTTCGGTACACCCTTCATCAGGTAATAGGTGTGCTCGCTGTTCGGCATCGTACCACTACCAGTACTTGAGCTATCGGTGTCGGCGCAAAGATTGAAGTCATTCACATAACTCTGAATCTTCGATGCGTACTCCTGTACATTCTCGCAATCGCTCAATCTCACAGCTGACATCTCATCTCGCAAAGCCGACACATTGAGCTTCACCTTCGACTTGTAGTCCTTCTTCAACTGATCCCACAGCGCCTTTGCGTCTTTCTGAATGCCATACTGCTGCTGCAATGACCGCTCCATCGCGAGGAGAATGGTCGACCGTGTGATTCCATGCTGCTTCTTCCATCCTTTAAACTCTGTCCTGTCCTTCGCATCCGGTGCTTCCTCTGTACCGTCGACAATGCCGAGAACCTGCTTCTGCTCCAAGAGTATTTCAACTTCCAAACTCCAGCTCTTGTAGTCCGTACCATCAAACTTCTTAATCGAGATCGCTGTCGATTCGGCCATCTTGTTGTCCGTACACGCGTCGAGTCTGTACTTTTCCGAGACCGTGTTGATGATGCTGCAATTCGAGTCAAGTTCGTCAAATCAGCGACGTACCCGGGCTCATAACCTGTTGTACGGTGTCCGGTGTCCTGTGTCCTGAATCTCTCTATTGACCTAAACTCACTGACTCTCGCTAAGTCTAATTGACACGTACACAAGACCTAAAGTGCATGCGGCTCTGCCGCGCTCAACCCTAAACCAACTCACGTGATGACCGCACTCAAATCCGTCCCCACAGACCCTTTGAGCAAAAGTCGAAGTAAGGCTGTTTGCTCAAGCCAATACTGGGATATTGACAGGCGACAACCCAGTATTGTACATGATGGACCCTGAGAATGGCTTGGAATAACTGCGAGAGGTGAAGAAACGACAATTGCCCAGAAT